>Ga0208696_1001105_pt1 | contig 16566 bp, 4 predicted proteins | sample Sb_taG_9_FD_187711 | JGI IMG/M metagenome (GOLD analysis project Ga0208696, IMG submission 187711) | Peat soil microbial communities from Weissenstadt, Germany - Sb_50d_b_LC metaG (SPAdes) (version 2) | ecosystem: Environmental > Terrestrial > Soil > Wetlands > Peat | place: Germany: Weissenstadt... | reverse complement strand
GCAAAACGAACCCAATTCCGGGTCGTCGAGGCCGCGACGTTGGAGGGCTGGCGATGCCGGAAGCCGGCACGCAGAGAAGCTTGGTCGCCGCTGGATCGGGTGGCCCAGACTGGCGCGGAATGGGACCGGCAGACCCGGAAACCGGACAACGCGTGTCCAGCGGGTGCCGCCGGAAGAGTGGCGAGTGGTAGATGGCGGATGCCGGCGGATGACGAGTACGGGGGGAGCTTGGGTGGCTGCGTAGCAGGCAACAGCAGCGAGCCGATGGCACATGGCAGAGGGGCCAAGCACGTTTCCTTGGTGTTAGAAAATGGGCGGCCCCTTCCGCTCCCTTAGTGGGGGCGCCCAGTTCCCGACGAAAATTCTTGGCCAATTCGCCAACGAGCATCGCCTCAAGGACGGCATGCCGCAAGACCCCCTGCCAACCCGCAGCGATGATCCGTGGGCCGGATGGGGGCAAAACGCCCTGAAATGGGGTCGAAAAGGCGATTTTTTCGGGAATCGGCTACGTGGCTCATAACGGCGCAACTCCTGTTTCAGGATACAGTTAAGCCTAAAGTTGCGTCCCACGAGAGTCAAGAGAGAAATAGGCGTAAATTCATATTGCATATTAATTTGCGCCGAAAACTAAGCTCGCCAAACTTCTGCCGAAACCGTAAAACGATTATGGATTGGAGTCCGCGAAGCCGGACCTCCAATGTAGCTTTTCGTAGCATATTGACCCCTGCCGTGTGGGGAGTGCTGTAACCAGCCCGGCGCGCGGCATCGACGGCGGACCTCGACGATTCACGGAGGTCGTGCTCAACGAACAATCTCTGCCGGTAGCTTAGCGGTCGGGCATGGTTCAAAAGCAGGTTACACCTCGGGGTGGCTGGGGTCGACGCCCGAAGGGCGACGCCCCCAGATCCGAGGCTTCCGCGCTGGGGGCTCGCTGGCTGTCGCTAGCTCGACCCCAGCCACCCAGCTCTTGTCACCTGCGAAGATGCCGAAGTTGAACCATGCCAGCTTCTTTATGCAAAACGAACCCAATTCCCGGGAGAAACGGAGATCCGGCGTCGAGAGGATCGGCCAGCCGCGTTGTGGAGGAACCGCAAAGGAACCTCAGCCGGAAGGCAATCGCCCTGGCCGGGGAAGTGCACTAGCGCGGTTTGCTCGCGCATTGCATACAGCGATCAAAAAAGGCCGTGGTGCTCATACCTTCTCCCCGCGGGAGAAGGTGCCCCGCAGGGGCGGATGAGGGCTGAGCTGCTTGCCTTGGCCCGCAAATCCCCTCATCCGGCCGTTCCGGCCCGACCCCGCAAGCGGGGTTCCCCCCGCTCCCCGCGGGAGAAGGAGAGAAGGCCCCGCCGCGCCTGCAACTCAACGGTAAAACGCGCTAGAACCGCGCGATCAGCCTGGCAAAGTCGGGCCGAGATCGGAGCGTCTTCAGATCGGGGTCCGCCCCGGCGATCCGGGTGGAAAAGCCTGCCCTGAATGCAAGCTCGAGAAGCTGGATCGACCGCTCCAGCGTGCGCGGGTCGTGCGCGGTTTCGCCGTACACGGCGAGTGCACAGGCGGCGTTGTACAGGCGCAGGGCGGTCGGTGCCTTGACCAGGAAATCGACGTCGTCGAGCATCGACCGATCACCCAGCCCGGCCCGCACCAGGGCGCGAAGCTGGACGGCATCAACCAGGTTTGGGTCGGACTCGAGGGCCGCATCAAGGTGCTTGACGGCACCCCGGGGGTCGCTCGTCCGGGTCAGCCGCGCCATCCCATAGTGGGCCAACGCGTTGCGCGGATCCTTCGTGAGCGCATCGGTGAAATCCTGGCGTGCCCCGGGGGGATCGCGATGGAGGCGGGTCATGCCCCGAGCGACGCGCGCGCCGACATTGTCCGGGTGGCTGGTCAAGAGTTCGCGGAACATCGCGTCGGCCTCGTCCCGGCGGCCCAGGCGGGCCAGGGCCTCACCGAGCGCGTAGAGGACCACGGGCTCGCGGCGGCCCGCGGCCACGGCCGTCCGCAGATCGGCGAGCGCTTCCTCGATCCGGTCCAGCTCCAGTTCCACGAGCGCGCGGTCAACCCGCGCCTCGACGAGATCGGGATCGAGCTCGATCGCCCGATCATACGACACCTTCGCATCCAGCAGCCGGCCGGCCCGGGCGAGGGCCAGAGCTCGGTTGAAATGGTTCCAGGCATATTCGGGTCCGCGCGCCACGCACGCGCTGAAATCGCCGGCGGCTTCCAGGTAGCGCCCCTGCTCGAAATGGCAACATCCCATGGCGAACCAGGCCCAGAGCGAGGTCGCATCCTGCGCGATCGCCGCCCTCAAGGCCACCTCCGCGCCCGCCGTATCACCACTGGCCACACGCGACGTGCCGAGCATGGTCAGGTCGCGGCTCTGGGTTGGAGCGATCTGGGCGGCTCGGGCGCGATCGCGGGCGGCCAGATCGGCATCCCCGAGCGCGGCATGGTAGCTCGCTCGCTCGGCGAACAGGACCGAGGGGAGCGCGGTGTCAACCCGCTCGGCCTGATCAAGGTGAGCAACCGCCCGTATCAAAGCTCCGCGCCGGTCGTCCTCCGAGCCGCCATGACTTGAGACGATCACACCGGCACGAGCCTCCAGTATGAGCAGCTCGACAATCTGCCGCCGCAGCCGCCGGGCCTCCTCGGGCTTGAGGCGCAGCAGCCACTGTGCGGGCAATTTCTGGCTGGCGTCTCGCGCCCGCCGTCCACCAGCGCGGCCGACTGTGGTCTCATCCGCAATCCCAACCTGGCCGAGCAGCTTCCGCGCCGTCCGCATACCTTTCTTCAGGAACTCATCGTTGCGGCCCGCCACGTTGAGCAGGAACTGGCTGTCGATGAAGCCGCGATCGAATGCTTGCAGCTTCATCCGCGCGGCCAGATCGAGCATGCCGTCGTAAACCAGCATGACGGAGACGGTCATCAGTCCCAGCAGCACCGAGGCGACCAGGGCGATGGTGCTGGAACCAGTGAGGCCGGGATGCCGCCGGGCCCATTTTCCCAGGCGTTCGCGCAGGCTGGGTTCCGGGCAGTGCTTCATCGGCAGGTCTTCCAGGAATCGCCGCAGATCCTCGGCCAGATCGCGTGCGTTCTGGTAGCGGCGGTCCGGGTCGGGATCGATGCACTGGGAGACCAGAGAGTCCAGGCTCCAGGGCACCTCGGGACAGGCGGCACGCAGCGAGGGAGCAGGCCGGCGGCGGCATTCCTCGATCATGCAGCGAATGGTCGCCACCGGCGTGAGGCCGGGAGGAGGTTCGGGGAACGGGTGGTTCCCACTGATCATCTCGAAAAGGATCAGGCCCAGCGCATAGAGGTCCGATCGCTCCTCGACGGCATCGGGGCTCGTCGCTCCTGCGGGATCGAAGGCATCGAGATGTTCGGGGGCCATGTAAGGCAAAGTGCCACCGAGCAGGGCTCGGTGAACAACCGGCTCGCCCGCTTGATCCCCGGGGCCGGCCTCGGTCGCGAGATCGGCCGGAGCGGCCAGGTTGAAGTCCAGCAGCATGGGGGTGCCGTCGCCCGCGATCAGGATGTTGGCCGGTTTCAGGTCCCGGTGCAGCAGCCCTCGTGAATGTGCATGGTCAAGCCCCTCGGCCAGCCTGGCAACGATCCAGACCGCGGCCTGGATGCCACTGGCCCCGCGCAGAAACTGGCGCGAGGGCTGACCTTCGTCACGGTCTTCGGTGCGCGAGCAAGCCTCGGCACGGGGGCTGACCAGCCGGGTCACGAGCGAACGCAGACGTCCGGTCCTGGCCGTCCCGACTTGCGCTTGCAGGGCCGATTCCGCGGGCACTACCCCGGCCGGCTCTGAAACGCTGGCGCTGGTCGAAGCCGGCGGTGATCGCAGCCGCGACCGCTGAACGCGTCCCAGCCCCAGCGAAGCGTCTTGCCCCGCCACCGCCGGCAGGCGCTGGCTGAACTGGTCGAGTGCTTCCACCAGACTTCGCCCCGTGGCCTGAGTATGAGTCAACCCCCATGCTTCCTGGAGCAGTTGAGCCAGGTTGGCCCCGCCGAAAAATGGCATGCATAAGAGCCGCAGACCGGTCGCCGGCTCATCCTGGACCGAATGGACCGGAACGATGTGGGCGTGCTGGAGCCGGGCGAGGAGCCTGGGTTCGTCTCCCTCAGCCCGGGAGATTTTCAGGGCCACCAGGCGACGCCCCAGGTTCATCTCCTCCGCCAGGAAGACTCGCGCAAACGCCCCCCGGCCAAGCTCGACCACCAGCCGGAAGCCGCCCAGCTCGTCGCCAGTGCGCGGCCAAGTCGGGCGGGTTCCTGCACCGTTTTTCCCGCTCCGGCTTTTGTCGCCGGCTCTCGAAGAATTGGCCAGCCCTTCCGCGACACCAGCGTTCCTCTGCTCGCCGGCTCGCGGACTCGAGCCGGGACCGGCCGGTCGAGAAGACATCGGCGCGAACGCCTGATACAGCAAGGTCGGGCCGGCGGGAAATGAATCCTCCGCCCCGAGCTCTGCCGGCGCAGCCGGCTCGTTGTCGAGCCCGAATTCACGCGGCAGCGCAGCCGCGCGATCGGCCAATGAATGATCAGACGGTTCCTCCTCGCTTCCGAGGTTCCAGTCCTCCATGAGCTCTCGGGCGGAATCTTGCCACGAGTCATCTGCATTCCGCATTGAACACATTTCTGCTCCTGGTCTGCACATTTCCGATCAGAGGGCCCGGATCGAGCCGTCCCGCGACGAACCGGAGCCTCCCACTGGCTGGCAACGATTCCCACATTTCCAAGGGGGCTGCCAGCCCGGCGAGAGCAGGCCGGCTAACGTTCTATAGGTCTTGCAGAGCGCCCTGTCCATGAATGCTTGTGCCTCGAACTCACGAGACCAATGGTCCGCTCTCGGCCGGTTTGCCAAAGCGCACGCCGAACCGTGTACTAGATTTCAAGAGAACGGGTCTGTTGCCGGATTCACACGACGCAGGCCAGGAACGGGGGGAATGCCGTCTGTCCCCTTGCCGATCTCCATGTGGTCGGCGTCGAGCTGCGCGCCGGCCGAGCCGGGGTGCGGTTCCAGGGTTGCCGGCAGTCCGGAAGGAAAAGGTTCAGTTCATGATCAGCAGCAGGACCAGCCACACCGACACGAATGGTCTTCGGAGCCAGAGAAACGCCAACGCGGGGCCTGGGGTGGCCGGCAACGGAATTCGACTTATGGGAGAGACCCTGGTCCACGAGTTTTCGGCGCCTGTGGGTATCTTTGATCCCGGCCAGCGAGCCTGGAAGGTGATCCTCGGAGCCGCGGCAGAGCAGTTTCCCGGCGTGGACAGCCGGCTCCAGGAAGTGGCAAGTTCCAGCGCATTGCGTCTGGGTCGGGTTGCGGTCTGGCGCCGCTATGAAGATCTCGAGCGGTCCTGGCTGGTGCTTCCCTTGCCCTCGGCCGAAGCAGCCGATCTGGTGGCCTTCGTGGGTTTCCTGGCGCCGACCCAGCCCCGCGACACGGTGCCGCGACCGACTGAACTGGCTGCGGCGGAGCCGAGGGATCTCGGCACCTGGGGACCGGTGTGCCCCGAGCCGGCCTTGCGCGCCTGGGGCCAGCAGTTTGTGAACCGGCTGCAGAGCGAGCATGAAACCCGTGTTTACCCGGTGCAGCCGGCGGACGACGACGATGAAGAGGGCGAGCACGTGGTGATCGGCCGCCTGATCCGCCGGATGCGCATTTCCGATTCGCCGTCGCGTTTTCAGTCGCTTGCAGTCAACGTTCTGAGAACATCGCTGGCAATGGCCGCCGTGGCCTGGGTCCCCAACGATTCCCATGAGCCTGCCGTGGTGAGCGGGGAGATCGAGGGATTTCGTCCCTCATCCTATCGCTACTTTGTGCCTCTCATCCCGCGTGAGACGGCCTACGTGGTCAACGACTTGAGTCAAACGCCCGCGGGCATGACCACGCCGCCCTTGTACCGCTTCGCCTGCGTGCCGGCAGGGACCGCGGGATGGCTCGTCGCCGTCAAGCCACTGCAAGATCGCCTGATTGGAACCCCCGAGATTGAGCGTATGCAGTACGTTGCATCGCTCATCGCAACCCAGTCCAGCAATGCCCGGACCTACGTAGAGCTCAAGGAGCTGCTCTTTGGAATCATCCGTGCCTTGACGGCGGCCATCGATGCCAAAGATCCCAACACGTCCGGGCATTCCGAGCGCGTGGCGCGGATCGCGGTCCGCCTGGCGGAAGAGTTGGCGATGCCGCCCCAGAAACGCAGCGACCTCTACCTTGCGGGACTGCTGCACGACGTCGGCAAGATCGGCGTCGACGACCAGGTCCTCAAGAAGGGCGGGCCGTTGACCCCCGACGAGTACCGCAAGATTCAGGCTCATGTCGAGATCGGCGTCACCATCCTCAAGGATCTGAAGAAGCTCAGCCACATCCTTCCCGGTGTCCGCCACCACCATGAGAGTCTGGATGGAACGGGATATCCCGACCGCCTCTCCGGCGAGCAGATTCCGCTCGAAGCACGCATTCTCGCGGTGGCCGACTCGTTTGATGCCATGTCCAGCGACCGCCTTTACCGCAAGCGGCTCACACCCATGCAGATCGATGACGTCTTCCAGAAGGGCCGGGGCCAGCAGTGGGACTGCAACGTCGTTGACGCGCTCTTCGCTTGCAGAAGAGATCTGGAAGCCATACGCCAGAAAGGTCTGGGCGAAAGCCTCATCGGTGCTGTCAACGTCACGCTGGGTCGGACCTGAGCGCGATGGAACCGCTCGCGGATCCATCGGACCTCGTCACGCGGGAATCGTTCCTCTACAATGGGAGGGCGAAGATCGCGGACTTTCCTCTGCCGAGGTCCTGCTCATGAGAAGCCCTTTTCCCGGCATGGATCCGTACCTGGAAGACCAGGGCCGCTGGCCGGATTTTCACGCCAGTACGATCACGTATTGCCGCGATGCATTGAGCGATTGTCTTCCTGATGACTACGTCGCCCAGATGGGCGAGGAAGTGCGGGTCGTGACCTGGCAGGAAGGCCATGATCGGTCCATGAGACCCGACGTGGCGATTGTCCGTCACGGCGGATCCGGGGGCTCGGAACAACCGGCTGGCGGTGGCACGGTGGCCACGCTCGAGCCGATCGCGATCCCCTTCGCCGCGGCCGTTGATGAGGTTCGTGATACCTGGATCGAGATTTGCCGGCTGCCGGATGAGCGCCTGGTCACGGCAATTGAAGTTCTCTCACCGACGAACAAGGGATCGAGCGGGCTGACCGAGTACCTGAATAAGCGCCATCGTCTGCGAACACAAGGGGTCAACCTGGTCGAAATTGATCTCCTGATCGCGGGCCGCCGGCTGCCCATGGCAAAGCCGCTCCCGCCCGGCCACTTTTTCACCATCATCTCCCGCGCCAACAAGAGCGAGATCGGCGACGTCTACGCCTGGTCGATACAACGACCCTTGCCGAAGATTCCCATCCCGCTGGAAGACCCCGATCCCGACGTCTTCCTCGACCTGGCCGAAGTCTTTGCGCTGGCCTACCAGCGTGGCCGCTATGCGCGCCTGATCCACTACGACCGACCGCTCGATCTTCCGCTCCACCCTCAGGACAAGGAGTGGGCCGAGTTGGTTGCGCGCGGGAAAGCCCCAGCCGATTTCGAACGCGATTGATCACTTGATCACCCAAGGTGGACGAGCCGATGTCAACTGCAGATCCGAGGGGACGACGGACCCACGATCCGAGGACGACGAAAACCTCGAGGGGACGTACCTTATTCGAATGTTTGCCGGCGATCATGGCATCAGCAAGGCAGGTCTGAGCCTCAGCGGAACTGGCCAGCCGGTGCGCCCTTGGCTTTGTCGCTTTCGGGATTCCTGTAGCGCTCCTGGAGCCGCTGGATCTGCTTCAGGTTATTGCTCGTATTCTGCATCTTCAGGTTGGCATCGAGCGCCTGGTTCAGGGCTGGCATTTGGGGCGGCTGGCCTTCTCCCCCTTGCGCCCCGTTGGCAGGGGCCGGCGGCACTGGAGGCAGACCCACATAGCTGGTCCCGCGGTAGAAGGCATATTCGGCGGCCTCCTTGCGAACCACTGTGGTGACCTGCCCCTGCACGCCCTCGGCGACGAACACGCCCCGCAAGTCCGTATCGCCGGAGAAGAACTGAGGGTTGCCGCTGCCGATCACCTTGACCTGAACCTTGGGCAGCAGATCCTTGGTGCGAGCGTCCCGCACGGTGATGCGCACGCGGCCGCTGGCAGGCTCCTCGAGCACTTCAAGCTCCAGCGGAGAGACGAGGACGATCCCCGACGCGTAGAGATTATCGCCCCGGATCATGACCAGGTACGCACCCTCCTTGGCGAGCGGCAGGTCGATCATCAGGGAACGGTCGTCGTAATCCGAGCCGTCCCCCAGGGCCACGCTCTTCTCGACCAGCGGGGTAATGCCGGCCAGGTCGATGCCGGCAATCCCGTTCAGGTTGCGGCGGGTGAGGTAGAGCTGCATCAGGTCGACGGGGTAGACCGTGACATCCGCCTTGGCGATATTGCGATAGTCGAGCTTGATGCCCGGCTTGACCAGCAGATCCTGACCACCGGCGGGGTTCGCGACTGGCGGCTGAACGCCGACCGCCCTCAGTCCGGCCCGGTTTCCAGGAGCATCCACTCGAGCGGGATCGGCGGCCTGGGCCACCGCAGGCTTGACCAGGGGACGGACGACCGACACCTCGGGGACCTTCAGTTCCTTGCGGGTGTGGAACTGAATCGCGCTGGATGCGTCGGTGAACCGGTCGGCGACCTGGCGATAGTATTCCAGGGCCTTGCCCGGCACGCGCCGGGCGTCGAAGATCTGGCCCAGAATGTACAGCGCCTGCCACTTGTTGGGGCTGGGCTGGTCAGCCCCGCTGGCGTCCTTGTAGACCGACCTGGCGATCTTCTCCGCCACCTCGACCGCCCGGTCATACTGACCCAGGTGGAAGTTGGCCAGGGCCTCGCTGTACTGGAAGCTGTCCAGGAAGGTGCTCTTGGGATAGAGCCTGGCGAACCGCCCCGCGAGCTTCACGACCGACTCGTAATTCTCCAGCTCAAGGAAGGCACCCACCAGGGCCAGGCTCGCCTCATCGGCCATCGGGTTGGTGGGCGATTGGGAGAGGAAGATCTGGATCATCCGGATGCTCTGGAGCAGCAGGTCCGACCGGGTCACTCCGGCGGCGGCCAGCTCACGGCGGAGGTTGGGGTCGGTGAACGCATTGGACGCCGCCTGTGCCAGCACCTGGGAGAGGCCGAAAAAGTCGCTCTCGATCGAGGGCGTGTTGGGGTAAGTCCGCCAGAGGTCGATCAGGTAGGTCATCGCCTCGAGGGTCTTGCCGCGCTGGCGAAGCAGCTCGCCGACCCGAGCGTCCTCGAGGTAGCTGGCCTCGATCAGCCCGCGCCAGACGATGATCGCCCGCTCGTACTCGTTGATGTCGCGATAGGCCCGGCCGATGACCAGCAACTGGTCGAAGCTGAGGATCAGCTCGGGGGCCTTTTCCTTGACCACTTCGAAATACTGGACCACCTTGCGGGGCTCATAGTCTTTGATGTTGATGAGCAGCAGCATCCGCGCGGCGTCCTTGGCCACGTCGTCGCGCAGCGTGTAGCCGGCGAACAGGGGCTCGAGCGCCGCGGCCGACTCGGCGTAGCGGCCGGCGTCGAAATGCGCCTTGCCGCGAGCGTACAGCTCGTCGGGCGACTGGCGATACGGATCGGTGTTCTTTTCTCCCGGGGCCAGAACCTTGAACTCACCGGGCTGGCCCAGGTGGAACCGCCCCGGCTCATAAGCGCTCTTGACCGTGGCCGGCAGCGTACGGTACTGGCCGGGAAGGTAGCCGTAAACAGCGTACTGGATGCTGCCGGGGTTCTGGTCCGGGTGGAAGTAGAACGTGAGCACCCCGTCGGCCAGGGTGAACGAGCTGGCCGAGGTCTGGACCGATCCCTCGATCAGTGTTGTGCCGGCGGGCAGATGCTCCTCGACGACCAGGAAATCGCGCTCCCATTCGGGCGTCGTGGCAGGTATGTTCCGCCAGACGGTGAGCCCCACGCGGGCCTTGCCGCCCAGGGCGACCTGGGTGGCGACGTTCTCGAAAGTGCTCGGGTTGACGGCCACGCCGAAGCCGGCGGGCAAGGCCTTGCCGTCGAGCTCGGCAGGGGCGGGCCAGTAAACGCGGCGCTCGACCCAGGCCGGACGGTTGGCCCGGCCCTGGTCGGGGCCGAAATCGCGCGTGAATCCTGTCATGGTCACGGCGTAGCTGAAGGTGCCCCGCCCTTCCATGGCCAGGCCGATACGGTTGGAATCGCCGGCCTTGAGCGCCTTCACGGGCACGGCGATGGCCCGGCTCTCCGACGGTCCTTGCACCGCCAGTTCGGCCACCTTGGTGTCGTTGACCGTGACAGTGAGCCGGTAGCGATCCTCGGCGCCCTTGGCCCGGCCGTGGTAGAGTGCCAGCGCGGCGAGCGCCGGGCCCTTCGCCCTGTGCGGGTTCCAGCCATGGCCGAAACGGTGGGCGTGCAGCCAGTCGATCGCCCGATCGAGCTCGCCCGCCTGGGGGCGGACCCGGGCGAACGCCAGGCTGACCAGCGCGGTCGTCTCGACGGTTCCGCGCGCTCCCGCCGACTGGCTCGACCCATCCCAGTACAATCGGGCGGGCCGCCCCGGCGCGGCCGGCTCGGCCTTCGCACGGGGAGTCAAGATTCCCAGGATCTCGCCGGCCAGCTCGGGCCGGTTGAGATTCGCAAACGTCAGGGCCAGGTACGCCAGGGCCGTGTTCGACAGGCTCTGGCGCTCGCGATTGAGGCTATTGGCCATCTCGAAGGTGGCCGCCCTCCGCGTGCTCAAGGCATGCAAGAGCGCGGCTCGCGCGTCCAGGTCGCGCGAGTTGGTTCCGCTGGTCATCGACTGCGTCAGCCAGGCGCTGCCCTTGTCCAGCACTCTGGGATCCGGCAACAACCCGGCCTGCTCGGCCAGGGCCAAGGCCCAGAGGACCGATGCGGACGCGAGCCGGTCGCTGGCCAGAGCGGCCCGCTGGTTGGGATGGCCCGTGCTCTTCAGTCCGCTGTTCACCCACGGCCAGCCGCCATCCTCGTTCTGGGCGGCGATCAGCTCCGCGACCAGTCCCTGGATGCGTTCCGACACGCGCTGGACGTCGGGCGCTCCGGACGAGCGGGTTGTGCGCAGATAGGACAAGGCCGAGGTGGCTGCCAGCAGGTCGGCAGCGCGATCGGCCATCGTACCGGCCGGGGGCGGCATGATCCGGCAATTCGCATTCGAGGACAGGGCCGAGAAATCCCGGCCCAGCGCCAGCTCGACGATCATCCGCTCGAGCGTCGGCGAGATGACGATCATCATCTCCGGGCTTTCATAGGTTCGCCCCCTGGGCAGCCCGACGAAGACGGCCGTGCCGTCGCTGCTGGTCCCCGAGGCCGAGGCATAAGCCTGAACGCCCCAGGGCCGGACGGGAATCTCCGTCGTCAGATCATCCTTGAGATCGCCAACAATGCCGGTGAGCGTCAGCCGCACCGATTCGGCATCGGGAACCTCGAACGGTTCGAACATCACCTCCTCGACGCCGTCACCCTTGATCTCGACGGTCCTTGGATAGACCTCATCCCGCCCGCCGGCGTAGACGGCCAGCTTCAAGCTCACCGTGCCCTGAGCCCCGAGATGGTGCACCTGGGCGATGAACCGCGGCTTGTCGCCCTGCGTGAGCGAGCTGGGAATCTTGAGATCGACGAAGAAGCTCTTGCGTACGGTCAGCGACGAGGTGGTCTGGCCGGCCAGCGTGTCCGACCCGGTCACGCCCCGCGCCATGATCCGGTACTCGGAGAGCGCCGAGGGCGCCTTGAACGTGACCCGGGCTTTGCCGTCCTTGCCCGTCACCACGCCGGGGTTCCAGTAGGCCGTCTCGGCAAACCGCTCGCGCAATGCGTACTCCGCGTTGCGCTTGGCGGAGAGGGCGCTGCGCATAGCGAGACGCTGCTGAAACCTAAATCCTACCGAGAATTCCTGGCCCGCCACATCCTTGAGGTCTGCCTCACCGAAGTACGCCGTGTCATCACCCATCGACTGGGCTCTGTCGGCCGGTAGGCCAAAAACCGCCCCAGTTGCCGTCCTTTTTCTTCGCGCAACCCCGGCCCCACCTCCCATTCCGCCCATCTCTGCTCCCATTCCGCGCTTCATCGCCACTCCGCCCATCATCGCGGGGGACTTCATCGCGCTCGATTCGGCGGGAGCAGCAGCCGCGGCGGGAAGAGTGACCATTCCCATCTGGCCATTCTCGGCCGCCTTTTCCTCGGTCGCGACTTGCCGGCGGAGTTGTTCCTGCACATCGCCCCGAACGGCCATGTTCGCCGTCACGGCCGCGATCCCCTCGGCCTCGTCAACGACGGCCTGAGCCACCTCGATGGTTGCCGGCGCGTAGTGGAACGTGTTCGTGGCCTCGGTGGAGAAGGCTCCGGTGCGCGTCTGGTTGTAAAAGAAAGCCCCGATCGGCGGCATGCGGTCGCCATGGAGCCGCAAGAGCGATCGATCGATCATCGCGATCGAAATCTCGGCCGAGGCGGGCCGGCCGAGCTGGTCGACGGTCGTGACTTCGAGCTCGACGTCGTCGCCCGGCCCGACCAGCGGCTTGACGGGCGCCACGGTGACTTTGAGGTCCCGCTCCACCTCGATATCGAGCTTCGCCTCGTCGAACTTGTTTTCCCACATCCGCGCCGCGGTAAGGGTGAAGTTGGGGAACTGAGGACCGTCGATGGCCCAGCCGATCGGGTTATCGCCGTCGCTCACGGTCACGAGTTTGTAGGTGAGGATCCGGTCGGCCTCCCAGGTCAAGAGAGCCGTGCCGGCGCGGCCCCGGCTGTGCAGGTTGACGCTGGCCTCCTCGCCGACCTTGTAGCGCTGACGTTCGGCCAGGATGCGCAGCTTCGTCTCGTCCTGCTTGCCCGAGACGTAGATCGCCCGATCAGCGACGATGGCGTTGTTGAAGCGGTCGATGCCGGCGACCCGCAGTACATAATCTCCTCCCTGCGCGTCGTCGATCCTGAAGTTGACCGTCCCCTGCCCTGTCTTGGGATCGGTCTCGACGGTCTTGCGCTGGGCTTCTCGCTCGGTGATCCGGCCCGCCTGGTTGACGATCTTGATGACCGCCGCGCTCAAGCGCTGGCCGGTGGGCTCGCCGCGGGCATCGCTGGCGTTGACCTGCACCGGAAACGATTCGCCGTCGAGATACACGTCGCGGCTGGTATGGACGCCGATGTTGAAGCCCCGAATCGCAAGCATGACGGCCGCCGCGGCAGCGACGTTGTCCTGAGGCAGCCGAGCGACCAGTCGCAGCGCCTGCTCCTCGGCAAAGCCATCGGTGGAGAAGGTCACGCGAAACTTGCCCGTCGCGTCGGTCGTGGCATTGACGACGCGCTGGTCGGGAAGGGTGACCTCGATCGGCCGGTTGGCGACGGGCGCGCCGTACTGGTACTTCGCGACGATGTCGGCCTCGACGGTCTCGCCCCGGTAGTAGACCGTCTGCTTGAGGTCGAAGCTCAGGTCGATGGGCTCGAGCTGGTAAGACTGAACCTCGAACGAGCCTGCGAAATCGCTCTTGCCCGGCTGATAGACACGCACGCGGTACGTGCCCACCGGGGCACCGCGATCGAGGGGCAGCGTCTCGTGGAAGGTTCCAAAATCGGACAGTGTCACCGGCCGCGCGACGATCTGCCGGCCCCGGCTATCGGTCACCTCGAATCGATAGCCGGCCCTGGGAACGTTGGCGTACTGACCGCTCTGGACCTCGCGGATCACGCCCCGGACCGCAACCTGCTGCCCCGGCCGGTAGGCGGGCCGGTCGGTGTAGAGGTAGGCGCGGGCCGTGAGCCCCTGCGACAGCTTATCGGGCACGCCCAGGCCCGAGCCTGCCACGTGGCCGCCGTCGAGAACCAGGTAGGTCAGGCGGCGGTTCGATTCACGCGGCGGAGACCAGTCATGCAGCAACACCCCATCGGGTCCGGTCTCGGCCTCGAGCACCACGGCTCCGGCATCGGATACCAGGACCCGCGCCCTGGGCCGCCCCTTGCCGGTCTTCATATCCTGGGCGAGAACCAAGACCTGTTCGCGTGATGTCTTGACGATGGCTTCGATATCGCTGGTGAGAGCCAGCGTGGTCGCCTGGAGGTGCTTCTGGTCCGTCACTTTCACCACGTAGACGCCCGGCTGTTCGAGCTTCTTCAGTTCATAGCTGACCTCGATGGGCTTGTACCTGGCGTAACCGGGAACTTCCACGGTCCATTCCGCGTCCGGCGCGACCAGCCCGATATCGAGCGATTCCACGTTCTCGAGCCCGTGCTTCTTGCGAAAATACGCCTCGGGGTTGAGCTTGTAGGCCGTGAATGTCAGCTTTTCGAGGTTCCTCGTCATGATCTTCAGACTGGGCACCTCGCCGGTGCGGAACGCGCGGAGCGTGTGCACGGTGAGTGCCCTTGCTTCCATCACGGCAACCCGCTGGAGGGCTTGCGACCGCCATGGCTCGATGGCGATCTTCTTGAATCGTTCGATGGCTCCCGCCGGGTCGCCCTTCTCGGTTTCGAAGAGGGAGGCGGTCACGAAGTGGGCGTGACCGGCCGGCTCGCTGCCGGGGAACTTGCTGGTCAGCGGCCCCCAGGCGGCTATGGCCGCGTCGAATTTCTTCTCGGCCAGGAAACTCGCGCCGACTTGAAAGAGGATTCCCGGCACTCGTGGGTCGAGAGGATTCTGAGCGACGAACTCGCTCCAGGCCGCGCGCGCCTCGGGATATCGAGCCCGGTTCAGATGGTCGGCGGCGACCAGAAGCTGGGTGTCGAGAATGGCGCGCTGGGCATCGGCGCTCTGGGGACCGTTGGGAAAGTTGGCCAGGTATCCCTTCCAGGCGGCGATGGCCTCGTTGAACTTCTGCTGCCCCTGGAGGATCTGGGCGTACTGAAATGTTGCCGTCATGGCCAGCTCGGCCTGGTCACGGCGCGCCTGGCCGGTCTCGACCTTGAAGCCATCGTCCTTGAGGAACCGGGACAGGGCCGCAAGCGCCAGGTCGCTCTTGCCGCGGGCCAGATAGGTGGCGCCGATCTCGTAAGCGGCCCTCACCGCCCGCGGATGTGCGGGGTAGGCCGAGAGAAAACGCTGCAGGGCGGCAACGCCCAGGTTCATGCTCGTGTCGTCGGGCGGATTGGGAATGCCGAACGTCGAGGGAATCTCGACGAGGGCACGTGCTCGGATGCTCTGCGCGTCCTTGTCGGCTGCGGCTGGCTTCAGCCGCTCGATGTCGCGTACGAGATCGGCCCAGGTCAGCCGGGCCTGGAGAGGCTGACCGAATTGGCGCTGGGTCTCGCCAAGGTGAAATCGAGCGGCCAGGCGGTCTGCTCCGCCGGGATACTCCTTGAGGTAGGCCTGGAAATGTTCGATCGCCCTGGGGAAGTACCCCGCCATCTGGCTGGTGCGGCCGATCGCGAAGAGGAGCTGCGCGCGCAGCACGGGGCTCTTGGCGAGGTCGCGAGCCTGGGACAGCAAGTCCCAGGCGGCTTTGGGATCGGGCTGGATCACGGGATCATCGGGCTCGAGCAGCCGCCGCGCGAAGGCGTGATAGACCTCGGCCAGGCGGTCCTTGCGATCGTCGGACAGCAGGCGGATGGCTTCGGATCGAGCCAGTTCCTCGGCCACGGGCAGGTTGCCCGCGGCCAGCTCGATGGCCGAAAGCTCGAACCGGATCTTGGGTAGCCAGCGGCCGGTCGGGTTCTCCGCGGCGGCGGCTCGGAGTGTTGCTCGTGCCGCATCGTTGTGGCCCGCCAGTCGCTCGGTGACGCCTTGAAGATAACCGAGGTAGGCCCGTTCATCGCGGTCCTTGGCGTTTTCCCGCAGTTTGACAAGAGCTCCGCGAGCCGCCTCGTGGTTGCCGTCCTGAAGTGCGGCCACGGTCTCTCCGGGAAGGATCGGCGCTGCGGGGCTGATCGCGGCCCGTCCAGCAATCGGCGGCGGCAGCACAGCGGGTGGATCGGCGGCGGAGGTAACCCCGCTTGCGGGGTCGGCCGCCTTGAGCAAGCACGCGGCCGAGCATGCAACAACCACAAAAGGAGAAGCAATCCTCAAGAGGGCTCGGCCAGTTCGCGGCATCATGCTAACGATCGTCCGGCCATTTCGTGGTGTCACGAGGAGATCCTCCCGAAGCAAGGAGTTTGAACCCGAAGCAAGGAGTTTTGACGGTCTTATGTCGAAACGACTGAGAGGGAGAGGGCATGGGAAGACCTTGTGACTGGTCGTGCCGGGACCACCCCCCCTAACCCCAATACCGTTGAATTAACCCTAAAGTCATGGGAGGCAGTTGGTTATTTCGCCCTCTCCCCTTGCGGGAGAGGGTAGGGAGAGGGGTCGCACCAGCCAGCTCGACCCTTCGGACAAGGCGATTGCTCGTGCCCAGGCCCCTCACCCCAACCCTCTCCCGCGAGGGGAGAGGGAGCCAGAAGTTCCTTCGGCCAAGGGTGTTATTGCTAATTCAAGTAACTTCTCAAAAACACCGGACATATGATCCTCGGAGTCGTTCCGCGCGCAACCGAAGCGCGGAGACCAAACACCGAACACCCGACCCGGCGTTCA
>Ga0208696_1001093_pt1 | contig 16669 bp, 12 predicted proteins | sample Sb_taG_9_FD_187711 | JGI IMG/M metagenome (GOLD analysis project Ga0208696, IMG submission 187711) | Peat soil microbial communities from Weissenstadt, Germany - Sb_50d_b_LC metaG (SPAdes) (version 2) | ecosystem: Environmental > Terrestrial > Soil > Wetlands > Peat | place: Germany... | reverse complement strand
TCTTGAGATGCATTGCGGCCACCAGCGTCACGTGGCCGCAGGGAACTTCCGAGCCGGCAAGCGGCAGCACCATGAACCGGGAAAAAGCCAGGATGTTGTTGGCCCGTCCAAGCGGAAGGTTGAAGTGAAGCCGCACGTTGGGCGGCACCTCGAGGCCGGCGACGTTTTCCGGGCGCAGCACCGCGACCAGCGGTATCTCGGGAACCTGGGCCATCGCCGCGAACAGGGCTCGGTAATCACGGGCGTTTCCCCCCAACGCACAGATATAATCTCCCGGTTCCAGCGGCGTGCCGGCCGGCTCAACCCACGGCTGTCCCACGCCCCAGAGCAACACGTCGATCCGCGCAGGGTCGATGCCAAAGTAGTCCGCGTAGAGTGATCGCTCCAGGGACGAGTAGGCGATGAACCGATCGACCTGGGTGAAGGTTGAGGCCATCAGCCGCCGGTACGCGCCCCGGGGCAAGGTCGTGAAGTTGAAACCCCAGGCCACGTGCGGGATTCGAACTTTCTGCAGCCGCGCGGACTGCGCACACCGGAACGTGACCCGCGCGTCATGCGAGATCACCAGGGCCGCATGCTCGCGCCGGGCGATCCGGATCGATTCCCAGCACGCCCGCCACTGTGCCAGCGCGGGCCGCTTGATCGTCCGCTCCAGCCAGTTCCGCGGTTTGACCCCGAAAAACTCCCAGCGAGCCTGGCCGAAGCGTGGGGCAAACCATCTCCATGAAGGGTCGGTGATGAGAGTCGTGCAGACGATCAGCGGTTGGCCCGTGCTCGACTCGCGGACGCCGGCGTCCGGCTCAACGTTCGTCTCATTCATACGATGCGGTACCCGGACGACCTCGAAAAGGGATCGAATTCAAGATCGCCTACGCGATGGCGGGATCGGGGCTGCCGCTGTGGTCGAAACGACACCAGCTTGGGGTCCAGGAACAGAGCATACGCGATGATACGCGCGTGATCCGGGGGTCGTCCAGTGCAGCGAGCGGCCGGACATGTCCCGGCCGCCGGCAATCCCGGTTCGAGTGCCCCTGGCATCGCTCGCTTCTCTTTCGTATCTTAAGAACACGCAACGGCAACGGTGGCGTCAACGGCGCCGCCGCTGCCGCTTCCTGGCGCGGTGGACCTGATCGGGATGAGGAGCCCACGCTGGCCTTGGACCTCTCGAGCTTGCCCGCGGCCCGCGACGGGCCGGTCAATATTGCCTGGCATCTGCACGCAATGGCTGCCCGGCAGCCCCACACCCTCGCCGTGGTGGTTCCCGAGGGCCGAAATCGCGCGGGGCGGGTCCGCTACAGCCATCTGACGTATCGCCAGCTCGATCAGGACAGCGACTGGATCGCCGCTGGACTGGTCGCGGCCGGCGCCGGCCCGGAGACCCGGGCGGCCGTGATGGTCAAGCCCGGGCTCGATTTCTTCGCGCTCGTCTTCGCCCTGTTCAAGGCCGGGGTCGCGCCGGTGCTGATCGATCCGGGAATGGGGCTTTCGAGCGTGGGCGGGTGCCTGCGCCAGGCGGCGACGGAACTCTTCTTCGGCATCCCTCGCGCTCTTCTGGCCAGGCGGGTTCTGAACTGGGGCCGGTCCTCCGTGCGGCGGGTGATCGCGGTCACGCCCGGGCGCAGGTGGCCCGGTTTCGAGACTCTGGACGACCTGCGCCGGGCGGGACAGCGGGCGCTCGAGGAAGGAGTGGTCACGGCACCGGTCTTCCGTCCCATCGCGCCGGACCAGACCGCCGCGATCCTCTTTACCAGCGGCAGCACTGGCCCGCCCAAGGGCGCGGTGTATACCCACGCGATCTTCCAGGCGCAGGTCGAGCGGTTCCGGTCGCTCTACGCGATCGAGCCCGGCGAGATCGACCTTTGCACCTTTCCCCTCTTTGCGCTCTTCGCTCCCGCGCTGGGGATGACGTCGATCGTTCCGGACATGGACCCGACCCGCCCGGCCCGCGTCAACCCCGACAAGCTCTTCCAGGCCATCGAGGATTTCGGCCCGACCAACCTGTTCGGTTCGCCGGCCTTGTTGCGGCGCGTGGGGCCGGCGGGCGCTGCCCGGGGCCTGAAGATTCCCACCCTCAGGCGGGTGGTCACCGCGGGCGCGCCGGCCTCGGCCCGGGTGCTTGGCGAGTTCGCCCGCTTGCTCGAGCCGCCAGCGGAAATCTTCACACCCTATGGGGCGACGGAGGCCCTGCCGATTGCCTCCATTGGCAGCACCGAGATCCTCGAGGAGACTCGGTTCCAGACCGACCGGGGAGCCGGGGTGTGCGTGGGCCGGCCGGTGGAGGGCATCGAGGTCCGGATCATCGGGATCAACGATCAACCGATCCCCTCCTGGTCCGATGACTTTGAGGTGAGCGACGGGACGATCGGCGAGATCATCGTGGCCGGGCCCGTGGTCACGCGGGAATATTTCCAGCGACCCGAAGCCACGGCACTCGCCAAGATTCCCGACCCCGCCCGGGGCACCTTCTTCCACCGGATGGGCGACCTCGGCTACCGCGATGATCGCGGCCGCGTCTGGTTTTGCGGCCGGAAATCGCACCGGGTCATCCTCCACGACACCACGCTCTCCACCATCTGCTGCGAAGGAGTCTTCAATGCCCACCCCGATGTGGCTCGCTCGGCCCTGGTGGGCGTGCAGGGCAAGGAGGCGATGATACCCGTGCTCTGCGTGGAACCGCTTCGTTCCTTGAATCGCCGGGACCGCGACCGTATCAGGGGCGAGCTGCTCGACCGCGGGGCGGGCTTTTCCCACACCAGGCGGATCTCGACCATTCTGTTTCATCCTTCGTTCCCGGTGGACATCCGCCACAACTCCAAGATCTTCCGCGAGAAGCTGGCGGTCTGGGCCGCGAGGAAACTGCAATGACAGGCGGCCAGGAAGCACCCGTTCTGGTCACGGGCGGCGGTGGGTTTCTGGGGTCGGCGATTGTCCGATTGCTGCATGCCGAGGGCCAGGCCGTCCGCTCGCTGACACGGCGCCATCATCCCGAGCTCGACGCACTAGGGGTGGCTCAGATTCTGGGCGACGTGGCCGATCCCGAGATCGTCTCGCGGGCTGTCGCAGGTTGTAAAACCGTTTTCCACGTGGCGGCCAAGGCGGGGCTGTGGGGCCCTTATCCGGAGTACCACCGCAGCAACGTGGTTGGCACTCAGAACGTGATCGCGGCTTGTCGCGAACACGGCGTGCGGCGCTTGATCTTCACCAGCTCCCCCAGTGTCGTCTTCACGGGCCACGACCTCGAGGGAGTGGACGAGTCGGCTCCTTACGCCAAGCAGTACGACGCGGCTTATCCGGCGACGAAGGCGATCGCCGAGAAGCTGGTGCTGGCGAACAACGATTCGACTCTTGCCACCGTCTCGCTTCGCCCGCACCTGATCTGGGGGCCGGGAGACAACAACATCCTGCCGCAGATCTATGCCCGGGCGCGGGCTCATCGACTCTTCCGGATCGGCCCGCGGAACCCGCTCATCGACCTGACGTACATCGACAACGCCGCCCTGGCCCATCTGCTGGCCGCCGACCGCCTCGAGCCGGGCTCGCCGATCACCGGCCGGGCCTATTTCATCGCCCAGGGACAGCCCGTTCCTCTCTGGGACATGGTCAATCGGTTTCTCGAGGTTGCTCATCTTCCCCCCGTGAAGCGGAGCATCCCCCTGCCCCTTGCTCTCATGCTCGGCGGATTCCTCGAGACCCTTTACACTCTCTTGAGGCTTCCTGGAGAGCCGCGGATGACGCGGTTCCTGGCGCGGGAGCTCTCCACCGCGCACTGGTACAACCTGGACGCCGCCCGCCGCGACCTGGGATACTCGCCGCGGGTGAGCATCGAGGAAGGTCTCAGGCGGCTCGCCGAATCGGTGTGCGCTGGCCCCGCCTGAGAGGTCGCGGGACAGGCTTCGGCCCTGGGGCTTCCCTACGGTCAGCCCCAGCCACCCAAGCGTCTTTCCCCATCATGGGATACAACGAATCACGGTGGAGTTCAGCGAGAAGTCTCGCAAAAGCAACGAGTCATCGGGCCTTTACTCCTCCGAGCCGCGGGCCGACGCCAGTAGTCATTCGTCCGAGCCGCCGCTGGGGTGGAGACCGCCGCGAAGACTCAATAAATCGCCGGAGTCACTTGACGAGTCATGGCGAGCAGGGCGACGAGCATCCCATCGTTGGCTTTCAGCCTGGATACGGCCAGCGCCAGAAGGGCCATCCATGCCAGGCAGATTGCAGTCGCCGCCGTCCAGGGGCGCTCTCGACCGGTCGAGCCCGCTGGCGACCGCTCTAGGGCCATGCGTGAAACCCTTCCCCGACGCCCGATGTTCATGAGTATCGACCGAGTGTTCCGAGACCTGTCCCCGGCACGGCAACCGAAGTGCTAGGAGCGGGCGCCCTCCGTCCGCGTGGGCCGATCGTGGTCGATCTCCCGCGGCAGCCAGATCGACAGGCAAGCGCCTCCCGCCGGGTTGTTGCAGGCTGTCAGCCGGCCCCCTTGCTCTCTGAGGATCTCCGAGGCCAGGAAGAGCCCATAGCCGGTTCCTCCTTGTTTCGTGGTGAAGAAGGGCTCGAAGATCCGATCGAGGTAGACTTCGGGGATGCCCGGGCCGTCGTCGCTGACGTCGACCTTGACCCAGCAGCAGCCGTCCTGGTCCACGGCTTCGGCTCGAAGCCGGATGTTGCCGTGCTGGCGCGTGGTGGCGATCGCCTGGTGGGCATTGCTCAGGAGGTCCATCAGCACCTGCATGATCCGGCCGGCGTCGGCCCGAACCGGCGGCGGGGCAGTCTCGATTTCCGCTTGCACCGAGATGCCCCGGCCACTGGGAGGCAGTCCCTTGACGAACAACTCGACCGATTCGTTCAGCAGTGCCCGAAGGTCGACGGCCTGGAACTGAGGAGGGCCGGCGCGGACCGTGGACATCAAATGCTCCAGCCTGGCCTGAAGCATCAGGGTCCCGCGGAGGATCGAGTCAACCCACTGGAGATCCTCGTCATCCGGATTCAGGCTGAGACGGAGCAATTCCGCGCTGCCGCGGATGACCGCGAGCGGCCCGCGGATCTCGTGGATGATTCCCGCGAGCAAGCGTCCCACCTGAACAAGCTGCCGGTTGAGCATGGCCAGAGCGACGAGTTGGCGGTACTGCACCAACCGCCGAACCCGCGCCAGGACCAGTTCCGGGGCCGCGTCCTTGGCGACGTAATCGTCGGCTCCGGCCTGAAGGCCGGCCAGAACATCGCTGTCATCATGCCTGACCGTGAGCATGAGCACAGGGATACCGCCCACCTGATGATCGCCACGCAGAGCCCGGCACACATCCAGCCCGTTGAGGTCGGGAAGGTTCACGTCCAGGACGATGACATGAGGACGGACCTCCAGCGCCTTGGCCAGGGTCTCCGACCCCTGGCCAACTTCGAAGACCTTGTAGCCCGCGCGCGCGAGGATCGTGCGAAGCAGTGCGCGGTCGCCCGCGCTGTCGTCCACAATCAGGACGGTCCCCTTCTCCTCCATGCATCAACCCTCGTTCTGCGCCATCGACGGCCCTGCGGCTTTCTACGCTCGCTTTGTAACGAGGCCTTCACCAGGATTAAACACCGAGTCAATTCCAGTCGGGCCGATCGTATCTTCAATAGCTCGTGGTTATACTACGGAATGAGGTCAATCTTCGAGACAGGAGCGACCCATCCGGGCTCGGCCGGCGAATTCCGGTCAGCATGACCAGCAGGGCGAAACACGTTCTCCAAGACAATCACTGCAACGACCATGACCACAGGTCTGCTCACGCCACCCGACGTTTCTTCCCTCCCCATCGAGAGTTACTGGCACCTGCCCGATTCCGTACTGGAGCAGAGGATCCGCCAGGTCAAGAGCGACCTGGGAGAGTCTCTGCTGATCCTGGGACACCATTATCAGCAAGACCAGGTCATTCGATTCGCCGATCTTCGTGGGGACAGCCTCAAGCTCAGCCAACTCGCGGCCACGAGCCAGAACTGTCGGTCCATCGTCTTCTGCGGTGTCCACTTCATGGCGGAGACCGCGGATATTCTATCACGCCCGGAGGTCCAGGTCTTCCTGCCCGACATGTCCGCCGGCTGTAGCATGGCCGACATGGCCGACCTGGACTCGGTCGAGGCGGCATGGGCCGACCTCGGCGAGATCATCGACACCAAGGACCTGATGCCGGTGACCTACATCAATTCGACCGCGGACCTGAAGGCATTCTGCGGCCGGCACGGCGGTATCGTCTGCACCAGTTCCAATGCGCGGGCCGTCCTGGATTGGGCCCTGACTGGCCACCGCCGGGCCCTCTTTTTCCCGGACCAGCACCTGGGCCGGAACACGGCCCGGACCATGGGAATCCCGCTTGCGCAGATGGTGGTCTGGGATCCCCGTTTGAACCTTGGCGGCAACACCGAGGCGGCCATCGACGGGTCGCGGATCCTGCTCTGGAAGGGCCACTGCTCGGTCCACCAGATATTCAAACCCGGGCACGTGACGCAGTTCCGACAACAGTTTCCGGGAATCCAGATCCTGGTTCATCCCGAGTGCATGATGGAAGTCGTGGCGCTGGCCGACCTCGTCGGCTCGACGGAGTACATCATCCAGACCATCGAACGGGCCCCCGCCGACTCGAGCTGGGCCATCGGAACCGAACTCCACCTGGTCAACCGGCTCGCAGCCGAGCACCCCGGCAAGACCATCCATTTTCTTTCCCCCATGGTCTGCATGTGCGCCACAATGTACCGGATCGATTTGCCCCACCTGGCGTGGTGCCTCGAGAATCTGGCCCGGGGAACACCCGTGAACCTGATCCGAGTCGCGTCCGAAACCGCAAAGTGGGCCAGAATTGCTCTTGAGCGAATGCTTGCCTTGAAATAACCTCCATGCTTTGCTCCTGCTCGGCTGCACCATGCTCGCAGCACCCCCGGCCAATCTTTGCCCCCCAGTGCTCGATGTTTTCTGGGTCTTCCATGATTTCGTGTTCCACAAACAAACAGATTCTGATACTGATTCCGGCGGGAATGGGGCCCGACTAGGCTCATCGCGCCGCTAGCCGGTTGCACTCGGCAAGTTTGGCCACTAAGAATGAGGGCAGCCGGAAACAGAAACTCGTGAGACGACGGACCACCAAAACGGATTGGGATAGCGAGTCAACTATCATGGCTGTAATGACAAGACAAGGGCCGGTTACCTCGCAGGCCGACATCGATCTGACGATTCATGCGAGTCACTGGAACCCTTTCACTGTGCTGGGTCTTCATGAGATACCCGGGGGCGCGGACGGACTGAAGGAGTGGGTGATCCGGGCCTTCCTGCCCGAAGCGCGCATGGCCTGGGTGGTCGATCTGCTGCAGGGGGAGCCCGGCGAGCTTGTTCCCATGGAGCGGCTGCACCCCGACGGGCTCTTCCAGGCTGTGTTCACTGACCGGGCCGAGCCGTTCATGTACCGCGTGAAGATCGAGAGCCACGAGGGGCATCAGTGGGAAATCGTCGATCCTTACCGGTTCGGGACGGTGCTGACCGATTTCGACCTTCACCTCCTGGGGGAAGGAACGCACCTGCGCAACTACGAGCGGCTGGGTGCCCACCTGCGCACCCATGAGGGGTTCCGGGGAGTTCACTACGCCGTCTGGGCCCCCAATGCCGAACGCGTCAGCGTGACTGGCAACTTCAACCACTGGGATGGACGCCGGCATCCGATGAGGAACCGGGGCGCCACCGGAATCTGGGAGCTGTTCATCCCCGATATCTGCGAGGGTGAGGTCTACAAGTTCGAGATCAAGAGCCGCAACTACGGTTACGTCGTACAGAAGGCCGACCCTTACGGGTTCGCCTCCGAACTTCGCCCCAAGACTGCGTCGGTCGTCTGGGACCTCTCCAAGTTCACCTGGGGCGACCACGAGTGGATGGCGACCCGGGCTCAGCGGCAGGCGCTCGACCGCCCGATCTCCGTCTACGAGGTCCATCTCGGCTCATGGAAAAAGAGTAGCGAGTCGGCGACCGGCTTCCTGAACTATCGCGAGCTGGCCCACGACCTGGCCGCGCACCTCGAGCACACCAAGTTCACGCACATCGAGCTGATGCCAATCACCGAGCATCCTTTCGACGCAAGCTGGGGCTATCAGCCGGTTGGCTATTTCGCGCCGACCTCCAGGCATGGCACGCCCGACGACTTCGCCTACTTCGTCGATTACCTGCATCGCCACGGCTTCGGGGTGATTCTCGATTGGGTCCCTGCGCACTTCCCCAACGATCTGCACGGCCTGGGGTACTTCGACGGCACCCATCTCTACGAGCACGCCGACCCGCGGCTAGGTGAACACCGCGACTGGGGCACCAAGATCTTCAACTACGGCCGTGCCGAGGTGCGCAACTTCCTCTTCGGCAACGCGCTGTTCTGGCTCGACCGGTACCACCTCGACGGCCTCCGGGTCGATGCGGTGGCATCGATGATTTACCTTGACTACTCGCGCAAGGCGGGCGAGTGGATTCCCAACATGTTCGGCGGCAACGAGAACCTGGCGGCGATCGATTTCCTCAAGCAGCTCAACGAGATCTGCCACCGCGAGCACCCGGGAATCCTGACCGTCGCCGAGGAATCGACGAGCTGGTCAGGCGTGTCCCGGCCCACCTATCTCGGCGGCTTGGGCTTCAGCCTGAAGTGGAACATGGGCTGGATGAACGACACCCTCCGCTACATTTCACTGGACCCGGTCTACCGCAAGTACGAGCACGGTTCGCTCACGTTCAGCATGATCTACGCCTTCACCGAGAACTTCGTCCTGCCGCTGTCGCACGACGAGGTCGTGCACGGGAAGCGGGCCTTGCTGGACAAGATGCCCGGCGACCTCTGGCAGAAGTTCGCTAATCTCAGGCTGCTCTACGCCTATATGTACGGCCACCCCGGCAAGAAGTTGCTGTTCATGGGAGATGAGCTGGCGCAGTGGCGCGAATGGAACCAGGATGAGAGCCTCGACTGGCACCTTCTCCAGTGGCGAGACCACCAGGGCATCTTGAAGCTCGTCGGCGACCTCAACGCCCTCTGCAACACGGAAGCGTCGCTCCACCAGGTCGATTTCGACTGGCAAGGCTACGAATGGCTGGAGCTGCATGACTGGGAAAACAGCGTCTTGGCCTTTCTGCGCCGGGCGAAGGACCCCAATGATTCCATGGTCGTCATCTGTAATTTCACGCCGGTCGTGCGCGAGCAGTACCGCATTGGCGTGCCCACCGGCGGCTACTATCGCGAGGCTCTGAACACGGACGCCGGATATTACGGAGGCTCGAACGTCGGCAACGAGGGAGGCGTCTGGGCCGTTCCGGAGCCTTACGGCGGACGCCCCTACCACCTGTCGCTGTGCCTGCCCCCGCTGGCAGTCCTCTACCTCAAGACGCCTCCGGTGGCGTGACGAGGGTGCGGAGTGCGGGGCTGGTCTGTCTGCTGGCGTCGAGTCGCCGTGGCCCCCCAGTTCGGCGCGGGTCTCACGACCCCGCCGTCTGCTTGACCGCGGGTCTCGCGGCCGAGTTCCCCAAGGGGGCGGGGTCAGGAGACCCGCGCCCAACAGCGGCCAGAGGGGCGGGGTCAGGAGACCCGCGCCCAACAAGTTCAATCGACGACTGGGACCTTCGCCTCTGGACTTGGGCTGTTGGCTATCGCAAGGCCGTTCACTCCTCTTCGAAATCTTCCAGGGGCCGCAGCGGCGCGGGCTTCGAGCCCTTGGGCTGCGCCGAGGGCTGGGCGGTGATGTCATCGGGAACCCGGCTGAGCTGGGGGATCAACTCGTCGATGGCGACGTTCCAGGTCACGTGACCGATTGCCACCACGGCGGTCTTCTTGCGAGGATCGAGCTTGACGATGCGGCCGGGTCGATCGTATCCCAGGCGGGGCACGACGACGCGGTCGCCGGGCTGGAGCCGCGCGCGGGCTTCGACAAGCTGCTCGTCGCGCCGGGTCTCGCGCTGCAGGTCGGCAAGCCGCTGACCGAGTGCCTCGCGCGTACGCTCGGCTTGGGCCTGGGCGGCAAGGGCTGCCTGCCGTGCGTCCTCGGCTTCCCTGCGCAGCTTGCCGACGAGCTCCCACTCGGCCGGCACGGCCGCCCCGCGGCACTGTTCGAGGTAGGCCTCGGCCCGGTTCACGACGTGCCCGGACAGACCCAACCGGCGCGCGATCTGCAATGCGTTCGACTGGCCCACGTCGCCGATGTGCAGTCGATAGCGGGGCTGGAGTGTCTCGACGTCGAATTCGACCGCGGCATTCTCGGCGCGGGGATTGGCCAGTGCATAGGACTTCAAATCGCCAATGTGGGTCGTGACGATCGACCGGCAACCGATACTGTCCAGCTCATCAAGAATGGCCCGCCCCAGCGCCGCACCTTCGGCGGGATCGGTTCCAGCTCCCAGCTCATCGAGCAAGACCAGCGAGTGTTGCGTCGCCTCGCCCAGGAGCTGCGAAATCCGCCGCACGTGCGACGAAAACGTCGAGAGCGATTGCTCGAGGCTCTGCTCGTCGCCGATATCGGCGAGCACCTGGTCGAAGACCGGAAGCTGCGAGCCTTCGGCTGCCGGCACGTGCAGGCCGCTCTGTGCCATGATCGCCAGCAAGCCCACGGTCTTGAGCGCGACCGTCTTTCCCCCCGTGTTCGGTCCCGTCACGACCATGATCTGGAACTGCACGCCCAGATGGGCGTCGATCGGAACCACGGAGCGGACTGGCTCGACGCCCGTCGTCGCCGCCGCGACCCGCGCCGGGTCGGCGGCAGGGAGGGCGATGTCCTTCAGAACGATGGCTTCGAGCAGCGGATGCCTGGCCTGGCGAAGGACGAGTCGTCCCTCGTCGTTCATGTCCGGGGCCGACATCTGGTAATCCATGCTGTACCGGGCCCGGGCATGGATCAGGTCCAGCTCGGCCATGATCGCCAGGGTCTGGAGCAACGAGTCCGCCACCATGCCGACCTGGGCGCTGAGCCAGCGCAAGATCCGACGGATCTCCTTTGCCTCGCGGGAACGGAGATACGAGAGCTGAGCAGACTGTTCCGAGATCGCGGTCGGCTCGATGTAGACCGTCTCGTTGGTGGCACTGCTGCGCTGAACCGAGCCCTGGAGCTCGCCCCGATGGTCCTTGGCCACGGGCAAGACGTAATGGTGGCCGACCATCGTGAAGTTGGGGTAACGGAGGATCCGCTTGATCTCGGGTGATCGCAACATGCGGCGGAGGGTTTCCTGGATCTTTTCCTCGGCCCGATCGATCTCGCGTCGCAGCAGCGACAGCCGGCGGCTCGCGGTGTCCAGCACCTTGGCCCGGTTGTCGAGGCAGCCCTCGATGGCCGTGGCCACGCCGGAAAATTCCCCCACGCCCTGGCGGAGGCCTCCCAGGCGGGGAAACTGTTCACCGACCCGCGTCAGCCAGCGGTCAAGGTAGCCCAGCGCCCTGAGCGTCTCGGCGGTCACGGCCAGTTCTTCGGGCTCCAGCATGGCACCGACTTGCGCGCGGCGAACGTGCGCGCGGATATCGTGCAGACCACCCAGCGGAGGTGAAAGGCCGGAGCGACGGGCCTCGACCATCTCGGTCGTGAGCACCTGGCGGTCGTGGATCTCGGCAAGGTCACTGACCGGTTGCAGCCCGAGCGCGGCCTCCTTGCCCAGAGAGCAGGCCGCGCGCGCGGCCAGCAGGGTGCGAATCTTGGCGAACTCAAGCAGGTCGAGCGTATGCGTGTCCATGTCGTCTCGCGGCCCGGGATGCTCGATCAGATGTCACGCTCGGTGATGCCCAACGGACACGGCTCTGCTGCCGGCGGCTTTCCCCGACGGACAGCGCGCCAGCGTCCTCGGTTCGCAATCATACCAGATCGGGTCAAGGGGCCTTGATTGCGGCTGCTGTTTCCGCCGCGGGCCGGGCCTTGATCGCGGCGTCACCCGGTCCTGGGGACGCGGTCCCCGCGGCAGCGTCGAGCATGGGCTTGAGCTTGCGCCTCCAGTCGGCGGGATTGGTGCCGTGATCCTTGCCGGTCAGCTTGCGGAGGGTATTGAGCGAGGCCAGGCGGATGGCCGGGTCGTCGTGATCCATGTTCTCGACCAGCAACTGGTAGATTCGCGGGTCCTTCGTCTTGATCTCCGCCAGCCCTTCGATCGCCGCAATCCGTGCGTCCTCGAGGTTGTCCAGGGTCATCACCTGCGCCAGGATTGTGGCGTCTTCGGAACGGCCGACTTTCCCCAGCGCGCGACACGACTCGATCTTGATCACGGCCTCGGGACTGCTGACCGCTTTCACCAGCAGATCATGCGCGCGGGGATTGCGAAGCTCTCCCAGAGTCCGGCAGATCATGGCCCTGGTGGCAATCGGCTCGTGCCCTTTGTCGAACTTGTCGATGAGGATGCGCACGGCCTCGTCCTTCTCTTCCACGCTGTCGTAGGCGCGGGGGTTGGCAAGCTTCGAGTAGGCAATATAGCGCATGTTGGGGTCAGGGTCATTGCGGACGTGTCTCAAGAAGCTCTTGGCCGTCGATCCCACCCAGGTTGTGCAGCCTGCGACCGCAAGGGCGCAGACCACCAGCAGCCTGGGAAGGTAACGGCGATCACGCGCCAGGTTGGAGGAGGCGTCATCCATGACTATCGGCCCCGCTCTTGCAAATGTGCCTGCGAACTCGTTTGACCGCCCGATCGGCCGCATTCCCTCGCGGCCGAGGCAGATCAAACCCTGGGACGAGGAACCGTTGCGATCGGCCAGCCAGGGACGTGTGACGGGCAAAGAAGGGATTGGACCACTACGGCGGGGGGATCTTAACGGCAAGCCGGCAAATCGCCAAGGCCGACTTGGGGGCGGATGAGAAGGCGGGCCACTCAGCCAGCGAACTGACGAAGGACAGGCAAGCTGGGCTCATGTCATGGAAGGGATGAGGCCGTTGCCCCGTGTGAACGGGCCAGGAAGCGAGCCGTCAGCGGCGGGGACTGACGGCTCGCATTCCCCCAGGAGATACCGTGATCAGGTCGACGGGGCCGAGCTCGGCTCGGAGCTCGTGGTCGAGCTGCCCGGCGCGGGGGAGTGCTTCGAACCGAGCTTGGTGATGTGGAAGCGGAAGTGCCCGCCCTCCTCTTTCTTGCCCTTCTTGACGAGCTTCTTCTCGAGCAAGGTGCCAAGGATCTTGGCGGTGCCCTTGGTGCTCACGAGGCCCTCTTCCTTCTTCGCGGCCACCGTCTCAAGGAACTTCTTCTGCGGCTCGGTCAGCTTGACACCCGGGGCCTTCTTGGGTGCGGCCTTCTTGGCGCCGGCCTTGGGGGTCGCCTTGGCGTCGGCCTTCTGGGGCGCCGCCTTCTGGGGTGCGGCCTTCTTGACCGCGGGCTTGGCCTTCGCTGTCTTCGTGCCACTCTTGGGTGCCGTCGACTTCTTCACTGCCATCGCTATCACCTCGTTGCTAAACATGTTCGCAGGTCTTCGACCAGCTCTGATCGAGCGGTCCCTGCGCCAATTCATACCAAATCTTTGAATTAGTGGAAGAGGAAGATTGCCCAAAAACGCGGATTTTCTCAGGTTTTTTTGGGTTTCCGCGATTTCGCGTGACTGGAATCAGGAAACGCTGGAACGCTTGTATCGCACAAAGCGTAGCTTTGACGACACTTTCATGCGTTCGATTCACAGCGGTTTTTCCTGGGTTTTTGCAGGAATTTCGAATCCCGCCGATACGACGGACAGAGCGCGCTCCGCTGTGCGAGCCACGATGGCGCGCCTCGCCTCGCGCCGGCGGCGGTCGAGCCACGGCGCCATGAGAAATGTTTCATCGCGACGCCAAATGATGGTCCCAGTCAGCCAGGTAGTCCTCAAGCCGCCCATGAGCCGCGCGATCGTCGAGATGGCAAGAGCGCGGTGGCCCTTTGTCTGAGCCCTGCGCCGCGCACGCCCCGGCCCCGGCGCTCTCATCAACCTCGGCCGATGGGCCCGCTCACGCCGGGCGGTCCACGATCGACGGCTCTCGCAGGTCTCCGGCTCGATGCGCTTGCTCTTGCATCGCGATCGATCGTCGTGCATAATCACTGAACAAAAAACCAGACTTTGTCGGATGATCGAGAAAGGACTCGGCGCACGGTGATCACGCACATCCGAGGCATTTTGAAGATGGTCGCGGAGGAGACACTGACCCTGGCTGTCGAGCCGTTCGAGTTCGAGGTGCTGATCCCCGAGCACACCCGCCGCCAGGTTCAGGGCAAGCTCGGCGAGCCGATCACGCTGCATACGATTTTTTACATCGACGGCAACGCCATGACCGGCAGGATGGTTCCCCGGCTGGTCGGTTTCCTCTCGCCGATTGACCGGGAGTTCTTCGACACGTTTTGCTCGGTGGACGGCGTGGGCGTGCGCAAGGCGCTGCGGGCGATGGTGCGGCCGGTCCGCGAGCTGGCCCGCACGATCGAGGACCAGGACGTGAAGATGCTGGCGACCTACCCGGGCATCGGCGAGGCCATGGCCGAACGCATCGTTGCCAAGCTGCGCCGCAAGGTGGGAAAGTTTGCCCTCATCATCGGCCCCGACGCGGCCCACGCCGGCGCCGGGCACGCCGGCAGCAACGGCGAGACCGAGTATGCCGGTCCCGACATCATTCGCGACACGTACGCCGCACTGCTCTCGGTCGGCCACACCGAAAGCCAGGCTCGTCAGGCCATCGATCGCGTCATGAACGGCAAGAAAAAATTCAAGACCGTGGCCGATATGATCGAAGCGATCTACCAGCAGAGCAGGGAATAGTGGCCACTGGCCACTCCCAGTAATCCGAGGATCCCATGAGAGAGCCGATCATCCAGGGAAAGCGTGACAGTGGCAGCGAGGGCAAGGACCCCGCGGGATCTGACTCTCATCCGGCGCGTCTGCCGCGTGTGATCGATCTCGTCGATGAAAGGCTTCGTCCTCAGCGGCTGGACGAGATTGTCGGCCAGAGGGCCGTGGCGGAGCGTCTGGCCATTGCCCTGATGGCGGCACGCAAGCGGGGCGAGCCCCTGCCCCACATCCTCTTCGACGGTCCTCCCGGGCTGGGCAAGACGACGTTCGCGACGGTGCTGCACAATGAGCTGGGCGTCGAGCTGAACATGACCAGCGGTGCGGCACTCGACAAGAAGATGGACGTCATGCCCTACCTGACCAACGCGGCGGAGGGCTCGATCCTCTTCATCGACGAGATCCACCGGCTGCCCAAGGCCGTCGAGGAATTCATTTACCCAGTCATGGAAGATTTCCGAGTCGACGTCGTGCTGGGCGAGGGGATGTCGGCGCGCACGATCAACTTGCCGCTCAAGAAGTTCACGATCATTGGCGCGACGACCCGCAGCGGGATGCTCTCCGGCCCGCTCCGCGAGCGGTTCCACATGCACGAGCACCTCGAGTTCTACGATGCCGAGGACCTCGCCCGCATCATCACGATCAACGCGGCCAAGCTGCGGACGACCATTGACACCCAAGCCGCGTGCGAGCTTGCCAGCCGGAGCCGCGGCACTCCCCGGATCGCCAACGCCCGTCTCCGCTGGGTCCGCGATTATGCCGTTGCCCGCGGCGACGGCAACATCAACCTGCCGCTCGCCAGGGATGCCCTCCAGATGCAAGAGATTGATTCGGAGGGCTTGGACAAGCAAGACAGGCGCTATCTGGAGACCCTGATCCGTGTCTTCAAGGGGGGGCCGACCGGTGTGGAAGCGCTGGCCGCCACGATGAACGTTGCGGTCGACACCCTGAGAGACGAGGTCGAGCCGTACCTGCTGCGCCGCGAGCTCGTCGTGCGGACTCCTCGCGGCCGCCAGGCTTGCTCGTCGGCCTATCTCCACCTCGGCCTGGCCGAACCGGTGCTCGATCCCGAGGTGCCCTTTCTGGAACAGCAGAGGCGGCTGTTCGATTAGGTCGGTCCAGCGCGGCGCGAGGTTCTCACTCGCCTGCCGGCACGAACTGCCGTGCCCAGGCCGCGTCGTTCGCCGGCAGGCTCGGTTCGGGCTCGCCGCGGTAGATGAAGTGCTCGTAGCCGGGCCCGTCATAGGCGCGGTGCAGCGCTTCCTGGAGATCGACCCGAGCGGCGGCATCCGGGGACCGAAGCGGGATGGGGATGACCGGCAGCCGGTCGCGGAGACGGATGGGCCAGAAGTCCGCGGCCGGCCGCTTCTCGGCCCGGCTGACCATCACCGAATAGTCGCACTCGGGCCGGCCTTCCTGGGGCATGGGGGTCCACCCGCGCAAGAGGTCGATTTCGACAAGGTGGGCCGGGCTCCGGAGCAGTTCGCGACGCTTGGCGAGGTACTGCTCGCGGTCTTCGCCGGACCGCTTGTTCGACAGGCTCAAGAGCTCGATCGCAGTCACCAGCTCGCGGCCCTGACGGTCCCGGACTTCCAGGAACGGCACTTTCTCGACATCCTGCTCCGGCAGCCAGACCTCCGCCGGGGCTTCGACGAGTCCGAGCGCTGACTGAGCGAATGCGCCGCTTCCCGCCTGGACCAGTGATAGGTAGGCTGTCCCCAGTCGTTGGCGTGGTTCCGGCGGCAGGTCGTGGATGTAAATATGCTCCTCAAGCTGGACGATGTACTTCGGGGCGACCTGCGGAGCCAGGAGACGGCGAAGCGCCGACAGGAACTCCGAGTGGAAGTCGAGCCAGTGGGCCGCCTGCTCGAAATACGGGTTCATGCCCGGAAACGGTGACGGCATGGTGCACCTCCTCGGCGCTTTGAGCG
>Ga0208696_1001085_pt1:0-15000 | contig 16778 bp, 16 predicted proteins | sample Sb_taG_9_FD_187711 | JGI IMG/M metagenome (GOLD analysis project Ga0208696, IMG submission 187711) | Peat soil microbial communities from Weissenstadt, Germany - Sb_50d_b_LC metaG (SPAdes) (version 2) | ecosystem: Environmental > Terrestrial > Soil > Wetlands > Peat | place: Germany... | reverse complement strand
CTCGGCTGTATGCTGGAAACTCCGAGTATCCCTTTGCTACTCGTTGTTCTGGCCGGAGCAGTTTTCCGTCCGGAGCGGCAGTGAAAATGTGGGGGTGCGGACAATCAGCAGGGAAGTCGTGTCCTCGCCTAACCTGGCGGAGGCATTGACCCCTCAGAGACTACACGCCGAGCTCCTGGCGACAAGCGCTTCAGGTGCTTGGAGCCCTTCGGGGCATCCAAGGAAGCGCGGTCTGTTGGAAGCCCGTTTTGGGTAAATCCAGCAACCAGGATGAAGATATAGTCCACGCCTCATGGCGACATGGGGAACCACGTGAACAAGGTAGCCGTAGCGGAAGCTGCGGCTGGATCACCTCCTTTCTAGGGAGCACATAACAGTGCCCCGAGCGCAGCGACCGTCCGGCCTCGAGCTCGTCTCACTAGAGCGCGAAGGACCGGATGGCATTCGAGCGATCGGGCCTAGCATGTCGACCGAACCTGGCTGGATGGACGTGAATCACGCGTCTCCCTCACTACTTGGGGAGCACAAGTGGCCACATCCGCAAAACTACCCCAGCATGCTGTTGAGTTTTGAGAGACCGTCGGGTTTTCCAGAGGTTCTTGTGAGCGATCAAGTAGCTGGAGCCCCATTATCCCCGAGTATTGCTTGATACCAGCTACGCCAAGGATCCTTGGAAACACCTAGCTGAAGAGCTCGCCTTCCGACGGTGGTTAACGCCACTCGTTTACAAGCAATTTTTAGAAAAGCAGGTCCGGCCTTCGGCCGGCAGAATCAGCGTGCGAAGTCGAGGTGACAAGCACAGTCAACGGTGCTTGAGTGGCGTGGCCTTTGCTGGGGTGACTGTGACGAGCGCCGCACTGCTGGGCGTGAGCTCGACTTCCACGATACCCGCGTTCGTCGGGGCGCTTTCCGTGTGTGTCGAGGCGCGCCAGGAGCCGTTGGCCGAGACCGCGCGGTTGGCGAGCAGCACGCCGGCGCTCGAGCTCTGAGAGGGGGCGGTGAGGCGCACGATGCTTGCCATGCCCATGCCGGCGCCGACGTTCAATCGCAGCGCGAGCGGACGCGAGCCCGGCGGTTCGTCGTCCACGAGCACCACCTTCCGCGAGTGCCCGGGTCCCGAGAACGAAGCCGCCACGAGGTTGGGTGAGCCTTCGGCTGAGATCGTCGTGGGCAGCGGGCGCTCGCCGAGGAGTGAGCTCGTCAAGAGGAGCGCGTACCACTCCGGCTCGGCGCGCAGGCCTCCGTCCGCGAGGGCCGCCGGATCGCTCGCGCATAGCGGCGTGTATCCGGCGCAGTTCGTAGGATTGCCCTGGAGGTTGACGCCCGCCGCGCCCGCCGCCATCGCCTGCGTGACGTAACCGGTCGCCCACAGTGCCGAGGCGAACGTGTCGCTGACCCCAGTCACCCCGCCACAGGACACGGTGTTGGTCTCATCCACACGCAGCGGGATGCCATATTCGCTCGACACCTTGAGGTAGGTTTCAAGCGAGTGCGCCTCGCGTCCGCGGGTCGCGCTGCTCAACAGAGTTTCGATCGAAGGCGAGGGCGTCTGCACGCAGCCGAGCGGGTAGTGGTGTCCGGTCAGCAGGGCGGGCCTCTGTGAGAGCGCCTCCTCCTCGCCCCATTCGCTGAACGCGCCCGAGCCGGACACATCCGGGCCGGCGATCGGCACGCCGGGGGTGAGGGCCCCGATCGCTTCGCGGTAGCTCGAGACCTCTTCCTCATACCCCTGGGCGATCCAGGGAAGGGGCCGGAAACCGTGGCTGCCATAGGCATTCGGCTCATTCCCGATCTCGACCGCGGCGAGATCGGGTCCGAGCGCCTTGTGCGCCGCCGCCACCTCGCGTGCGGCGGCCGCCGGTTCGTAGTGGGCCATCCCGACCGTCAGCAGCACCTGCCAGCCGCTGCGGCGGGCGAGTACCCCAAGGGCGTGCATATCCGCGGGGTCGATCGTGCTCGTCGCCCACGCCGGCCGGGGGGTGGCGGCGTCGGTCCAGGCGACGTTCTCATCCGCGGTGATCCCGCCAAAGCGCAGCACGCCCGTACCCAGCGAGCGCAGCAGCTCGACCAGGTCGCCGCGGTCTGCGTATACCGCGAGCTGCCTGAGCGCCGCCGCCTCAAACGAGAGCCCGAGAAACTCCTCGGGCACCGGCTTCCCGGGATCGAACGGGTCGATTCCCACGGTGACCGGGAGCGGGAGCTGCCCGGGTTCTCGAGGCGCGCTCGCGCCGTGAGGCGAGGCCGGCCGCGGGTGTCCCGCCCCGGCGTCAGCCGCGACGACAGCGGGGGCGCACAACGCGAGTAGCAGGCCGGCCATCGCGGCGGGCACGATCAGCGGCACGAGCCTCACCTGTCGCCTGCCGGTTCGTGGGCTTATTCGCCGGGTGACCAGTCGATCTGCTCGATCAGGTCGCTCGCGCCCAGGTCGATCAGCCCACTGCGCTCGATCGGGCGGTACTCCCTGCCCACGAGCTCGAACCCTGCTGGGGGAGGGTCCAGAACCAGTGTGCGCATCATCATCATCATGGGGAGCGTAGCGCGCTTGTGCCTCGATCGAGTGACCTCGACGGTGACGCGCCAGTTGTCCCTCTCTGTTGCCTGATGTTGCCGTTCAGGCTAGTTTCGAGTGTGAGGCCTGGTTTCCTGCGATCTCGAGTGAGATCTTGGCGGATGTTCGCTTGCCGGCCGGGCCGGGTGAGGTGCGCACAGTCCCACCGGAGCGCTGCTCGGCCGGACGCGCGCGCTCGGCCAGCCTGGGGGAGACCCAGTGGGTGCGGTAGGCGCGCTCGATCGCCGGCGTGCCGCTCTTCGAGAACCGCAGCGGCGGGCGGCTGCCGCGTGTGCGCCTTACATATCCGGTCTCGCTGGGCTTCAGTCCGCGGCGCTCCGCCCAGCGGCGAAACGCCCGCATCGCACGGGAGATCTTGCTCAGATTCGCAAACGTGACCTTCTCGAGATACGCCACCCGTCCACGGCGCCAATCCTCGACACGGCTCTCCTGGAGCCAGCCCAAGCCGACGAGCACATCGATCGGCGTGACGAACCCACGCTCCGCCAGCACCGCCTCGGCGACGCGCGCAACGCGCTCCTCCATCTGCTTGTCGTTCTTCCTGGGCATCCCCGGCTACATCCGCAGCGCACCAGAGTACAAGCAACCGGGGAGCGACGAGAATCCACCGCGTTCAGATGAGCATGTCGAGCCGGTTGCGCAGCTCGTCGTTCATCGGGGGTGGCGTGGCGGCGTCCTCACAGCGCGGCGGCTTGTCTTGGCGTCGACGGCCTACGGTTGCGAGGCCCGACAGCGCCTCTGCGAGCGATTGCACAGGGTTGTGTTGCGGGAGGTGCTGATCGATGGCGACGATCACGACGCGCGCGTCATCTGGGTATGCGGTGTACATGCGCCAGGCATTCGCGAGGTGACGCGCGCACAGCGGGTAGTCGCCTCCGTCGGTTGCGGCGAGCTTGTAGCCGCCGGCAACGCATCCGCGTCCACCGAGCTCGTTACGAGCCGCCTCGTAGCTGGCTCGCTCGGTCCGGCTCATCTGCCGCTCCACTGCGTCGCGCACCTGCGGCGTGCGGAGGACTGCGAAGGCCATCAGGCCGGTTCAAGTTCCCCGCGCTTGAGCTGCTGTAGGCCCTCCTTCAGCGTGGGGCTGCGGCGTGCCTCGCGGTCATCGAGATAGTCCACGAGCGCCTGGAGCCACTCGCGATCCTGTCCACGCTCACGCAGCTCGTCAAGCGCGCGGCTCACGCTCCGCAGGCTCTCCGGTTCGATCTCCACGGGGCTCGAGCCCTTGATCGCGCGCAGAGCGCCGCGTGCTATCCACGAGCGCACGGTCGGCTCAGAGACACCGAGTCGTCGTGCGGCATGGGCGACCGGCACACCAGCGGCATGGCCGACACCCTCAAGCGTGCGGTGAGCTTCCTGCATGGCCTGGATCGCCGCATCCCGACGGCCACTCTGCAGCGCGTCGTGAGCATCGTCAAGCGCGATCAGAGCCATCGTCACATGCTGTGCATCCCGCTTGCCCATACATGCAGACTACCATCCTGGCCTTCGATAATCAACCACGTTATCGAAAGCCGGAGCGGGCGGAAACACGTGAGCCTTGAGCTCAGGTGGCGGCGTTCTTGGCCCAGTTCTCCAGGAAGCTCTCGGTGGCGGCGACGTCGAGGGGCTTCGCGAACAGGAAGCCCTGTCCCGAGTCGCAGTGCTCGTCTCTGAGGAGGTCGAGCTCTTGCGACTGCTCGATGCCCTCGGCGAGGGTCTCGATCGACAGGTCCTTGCCCAGCTGCACGAGGGTGTGGATGAGGGTCTCGCCTTCCTGGGTGTTCGTGAGCCCGGAGATGAACGAGCGGTCGATCTTCAGCGCGTCGACGGGGAACTTCTGCAGGTGAGCGAGCGAGGAGTAGCCGGTTCCGAAGTCGTCGATCGCGATCCGCACGCCGAGCTCCTTGACGGCCGTGAGCCGGCGGGCGGTCTCCTCGACGTTGCGCATCAGCGTCGTCTCGGTGATCTCGATCGTCAGCGCGGATGGCTCGAGACTGCTCTGTGCGAGCGCCGATTGCACGTCGGTTATGAAGTCGTCGGTGTCGAGCTGCCGGCCGGATACGTTGACGGCCATACCGATCGGATAGCCAGCGTCGCGCCACGTGGCGCCCTGCCGAGCTGCCTCGTTCAGGACCCATCTGCCGATTTCCACGATCAGGCCCGTCTCCTCGAGCAGCGGGATGAAGTCGTCGGGCTGTACGACGCCCCGCGTGGGGCTGTGCCAGCGGATCAGGGCCTCCATGCCGGTGGGGCTCATGTCGCGCAGGTCGAACGTGGGCTGATAGACGAGCAGGAACTCGTCGTTCTCGATCGCCTGGCGCAGGTCGATCTCCAGCTTCATCCGGCCTTGGACGGCATCCTGCATCCCGGACTCGAAGACGATGTAGCGGTTCTTGCCGTCCCACTTCGCGCGGTACATCGCGATGTCGGCGTCGCGCAGCAGATCCGCGGGCGATACGCGGTCGCCCACGGCGATACCCACGCTCGCCGTCACCGTGAAGGGAGTGTCCTTTGCGCCGTCGAGCTTGAACGGCTCTTTGAGCGCGGCGAGCAGGCGCTCGGCGACCAGGTCGGGGCCGGCGGCGAGCGACAGGTCCTCGGCGATCACGACGAACTCGTCGCCGCCCAGGCGCCCGAGTGTGTCGGTGGCCCGCACGACGGCATCCAGTCTCGCGGCGACCGCCTTCAGCAATTCGTCGCCGGAGCCGTGTCCGAGGGTGTCGTTGATGCTCTTGAAGTTGTCGAGATCGATGAACAGCGCGGCGACCGGCGTGTGATCGCGCCGTGAGCGGGCGAACATCTGCTCGATGCGATCGAGGATCAAAGTCCGGTTGGGAAGCCCGGTCAACGGGTCGTGGGTTGCGAGGAACGCGAGCTGCTCATCCGCGCCCTGGCGCTCGGACTCAAAGGCCTCACACATCCGCACGAGCGTCACCTTGAGGCTGCGCTGCAACATGCTCACGGCCTGTGCGAGCACCTCCGGCGAGAGGGCCAGCTGCGCGGCGATCTCGCCCACCACGTCCTCCGCCGCATCGCACCAGCGCAGGCAGCGCTTGGTGACCTCGTTCAACGGCGCCGCGCGCTGGGCCGCGAGCTGCCCGAAGATCTGCCAGGACTCCTGGCCGACGTCGCGCGCGACGTCGGCGCCCTCGCCGGCCATCCAGCGGGCGACCGCGACCGTCGAGACCGCGCCCACTCGCTCAAAGCTCTCCTCGACGATCGGGTCAAGGACGCAGCTCGACTCGCTCGTCCGCGAGACCATTCCAGCCACCACATCCTCGGTGCGCGCGTTCAGCGCCTCACCCAGACGGCGAAGATCGTCATCATCATCATCGGGCTGCGCTTCGCGCGCCTTACGCGCCCGCGAGGACGCCCGCGCGCGCGTCCTGGACGCAGCGTCGACCTGCGTGGTCGGTTGCCGAGAAGCTGCCATCCTGCACTCATCGGCAACCAGCGCCGATCTCTAAATGCTGGCCGGATCACACCGCTCGGTCCCGGGCGAGCCGTCGCTCGTGCAAGTCTCAGGATCGCTCGAGGATCGAGTCCGGGACGCGCTTATCGTGGGACTGCTGTAACCGGGATCGACGGCCGCGGTATCTCCCTTGAGTGACCCGCCTGGAGCGCAACGTCAACATCGCCGCGGTCGTCGTGCCGTTCCTCGGGGTGATCGCGGCGGCGGCGGTGCTGTGGAACCACTTCCTCGGGCCGCGCGACCTGGCGATCTTCGCCGTCATGTACCTGCTGACCGCGATCGGCATCACGGTCGGCTTCCACCGGCTGCTCACGCACCGCGCGTTCAAGACGCGCCCGTGGCTCTGCTACACGCTCGCGATCCTCGGTTCGATGTCACTGCAGGGACCCGTGATCGACTGGGTCGCCGACCACCGCAAGCACCACACGTTCACCGACGAAGACGGCGACCCGCACAGCCCGCACGCCGGGCACGGCGCCGGCCTGCGCGGGATGGTCGCGGGTCTGTGGCACGCGCACGTCGGCTGGCTGTTCTCCGTGCACGGCCAGGCGTCCTCCAGGCGCTTCGCCCGCGACCTCGTCGAAGATCCAACGATGCGGCGCATCAACAAGAGCTTTCCCCTGATCGCCCTGGGCAGCCTCGCGCTGCCGTTCCTGTTGGGCTTCGCGCTCAGCGGCGGCTCGCTCGTCGACGGCGGCCTGTCCGCGCTGCTGTGGGCCGGCCTCGTGCGGATCTTCCTCGTGCACCACATCACCTGGTCGATCAACTCCATCTGCCACTTCTTCGGCAGCCGCCGCTTCGACACCGACGATCAGTCGACGAACGTCTTCTGGCTGGCGCTGCCCTCGCTCGGCGAGGCGTGGCACCACAACCACCACGCCTTCCCCCAGTCCGCCTTCCACGGCCTGCGCTGGTATGAGCTCGACCCCTCAGGCTGGCTGATCTTCGCGCTGAAGCGCGTTGGGCTGGCGTGGGACGTCGTGACGGTCACGCCCGAGCGCGCGCGCGAGAAGCTCGCGGGCGCCAACGCAAGCGGAGGAGCCAGCGCCGAGCTCGCCAGGGAGCGTCACGTAATCGACGCCCGTAGCCGCTCGATCGACGCTTGACATTTTAGCTTTCGCTGCGCTGGCCTCGGGGAGAAGCTCCACCCGCTTGGCGGGCACGATGACGACCTCTTTGCCGCCGAACGAAACTCAGCGGACGGCGATCGGAGCCTTGGCGAAGACTGGATCGCCCACTGGCATCCCGTCGTCTCCGTAGGTCATCAACGCGATATCGTCCGCGGCTTCGGGCTCCGAGGACACGATCCGTTGCAGAGCAGCGCGAGCCTCTGACTCCTCGTCATAGGACTCGATCAGGTTTCCGGTGCTGCTCAGTAGAACGTAGTGCATCGCTAATCGCCTACCGAAAGGATATCGACCACACAGGCGAGTAACTGCAGGGGGCGTCCCCACACCGTGACATGCCCCGGCTGGGCGGTGTCGGCATAGCAGAAGCCGTTCTCGGGCAGCAGATGCACCTCGGCGATTCGCCGTCCGATCTGTGGCCAGCGTTGCGCGCTCGCGGTCACCATCTCGAGGGACAAATACATCGAAAGGCCGAGATGGATGAGGGCCGACTCAATCTCCAAGCCACGCGGTCGGGCGCCAAGCTCGTAGTTGGAGCGCAGCGAGTCCAGCGTGGCGGGGTCGCCGCGATTCACGCCCTTTACGATGCGGAACGCGACCACCGCGTCGTCCGCTTGATGAACGACGAGGCTGCGCGTCCGGTGACCAGGCGTGTTCGAAGGCACGAACGTATGTTCTCACGGAGTGCGGATGTGAAGGCTGAGGATGGGCAGGATGGCCGGCAAGACGACGCCCCATATGGGCATGGCGCGTCACGTACGTGGAGCAGCAGGGTCATCAGGGCGTATGGCGCCGCGCGCGGGCTCGATGCCATAACGGTCAATCCATGCGCGCGCGGTGCCCGGCGAATCGGTTGAGGCGATCCGCCGGGCACCATTGATCGGGACCACGAGGAGAGATGCTGCATGTTGAATGTAGTCCGAGATGACGATGTCAACCGCTCGCACCGGCCCGGTCGCGTCGCCGGCGATCACCGCGAGGCGGGCGATCCGATCGATCCTCGCTCTCCCGGGGGATGAGCTCAAAGCCGGGCAGTGCGATGCCCTCTGGCGTCATTAGGGCTCGCGCCAGAATAGAGGGTGGACTGAGATGGCTGGGCAGCGGATGGCGAACATCACACGCAATTACAGACCCGGCTCGCTCGCAAAGAGTGGGACTGGGCTTGAAGCCGCTATGTCGTGATGGTTTCGCCGTTCGGCACGGAGGCTGTGACGATCCATGTGGACGCCGGCGCGCGAACCCCGTCCGGCCCGGCAAATTCGGCGAGGCCTTCACGCAGCGCGGCGTGAACGTCGTCGTGGAGATGGGTCGCGCGGTCGCCCGCGAGGCGCAGGATCTCGCCGGCTGGCCCCAGCGCCATGACAAAGTCGATCGCCTCGTCCAGGTCGCGGCCGATGAGGATCGGAATGTCGCAGCGGCGCAGCGAGATATCGAGGAAGCCCGCGTGGGCGAGGATCTCGCTGGTCGTGTCAGCGTCAGCCATCGAGAACGGACCTGGACCGCACGTCGGCTCGTCGTACTCCTCGGGACGGCTCACGATCTGCTCGACGATCGTCTGCGCCCGATAGAGCCAGTCGTTGTCGATGCGCCGTCGCCATACGACCATCACGAGCTTCCCCCCGGGCTCGAGCGCATTGCGGACGTTTGACAGCGCGGCCATCGGATTGGCGAAGAACATCGTCCCGAAGCGCGAGAAGGCGAGATCGAAGCGCTCGTCGAACGGCGTCACCTGCACGTCAGCGACGAGGAACCGCGTGTTCGACACGCCCGCCCGCTCCGCCTCGCCGCGCGCGGCCTCGATGAAGCGCACCGCCGCGTCCACGCCGACCGCCTCCCCGGCAGACCCGACGAGGCCGGCGATGCGCTGGGTCGTGTCGCCGAAGCCACAGCCGATGTCCAACACTCGCTGACCAGGCCGCGGAGGAGCGACGCGAAGCGCCTCCTCACCGTGTTCTCCAAGCCCCATCGTCACGATGCCGCGAAAACGAACAAACGTGTCGAACAGCGGTCCGTCCCATGCCTCGATCGCCTCCGCGTTCGCCCCGGTGCCCCACCTGTCCTCTGCCGTACTCATTCTCTCCATCCATCCCTTCTCGATCGAGTGCTCGCCACACCATACGCGCTTTGCCCCAGGCTATGATCCGTCCATGCTGGAGGTGATCTTTGGAGTACTCGAAGCGCTGCTGCTGCGCGAGCGTGCCGGGGAGTCAAGCGCCCAGGGTGTCCCGCTCGATGACATCATCGATGAGCTCGGCTTCACCCACGCGGAGCTCCAGCACGGACGATGAGCTATGAAGTCGTCGTCCTGCCGAGCGCGCACGGCGACTTCAAGGAGCTGCTCGAGCGGGACCGGGAGGCAGCCCGCGTCGCCTTGGATTTGTCCAAAAATCAGTTAGAACATCCAAGACCTGCGTAGGTCCCGGATCCTGCCTAGTCCATGCTTCCGCGCGGCGCGACCCATGTGCTCGCGAACGACAACGAGGTGTGCTGGGCGATCGTGTCGTAGTCGTGGTCGTGGTGCAACACCCCGATATTCGCGGTGGCGGCGATCGCGGCGATCAGCAGGTCCACTGGCTTGACGCGGTGTGAGATGCCGGGCGCCGCTGCAAGCTCGGCCTGTGCCGCGACGGCGGACGCCGCGGCCTCGGTGGTGAGCGGGGCGTGCTCCAGCGCGTCGAGTTCGCGAGCGATCGCGGCAAACTGGCCGCCATCGCGGGCGCTGTAGCGCATCTCCAGCAGCCCCGGCGGGCACGTCCACAGCTCACCGGCGGCGAGCGCCGTCTCGAACCTCTCGCGTGGACGGCCGGTCAAGCGCCCGTCTGTCGCTCGGGCCCATACCGAGTGGTCGATCAGCAGCGGCTGGCCGTAGCCGCTCAACGATGGATCCAGCCGTGCTCGCGGACCTCGTACGCCGCGTCCACGTCGATTCCCTCTCCCGTGCGCAGTCGCTCGACCAGCTGGCGGCGAAGCTCTGCCCGCTCGGCCTCGTCGTCGCGCTCGGCTTCCAGCTCTCGCAGCCGCTCGCGCGCGCCGCGGATCACCAGCTCGCCCATTCGCACGCGCTCGCCCCGCAGGCGCAGCGCGTCGAGCGCCTCACGCACGGGCGGCGTCTCGGTGACCGAATGACGGGGATGACGGGTCGGCACCAGCCCAGTGTAGCACCCACGAACAGCACCTCTAAAGCCCCTCGGGGACACAGAGTTTGGGTCTCGGCCGAGAGTCCCGTCCCAAGCGATGCGTACGTTTTGGGGGATGGCATCTCCAGCTCACCGAGAAGCGCGTCACGGCCTCGCCGGCCGTGTCGATCGAATCCTGCCTTTCCTCGCCGGGGCTTCCGCCTTGGCCGCTGTGTTGATCACCGCCCTCTCTGGCGTTCCTGTCCGGCTGCCGGGGATTGCTCTGGACTCCACGCCGCTGTTCCTCGTCGAGCGCGGCGGGGCGGTCGTTGCCGCGCTGATCATCGTCACAGCACTCCTGGGCCGTACGCTGAACCGCGAGCTGCCGATCGGGTTCTCTACGCCGACAGGCTCGCTTACGTATGCGAAGACCGCCGCGGATGCGACCACCTCGTCCGACATGGCCGTGGCAGATCTCGTAAAACGTCTCGACAAGCAGGGCGCAGACTTTGCCGACCTGAGGCACACCGTTGGGCGGCTCACGGAGACTTTCCCGCCCGGAAGATGAGCTAGGATACGGCCATGACTCCAGCTGAAGATGCCCGCATACAGGCCATACTGGACGACATTCGCGCTCGGCTTGAGCAGTACGATGCCCGAGAGCCCGAGCGCATTCGCCTAAAGATCAAATCCCACGTGGCCGCGGAGCGGCTGCACCGGGCCGCCATCGCCGTGCGCGAAGCCCAGCCCAATGCCGATCGTGCCGGGTGGCGCCTGTTCGCTCCCATCCGGTAGATCTCCTCCGCCTCCTCGTAGCCGGGGGCTTGTCTTGGGTCGGTCCTAAAAATTAGTTAGAGCAGGCTTGGATGTTCGCCGGCAGAATCAGCGCGCGAAGTCGCGCCTGCTGGCCCGAATGACCAAGACCTGCGAAGGCCTTGCGCGGCCCGACCGCTTCGCGCTATACTCCCCGGTCGGCCCTCGGGCGCCTTTGGGCGCTGGGTCGGATCGGCCTCCTCTCAAGAGCAGAGAAGTCCTCTCGGGTGGGCGGGGCTTGACGGTCTTTGAAAACTCAACAGCACACGCACCCGCGATCGATCTCGCGATCGACCGTGGTCTACGTCCCTGTTGAGTTTTGAGAGACCGGCGTCCGTTCGGAGCTCGTGTGAAGCGATCGAAGATCGCCTCCATCATCAAAGACGAGCAAAGGCCGGCGTTATACGCCTCTCCACGGTCCTTGAAAACTGCACAGAAGCCACATCAGCCGCCATCGATAAGCGGCGGCTGAATAACGGGTATCACCGGGCCCTCTATAACTGGAACGTCTTGCAAAGGGCGTTCTGGAAGTTTTGGGCCAGATCACCGTCAAGATAGTAAGGGCACACGGTGGATGCCTTGGCACCAAGAGTCGATGAAGGGCGTGAACGGCTGCGATAAGCCACGGTTAGGCGCTTAATAGCCTTTGACCCGTGGATTCCCGAATGGGGAAACCCAGCGCTGGTAATGCGGCGTTATCCCCGGTTGAACACATAGACCGGGCGAAGACAAGCGGGGGAAGTGAAACATCTCAGTACCCCGAGGAAAGAAAATCAAAAGAGACTCCCTGAGTAGTGGCGAGCGAAAAGGGATCAGCCCAAACCTCATGAGTGTAAGCGGACATGCGTTGCTCATGAGGGGTTGTAGGGCGTCTGTTCCGAGTCGTGTCCGGCTCGGCGGAAGTTACAAAACCATGTGGTAGTCGAAGCGCGTGGAACCGCGCACCATAGAGGGCAATCGTCCCGTAGACGAAACTGCATGGTCTTCCGTCAGACGTTCCTGAGTAAGTCCGCGCCCGTGAAACGCGGACTGAACCTGGGGGGACCATCCTCCAAGGCTAAGTACTCCTTGGTGACCGATAGCGGACTAGTACCGTGAGGGAAAGGTGAAAAGTACCCCGGAAGGGGAGTGAAATAGTACCTGAAACCGCGTGCCTACAAGCGGTGGGAGCACCTTCGTGGTGTGACCGCGTGCTTTTTGCATAACGAGCCGGCGAGTTACTCGTCTGCGGCAAGGTTAAGCGATGAGCGGAGCCGTAGCGAAAGCGAGTCCTAATAGGGCGATTTAGTCGTAGGCGGTATACCCGAAACTGAGCGAGCTACCCATGGGCAGGCTGAAGCGGGGGTAAGACCTCGTGGAGGGCCGAACCGACCTAGGTTGAAAACTGGGCGGATGACCTGTGGGTCGGAGTGAAAGGCTAATCAAGCTCAGTGATATCTGGTTCTCTCCGAAATATATTTAGGTATAGCCTCGGATAAATTGCGTGTTGGCCGTAGAGCACTGTTTGGACTAGGGGCCCTACCAGGTTACCGACTTCAGGCAAACTCCGAAGACCATCACGTCTACTCCGGGAGTCAGTTGCTGGGGGATAAACTTCAGCGTCGAAAGGGAAACAGCCCAGACCGCCAGCTAAGGTCCCTAAGTGCTAGCTAAGTGGGAAACGATGTTCGAGTGCATAGACAACCAGGAGGTTGGCTCAGAGGCAGCCATCCTTGAAAGAGTGCGTAACAGCTCACTGGTCAAGTGTTCGAGCGCGGACAATGTAACGGGGCTCAAGCTAGTCACCGAAGCTGCGGGTGCGTGAGATCTTCGGATCGATCGCGCGGTAGGAGAGCGTTCCCATGCCAGTAAAGCGGCGGCGTAAGCCAGCCGTGGAGGCTTGGGAAGTGAGAATGCCGGCATTAGTAACGAAAGAAAGGTGAGAATCCTTTCCACCGATTGCCCAAGGATTCCTGAGTAAAGTTCGTCTGCTCAGGGTTAGTCGGGACCTAAGGCGAGGCCGAAAGGCGTAGTCGATGGCCAACAGGTTGATATTCCTGTACCACGTCGCTTCCGTTTGACCGATGGGGGGACGAGGAAGGCTAAGGGAACCCAGGCGATGGTTGTCCTGGGGTAAGCATGTAGGGGTGGCCCTTGTCAAATGCATAGGCCGCATAACCTGAGGTGCGATGCCAGCTGGCACTAAGCCGGCGAGTCCCCAACGCCATACCTCCAAGAAAATCCTCTAGGGAGGAAGCGCGTGCCCGTACCAAAACCGACACAGGTGGGCAAGTAGAGAATACTAAGGTGATCGAGATAACCCTCGTTAAGGAACTCGGCAAAATAGCCCCGTAACTTCGGGATAAGGGGCGCCCCAGTAGGGTGAAGGACTTCGCGTCTGGAGCCCGAGGGGGCCGCAGTGAATAGGCTGAAGCGACTGTTTACCAAAAACACAGGTCTCTGCTAAGTCGTAAGACGACGTATAGGGGCTGACGCCTGCCCGGTGCCGGAAGGTTACGTGGAGTTGTTAGGGCTTGACCCGAAGCAGCGAAGCTAAGCCCCGGTAAACGGCGGCCGTAACTATCAGTTGACCGAGGTAGTTGTAAAACCTGGCCAAATGCTGGAACCTCCGATGTATCCCGTGCTACGAGCGCGGCCTGAAGCTGGGTCGAGCCGTGAAAACGCACGGGTGCGGACAATCAGCAGGAAAGGCCCAGCGTCCAGTCGGATCGGGACGGTCGATCGCGCAAGCGGCGTCCCGGTAGGCGTTTATGACGCTGGGAATCCTCAGAGACTATACGCCAGGCTCTTCCCTCAGACCGGGGGAGAGATGAGATAGTCCGCTCTCATGGGCGACCATGAGAGTCCGTCAGAAATGAGCGGACCGCTCGAGCGGTAGTCGCAGGTGCTCGAGTAGTAACAGTCAGGAACGGTCCTAAGGTAGCGAAATTCCTTGTCGGGTAAGTTCCGACCTGCACGAATGGCGTAACGACTTCAGCACTGTCTCAACGAGGGGCTCGGTGAAATTGCAGTCTCGGTGAAGATGCCGAGTACCCGCGGCTAGACGGAAAGACCCCGTGAACCTTTACTACAACTTGGTATTGGAATTCGGTGCATCTCGCTCAGGATAGGTGGGAGGCTTTGAAGCTCCGGTTGCGGCCGGAGTGGAGCCAACCTTTAGATACCACCCTTGGTGTATTGGGTTTCTAACAGCATTCCGTGAATCCGGGTGCTGGACAGTTCCAGGCGGGTAGTTTGACTGGGGCGGTCGCCTCCCAAAATGTAACGGAGGCGCACAAAGGTTCCCTCAGCACGGTTGGAAATCGTGCGTAGAGCGTAAAGGTAGTAAGGGAGCTTGACTGCGAGACTGACAAGTCGAGCAGGTGCGAAAGCAGGTCTTAGTGATCCGGCGGTAGCAAGTGGAAGTGCCGTCGCTCAACGGATAAAAGGTACTCCGGGGATAACAGGCTTATCGGGCCCAAGAGTCCACATCGACGGCCCGGTTTGGCACCTCGATGTCGGCTCGTCGCATCCTGGGGGTGGAGTTGCTCCCAAGGGTTGGGCTGTTCGCCCATTAAAGCGGTACGCGAGCTGGGTTCAGAACGTCGTGAGACAGTTCGGTCCCTATCTGCCGTGGGCGTTGGAGAGTTGAGAGGATTTGTCCCTAGTACGAGAGGACCGGGATGAACGCACCTCTGGTGTATCTGTTGTCCTGCCAAGGGCATTGCAGGCTAGCTACGTGTGGATCGGATAACCGCTGAAAGCATCTAAGCGGGAAGCCGGCCTCGAGATGAGTTCTCCCATCCCCTAGAGGGAGTAAGACCCCTGGTAGACCACCAGGTTGATAGGCCGGATCTGGAAGGACGGTAACGTCCGCAGGAGACCGGTACTAATGGGTCGAGGGCTTGACGGATTTTTTGATCCTCGTAAAGAGGAGTGGTG
>Ga0208696_1001084_pt1 | contig 16778 bp, 16 predicted proteins | sample Sb_taG_9_FD_187711 | JGI IMG/M metagenome (GOLD analysis project Ga0208696, IMG submission 187711) | Peat soil microbial communities from Weissenstadt, Germany - Sb_50d_b_LC metaG (SPAdes) (version 2) | ecosystem: Environmental > Terrestrial > Soil > Wetlands > Peat | place: Germany... | reverse complement strand
GCCCGGTTGAGAATGGCCGGGCTGATCTGGGCCCAGAAGGCCGCGTCGACGTGGGCGCGCACCTGCGCGCCGGACAGGGGCAGATGGGCCATCGCCGCGATGAGCCACCGGAGCTGGACCGCGGCCGGCGTCCCGGGCGGGACAACGGCCGTCGCCGGGGCCGCGGTGGCGGCCGGGCCGGCCGGCGTGGCCGGCGCGGACGTCCCTGGCGAGCCGCACGCGCCGGCCAGCAGCACCACCGTCGTGCTCAGCGCGACCTGGAACGGCCACGCTGGACGGCCCGGCCTGCGCTCCCGTGAACCGAGCTTCACGGTGTCCTCCCTTCTACGCGGCGGGCCACGGAATGAACGCCACGGCGCCCGCCCGGTACCGGCGGCTGGCTTCTCTCTCAGCCGCCACGCGGGCGATCACCACACGTGACGGCGCACAGGACAGCTCGCTGGCGCACAGGACTTCCCACAGGAACCGGCCTCAGCCGGGGATGCCGGTGAGGACCGCGGCGGGACTGGACGGCACGGAACCGAACGGGCGCACCTATCCACCCAGCCTCTGCCAGGCGCGCCTCCCCGAAACGATCACCCGTGCCCTTGCGGGACTGACGGCCGGACCGCTCCGCCGCGAGTACAGCTGACCCGGCCGGGCCGCCGTGACCATCGAAGGTCGCGGTGACTGTCTGCCGCCAGACCGATCCGTCGGAGTAACTGATCCCGCAGGAAGCGGACACCGGGCTGCTGACGTGCAGTCCGCCTGACACCGTCGCCGGGTCGCAGTACGCCAAGGTGGCCAGGCCGTCGCCGTTGTCCAGCGCGGCCAGCCCGCCGTTCCCCATCGCGATCCTCGCGATATCCCGGGCCATAGTGGCCCCGTCCACCGGCGCCACCGACAGCGGTCGCGGCTGGCTACTCACCTGAACGGCGGCGCCGCACGCGGCCACGCCGCATATCCCGGCCATGCCGAGCGCGGCGACAGCCAGAACCTTCCCCCATCTGAACTTCTCCTGAGCCGAGCTTCATGGTGCTGTCCCTCCTTGTGATCGGCCACCGGACAAACAGTCCCGGACCCGGCCCTGTCGGGCCGACTGCCCCCACTGTCAGCCGCCGCCCAGATGATCACCACACGTCAGTGGGCACAGGAGCGCCCAACGGCTCACGGCTCAGCCCACAGGAATCCGCGCCGCCGAACCGCCGGTGACCGCTGCGGCACGGAACCGGCGGACGCAGAACGCGCTACTGAGCAGCCCGGATGCGATCTTCCAGTCAGGGCCGTCACAGAAACTAAAGGCGTCCTGCGCGACAGATCGGGTCTGGACGATCACGGCCGACTAGCTGGGTGCGTTTCTCTGATCGACACACTGTTGCCTTGCGGATGCGGGCCGGGGCGCGATGCCGACGTGCAGGAACAGTGTCTGCAAGCCGATGCCGAGGTCCTCGTAGCCGCGGTCGACGGTGGTCCAGGTCTTGGGTTCGCGGCCGATGCGGGGGCTGCCGATCCCGGCCAGGATGGGCGCGATGACATGCCCGCGGAGGGCGAGTAGAGCGGCGATGGTGCGGGCGGCATCCGGGGACGTGGTAGCGGCGGGTCCGGCCGGGCTTGTGGGTGAAGCCCCTTTCCGCGGAGTTTCCTGAGGTCGTAGGAGGCCTGCCGGGTGGTGTAGTCGTCGTACCGGGTCAGGTGGCCGATCTTGGCGGTGAATCCGGCGGCGGTGAATCCGCCGCGGGCCGGGGCCCAGGGCCGGATTCGGGGAGCCCTTTGTGACCTTGTTCACGCGCGACGAGATCGATGCCTTGCTGCGCAAGCACGGGTTTGGCGAGATGGAGCACATTGGGCGCGGCCAGGCGCGAGCGAGGTACTTCGGCGGCCGCCAAGACGTCGAGATCGCCGGGGCCCAGGCGTTGGTCAGCGCCATGGTTCGTTCGCCGTCCGCGGTCGGCCCAGCAGACGGCTGAGCGGGCACGAATCCCGTCGCTGCGGTGAGGGCTGGAGTGTTCTCGTCGCTACTTCTGCTTCTCCTCCTGGAGTCGGTATCCGTCGTCGGGTTCGGCGTCTGGCAATCCCGCGTCATCGCTCGGCCCGGCGCGGATCAGGATTATCGGTGCGCCTTCGAGCCGTTGCCTTGGCACTTGCTGGAAACGCAGATCCGGCAAGGCGCTCACGCTCTGGAACGCCGGTCGCGCTGCACAACGATCGCTGGCTGCCGGGTATCGCGCCGGAACCGCCTGATGGCCGGGCACCACTTCGAGGTGAGGCACACCGGCGACCGTCCAGGTCAGGACGTTCTGTAGCTGGGGTCATGCGAGCACGACGGTGGGGCCGTCGCCTCTCTACCGCCGCTTCGGTGGTCGGGGTGCCCGATCGCTGCAGCCTGGACGCGAACCGGCACGGTTCTCCAGTCCCGGCGACGAGGCGGTGACCACGCCACCGGACGAAAGCTGCATTACTACTTCCTTGAAGCCGGGATACCAACGCCGCAAGTGGCTCTCGTGCAGTCGGTTTTGGTTAGCGGAGAGGGCAAAGAGCTGGCGTGGTTGACCCTGGATGCGACAAGCGAGGCGATCCTTGCCGAGAGCGTGGCCACTTCCGACGAGCTGGCCGCCGCGCTGGCCAGCCTGAACAGTTCAGCGATGACGACACGACGCTCATCGCTCGTCCCCGCGTTTTCCAGCTGTGGTCGGCCAGGGAGCCTACGTAGCCGGCTCGACGCCGCCAAAGCTGGCCCGGCCGGTATTCGCGCGATGTGTACTCGCTCACATGGACCGCGCGGAAGGTACCGGTATCGGCCAACAGCGGCCAGGCCCACCAACCGGCACATAATCGCGGGGGTGCGAGGAGGTGCAGGACCGCTGGCGCGAGGTTCTATTCGGCTATCGGAAACTCGCCGAAATGATGCACCCAGCTCACGTAGTGTGACTGGTCCTGACCTGAGCGAAGCGCACACTCCCGCCGATCTGGATCATCCGGGAAGTTGCGGATGGTCTGCGTTCCTGCACTCTGGAACGGCTGTTCTGCGTGCTGTCGGCATATCAGGTCCGGCACCGGTTTGGGTGCTGGGCCTGCTGGCATCAGCCGGGCTGGACGTCGAGCGCGGAGGTGATGTCGGTGTGGCCGAAGTCATTTCCCTTGAACAGCAGGTCTTCTCCGGTGGACTTGGCCAGTGCGTACGCGAAGCAGTCACCGAAGTTCAGGCTGGCCTTGTGGCCGCTGCCCTTGCCGAAATCACGGTATGCGTCACGGGCGATCCGGGCCTGGTCACCGGTCACGGGCTCGACGTGCAGTTCCGCGGTCTGGACGAGTTCGTCGAAGCGGCGGCTGGCCACCGGGTCCCGGCTGGCATCGATCACGACCGCGGTCTCCAGCCAGTTCGCGGCGGAGATCCGCCTGATCTGCGCGCGCTCGATGGCGCGGGCCATCTCGTCGGCATCGGGCTCGGCGCGCAAGATCGCGATCAGAGCAGATGTGTCGATGATCACGCGGGCAGCCCGTGCTCGTCATAGAGCAGGTCGCCGTGATCTGCACTGCGCCATGGCTCATGCAGCCTCGGCGCGGTGTCAGCGCCGATGGCCAGGAGCCGGTCAGCCAGGCCCGCCTCGCGCAGGTGCCGTACCCTGTCCAGGCGCTCGCGGACCGCGATGGTCACCGCTGCCGTTTGCGTCTCGCCGGTCAGCGCGGCGAGTTCCTGGACGAGATGGTAAGTCTCGGGGTTCTTGATGTTAAGGCTCATGATCTGCCTTTCTACCCTGCTGATGCTACCATGGTACCCTTTCCCGGTCGCGCGGACGCCAGAGCAAAGAACTTGATGATCTGTGCACCCAAGGGACAGCGAACAGCCCAGCGAGTCATGGCACCGGTTTGGCGATCAGAACGCTCGCGCTCTGGAATACCAGTCGCGCAGTGTGACGATCGCTCGTCGCGGCCATCGCGCGAGTATCCGCTCTGCACGAAGACCGGATCGACGTCGATCACGGCCTTCGCTGTCCGCATCAGGTTGTTCTGTGCGCCTGTGATATGTCGCCCCGCTGTGAACGCCGCCCTGGGTGGCCGGGCACGCAACCCAGCCCCGGCAATTTCATTCGCCGTGCGGTCGCCGGGAACGCTAGCCTGATATTCGTGACTGAGTTGCTGGCACGGCGATTTTCTCGCCTCCCGGCCCGGGGTGGGCCGCCGGGGGGCGCTGCGCCGCGTTAGGCCGGCGGCTTCGCTGAGGTGAACCCCGGGCCGGGAGGAACTTCCCAGCCGGTTCGCTTGACCGAGGAGTCGTCGTGTCCAGTCTTGTTTCCTGCCTCGATCCCGTGCAGTTGCAGCGCGACCTTGGCGTGCGGGATCTGTCCGAACCCGCGGAAGGTCCCCACGCCATCCAGGTCCTCATCGGCCAGGCTGCAGAGCGGCTTTCTGGTGCCTGGACGTGCGAGGTCCGCTGGTGTCGCGGTCCGCGGATCGTGCCGGTCGCCGACAACTATGACCGGCTCGGATACCCGGCCGAGGCGATCACCAGGGAAACCCGCTACACCCGGTACGTGGACGCCGAGAGGATACTGCGCAGTCATTCCAGCGCCATGATCCCCCCGGCGCTGCGCCGGCTCGCCCGCCAGCCCGGCGACGACGTGCTGCTAGCCTGCCCGGGGATCGTGTACCGCCGGGATGCCATCGACTGGCAGCACACCGGGACCCCGCACCAGCTCGACCTGTGGCGGATCACCCGGCAGGCGATGCGCAGCACCGACCTGGACCAGATGATCACGGTCCTGCTCGGCGCGCTCGCCCCGGGCCTGCCCCACCGCCAGCAACCGCGGACTCATCCGTACACGCTCGACGGCCGCCAGGTCGATGTGTACCACGACGGCCGCTGGGTGGAGGTCGGGGAATGCGGGCTCGCCCATCCCCGCGTGCTGGCCGCCGCCGGGCTGCCCGGCCGCAGCGGGCTTGCCGTCGGTATGGGCCTGGACCGGCTGCTCATGCTGGTCAAGCACATCCCCGACATCCGGCTGCTCCGCTCTGGCGACCCCCGGATCACCCGCCAGATGCATGACCTCGCCCGGTACCAGCAGGTCTCGGTGATGCCCCCGATCACCCGGGACCTGTCCATCGCCGTCTGGCAGGACGACGACGAGGAAACTCTCGGCGACCGGGTCCGCGATGCCCTCGGCGCCGACACCAGCTGTGTCGAGGAGGTCCGGGTGCTATCCGCCACCACCTGCCAGCAGCTGCCCGCGTCAGCGATCAGCCGCCTCGGAGCCAGACCGGGCCAGAAGAACCTCCTCGTGCGCGTCGTCCTCCGGGATCTGGAAACGACACTCACAAACCAGACCGCCAACGCCCTCCGTGACCGGATCTACCGGGCGCTTCATCAAGGAACGGAATACCGATGGGCCGGATGACTCCTTCCTGAACGCGAACCCGTAATCGGTCCGAGCACCAGCAGATGCCTGCCGTAATGAAGGCAGCCGACCCAAACAGCCGCATCTGGCGCTACGGCGCCGGGTCTTTCACCACCGCGAGTCTCACGCTCCGTGATCGGTACTCGGCATGGCGACGCGCGCACTCCCGCCGTTCTGGCGTCAATCCGTGTCAGCCGATTCTCGGTCCGCGTCGTTCCCGAACGTTGGTTCTGGTGCGCCCGCCAGCTGTAGTACGTGCAGTAAGATCCGCCGACCTGCCATGCGGGAGCGGATCACCATCGAGCTCGATGTAGCCAACCGTCAGGGAATTAGACTGTTTGTTCCGGCGATCTGCAGTAACCGGAAGTGGCTCGTCTACCCGTGCCGCCACGGCTACGCCAGTGCCACCCGTCCCGGCCCGGGCGGTTAGTCATGCCAGGAAATGAAATTCGGAAGTATTGCTCAGTGCCGTGCCCCTGTTCTTGCGTGCCCTTGTTGAGTGATGCAGACTCATGGGCGTGGGCATGCCTGAGACTCGCTATGCGCGTAGCGGGGATGTCATGGTCGCCTACCAGGTGCTGGGTGAGGGCCCGTTTGACGTGGTCTATGTGCCCGGCGCCATCTCCCATGTAGAGCTGCAATGGGACGCGGCGGGGCTGGCTGCCTTGCTGCGCGGTCTGGCCGGGCACGCGCGTGTGCTCGTTTTCGACAAGCGGGGGACCGGCATGTCGGACCGGGTCGCGGGGGCGCCCACGCTGGAGGAGCGAAGCGATGACATCCGGGCGGCGATGGACGCGGCCAGGTCAGACCGGGCAGCGCTGGTCGGCGTCTCCGAAGGCGTTCCGATGAGCGTGGTCTTCGCCGCGTCGCATCCGGAGTGCGTGACCGCGCTGGTGCTGTACGGGGGTATGGCCCGCACGCTGTGGGCGCCTGACTACCCGTTCGGGGAGACCGAGCGGGAATACCGTCAGGGAACCGAGGAGAACGTTGAGGACTTCGTCGCGCCCGGAGGTATTGAAGCGGCCGTGCGCAGCGGCTTCCCCTCGGCAGATGAGGAGGAGGTCCGGGCGCGGGCGCGCGTGCTCCGGTATGGCGCCAGCCCTGGATCAGGCGCGGCACTGGATGAGATGAACAAGGCGATCGACGTGCGTCCGGTGCTGGATGCCATCAGCGCTCCCACGCTGGTGCTGCATCAGCACGCTGACCCGTGGGTCCAGGTCGAGCACGGGCGTTACCTGGCCGAGCACATTCCGGGCGCGGTGTACGCGGAACTGGAGGGCAAAGAGCACATTCCCACCGGTGCTTTCGCGCCGCAGCTGCTGGCGCGAATCATCCCGTTCCTCCAGGAGGCGACGGCCAGGGAGGCCCTCGAACCGGACCGGGTGCTGGCAACTATTTTGTTCTCTGACATCGTCGGCTCGACCGCCAGGGTGGCCGAACTCGGCGACGCGCGATGGCGGCAGCTGCTGGCCCAGCACCACGCGCTGGTCCGGCGGCAGCTGGCCCGGTTCCACGGGGTAGAGCTGGATACGGCCGGGGACGGGTTCTTCGCCCGGTTCGACGGACCGGCCCGCGCGATCCGCTGTGCTCTGGCCATCCATGAGGCGATGCGCGAACTCGACCTGCAGGTGCGCATCGGCCTGCATGCCGGCGAATGCGAGCTGCTGGACGGCAAGCTGGCGGGTATCGCCGTCTCCATTGGTGCGCGCGTTTCCGCGCTGGCGGCAGCGGGCCAGGTGCTCGTATCACAGACGGTGAAAGACCTGGTCGCCGGTTCCGGAATCACCTTCGACGATTACGGCGTCCAGGAATTGAAGGGCGTGCCCGGGGAATGGCGGATATACGCCGTCGCAAACCCGTAGCAATGGTCGGCCAGCGCGTGCTCCGGAGGGAGCCGCAGCGCGGATTGTGCAACCAGGGGCCAGACAACCAGGGCTAACGGACTTTCCCGCGAGCGGCGGCGAGCCTGCTCCCCGACCTTCCGGTATCAGGTTCTTGCACCTGCGAGCGTCCGCCGGCCAGGAACGGAGGTGCGACGGCTGAGGGGAGGCCCAACCCACCGAACCGGTTTATATGAGCGCCCCTGCAGTGCTCCGAGCCCCGCATGCCATGAGCACCGAGTCGGCGATCTGAAATTGTTCGAGCTAATAACAATGTCCCGTTTGTCACGCTACGCGACCGCGGGGAGCGCTGACCGAGCCTGTTGTGGCCCACCTGGATCCCGGTCGATGATGTGATCTGCCATTTACGTAACTAGATAGGTAGGTCCCGATTCCGGCTCGGGCTGGCCGGCGCTCTGATGCCGGGCGGGTTTATCCGGTTTCGGGGATCCAGGGGTTTCCCTGGAAGGCGCAGGTGAGGGCGTCGAGTGCCGGGATGCCGTGGCGGCCGCCTTCTCCAGGGGGGCGGTGGTGGCGAGGTAGGAGCGGATGGCGCAGAATTCCTCGGCGCCGACCATGGAGCGCATGCAGCCGGAGATCTTGATCCGCAGCTTGCTCATGCGGATGGCCCTCTCGGCCTCGTTGTTCAACCGAGCCGTGGACTGCACGTGATGCGGCGGGCGGGAAGTATCCGGATTTGGTGCGGGTGACGCACCCGTTCCATCCGCTGTCCGGCCGCTCGTTTGAGTTCGTGAAGCGCTGCAAGACCTGGCAGTCCGATCGGGTCTTCTTCTTCGACGATGCCGGTGAGCTGGCGAATCTGCCGGCCGAGTGGACCGATGTCGTGCCGGCGGAGCCGTTCGTGGTGATTTCGGCGGGGCGTTCGCCGTTTCGCACGGCGGATCTTCTGGTGCTGGCCGAGTTGGTCGCGCAGTTGGGTGCCGGTTCGGGCGCTGACCGCCGGGGTGTCAAGAGGATTCTGCCGTGACTGTCCAGGGAATTCTGCCGGACATCACCGTACTTGCCCTGCGGTTCTGGCGGCTGACTCACGTGGTTAGTGCACTCTGGCCTGCATGCGTCGGCATTCGGCGGCGTGTCGGAGCGATGACACGGATTCTGTGCGGCATAATCTTCTGGACGAGACGAAGGTCTGGGAGGCGGAATGGCCCGGCGAGACGATGGCAAGACGCGGGCGCTGGCGGCGTCCAGGACGCTGAATCCGCGCCCGGAGAAGGTGACCGACGCGGCGTTCGCGCCGGGCTCTTTCTTCGATCCGGCGGACCTGGTCCAGGTCAAGTACGAGATGGTGCGCCGTTCGGAGGTCGACGGCGTGGCGGCCGCAACGGCCGCGGCGGCCTTCGGGTTCTCCCGCCAGTCGCTGTATACGGCCAAGTCGGTGCTGGCCGAGCAGGGCCTGGCCGGGCTCATCCCGGCCAAGCCCGGTCCCAAGAGCGGCCACAAGCTGACCGAGGAGGTCGTGGACCTGCTGGAGGAGCTGCTCGCCGCCGATGCCACGCTGCGCCCGGCCGGCCTGGCCGCCGCACTGCAGCAGCGGACGGGGATCAGCGTGCACCCGCGGTCAGCAGAACGCGCGGTGAGCCGCCGCCGCGCCGCCCGGGCCTCCCATGCCGGACAGCCCGGGCAGGACGACCCCAAAAGCGGCTGACCAGGCCGGCGGCACGGCCTGCCCGGCACAGTCCGCCGGCAGGTATGAGCTGCTGCGCGCCGCCGCGGTCAGCGGGAGCGGCGGGTGGCGGCACGGGCTGGGCGTGCTGGTGGCAAGGGGAATGGCCGCCTGGATGGCCGCGTGGGCCGCCGTGGAGGCGGCATCGCCCGAGCCCGGCGCCACCGCAGGAACGACCCCGCAGGCCGACGCGTCCCTGTCCACCACGACACCGTCCCCGCCCGCCCCCAGTACCGGAGGAGGTGATGCCGGCTCTACGCCGGCCTGCTCGTCGTTCCTGCCCGCCGGCACCGATCAGATCGTCGCGGTGCTGGCCCAGATGACGCTCGCCCATGCCCGCACCGCCGGGCAGCGCCACGCGCCTGCCCCCGATCAGGAAGCCGAGGACCCATGACTACCACCACCGATACCACCGGCAAGGTGACCGCGGCGCGGCTCCGCCGTGACGCCGTAATTCTTTTGGGGTCGTCGGCGAACGTGCAGGTCAGGATGGGTGTGGTGTGTGGCCGACGTCGTTGACACACCGCAACCCTGAGTCAGGAGCGCGGTCCGCTTGCCTCGGCCCGGCCGGGGTCAGCCAGCGTGGCCCGGCGGTTGACCTCATTCATGAGTTCCCGGTTCATCTCCCGGGCGGCGTCGAGGTTGTCCGCTAGCTCACTGGTGTCGGCCTCGAGCCGGCCGACCTGCTGGCGTAGCCGCGCGTTGTCCGTCTCGAGCTCGGCTGCCCGCTCCTCCAGCATGTCGAGGGCAGGGTTGGTGGTCCGGCCGCGGAAGTGATCGGCGCCGGCACCGAGTTCGCGGGCCAGCCGGTCGCGCAGCACCACGAGTTCCCCGCTGAGATGACGGTTCTGTTCTTTCGCGTTGGCCAGGTCGGTGCGCAGGCTGGCCTCGGTGACCAGCGAGCGGGTGGGTAGCCGTGCGGCCCGTTCTGCCCCTGCCTGGCGCTGGCGGTCGCGGGCGTCGGCGATGCGGGCGAGCAGGTCGCGGTCGGCGTAGAGCAGGGAGACCGAAACCCCGGCGCGGCGGGCGACGGCGGGAAACCCGATCGCCTCGCCGGCCTCGGTCATTGCCTGCAGGGCGGCAAGTGCCCGCCTGCGCTTGGTCTGGCCCTCGCGGCGCCTGGCCCGCTGCAGTGCGGCGGAGTTGTCGGTCACTGCTGGTCTCGTCTGCGGGTGGGCCCGAAGGCGACCGGGACTGCGCGGCGGACGTGGCGCACAGTGGCGGAGGCCTCCTCGATCATGGCTCGCTGTTCGCCGGGCAGCCGGTCGAGCGCCCCTTGGTGGGTGTGGATGTGGCTGGTGATGACGTCGAGCTGGCGGGTGACGTTGGCCACGACCCAGTCGGCGGCGCCGGCGGCGAGCATCGCCTCCCGCTCGCGGCGCAGGTCGTCGGCGTAGCCGCGCAGTTCGGGCAGGAACGACGGATCGGACTCGAAGTGCGGGCAGCCGGCGCACTGGTAGCGGATCGGGCAGGCGCCGCCGCCGGCGCGTACGTTGGCAGGCTCGGCGCACTTGCCCATCGGCACCGCCACCCAGGACAGTTCCTCGCGCAGTTGCCCGGCGCGAGACGCTGGCCCCTGCACAGGCCGGGCAGTGCCTCGGTTGTCGATGGTGTGGCGGGCCAGTAGCTCCATCGCCGACCGCTTTCTCGCCTCGCCGACGCGGTAGTAGCCCAAAGTTGCGGACAGCGAGCGATGGTCCATCAGGTCTCGCAGCACCGAGGGCGCCACCCCGGAGTCGGCCAGGGATTGGGCGTAGGTGTGGCGGAAGGCGTGCGGATGAACGGCCCGCCGGTCAAACGGAATCGGCTCACCGGCCTGGCCGGTTCCGCCGGCGTCGAGGCGGGGGATGCCGGCCACCCAGGACCGCATCCACATCAGGATCTGATGGGCAGGCAGGTGTGCCCGTCCGTCGGCGTTCTTGTTCGCCCGGGGCAACAGCCACAGCGCCTCGCGCGGGGTGCCGGGGAAGCGCTTGGTCACCCAGGCCTGCTGGGAGCGGATCGTCTCGACCAGCGCCGTGTCGGCCAGCGGCAGCCGCCTGCCCATCCGGGCCGCCTTGTGGTTGTCATAGACCAGCACCGGCTTGGCGTGCTCGTCAAGGCCGAGGCAGTCCAGGTGCAGGCTGGCGACCTCACCGACCCGCCGCCCGGTGCCCTTGAGCAACAGGTAGGCGAGCACCGCCGTCTCCCCGGCGCGTTCCGTGAGAACCCCGAGGCCGTGATGGCTGGGTCCTCCGGCGGATCCCGGCACGGCCCGCAGCCGGTCTAGTTCGGCGTCGAGTGCGGCGACGACGTGAGGCGGCAACGCTTTGCCCAGCTCATCGCCGGCCACTCTGGGGCCCCCGTCGCGGCGGCGGAAGGCGAAGGTTGGACCCAGGTCCGCGAGTAGCCCAAGGTCGCGGGCCTCCCGGATGACGAACGCGACATCCTCGACGATGCCGGCGGCCCGGCGAGGGCTGTAGGGCCGGCCGGTGCTGGCCTTGGCCGAGCGGACCCGCAACAGGAACCGCTCGGCGTCGGCGCGGCCGAGCGCAGCCGGGTCCGCCCCCCCACCCGGTCCACTGGCCAGCACCCGGGAGAGCACGACGACGGATTGCACGCGGTGCTGCAGCTCGGACTTCGAACGCACCCGCACCAGCGCGGCGCCGGCCCAGGCCCTGGCCGCCTCTCGCAGCCAGTCCTGGCGAATCGGGGTGAAGTCGAGGTGGCCGGACCGGCCGAAGACCCGCAGGTCCCAGGTGTCCTTGCCCCGCTCGGCGCCGGCATCTCCGTAGGCGAGGCGAACGCGGTCGGTGGTGAAGCGGGCGAAGCGGCCGTAGTCATGGTTGCCGTCGGCGTCGAGGCAGCGCAGGTCGTAGTCCAGTACGGAGGTGACGCCTGCCGGGCGCAGCCGGTCGACGTAGCCGCGCATGTTGCCGGTCCCGGTGCGAATCTGCGCCTGCACCCGGCAGCCAACGGCATAGAGCAGCTCAAGGCGCACCAGCTCGGGTAGCCCCCGCAGGCTGAGCACCCGGCCGTTGGCTGGCTGGCGGACACCGGCCGCCCACACGGGGAACCGCCGCCCGGCAGGCGACCCGTCATCGCGCCAAATGCGGTAATGGATCTCGCACAACCTGGTTTTCGCGTGCGCGGCCGCTAGGTAGCACGAGGCCGCCACGCACCCCCCGAAGCCCGGCAGCGGGGTGGCGGACGCGAGGAAGCCGGCCAGGTCTTTCCCCGCCCGATGCTGAGCGGCCCAGGCCACATCGTGGGCGTGGCAGAGCCCACGGCCCCCGGCGCCCGGCCGGGGGCAGCCACCGGCGTCGCCGCCGACCGTGCACTCCTCCGCCGAGACCCACCGTTGCCGGGCCGGCGTCCCCGGCCCGCTGGCCAGCCAGGTCTCCACGTCGGGTAGCCCGCAACGGCCGAACGCGCGCAGGTGGGTATGGCAGAGCAGCTTCGCCCCATGACGGACGTTGTGGCAGCCGGCTACCTGACACGGCGGGACGCGGGTGAGTCGTCCTCCGGGGCGCGGGGTGAGCAGCTGCCGGCCGGCGTCCCACTCTTCGCCGAGCACGTCGAGTTCGACGAGACATCGCATCTGCCCGGCCCGCGGGTCCACCGGTTCCAGCGGCGCCGTGGCCGGGACTGCGGCCAGCTCGCGACCGCGGCTCATCGCGCCGCCGCCCGGGCATGGGCGTCCACCGCTGCGCGCATTTCGCTCCAGCGGGCGTGCAGATAGACCTCGGTCGAGGTCAGCGAGGCGTGGCCCAGCAGCTCCTTGACCAGCGCCGGGTCCTTGGTCGCCAGCCCGAGTTCGGAGGCGAAGCTGTGGCGCAGCATGTGCGGCCGGGCGTAAAAGCCCGCCTTCCCCGAGAGCCGCGCAAACAGCTCATCGACGGCTGCCGGCCGAAGCCCCCGGCCCAGCGGCGGCCGCCACAGGTTGACCAGCAGGTAGTCGCTGGCGGCCGCCTCGGCCAGGTTGTCGCGCTCCAACCGGTAGGCGTCGTGGCACCACACCAGCGGCTGGCAGACCGGCACCACCCGCGGGTAGACCGACTTGGCCAACGCGCCATTCTCGTTGTCCTCCCGGCGCACCACGTGCAGGTGTGCCCCAGCCACCGGACAACCCAGACGCACCGCCGAGGGCAGCAGGTGCAGATCCGACAGGTGCAACCCGCACAGCTCGGCCGCCCGTAGCCCAGTCGCGTAGAGCGCTTCGACTACGAACCGGTCCCGGGCGTTCGCGCAGGCATCGACCAGGGCGCCCACCTGATCGCAGGTCAACGTGGCCGGTGGGCGCTCCACCCGCCGGCGGCGAACCCGGCGCCGGGTCACCACCGGCCGGCCGCGGCGCTCCCCGGGGTCGAAACGCGGCGGGAGATAGCGCAGCTCGACCCGGGTGCTCAACGCCTCGGCGCCAGCCGGCCCGGCCCAGCCCCGCGAGGCAGCGAAACGCAGGAACTCCACGGCAACGGTAAGGATTCCGTCCACCGTGGCCGGCGAGCGAGCCGGAGCCAGCGGCACCACGTTGGGAGCCACGGCCCGCCGCCGGCTGGCACCCGGCCGGTGCTTACGTGACGGGCTGCGCTCCAGCCAGCGGGCGAAGGCGGCCAGCTGCTCCACGCTCACGGCAGTCTCGTCCACGCCGGCGGTTGCCGCCCAGGTCAGGTAGAGCGCCAGCCGGCCGGCGTAGGTGCGGGCGGTGCCGACCGAGCGGCCATCGCCGTCGCGGATCACCCGCAGGTACTCACCCGCCCGGACGTGCTCGTCGTAGCGGTCGTCGACGACCGTCCACCCGACCCGCCCGTCGAGCGGGGACACCGTGTGTTGCGCCCAGTACTCCATGGGTTCGAACCATAGGTGGTGGGTGTGACAGAAACCCCAAGAGAACCGTTCCACCACTGGGGTTTCGGGGCTTTCTCTGGCTGTAGTGGATGCCTCTGGTCACCCCAAAAGAACCGTAATCTACGTCCGCCAGTCCACCCTGGCCCAGGTGGAGCGGAACACCGAGTCGACCGCCCGCCAGTACGACCTGGTCAGCCGGGCCCGGCAGCTGGGCTGGCCACGGGAGGCGATCCGGGTCATCGACGGCGACCTGGGCATCTCCGGATCGGTGACCGGGCAGCGGGACGCGTTCGAGGGCATGGTCGCCGAGGTCGCGCTCGGCCAGGTCGGGATCATCCTGGCGCTGGAGGCCTCCCGGCTCGCCAGGGACAACGCGGCCTGGTACCGGCTGCTGGACCTGGCCGGGGTGTGCGACACGCTGGTCGCCGACGCCGACGGCATCTACCATCCCGCGTTGTTCACCGACCGGCTCGTCTTGGGGCTGATGGGCATCATGGCCGAGTCTGAGCTGCACGTGCTGCGGGCCCGGCTGGAAGGCGGGATCAAGAACAAGGCCGCCCGCGGCGAGCTGCGCCGCGGCCTCCGGTCGGCCTGGCCTGGGGCGAGGGCGACGGGGAGATCTGCTTCCACCCCGACGAGGCGGTCACCGGCGTCATCGCGGCGGTGTTCGGGCAGTTCGCGGTGTGCGGGTCGGTGCAGGCTACCTGGCTGTGGCTGCGCGCCCAGGGCCTGCGCTGGCCGCTGCAGCAGGCTGTCTACCTGCACGGCAAGCCTGGTGAGATCACCTGGGTCGAGCCCACCTACCATGCCGTGCATACCGCGCTGACCCACCCGGCCTACGCTGGCGCCTACGTCTACGGCCGTACCCGCGACGAGCGGTACCTGGGCCCGGATGGCGCGCTGCGCACCCGGCGCCGCAAGCTGCCCCGCGACCAGTGGGAGGTCCTCATCCCTGATCACCACCCCGGGTTCACCGACTGGGACACCTACCTGGCCAACCAGGCCCGCATCGGCTCGAACATCCGCCCGCAGGCCAGCCAGCCGGGCACCGGCGCGGTCCGGGAAGGCTCCGCGCTGCTGCAGGGCCTGGCCACCTGCGGCACGTGCGGCCGCAAGCTGGCCACCTTCTACCGCGGCCCGGCCAAGACGGTGCCGAACTATTACTGCCAGGGCTCCGCCGAGCTGGTCGACGGCCGCGGGTACCGGCACATGAACGTCGGCGGGCAGGCCATCGACGCCGCCGTCGCCGCCGCGTTCCTGGCCGCCCTCCAGCCGGCCGCGCTGCACGCCTGCCTGCACGCCGCCGAGCAGCTCGAGCACGGCCACGACGCGGCGCTGGACCAGCACCGCCGCCAGGTCGAGCAGGCCCGCTACCAGGCCGTCAAGGCCGAGCGCCGCTACCGCGCGGTCGACCCCGAGAACCGGCTGGTCGCCCGCGGCCTGGAAACCGAATGGAACACCGCGTTGCAGCAGCTCGCGGATGCCGAAGCCGAGCTCGCCCGCCGCCAGACCGCCCGGCCGAAGACCCTGACCCCGGCCGAGCGGGCCGCGATCCTGGCCCTCGGCGACGACCTCGGCCAGGTCTGGGACGCGCCCACCACCACCGATAAGGACCGCAAGCAGCTGCTGCGCACCTTGCTGGAGGAGGTGAACATCACCGCCCGCCGCGACGACCCGGACCCGCACGCCCGCCTGGTCCTGCGGTGGAAGGGCGGCGCGATCACCGAGCTGACCGTGCCGCTGCGCCGCCCGCAGCCGAAAATCCGCACCGACGACGACACCGTTGACCTGGTCCGCCGGCTTGCCGTGCACTACCCCGACGCCAACATCGCCGGGATCCTCAACCGGCAAGGCCGCCGCACCCCCCACGGATTGTCATACACCGCCGGCAGGGTCCAGGGCCTGAGGCACTACTGGGGCATCCCCCGCCACCAGCCCGCCACCAGCACCCCCGCAGAAGGAGAACTGCTCAACGTGGCCCAGGCCGCCCGCCAGCTCGGCATCGCGCCCTCGACCCTGCTGCGCTGGCTCGATGACGGCTTCATCGCCGGCGAAACAAGTCACCCCCGGCGCCCCGTGGCGCGTGCGCCTCACCGATCAGCTACGCGGCATGCTCACCGACAGCACCCCCGACGGCTGGCTCGCCCTGCACCACGCCAGCCGCGCCCTCGGCATCTCCCGCCAGACCGTGTTGCAGAAGGTCAAGCGCGGCGAGCTGAACGCCGTCCTGACCCGCACCGGACGCAGGAAAGGCCTGCGTATCGAGATCCCAACCCCGCAAGACGGCCTGTTCTAACAGGCACAATCAGCAAAGGAGCAGTATGACCATGGATCCAAGCAGTCGGAGATATCACCCTCGATAAACCACACAGTCCCGGTCCAGGTCTTCTGCACCTCCCGCAGCGCGGTATGACACCCCTGCCCTTTCCGGAAACCGTGCGACCAGCCAGAAAACCGCGGCTCGTAATACGCCTCAAGGAGCAGGCGCACCACCTCGCCGACGAGCTTATCTGACCAGGACGGCAGGCCCAAAGGCCGCAGCTTCCCGTTCTTCTTCGGGATATACACGCGGCGCACCGGCGCGAACCGGTACCGCTCGCCGCGCATCGCCGCGATGATCTGGCCGATCTTCGCCTCGGACATGCCATCAGCGGTCTCATCACCAGCCCCCGGCGTCATCGCCCCCTGGTTGGAGTAGATGTTGCCGTAGGCCAGCAAGTACAGGCTCTTGCTGAACATCTGTCTATAGAGCTCATCGCACGGCAGGCCCCTCCTGCCGCGCTCGCGGAGGACAGCAAGTACCGTCCCGGCGTCCTGCATTACGCATACCTCACGGTTCCCTTGACGTCCGTCACCTGTGCCCCTTCGCCCTGTGGTCCGGCTCTCCCGGTCGCCAGATTGGCAGGTCGCTACTCCTGGTAGGGTGGGCTGCCCGGCGAGGTCCCGTGTTCATTCGGGATGAACCGGGCCTTTTCCGGGCAGCCTCCCTCCGAACCGGACGTGCCCGCTTTCCGG
>Ga0208696_1001082_pt1 | contig 16786 bp, 19 predicted proteins | sample Sb_taG_9_FD_187711 | JGI IMG/M metagenome (GOLD analysis project Ga0208696, IMG submission 187711) | Peat soil microbial communities from Weissenstadt, Germany - Sb_50d_b_LC metaG (SPAdes) (version 2) | ecosystem: Environmental > Terrestrial > Soil > Wetlands > Peat | place: Germany... | reverse complement strand
GGGGAAACGCGGCCATCCTGCGTTCGTGCTTGAAGTTCCTCCAGCAGGTGCTGGCTGGACTTACCGGCGGCGCGCCGCGCGGCGGCCATCGCTATGGCCCGGCCGGGCTCCATCAGGAGCTGGGTTGTGGCTCTCTGGTCTCGGCGCGAGGTTGAACCGGCATGTTGAGCTTCAATATCGGCCTCTCCGCCCTGAGTACCAGCGAACAGGCCCTCAACGTCATTGGTGAGAATATCACCAATGCGAACACCACGGGCTACCACCAGCAGAATCCGCTCCTGGTCGAGCAAATGCCCGTCCAGGTGGGCAACCTGTCCCTGGGCTCAGGCGTTGCCATCGCGCAAATCGAACGACAGCAAAGCACGCTGATCGACAACGGCATTACGACCAATACGTTCGAGAGCAACGCCACCACCTCGGCATTGAACAGCATGCAGCAGCTCCAGTCGGCCCTGACGCCGGGCACGGGCTCGCTCGATACGCTGCTCAATTCCTTTTTCAGTGACTTGCAGCAGCTCCAGTCCAGTCCGGATGACCTCACGCAGCGCAGCGTCTTCCTCAATAGTGCGACCAGCCTCACGAGTCAGCTCAACACGCTCTCCGGCGATTTTGCCACTCTGGGCCAGAACATCGACCTCCAGGCCAACCAGTTGGTGAGCCAGGCCAATGCCCTGGTGCCCCAGATCGCCACGCTCAACGGCGAAATCCAGCAAGCAGAGGTCCAGGGCACCAGCCCCAATACCGAGCTGGATCAACGCGATCAGTTGATCAATCAACTGGCTGCCATCGTCAATGTGCAAGTCGTCGCGCAGCCGGACGGTCAGGTGAACATCCTGGCGGCCGGCACGCCGTTGGTCGTCGGCACCCAGGCCAATGCGCTGCAATACTCCAAGGATTCTTCGGGGAATGCCATCCTCACCCAGGCCGGCTCGCAAACGGCGCTCGCGGTGACCGGCGGCCAGCTCGGCGGCCTGATCGCGGTGCGCAATCAGTCCCTCCCCGCGTATGTGAGCCAGCTCAATACCCTCGCTCAGGGCATCGCGCAACAGATGAATGAACTCCAGGCCACCGGCCTGGGACTCTCCGGCCCCGCGACGTTCCTGTCGGGGACGCAATCCGTCAGCGACCCGAGCAAACCCCTCGCGAACGCGAACCTGGCGTTTCCTGTCCAGGCCGGCTCCCTGTTCATTGGCGTGACCGATCAAGCCACCGGCCAACGCACGCTCAGCAAGGTGCAGATCGATCCGGCCACGCAGAGTCTGCAAGACGTCGCCACCGCGCTCAGCGGCGTCGCCCATGTTCAGGCCGTTGTCGATCCGCAAACGAATACGCTGCAGATCCTGGCGCAACCAGGGTATGCGGTCGATTTTGCCGGCGGTATGTCGTCCGCGCCGGATACCAGTGCCCTGACCGGCACGGCGACCGCCCAAATCGGCGGCGCCTACAGCGGCACCACGAACGACAACCTGACCTATACCGTCCAGGGGAGCGGCACGGTCGGCGTGACGCCCAATCTGACGCTGCAGGTCACCAACTCCGCCGGAGGGGTGGTCACCTCGTTGAATATCGGCCAGGGTTATTCGCCCGGCTCGGCCCTGCAGGTCGGCAAGGGCGTGACCGTCCAGTTGGCTTCCGGGACGGTGAACAACGGCGACAACTTCACGTCGAACGTCGTTGCCCAGCCGGACACGGCTGGCATCCTGTCGGCTCTGGGCATCAACTCGTTTTTCACCGGCACGAGCGCCAACAACCTGGCCGTGCAGCCGAATCTCCTGAACAACCCGGGGGACCTGTCCGCGTCCACGACAGGCCAACCGGGCGATAGCTCGAACTTGCAGAAGATGGCGGCGCTTGCCCAGACGCCGACTCTGACAAACGGCACCCAGACCTTCAGCCAGTTCTACGCCTCGATGGTGGGAAACATCGGCGCCCAGGTGCAGAACCTGACGCAGTTGCAGTCGGCGCAGCAAGTCGTCGGCCAGAATCTGCAGGCGCAGCAGCAGGCAGTGTCCGGCGTGGATCCGAATGAACAGCTTGTCTACATGCTGCAGTCGCAAAATGCCTATCAGATGGCCTCCAAGTACATCCAGACCGTCAACAGCGTGCTCGACGATCTCATGAGCATCATCGGCACGACACCCATTGATTAGCGAAGGTTGACCTCATGACCATGCGCGTCACACCTTTCCTGCAGATCTCCCAGGCGATCAGCAGTATCGAGTCGCAGTCCAATCAACTCAACCAGCTCGAACAAGAGGCGTCGACGGGCAGCCGGCTCCTGACACCCTCCGTCGACCCGGTGGCGACCGTCAGCGTGCTGGCCGAGAATACGCAGAACCAGCAGTTGACGACGTATATGGACAACATTCAGACTGCGCAGACGTCGTTGAACGCCAGCGTGTCTGCGCTGCAGCAAGCGAACAATATCTTCACGCAGGCGGAGCAGATTGCCAGCGAAGGCAGCAACTCCACGAATGATTCGACATCGAATGAAGCCCTTGCGACCCAGGTGGACACGCTGATCAACAGCTTGTTGAGCGTTGCCAATACGCAGAACGGCAACACCTACCTGTTCGGCGGCACCGCGTCGAACCAGGCCCCGTTCTCGGTGGCTTCGACCAACAGCGCGGGCCTGCCGCAAAGCATCGTCTACAACGGCTCGGCCCAGCGCGCCAGCGTGATCATCGGCCAGGAGCAAACGGTAAATACCCTGTATCCCGGCAGCCAGATTTTTCAGCAGCAGACGCGCGGCGCCACCACCTATTTTGGGACTACCGGTGCCGCGGCGGGAACCGGCACGGACAGCGCCACGGGCCAGGGAACTTTGCTGGTGGCGCACACGGCCACGACGTACCAGGCCGGCTCGGGCATCCAGCCGGGCACCAGCTCCGCCGCGGGCGACACCATCATCGGCCCCAATGGCAGTCATACGCTTACCGTTGTGGACAGCAGCGGCACCGGGGCCAGCGGCACGGTGTCTCTCGACGGCGGCCCCGCCGTCGCCTTCACCAATGCGGACACGAACCTGAAGGTCACAGGTCCCACTGGGAGCGTGGTCTATGTGAACACCACGGCGCTCACGCCCGGCTATAGCGGCTCGGTAGCCGTGGCCGCCAGCGGCACCCTGTCCGTGGACGGCGGCGCCACCTCTGTGCCGATCAATTTCAGCGGTAACCAGGTGGTAAGCAACGGCAGCACCGGCGCGGTGACCAACGTCAACAGCACCAACATCCAAAGCACCGGCAGCGACACCTTGAGCTACACCGGCACGTACGATGCCTTCCAGATCTTGACATCGCTCCGCGATGACCTGCGCAATACGAGCGGTCTGACGCAGAACCAACAGATCCAGGCGATTTCCCAGACCCTGTCGGAATTGAAACGCGTCCAGCAGGGGGTTTCCGAAGTGACGGGTGAACAGTCTGCCAGTCTCCAGCAGATGCAATCCCTCAATAGCTATCTTTCCCAGTCCCAGTTGAACACGCAGACGCAAATCACCAACCTTCAGGCGGCCGATGTGACCCAGGTGGTCGTGGGCTTGCAGTCGCAGCAGAACATCATGCAATTGACGCTGGCGACCGTGCCCATGATCTTGAATACGTCGTTGTTGAATTTCCTGCATTGATGCCGCCCGAGCCCGGGCAGGCAACGCTATTTGCTGGCCTGGGCCGGGGCGCGGTCGAAGCCCTTCAGCTTCTCCAGCAACTGGGCGGCCAGCCCGGAATCGGGCGGCATGGCGGCCAGCACCTTGGCGGCTTGCCTTTCCTTCATCAGGCCCAGCACTTTGACCGCCGTGTCCAGCTTGGCCGTGTCCGCCAACTGCTGCAGGATGCGCGCCGCGCTCTCGGCGTCCATGTTGTCGTACATCTCCGCCATCTTTTTGATGTTGGTTTGCTCAAGAGTGACAAGCTCCAGACGGCGCTTCTCCATATCCGAGACTTGCGCCGATTTCTCTTGGATCTTTTGCTCCGATTCGCTGCGCTGCCGCTCGACAGCGGCCATCTTGCCCTCGACGGCCTTCAACTCGTTGCTGACCTGCTTGCGCAGCTCATCGATCGCGCCACGCTCGCCGCGAATGTCCTGGTAGATAAGCTCCAAACGCTTCTGCCGGGCATCGAGCTGGGCTTCTTTGTCACGGACGGCTCCCAGGCGTTCGCGCAAGTTGGTGGCCAGGTTGAGCGCCTGTTCCGTTCCCGCCACGTAGGGCGGCCGGGCCGCGCTCTTTTCGATCTCGGCCGCCGGCAACGCCACGATGGCAGGCGCCCCGTCCTGGTTGCGGCGCGCCGCGTCGGCGGCTGTTGCGTGGGTTTTGTCCGCAGTCGCGCTCTCGCCGGACTGCGGCATTTTCACCGCGCGCAAGTACCACGACGCCGAGGCGGACAGCAGAAACAAGACCAGGGATATAAAACCCAAGATCAAAACCTTGTTCATCGGCTCACTCCTGCTGGTTTCGGTTGGCCGGGTTGGAGCTCGGCTTGCGCATTCTTGTCCTCATCGGTTTGCTTGCCCGGATCGGTTGGCTTGCTCTTGCCCGGATCGGCATCAGGCTTGGGGGCCGGCGGCGGCGGCCGGTCGACCAGCGCTTCGACAACTTCGTGGGCAACGAAGCGCTGGTAGAGCTGCGGCGACGTGATCGCCAGCTCGCTGGCCGAGGGTGCGTGAAACAGGCACACGGTGTCGCGATAGTAGACACGCGCCTCTTCCGCCAATTCTTTCTGGCGGGCGTCCCATAAACCGTCTACGGATGCAACCACGACTCCTTCTCCCGGGCAGATCAACTGCAGCGCCAGCCCGATGCGTGGAGGTACATAGGGGTGATACTGCGTCACGGAGCCAACCAGGATGCCGTCGACCTTGAAGGTGCGCGCCAGGTCGAGGAAGGCTTGCTCATCGAAGCGACCCGTCGTGTGCACCCCTTGAAAAGCGCAGAATTCGGGGCAGCGCGGCGCCACCACCACCTCGAAACAGCCCAGCCTCTGCAATTCCGCCGCCAGCGCCGTTCCCATTTCGTCCGCCACATAGGGAAAGGGGCTCTCGTTCGCCAACGGCAGCAGCAGGACGCGGGCGACGGCATGCAGATCAAAATGCGCGGCGTGATAAGCACCGAACGGCGGCGGAGAAGGCGGCGGCGGCTTAAGAAGAGCGCACCCCGCACCGAGCATCAGCACCAAAGCCAGAACGCGTAGACAAGTTCTCATGGATGTGCACGTCTCACTTGGGAGCCACAGCCGGAGCCGAAGCTGCAGGGGGCGGCGCCGGAACTTCAGGCGGCTCCGCCTCCTTCTCAGGGCGTTTGGGTTCCGCCGCCTTATCGTGTTCCAGGACCTGCTCGAGACAGGAGACGATCGATTGCAGGGTGGCGAGGTTCTCTTTTTCCGCGCCGCCAAGCTTGTCCCGAAAAGCCACCGTTTGCTGTTTCCAACGCTGCAGCTCTTCGCGGGCATGAGCAATCTCCTCGCCGGCAGCCTGCATTTCCTTGGAAGCTTGAGCCAGTGCCTTATCCTTCTCCTCCAGCGAATTCTCCAGTTGCTGGACACGCATCGTCAGCGACTTTCGCTCTTCCTCCGCTGCCTCGAGCTTTTTGGTCAGCTCCAGCGCGCGCTGAGCCGCCGACTCGTCCGGCTTCAAATTGAGTTGACTGCCCGTGACGGTTGGCTTGGTCCGGCCCAGAGCGGCTTCCGGATCCGGAACGGCTGCAGCACTGGGCGGCGCAGGCGGCGGCGCCGCCGGTGGAGAAGACCCCCACCAGCCCGTGGACAACGTCGTGCAGCCACAGGCCATGAATATCAGCGGCGCGAGCAGGCAGCCCCCAAACAAGTATCCTTGCGGCCTGGGCATCGGAGTCCTCCTGAAAGCGCTAGGAGTAAATGCAACGAAGCCGGATCTTGTGCCCGCAGATGCAGGTGAGATCAATCGCCTGAACGATATCTCCCTGGGTAATCAGCTCGACGCGCGGCTCGTCGACGTGGCCGTGACCCGGAACGGCCACACGCGTGGGCTCGGCCGGCACGCGCACGCAAGCTCCAGGAACGACTCCGCGAATGGCATGCTCCCCCTGGCTCCGGTCACTGATGTCCATGGCCCGATCCTCTTCGTCGAGACTGGCTGGCCGCGCGTGCGTTGGGCCGGCACAGGTCAAAAGCCCCGCGCACGCATGGCTTCGCCTAAATGAAACAACGCGGTATTGACTATCCTGGAAACCCACGACTCGGAGAGACCGAGCACGGCGCCGATTTCCTTGAGCCGCAGGTCCTCCGAATAATAAAGCGTCACGGTCAACCGCTCGCGCTCCGGCAATTGCGTGATCGCCTGGGCCAGCACCCGCGCCTCCTCCGCCCGTTCGGCCGCGGCATCGGGCTGGGGCTGGTGATCGTCCAGACGCGTGCCGACGGCGCGCTCGCAACCATCCCAGGAGATGGTCCGCGCCATGCGAAAAGCCGCCAGCGCGTCGCTCACCTCATCCACCGTCAAACCCGTGGCGGCGGCCAATGCCTCGACGCTCACCGGCGGCGCCAGGGTGCTGTAGGCATGGCGCACCAGCGCCACGCGTTCGAGCACTTGCTGCGGCAGAGGGCAATTCCGGCGCAGCTCATCGATAATGGCGCCGTGGATGCGCGGGTAAGCATAGGTTTTGAACTGAACGCCCCGCTCCGCGTCAAAATGGGTGGCCGCCTCGACAAGTCCCAGCACGCCCGCCGCTTCCAGGTTCTCCACGTCGGCGTCCGCGGGAAATTGGCCTATCATTTTGCCCAGCACGTGACGCACCAGAGTCAAGTGATCGAGGATCAACGCATCACGCTGGCTTTTGGCGGCGACCTGATTGTATGTCTGCACAGCGTTTTCCACGGGATTCACCGTGAATGTAGGAACCGCTCCACCAGGTAACTCGCGACGCTGGCCGCGCTGCCCAGGAGCATGGCAGCGCAGGACGCCCTTACGAAAATAGTCTCGGGGGCCAGATTGCCGGCGACGCCAATCAGCGTGACCAGGCAAGCGGCCAGCACGGCCACGATCTTGCCCCACGGTCGTTTGTTCTCTCCGGCGCGCCGAGCCTGTTGCATGCGTCGTCCCTTGGCTGCGCTTCATGTATCATCGACCAACGCTCTCAGGCGGCCGCCAGCGGCTTACCCTGTAGGTTGCGGACCGTCGCCTTATCCCATTCGTTGGTTAAACGCACGACCTGCAATCACCGGGTGACCTCCGCCGCGTGCCAGAGCATGCGGACCGTGAAGTGGATGGCAGTCTGCAGGGACCAGGTGAGCGTGATCAGAATGATGGCGCTCACGGCCAGGATGCGTGGCACATAGCTCAGCGTCTGTTCCTGAATGCTGGTCACGGCCTGGAAGACGCTCACGCACAGCCCGACTGTCAAACTCACCGCCAACGCCGGCAGGGCCAGCAACAACGCCGTGTACAGGAGGTCGCGGCTCAGTTCCAGGACCTGGGGAATGGACACGCTGCTGCTTCCTTCTAACCGAAACTGAGGCTCAAGGCCCTGGTCACCAGGTGCCAGCCATCGGCCAGAACAAACAAGAGGATCTTGAACGGGGCGGAGATGATGACGGGCGGCATCATGACCATGCCCATGGCGGTCAGGATGCTGGAGATGACCAGATCCACGAGCAGGAAGGGCATGTAAATCAGAAAGCCCATGGTGAAGGCGGTCTTGAGTTCACTGATCACGAAGGCAGGGATGAGAACGCGCATCGGCGTATCGCGCGGTTCTTTCAGATCCTTCAAACCTGCCATGTGGATAAAGAGCGCCAGGTCTTGTCGGCGTGTCTGGCGGAGCATGAACTTCTGCAGGGGCACGCTGCCGATGCGTAACGCCTCGACACCGGTGATCTTCTTGTCCATGTAGGGAGTGAGCGCCTGATTGCTGATGTCTTCCCAGACAGGCCCCATCACGAAGAGGGTCAGACAGAGAGCCAAGCCCGTGATGACGGAATTCGGCGGTATTTCTTGACTGGTCACGGCCCTGCGCACGAAGGATAAAACGATGGCAATGCGTGTGAAGGAAGTCAGGGACACCAGTGCCGCCGGCAGCAAGGCGAGCGCGCCCAGGAACAGAGCCGTCTGCAGAGGCGAGGACAGGTTCTGGAACGTGCCGGATTCGGCAAGTCGTTGCGCGATATCGACGGTGTCGGTCATGGCTGGCCTCCTTGAGATCTTCTGCGCGTGCACCCAGGCCGCTTAGCGCCCCAGGTGCTTGGAGATCGGCACGATGACTTCATCTGCGGGATCCAGGAGCGCGAGGTCGCGCGTCTGTTCACCGCGCAGAGCATGTTCGAAAGGCTCGGGAAGGGTCAGCAGCGTCTTGATCCCGGAACCGTCCACCGCCGCCAGCACCTGGTGGCCGCCGACCTGAAGCAGGTGGACCGAGCAGCGGTAATTGAGCGGCAGGGTTTCCAGGAGCTGAAGCAGATGGCCGCTTTTCTTCCCGGAAGGCCCGCTCGCCAACCAGCGTTTCGCCGTCCAGAGGACCCCGCCCGACAGTCCCATGACCAGGACGGTCCCCAGGACCAGGCGCAGGAGCAACCCTGCGGAACTCGCGGCTTCGAGTTGCGCGGGCGGCGGGTACTCCGTCTCCGCATTTGCTGCCGGTTCAACCAAGGGTGCCGGCTCAGGGAGCAGATGCTTGCCCGTCATGACGTTGGGGAGCACGACCCCAGCCGTCACGGCGATCATGCCGAGAGTGAGCAGCAGGGAACGGCCCGGGAGCCCTCTCTTGGCGGCTGCTGGCACGGCTGCCGGCTTTTTCGATGGATCTCCTTGAAGCAGATCCAGGAACTGACCCACGCTCGGCTCTCCTTCCGCGCACAGCGCATCCTTAGCGATACTTGTTAAGAATCGGATGAAGAGCCTATCGATCTTGAGGAGTATTCCAGTTATTCCGTTAGGGAAGAACGGGCAGGATAGGAAAACTCTTAGCGAAAGTTGCGCGACCTTTCTTTACGGCTCGACTGGGTTACGGGAGGATGCGGGCGACGCGGGCTTGGATTCTCTAAGCTTTTCAAGCAATCGGCTGGCCAGGTCGGGATCGGTGAGATCGGATAACACCTTGGCAGCTTGCTTTTGCGGAAGCCCAGCCAGCAGCTTGACGGCAGCGTCCATCTTGCCGCTGCTCGCCAGTTTTTCCAGAAGCACGGCGGCATTGCCGGCCAATTCCTCCTTCGCCGTTGTTGCCGCGTTCTTGCCGTCCTCCTTACCGAGGCGCTTGGGAGCAGGAAGGAGTTCGTCGGATTTCTGCTCGCGGCCACGGTTAGGAGGCGAGGTTGGCGCGGCCTTGGGTGGGGCCGGCGTCACGACAGGTGCTACCGGCGGCGCCTTTGTCAACTCTTCGAGTATTTGTTTTCGGAGGTCCTCGATAGCTCCGCGCTCGGCACGGATATCCTGAAAGATGAGGTCCAGGTGTTTCTGCCTGGCGTCGAGTCGTGCTTCTCGATCTCTTACCTGTGCGAGGCGCGCGCGCAGATTGGCGGCAAGCTGAACCGCCTCCTCCGTTCCGGACGAATGGGCGGGCCGCGCATTGCCGAGAGAGGACGGCGACCCGGTCGCCGAATGGGCCGGCGGTGTTTTCCCTTCGCGGTCACGCTCCCGAGCCGACCCCGGCAGCGCAGGCTCCGCTTCTGCGGATTCTGTTGGCGTGGCCTTCGGTCGCGCCATATTCCAGGAGACGAAGGCCGAACCGGCGAACATCAGTGCCGAGGTCACGATCAGCGTCAAGAATTGCTTCATGGGATGGTTCACTCCCGCTCAGGCTGCCGCAAGCGTGAGTCGGCGGCTCGTGCAGCGTGCCAACGGCGCATGGCCTGGTCTTCCAAGAGATCTTGCTCTGCTGCCATCGCTCCTTGCCAGTGCGTTTGCCATTGTTGCTGGCGCAAGGCCAGCAGCGCTTCCACTTCGGTCGTGATTTTGGTGCGCAAGGCCGAGGCCGTTTGCAGCTCTTGCAACGCTCGCCCAAGCCTTTGCTCCGTCGCCCGCAACAGATTTCCAAGCTGGGCGGAGTGTTCGTAATGGGCGGTCCATGGCCCGGCCGCGATCGCATGTCCAATGTGCGTCTCGAGAGCGGTTGCCGCCGCTGCTAGTTCCCCCTGAATGGTTGCGATTTCCAGACGAATTCCTTCGACAACCAGTTGCGCCTGCTGCTGCCGAAGCTCGGCGAGCCGCTGCCGTTGCTCTTTCAATTTCAGGACTTTATCCAAGCGAAATTCGAACCTCTTCACGGCAGCCCTTTCAAACCGGTACCTTTCGAGTTCGTGCCGTCTTTCCGCACGTTTCCACTAAAAAGGCCAGGCAGCGGCAATGCGCTCCAGGGCGGCCCGAGTCTCTTCGTAAGCAGGGTGCTCTTCCAGTTCCTGCTTCAGGAAACCATCCACCAAGGGCATGAGTTCGAGGGCCTTGTCGACTTGCGGACTGGTGCCCTTGGCGTACGCGCCGATGCGAATGAGGTCTTCGACTTCGGCGTAGGTGGCGAGGATGGCGCGCACTTTTCGGGCGGCCAGTTGTTGCGCAGCGTCCACAACATCGTGCACAATTCGGCTGAGGCTGCGGCCGATGTTGATCGCCGGGTAGTGGCCACGCTCGGCGAGCTTACGATCCAGCACGATGTGGCCGTCGACCAGGGAACGCACCGCGTCGGAGATAGGCTCGTCCAGGTCGTCGCCGTCGACAAGAACGGTCATGATGCCGGTGATGCTGCCTTGCGTGGAGTACCCCAGGCGTTCGGCGGTGGTGGCGAGCAATTGGAAAACCGAAGGCGTATAGCCGCGCGCGCTGGGCGGTTCGCCAAGGGCCAGGCCCATCTCTCGTTGCGCCATGGCCAAGCGGGTCAAGCTGTCGAGCAGGAGCAAGACGTTGGCTCCCGATTCGCGAAAATGTTCAGCCATGGTGATCGCTACCTGGGCGGCACGAACGCGCATCAGCGGGGTCTGGTCGCTGGTAGCCAAAACGACGATGGAGCGTTCCAAGCCCTTGGGTCCCAGACAGTCGTCGAGAAAGGGGCGGACTTCGCGGCCGCGTTCACCGATCAAGGCAAGGACATTGACGTCGGCGTCGGAGTTCTTGGCAATCTCGCCCAGCAGTCTGGATTTGCCCACGCCGCTGCCCGCGAAGATGCCGACACGTTGGCCGCGGCCCAGGGTCAACAAACCATCGATGGCTCGTTGCCCCGTGACAAAGCGGGCCTGGATGCGTGCCCGGTTCATGGCGGGAGGGGCCGCGCTGCGAACGGCACGCCTTTGGCCCGTGAGCAGCGGCCCACGACCATCCAGGGGGCGAGCCAAGCCATCCACGACACGTCCCAGTAATCCCTTGCCCACCGGGACCATGAGGCCGCGCCCCACGCGGACCACCGGCATCCCCGGGCGCAGGTGCTCCGCATGTTCATAGGGAACGAGGCTGGCAATGCCGTCGGAAAACCCGATGACTTCGGCCGGCAACCGGTGCTGCTTGGGGCCGAGGATCTCGCAATGATCGCCGACGGCCGCGGGTATGGCGCAATGCAGCAGTCCGTGGACGCCGCGTAGCTTGCCCATGGTCTGACAGAGATCCCAATCCTGTATGTCACGCCTGAGTTGCGCGATGTCCAGCCCGAGCATCCGTGATTCCCCGCAGCAAGTGTTGTTGGATTTCCGGGAGCTGCTGTTGCCATGCTGACAAGATGCTTACGTCTCCCCACTCCGCTCGACAGTTTCCGCGACCAAGCGCCGGATCGGCCGTCAGACGGACGGCCTGGCCGGTGGCAAACAACGTTGGTTCGTCCTCTGCGCGCCGTTCCAGCAAGGCCATGTCTTGGGGATGGAGATAGAGAGTCGCAGGCTGTTGGCGGTCGACCTGTTCGAGAACTTCGCGCACGAGTCCCTCGATGCCGAAATCTCCAGCTTGAATCTTGGCGTGCGTCAGCCGTGACGCAATGGCCACGGCCAGCTCGATCGCGACCTGTTGCATCTCTGTCAGTCTTTGCGTCTCGCGGCGTTGAAACTCTTGCAGGGCGGCCGTCACACTGTCGAGCACCGCCTGGATGGCGGCTCGTTCCTGCTGGAGTTGCTTATCTTCAGCAGGCTTCGTTGGTTGCTCGGCGCTGGCAGCCTCCGGGGCAGCGCTTTTCACAGGCATGGCAACGGGCGGCAGAGGGGCCTCCGGGTCGACAAGGACAACCCTGCGCAAGGCCAACCGCAGCGCGATGGCAATTTCGTTGTTCACCGCAATACCCACAAGAGAAAGCACAGGGGCCTATTCCTTCATCACCAGCTCGCCCGCCTCGTCGAGGTGTTGGATCGCGTCTGCCACCAGTTTTTGCGCTTGCTGGATCTGCGATGCTGGGAGAGTCCCCAAGAACTCCATTTCCTCCGTCAGCGTTTCGCGGGCGCGTTTGGAGAGGTTGGCCAGGATCTTTTCCGAGATTTGCTCCGAGGCGCCTTTGATCGCCGTGGCCAGACTCTTGGAGTCGATCTCGGCCAGAAGCTTCTGAATCGAGCGGTCTTCGATCACCAGAATATCTTCGAAGCGATAGAGATACTCGCGGACCCGGTTGGCGGTCTCGACGTCGCTGCCCTCCAGGGCCGTAAGCATTTCCGTGCGCGCCTTCTGGTCCAGGAGCCGTAACATGTCTGCCATTTTCCTGAACTTCGCTTCATCGGTCTGCCGCTTGGGTTTCTCGCGCAGCACCTGGCACTTCTGGACGATGGCCTGGGCGATGCGCGGCAGCAAGCGGGGACTCACGGTCGTGCCCTGTCCCAGGCGTGGCGAAACCTCGCGACGCAATTCGGAGGGCAAGCGCTTGAGAACTTCGCCTGCTTGGTTGGTCTCCAAGGTGTCGAGGACCAAGGCGACGGTGCGCGGCTGTTCCTCCTCCAGGGCCGCGGCCAGGTGGGCAGCTTCCAGGAGATGCAGCATGCCCACGGCATCGTTTAGACTCGGGGCTTTCGGTGCTTCGGGGGGCTTGGACACTTCCGCCGGCACGGCAGGAGCGGCTTGTTGTTGGGGTTCTTGCGCCTGGGCCTTGACCGATAGTTCCACGGAGTCCTTGAGCGCCGCGGCCGGATTCTGGATCGGCTGCTGCAGCAGCGCTTCGAAATCGCGCAGCACTTGCTCCAGGATTCTCTGCAATTGGGGCTCTTGACCGAGGTGGTTCATGTGCACGCGCAAGCGCTCGCGGTGCTCGGGGCCGAGACGCGCCAACAGGCCCTCCGTCTTCTCCGGAGGCAGACACTTCAAGAGCACCGCGGCCTTGTCTTCAGGAGACATGATTTCCATGTGTGTCGCTGCTCTTCTTTGAGCCGTTCTTCCTCAGGCAACTGCGCGCGCCCCTCAGGCGGCTGCCTTGCGCGCGGGCTGTCGAGGCTCCTCGAGCCAGGTTGCCAGCAGGCGTGCCGTAACCTCGGGATTGCGTTGGACCAGAGATCCGAGATTCTCGAGTGTGCGCAAAGACTCGCCTGCCTCCGCGCCGACAGCCGGCGCTTCCGAGGGACGCAGACGCCGCAAGACCCCATAGCCCAGGAACAGGGCAACGAGAGAGGCGATGCCCAACGAAGCATTGCGCACCAAATGGAGATAGGTTTGCCAGCGCTGGATCTGCACCAGGTCGGGATCGACCCCTGTCAGGGGCGAGGTGTCCGTCAACTTGACGTCGCTCACCTTGATGCTGTCGCGTTTGTCCTTGAAGCCCACGGCCTGTTTGATGATTTCCTCGGCATCTTTCATGGTCATCGCCGGCGCGGCCTGCCCGGCTTCGTCCGTGTTGCTCAGGTTCACCATCGCGGCGATCGTGAGACGTTCGACGCTGCCCACCCGGTCTTCCGTTTCCTGGATCGTCTTGGACACGACGTATTCATTCTCAACCGTCTCCTCGGTGTTGTTCGGGCTCGTGGCGGCAGCGGCCGTCGGCTTGCCCTTCTGGCTTTCGACCCCGGCAACGCCGGAAGGAGTCTTGGCAGAGCCGGTGCTCTTGGTATTGGTTACCTTTTCCTTCTGGATGACGCGCTCCTCGGGTCGGTAGGTTTCGCGTTTCTCCTTGAGTTGTTTGAAATTGATTTCCGCCGTGACACGCACCACGGCCCGGCCCGGACCCAGCAGCCGCGCCAACATCTCCTCCGCTTTGGTGCCGAGACCTTTCTCCAGCTCGCGTTGATATTCCAACTGCGACGTGGCGGCCGTGTTTTGCTCGGAGCCGCGCGGCTCGGAGAGGAGCCGGCCGGTATTGTCCAGCAGGGTGATCTGATCGGGGGCCAGACCCTCCACGCTATGCGCCACCAGCGAGATGATGCCGTTGGCCATGGAGTGGCTCAGGGCGGCTCCGGGCTTCAACCAGAGCACGACACTGGCCGTGGGCGGTTTTTGGTCGCGCAGGAAGGGAGTCGGCTCGGGCTGCACGATATGAACGCGGGCTTGCGCGATCGGGTCGAGACGCATGATCGATTTGGCCAGTTCGGTCTGCAAGGCCCTGCCGTAATTGACATGTTGCAAGAAGGGGGTCATGCCCAGGGGAGCATCGTCGAACAGCTCAAAGCCTTTGCCGCCTTTGCTGGGCAAGCCGTCGACGGCCAAATCGAGCCGAAGTTGCTGGACCTGGTCGGTGGGTACCAGGATGGTGGTGCCGCCCGCGGACAGGCGGAAGGAGACATTTTGGGCTTGGAGCTTGCTGGTGACGGCGCTGGCGTCCTCCGGCGCCAGATTGGCATAAAGCACGCGCCAGTCCGGCTGGGAGGCCCAGTAGCCGACGCCGGCGATCAACGCGACGCACACCGCCGCCGTGACCGACAGGCCAAGGCGCCGGGCCAGGCTCATGCCCAGCCAGAGCTGTCTCCATTGTGCGGCGAACCTTCGTAGTGCGTCCATGGGTATCGATTCAATGAAGTCAGTCACGGCGGCCAGGAGGCACGCATGCTCCAAGCCCACGGCGTGGAGATCGCGCAGCCAGGCTAGCCATGCGGATCACGTTCAAACCTGCATACGCATGATTTCTTGATAAGCATCCGTGAGACGGTTGCGGATCTCCAGGACCAGCCGAAAACTCAAATCCGCCTCGGCAACGGCCAGCATGGCATTATGAACATTCTCCGTGCGTCCTCCCGCCAAATCCATGACCCCTTGATCGGCACGTACTTGCCGGCTGTCCGCATAACTTAGCAACTGGTCGACCAGCTTGGTAAACGGCACCTCCCCGGTCGGGGCTACCTTCTCCGGCTGAATGCCGACAACCCCAGCAGCCGTAGTCGTTGGCCCGACTGGTGCGATTGTCATAAGGACACCCCCCTCCCGCGCCAGCCATCATCATGCACGTGCGATGGTCAGCGCCTGTTCCGTCATCTGGCGGAAAAACTGCAGCACTTTCACATTGGCTTCGTAGGCGCGACTGGCGGTGATGAGATTGACCATTTCGACCGGCAGGTGCACGTTGGGCATGGCCACGTAGCCGTCGGCATCCGCTTCGGGATGGCCCGGGTTGTGCACCCGATGGAACTCCGAGGGATCGTCGACGACGTCCACTGCCTGGACGCCCCCCAGGTTGAGCCGGCCGGCCCCGGCGCCCCGCAAGTGGTCATTGAGCACGGTCGCAAAAACGACATCCTGCCGCCGAAAGGGACCGCCTCCCGGCGTGCGCGTGGAATTGGCATTGGCGATATTGTTGGCGACGACTTCCATGCGCAGCCGCTCGGCCGACAGGCCGGAGGCGCTGATGTTGGCAGCATTCATCATGTCATCGAAATTCATGCTGCCTTCCCCCGTAGCAAGGATCGGTCTGCTAGCAAGTGCCTGGCCCTGCTAATTGCTAGCGTCCCGTAATGGCACTGCGCATCGTTGCGACGTTGCCGGCCAGTATCTGCGTGAACATGTTGTGCAGAAGTGCATTCTTGGTCAAACGTCCCATCTCGGCATCCATGTCGACATCGTTGCCGTCCGCACGTGGCGCGCCGCCCCCTGTCTCCAGCACTTTAGGTTCGATGGCGCTGAGTTCCTGCGCGGGAGCGGTACCGAGCTTCTTGGTAAAAGCTTCCTCAAACGAGACACCCAGCCGGTGATAGCCTGGGGTGTTGACGTTGGCTATGTTCTGGGCAATAACGCGATGCCTCAGGTTCGCCACGTCCAGCAGCTTGCTCAGCACCTGAAGTTGGGAAGCTTGAACGTCCATGATGGTTGTATCGGCTGTAACGGTTTCGCGACTTAAGAGAGAACGCCGTTGCGCAAATCCGCTCAACCGGACGGCCTCGTGCCAATGTCTTGCGGACGGCAGCTCGGCAGGACCTGCCCGCGCCGACATGCTCATCTGTCCCAGGAACTTCCAACTCCGAAATGAAAAGTGCTGCGCCGCGACCGTCGTCGCCCTGCTCTTCATGGAGTGAGTTATTGGTAGACTGCGATGATTCGGTTGACTGGAAAAAACGGATGAGCTAGGTTTTTCGGGAGGGTGGCATTATAGGTAGTTTGGCTTATAGCGCTAGCCGTGCCCGGTGGCGGAGTGCAACGCACTTCCGCAGCACGGAGCTGAACGACCAAGCCGGTCACCATTCCCCACCAAGGTTGACAGATCATAACGCAGTCCTGCGCGGCCAGGGGAGCTGCCCGGACGCGAGCCGGATCTCACGGGTGTCGGAGCGCCCGGAGGAGTTCGGCGGGAACGCAGGGCAGCGCGGCCTTCCCGCCGGAGGAGTCCGCCGCTCAGGTTTAAGGGGTAGCTATGGATATTGGAACGTTGCTGGGTTTCATCCTCGGCTTCGGCTTCATCAGCGCCGCGATCATGATGCATGGCAGCCTCACCGATTTCATCGACCTCCCCGGCGCCATG
>Ga0208696_1001081_pt1 | contig 16808 bp, 11 predicted proteins | sample Sb_taG_9_FD_187711 | JGI IMG/M metagenome (GOLD analysis project Ga0208696, IMG submission 187711) | Peat soil microbial communities from Weissenstadt, Germany - Sb_50d_b_LC metaG (SPAdes) (version 2) | ecosystem: Environmental > Terrestrial > Soil > Wetlands > Peat | place: Germany... | reverse complement strand
GGTCTGCCAGGTGCGGCGGCTGGACTGGCTGGCCGAGGAGATCGCCAGCCTCAGCCGCCACCTGGCCGTCATCGGCCCGCAACCAGCCGGGCCAGGGCCGACCACCAGGACAGCCGCGCACAACGCCGTCAGCGGCGCAGGCACACCGCCCTGACGGCCCCCGCGAGCGACCCGGTACCGCAAGGCCTCGGCTGCCCGGAAGGGCACCGGGGCCTTCGCATTCCCGCTCGCGGGAATGCCTGGTGTCCTGTGACAGATGATCTTCCTCGCTGTGTGGGTGATGACCTGGTGTGAGGAATCTTCGGTGGCAGAGGTTGCCGCCGGGCGCCGTGGCGGATGGCCGATTACCGGGTGCTTGGCGCGTGGGTTCGCCAGTGGATCTTGCTTGAACGTGTCTTTGCTCAGCTCTGCTGGGCGGTGATCATGGCAGCGGCTTGTTCGAGGGCGTCGGGGTAGATCGCTGCGCGGATGAGTTCGTCCTGGAGAGGCTCGCCCGGGTTCGGGTTGGTGGTCTTGAGCTGGCGCAGCCGGTGCCGCCAGCGCTGTGATGGGCGGGCCGGGCGGGGTGTGCCGACGGGCGGGCCGGGTTCGCGCAGGGTCCGTTCAGCAGCCAGGTGGGCGATCATCAGCCGCTGCGGGGTGCAGCGCCGGAGGAGCTTGTGGCTGCGCTGATAGGCGATGACGATCTCGGGCGATTCAGTGAGATCGAGCTGGGGCAGGCCGACGGTACTGAGCCACAGGCCGTGGCGGGAGCAGATCAGGTGGCAGGCCGGCCGGTGGACCGGCACCGGCTGGCAGATGCCGCGGATGGCGAGGCATTTGCGGCAGGCGGTTGTGGCCCGGACCGGGTCTGGCAGGTATCCGGCGCCGAAGGCGGGGAGCGCCCGGGCCAAGACGACGGGTGCTTTGCCGGTGAGCGCGGCGAGGGCGAGGACGGCGCCGGGCAACGCTGGGGCCAGCATGTGATGCTGACTGCGGTCGTCGTGGTTGCGGATCTTGGTGCTGAACCAGGGCGGGAGGATGGTCAGCAGGTCATCGATGGTGATGTGGTTGGCCGCGGCGAGCCGGCAGAGGTAGGAAGCGAGGACTTCACCAGCGATCAGCGCTACCGGGATCGGCAATGGTCCGGCCTGGCGGGACTGCGCAGGTGCTGCCGGGGAGGCCGGTCGTGGTATCCGGCATTGCCGGCAGGCGTGTTGCTGCACGTGGTGCTGCTGGAGGGCTCGGCAGAAGGTCTGGTAGCTGCCCGGGTAGCTCAGGGCGGTCACCTCGGCGAACAGTGTCCGGGTGCCCAGGTGCGGGTCGTCGGTGAAGCGGCGGTGGGTGTAGTCGGCGAATGGCAGGAAGGTATCGGGACGAGGGGCGCGTTTGCCGGGCTGGCGGTTCCCGTTGAGGTAGGCCCGGATGGTGACCGGGCTTCGTCGCAGGTGCCGGGCGATTGAACGGACTGGCCATCCGGCGTCGCGCCAGCGCCTGGCCTGGGCGGCTTCCTGGCGCGACAGCATCTTGCCTGCCCGGCCGGCGGGGGTAGGGCGGTAGGGTCCGGCGGTGGCCCGGGTTCTGGCTCGCGGGTTTGTCATCGCCGGTCCGGGCGGACGGTCTGGGATGCGAAGTCAGCGTGAACCGATTCCAGGGCCTTCCTGGTGATCTTCTCGGTGCCGTCCAGGACGGCGTTGATGGCGGCGCTGCGGATCAGCCAGAGCAGGCTGCCGATCATTCCGTTGGTGCGCTGGTGCAGATAGCCGTCCAGCTGGGTGAGGGTGCCGGGCTGGTGGTGGTGCAGGCGAAGGCTGTCTTCCAGGGCCGCGATCAGCGCGGTCCACTTGTCGTCTTGGCCGAACGGGCCGGTGCGCACCATCCCGAACCGCCCGGCGATCTGCTCGCCGCGGGTGCCCGATAGCAGTCCGGTCCGGTCCAGGCTGATCCCGGAGTAAACGAAGGTCGCGGGGATCCGCTCAGAGAAGTACTTCAAAGTGTCGGAGGCTTCTGCGCCGACGCGGGTGGCGGTGTTGAGGTTGTGGAGCTCGTCGACCTCGACCAGCGTCACCCGGGTGTCCAGGCACACGCCGCAGACCGCCTCGGTGATGTCGGTGATGTTGGCCCGCCGCGACAGCGGCAGGCCGAAGAACCGGGCGAACTCCATCGCGATCATCTTGGGCGTGGCCGCCGGCGGGAGGGTGATGTAGATGACTGGGACGTCGCTGGCCGATCGTGGGTGACGGCGCCGGTGGATCACTTCGATCGTCTTGCCCAGCTGGGCCAGCGCCGTGGTCTTGCCGGTCCGGGCCGGGCCCGACACGATCAGCCCGCACCGCCCGTAATGGGCGGTCTTGTTCAGCTGGATCAAGCGCCGGCCGGAATTGATGACCTCACGGATCGTGGGAGTCTGCACCACCAGCAGCCGCGAGTGGTGGTCAATACGGTCATCGTCGTAGGCGGCCCGCTTGTCCTCCTCCAGGCCCGACCACACCGGCCCGGCCAGCAGCTGCGGCACCGACCGCATCTCGGTCACAAACTGCCGCCAGCCCTGCAGCGTCGTCAGCTGCAGATTCTCGTACTCCCCTGCGGGGTCTGGCCCGCCGGTCACCACCGTTTGTCCGCTTCGGCGAACGGGTCGAAGATCGGCATCGGTATCACCTTGGCGGTGGGCGCCTCGCCCTGGCCATCGCCGGCCCGGGCCGCCCGGCCGTCGTGGTCGCTGCGGTGACCGGCTGTGTTCCTGGCAGGCGCAGGCCCGGACTCGATGCTGGCGGCGGCCGGGCTCGCCTTGGTCCGGGCGGCAACCCGGCGGTCTTTTCGGCTCAGCTTCGCGGCGTCTTCACCGCCGCCCTCGGCGGGCCCGCGATTTGCCCGTTCCAGCAGGCCGGCGACGGCGGCGGCGAGTTCTTCCTCCGAAGCGCCGGGCAGACCCCGGCGAGTGTGATCCCACGCCAGCTCACCGAACGGCGCGGCAACGCGGTGCAGTTGCTTCCAGAACAAGGTGATCCAGCCGCCCCGCCAGTGGTCGCGGACCCAGATCCGGGTCACGTCGTAGGGGTCATAGCGGATCTCCCACAGGTCCTTGCGGTCCTTGACTCCCGACCGCTGGAGCCGCAGCGGGTTGAGCGCCTCGTCGTCGTAAGTCCGGTAGCTGATCTTCACGCCGTAGGCGTTGATCGCCCGCCAGATCGCGGGCAGCAGCTCGATATAGTCCTCAGCTGACAGCGCGACGGGGACGTAGCCAGCCGTCTCGACCAGGGCGGCGTACTTCTCGTTCGGGGTGAACGCCCGCCCGGGATGGGCCGGGTCGCGGAGCCCGCCATGCTGCCTGTTCTGCCAGGCCGCCACGATCCACTCATCCAGGAGCTCCTGCAATTCGAGCAGGGACCAGACCGCCTGCCGCTCGACGCGCCGGCCCCGGCGCTCGACGCTGAACCCGGTGTATCCGGCCACGAACTGGGCGAACAGCGAGGCCACCGAGCCCAGCATCCGCTCGATGTGGCCCTTCTCCCAGCCCGATCCCTCGTGGACCGGCTGGAAGTTGATGCCCAGGAAGTTGCAGGAGCCCCGGAAGTTCCGGGAGATGAACACCTTCCCGTGATCGACCACGATCGTCTCGGGGATGATGACCGGGCGGGCGGCGGCGTGCTCCATCCGGGCGTCGATGTCCAGCAGCCGCTGCCAGGGCAGCGCCGAATGCGACATCGCCAGCGCCTCCGCCCAGCCCGGCCGCATCGGCTCAGGGGTGACGGTGCGGGCCAGCAGCACGCTGGCATCCACTGACTTGGTGACAGGCCGCAGCACAGCCGCCGTCACGGTCCTGGTCGCGACGTCGATCACGCCCGTCAGATCGACCCGGCCGGTCACGCCGTCGTTCAGGCGCACCAGCACGTCCAGCGGAGTGGAGTCCATCTGCATCACCTCGCCCGGCGCCCACGCGTCCGCCTCGCCGAACGGCCCGCCCGGCCGGCTGGCCAGCGACCGGCGGGTGCGGGCCGACCCGGTGGTATGCCGGCCCGCCGACAGCTTTTCCAGCAGCCGGTAAAGACTGCGCTGGGACGGCACCTCGACCGCGCCCGGCCCGTGAGCGGCTTCCAGGATCTGGCCTGTCCGCCAGAACAGGTAGGTCGCCGTCCGTGAGGACTCCTGCTCCGCCTCAGTGATCGCCTGCTGCATTGCCTCCGCCACCGCCGGATCCACCTGCCCGTGCGGGGAGGCGGGCTTGCCGGTCCGGTGGTCGGCCATCCCGGCCACGCCACGGGCCTCGTAACGGCGCCGGCGTTTGGCGATCGCGCTCGCCGTCACCGGCCTCCCGGCGGCGGTCAGCTCCGCGGCCTTGGCCTGTTCCCGGCGGGTCAGCGACACCGACGCCGGGTCGTACTCCGGTCTTGGCCGGGTGCCCGACGTGGCTTGCGGCGGCACCCCGCGCAGCACCTCCACGATGTGCCGTTCCCACCACAATGCCTCCGCGGCCACCATCTGCGGCAGGCCATCCAGCGGCGTCAAGGGCGGCAGCGGCGGCCGCGCCGGGACGCTGACCATCTCGAACCCGTCGCTCATGAGCAACTGGGCCAGGCTCATCTCGGTGACCATGCCGCTGCTGCCGGCCAGCCGCACCGCCGTCCCCGCCACCGCGATCACGGTGTGCAGCGTGCCGGCCAGCCGGACCCGGTCCCCGATCGCCAGCCGGCCCGGCCGCCGCCGGCTCTCCGCGCTCACCGCCGATCACCTCCCCCACGCGTGCGAGCAGTCCGCACCAGCGTCGCCGGGCCCAGCCGTTCCCGCCTCACATCGGCCATCAGCTCCTGGCGCCACATCATGTGAAACAGCGCCGGCAACGTCGCCAGCGGATCCCCGGCCTCGCCCGCCCCGGCCAGCAACGGCGCCGAGCCCGCGAAGGCCTCCCGCAGCCTGCGGGTAACCTCGGCGCAGCCGGCGCACCGCGGATGCCGGTAGCGGGCCAGCCAGCGGACGTTGCCTCCCAGCACCGGATCGATCTCTCCGGCCCGCCGGAACTCCCAGCCCAGCTGGGAGCACGCCTCGGCCGTCACAGTGAACGCCTCGGCATCGGCCGCCTCGATCCGGTCGTCGGCGCGCACGTCGATGACCACACCGGTCCCGTCAGCCCGCCGGGCGAAATAGTCCGGGGCGTGCCGCCGCCGGCCCCGCTCACCCGTCCAGTACAGCCAGAACGGCTGCGACGCGATACCGGTGATCTCCGGATCGAAATCGAGCGCCCGGACAAGATCACGCTCCAGCCAGGACTCATAGCCCACGTGCCGGCCGGTCGTGGCGGCCCACCACCAGCCCGGGAAATACCCAAGCCCGCGCGACCAGCGGAACTGGCGCACCGGCATCCCGCCCTCGAACCGGACCTCTGCACACGCTGCCAGCGGCGCCCGCCGCTCGACGCCGCCGCCGTCAACGAACCCCAGCTCGAACCCGAAACCAGAACCAGCAGGCTCCACCCGCTCACCGGCGTCCGAAACAGACATCACATGCAAAATGATCCCGAACCGGGCAAACTACGGTGGCAAGACACGCCGGACGAGCAAGATTCACTGGCAAAAAGGAAGATCAACTGTCACGGGACACCTGGTCTCGCAGGTGACCGGGCGCGCCAGCTGCGGCCGGTATAGCCAGGCACGAGGGGGGGAGCGGAACCGCCACGCTGCCTGTCGTCGGCTGGCGCTTTCTGTCAGGTCTCCTTTGGTCTGGCCACTGCTCATGCTGCTGACCTGCGCGTTGGCCAGTTGCTGTGAGACAGGCCATCTGTCGTTCGTCTCGACCCATGTGGCCAATTCCTAGGCCCCAGGCGCGACCACCCACACGCCGGTCGCCGAGGTATCGGCTATGCCGACCTGCGGATTGGCCAGTTCTCATGAGAACTGGCCACCAGCTTGGCCAGATCGCTGAGAAATGGCCAGGTCGGCGGCGACCTGACACTTTCCAATGAAAACTGGCGTTCCGCGCGGCCGGACTCGATTAGTTACGTCTTATCGTTTCGTATCGTTTAGTTAAGTGTTGCGAGCCGAAACCTAACCCGGTAGAATCGGGGTAAGCCCGCACCAAGGAGCCACCCGAGATGACCAGCGACAACCCCGCCGTCGGCACCGCGCGGCGGACCTGCCAGTACCCCGGCTGCGACCAGCCCGCCGCCCCCGCCACCGGCCCCGGACGGCCCCCCGAGTACTGCGAGGGCCGCGGGCACACCAAGGTCACCGCCTGGCGGGAACGCCGCCGCCTGGCCGCTGCCAAGACGGGCACCGCCACCACGGCCGACACCGACCGGCCCGTCAGCATGGCCCGGCTGACCGGCGCAGAGCTGCTGTGGTCGCTGCGCGCCGAGGCCGACCGGGTCGCGGGCATCGCCGCCCAGCTGCGCGAGGCTGTCGAGACGCTGACCGACCCGACCGCGGCCGAGGCCGAGATGGAAGCTGCCCGCACCGCCGCCGAGCAGCGCGCGGCGGCGGCCGAGGCCCGCGCCGCCGCTGCCGCGCGCCGCGCCGCCGAGGAGGAACAGTTCCGCGCCGAGGCCGACGCCGCGGCCGAGGAGATGGCCGCCCAGGCGGCCGCCGCTGAGCGCCGCGCGGCCGAGGCCGAGGCCGCCCGCGGCCAGGCTGAGGCCGACCGGGACGCTCAGGTGGCCCGGGCCCGCGAGGACGCTGCCGAGCGGATCGCCGCGGCCGAGGCCGACCGGGACGCCGCGGTCGAGCAGGCACGCGCGGAGGCCGACGCGCGGGTGGCCCAGGCGGAGGCCGACCGGGACCAGGCCCGCGCGGATGCCGCCCAGGTCGAGGAAAGCGCCTGGCTAGCCCAGCAAGAGGCGACCCGGGCGCAGGCCGCCGCCGACGCCGCCCGAGAGGAGACCGACCGGGTCCGCGCGAATGCGGAAAAGACGCTGGCCGGATTCCGCGCCGAGGCCGCCGCCGAGCTGGCCGCCGTCCGCGCCGACCTGCGGGCACGCGCCGAACGCGCTGAGACCCAGGCCGACGCCTACCGTGCCGAACTGGCCCAGCTGCGCCCCGGCCCCGACGACGGTGCCGCGACGGCCACCACCAAGACGCCGCGGCGCGGCCAGCGCACCGGCCAGGCCGCCCAGACGTAACCCGCGCAGGCATCGGTGAGGCTGGACTCAGCACAGCTACAGCGATCCCGAAGGACCTGCCTCTCCCGTCCGCCACTGTCCGTCCGCTGGTTCAGCCGAGCTCGGCAAGCTCGTTGCCGACAGCGGCCTGGGCCTTGCGGACCGCCTCCAGCACGCCCGCGAGGTCCTTATCCTCGGCTAGTCCCGGTGATCCAGCGGCCATCCTGCGCATCCTGGCTATACCGGCGTATGCGTCGCGGAGCGTGTCATATAGGTCACCGCAGCCCTCCAGCGCGGCGAGCCGCCGCCGGTTGCCTTCCCAGGTCTGACCGAGGTCGAACTCGTGCCGGACGTCCCAGTAGCTGCGGTCTCGGCATGCCTGCTCGATACCGACGGCGGCCTGGCGCAGATCGCCGTTGATCTCCCGCAGGACCGGGCGCAGCCAGCGGGCCAGTTCGCCGCGGCCGATGGCGTCCGCCGCTTTCAGGATCGCCCCGGCTCTGGCCGCCGCGGTTTCCCGCGGCCGGGTGGCAGGTACTCGCTGCCCGGCCCTCGGAGCATGAGTGCTGGGGTTCGGGCACCAGCGCCTTCCCGCTTCCTTGTGCGCCAGGTACAGCACCAGGGCCCAGGTCGCGGCCACGCAGCCCAGCGCGCACAGCACCGAGCCTGCGATGAACCATGCCGAGGGCCATGGCGGGTGGTACTCGGTGACGGCGATCGTGATGCCGATCGCGCCCAGCGCGGCGAAGAAGGCGGCGGTGCCGAGCCAGAAACCGCACCCATCCGGCAGGCCGGGCCGGAGATCTTTCACCGTCCTCTTCCCGCGCCTGGGGATGCCGGGTACTCGGTGTACTCGGCGGCCAGCAGCCGGTGCATCTCTTGACCGCTGAGCGCTTCGAACTCCTCGTCGGTCAGCCGCTCCGTCAGCCACACGTACTGGTCCGGCGTGATGCCGAGGTACTCGGCCTCCATCCGAGCGTGCCTGTCGGCCAGCTGATCCTCGTAGACGACCTCGTGCTCTCTGATCAGCTCCTCATCGGTGATCAGGTCACCGAGCCGGTCAGTCAGCCACCCCCAGATGAGGTCAAGCCGACCATCCTCATCGGCCGCCAGGTAGTCCGCGAGTTCCGCGTCGTCCAACTCCGGGTTGACGAACTCCCACAAGCGGAGGCGGACGCGCACCGGCCTGGCGGGCTCGTCCGCGTACCTGGCCGCGATCCGCGGCAGGACCCGGTGCCCGGGGGGTAGGACCGCGCTGGCTGCCGCCTCCAGCAGCGCGCGGTAGGCCACGATGTACTTCTCTCCCGTGGCCGCCATGCGCTGGCGGACCAGGGTCTTGAACTCGCCGCTGTCTGACACGGCGCTTCCCCTTCTTCGGTGAGTCCGCCCGCGCCGGAATCACCACGTCAGCGGAAACGCACGACGGCATGAACAGGTGGTTCAGGAGGCTGCGCGGACATCGCGTCCTTGTCCTCGATCCCCGGCGCGCAGCGCGGGTGCGCGGGCCGGGTCGGAGAGCGGCAGGCGCAGCTGCCGCGTGCCAAGAACGTTACAGCGGACCCTGACCCGGCACAAATCGGCTGGGGTCAGGGTCCGCTGCCGAGTCTCAAGAAACCCACTGCCAAGCGTGATACCGTCTAGAAAGTGATGCAGTTCACCTTTAGATGATCAAGATCGTTGAAACGGCTGGTAGCCGTGGGTGAAGACGCGCTCAGCCCTAACCCACCACACCGCGGCATTAACAAATGATCTTGGTCCGGGCCGCGGCGCCTGGCGGCGCCGCGGGGGAAGGGGCAGGCGCCCGCGTGGCCGTGCACGTGTCGATCCAGCCGGGGTATGACCCGTCGTACCCGTGGAAGCAGATCGGCACGGCCGCGGCCGGGGCCACGCCGCCGGGCCTGGACTATTACCTGGCCCCGGCGGAGAAAGGCGGGGAGCCGCCCGGTATCTGGGGCGGGCGGGGCCTGGCCCTGCTGGGCCTGGAGGCGGGCACGGTGGTCGAGCGGAAGGTGTTCGAGAAGCTGTTCGGCCAGGACCACCTCGACCCCAGGGACCCCGCCGGTACCACCAGGCTCGGCCGCAAGGCGCAGCAGTTCGCCTCCGCCGACGACATCTTTACCAGGATGGCGGCGGCGGAGCCGCAGGCCAGCCCGGGGCGGCTGGCCGAGCTGCGGTCGCTGGCCCGCGCGCAGACCCGCCGCGCGGTGCCGTACTGGGATGTCACCATCTCGATCTCGAAGAGCATCAGCCTGTTCTACGGGTCGCTGCTGGCCAAAGCCGAGCGGGCCCGCCAGCAGGGGAACATGGCCGAGGCGCGGCGGTTCGCCGCCGACGCCGCCGACCTGTGGCCGATCGTGGCCAGGGCCCGGGAGACCGGCATGGGCTTCCTGGAGGACCAGGCCGGGTACGTGCGGACCGGCTACCACCGCGGGTCGGGCACCGAGTCCGGCGCGGAGCTGGGGCAGTGGCAGCAGGCCCGCGACTGGGTGCGGGCCTCGTTCGCCCAGCACACCTCCCGGGCCGGGGACCCGCAGCTGCACGAGCACAACCTGGTGCTCAACCTGGCACCCACCGAGGCGGACGGCAAGTGGCGCCGGTTCGACTCCAAGCATTTCTACCGGTACAAGGCCGCGTTCTCCGCGATCGTGGCCGCCGAGCTGGAGCGGATGCTGAACGCCCGGTACGGGGTGGTTTGGGTACCGCGGGCAGATGGGCACGGCCGGGAGATCGCCGGCGTGCCGCAGAAGGCAATAGAGACGTTCAGCTCCCGGCGCAAGACCATCACCGACCTGGCCGCCCAGGTCGCCGCGCAGCGCGAGGCCGAGTGGGGCCGCAAGCCGGATGCGCGGCAGATGGACCGGATCATGCGGGACATCACCCAGCGCACCCGCCAGGGCAAGGAGGAAAAGCCGCTGGACCTGGCCGCGGCGCTGCACGAATGGGAGGACAAGGCCCCCGCCGCGGACCTGGCCTCGCTGTGCGACGTTCACGACTTGGTCATGGCCGAGGCTCAGGGCCAGGCCGAGCGGGACCAGGTGGTGACCGGGCTGGCTCGGAGCATCGCCTGGCAGCTGGCCCGCGAGCACCGCGCGGCGCCGGACGCGGCGCAGGCGGCGCGGATCGAAGGGTACGCCCGGTGGATCACGAGGCGCGGGGAGCTGGACGGCCCGTTCGACGTGGCGGCGCTGGCGCGGGCCTTCCAGGCGCAGGAGCAAGTAGACCTGCAAGTCCAGCGGGACATCCGCCGGGAGACCGTGCTGGCGCAGGCGCGGCGCGCCGCGACGCTGCGCCAGCAGGCGGCGGAGCGGGCTGCGGCGCATGCCTACGCCGTCGCCTACCCCGTCCAGGGCGCGCACGGGCTCAGCGAGGCAGAGGCCGGGCAGGTGATGGCCGAGGCCATTGCCGTGCTTCAGGCGCAGCGGCCGACCTGGACCAAGGCGGATCTGATCGGGGCGATCGGCAGCCGCCTGCCCGGCCACGCGCACGCCGACCGCGGCGTGCTCGAGACGCTGGCGGAGCGGGCGCTGGCCGGGGACGCGGGGGAGCGGGTGGCGTTGCTGTCCGCGCCGGAATGGCCGGTGGTCCCGCCGAGCCTGCGCCGACCGGGCGACGGGGAGAGCATGTCCCGGCCGCACGGCGCCGAACGGTACGCCTCCCAGGCGCAACTCGGCCTCGAAGAACAGCTCCTCGCCCAGGCGCAAGTCAGCGCCGCGCCGCACCTGGACCCCGACGAGGCGACGCGGCTGCTCGGCGCGGCGCGAGACCGGCTCGACGCCCGCCTCCGGCCCGAGACCCCGGCCGCCGCCGCGGGGCCCGAGGTGACCGGCTCGGGGCTGCGGATGGACCAGGCCGCCGCCGCGTACTTCATCTTGACCTCGCCGCGGCGGGCCGAGGTGCTGGTCGGCCCGCCCGGCACCGGGAAGACGTACACGGCCACGGAGATGGCCCGCGCCTGGACCGCTGCCGGGATGGGACCGGTGGTCGCGCTGACCACCTCGAACAACGCCCGCAACGTGATCCGGGAGGAAGCCGCCCGCCACGGCATCACCCTCCGGGCCCACAACATCACCCGGTGGCTCGGCCGCAGCGAAACTGGGGCCGCGCTCACCCCCGTGGACGTGGCGCCGGGCAGCCTGATCGTCGTGGACGAGGCCTCCATGGTGCCCCTGGCTCACCTGGCCGCCGTCGTCCGCCGGGCCGACCGTTACGGCGCCAAGGTAGCAGTGACCGGGGACCCGCTGCAACTGCAGGCCCCGGAGGGTGGCGGCGGCATGGACATGCTCGACCGCCACCTCGGGCACGTCGAACTGTCTGACCCCGCCCGGTTCCGGCAGGCATGGGAACGCGAGGCCACGCTTCGCCTACGGCAGGGCGATATCACCGTCCTGGCCGATTACCGCGAACGTGACCGGCTGCACGCGGGCGACGCGGAGCAGGTCGCCGACGAGGCGGCCCGCGCCTACCTGCACGATCGGCTGTCCGGCGAGGACACCCTGCTGATGTGCGGCTCGGAGGCCCTGGCCGCCGAACTGTCCCGCCGCATCCGCGACGACCTGATCCACTGGGGCATCGTGGACGGCCACGGCCCGGCGGTCACCGTGATGAACGGCTACCAGGCCAGCGCCGGAGACCTGGTAATGGCCCGCAAGAACCAAAACGACATCCGTGCTGGGGAAAAGGGCCGGGCGCTGGCCAACCGGGACATCCTGCGGATCATCAGCGCCGACGCGGACGGCGCCGGGCTGCGTGTGAGGGTGGAGCGGCTGACCGGCCGGGACCCGGCCACCGGAGCCAAGCAGTGGTCGGCGCCGTTCGAGCTGGAACGCTCCTACTTCTGGAAGCATGCGCATCTGGCGTATGCGGTGACGTTCCATGCGGCCGAGGGCCGCACGGTCGACTCGGGTATCGCGGTGTTCACCGGGGACGAGGACCGACAGGCGGTCACCGTGGCGATGACCCGAGGCCGGGACTCCAACCACGCCTACGTGATCACCGGGTGGAACGTGGCGGACCCGAAGCCCGGCCCGGAACCGGCCCCGGAGCTGGACCGGTGGGCGCGCATACAGGCCGAATGGGCCGGGCTGGACCCCGACACTTCCACGATCACCGAGGGAACGCACAAGGACGCGACCGCAGAGGAGATCCTGGGCCGGTGCCTGGACAACGACGGGCGGGAGCTGTCGGCCACCGGCACCCGCGAGGCCGAATGGTCGGATGCCGACCGGCTTGACGTGCTTGGCTACCAGTGGCGGCACGTCCACCGGCAGGCCAGCCAGCATCGCTACGAGCAGGCCCTCCGCGAGGCCCTCGGCGCTGAGACGGCCGGGCAGGTCGGCCAGGACCCGGCCGCTACCTGGCTGTGGCGCACGCTGCGCGAGGCCGAAGCCGCCGGGCTGGACGGCCCGGCCACGCTGCGCCGCGCCCTCGCGTCCGGTCCTGTCGCCGACGCGGACTCGGTGGCCAAGGTGCTCGACTGGCGCATCCGGCAGCAGACCGCGGGCATGCCCGCCCTGGCCGCCCGCCCCTGGGCCGAGCAGGGGCCCGAGACCGGCGACGCGGACACCGACCTGTACGCCCGCGAGCTGGCCGAGGCGATGGACGACCGGGCCCGGCGCCTGGGCGAGCACGCAGCCGAGCGTCCCCCCGCCTGGGCGCAGGCCCTCGGACCGGTGCCGGATCACCCGGTGGACCGCGCGGAATGGGAGCACAAGGCGGCCACGGTCGCCGCCTACCGGGAGATGTGGGGTCATGTTCACCCGCATGAGCCGATCGGCTCCCGGCCCGGTGATCACTCCCCGGAGGCCCGCGCCATGTGGCAGGCCGCCGCCGAAGTCCTCGGGTACGTTCCCGGCCAGATGCGCGAGCACTCCGACGGGCAGCTGTGGGCCTGGCGCACCGCCTGGCACCGGGAGATGGCCTGGGCCCCGGAGTACAAGGGCGACGAGCTGGCCCTGGTACGCGGGGAGATCCGCCGCGCCCAGATCGACGCCGACCGGGCCCGCCGCAACGCCCAAGCCGCCGGTACCGCCGAGGCCCGCCAGCGGCTCGAACAGCTAGCCAGCGTGCACGCCACCTGGGAGCAGACCGTCCGCGACCTGGCCGGACGGCTCGCCGAAGCCCAGGCAGGCTATAACGCCTGGGAAACTGCCACCGCCCCCACTCGGGAACGCGCCATCGCCGCCGACGCCGAACTACGCCGCCGCCACCCCGGCACCTGGATCGAACCCCTGCGCCCCCAGCACACCGAAGGCGAACGGCCAGCCGCCCCGGCGGGCGCCAGTTCGCCCGCGCCGGAACCCGGCGCCGCGACGCCCGCGGCCGGGCACGAGGCGCGCAGCCCGGCCGAGCGCATCCCGGTCACCGACGCCGAGATCGCCGCCGCATCAGCACGGCCGCGGGAGACCCCGGCGCCGGACCTGGCCCAGGCCGCGAAGTGGCGGGCAGAGCAGGCCGCGCGGATCGACGCCGACCGGCAAGCCCGCGCCGAAGCCGCCGCACGGGCCTGCCCGGTCACCGACGCCGAGATCGCCAGATACGGGACCGGGCGACAGGAACCCGAGCCACGACCGGCACCACAGCGCGAACCCGACACGAGGGAACCGGCCAAGGCCGGGCCAGCCAGGACCGAGCCAGGCACGTCGGTCCTGGCAGCGCAGGCCGCCAAGATGGACCAGATACACCAGCAGGTCCGCGACATCAGCGCTCGGCTCGACGAGGTGGCCATGGCCAGGGCGCGACAGGCCGAGGAAAACGCAGCCGAGGTCACCTCCATGACCGTTCCATCCCAGGACCCGGACGCGGCCCCGTCCGAAGCCTGGATCGATACCGTGCAAGCCCGGGAGCAAGAAGCCGTCCGGCACGAGCCGATGCCCCGCGTCCCGGCCGCCGAAGCCATCCAGGCCACCGCAGAAGCGATCGCCGATGCTAGCATCGGCGATCCTGAGGCCGCAGACTAAAGGCGGAGGAAAGGACTCCGCCCATGGACGACATCCGCCTTCCGGCCGAATTGCCCGCCACCATCACCCGGGCCCGGCCGCTCATCGATGCCGTGATGGCCCAGTCGCTGCGCGAGCAAGGCCCCGACAGCCGCACCGCGGACGCGTGGCGGTGGGTGCTCACCGGGCACGGCCCCGCGCCGGTCAGCGACGGGCCCGGCACCGGGCACCCGCCCGGACTAGACGAGATCACCGCGGAAGCCCGCAGCGACCCGCCCGACGAATGCTCATGGCCGCCATGGCGGCATGCGTTCGACCCCGACCCAGACCGACAGCAAGCCCGCCGCGTGCTGCGCTGGCTCACCGGAGCCGCCGACGCCATCCCACTGCTGGACCTGGACCGCGGCCAGTACGTCGGCGCACGCCTGTACTTCGCCCGCACCGACGACGAACTCCGCCAGGTCCGCGACTGGGCACAGCACGGCATCGCCCAGCACGGCGACCTGCCCGCCGACATCCCCCGATGGAAAGCCGAACGGCCCTGGCACTGGCCCACGTCATGGTTCGACGCCGCCTGGCTCCATGGCGCCATCGCCTACCTGGACTGGATACTCGGCGACACCCAGATCGCCCCGGTCACCCGCCAGCCCAAGCCCATCGCACCCGGCCCTCACCCGGACCGGCGCGTCATCGCAGGACAGCGCAGGATGTACGGCGTCGGCGCAGGCCGCTACGACATCGAAGAGGAAGTTACTCACGCAAAGTGGGGCTCGTGGCAAGGACATGAAGGCGAGGAACCCGCCGACCCCGACGAGTATCCTCCGCCGCAGTGGTGTGAGGGAGTCGTCCAGGCCCACGACTGGGCGACCGGCGAGGACGGCGAGCCGCCCGCCGACCATCACGGCTGCGGAGCCTACTACCCCTGCCCCGGCGACCGCCGCTGCTCCTGCGAGGCAGCCGGGCACTGCCTCCGCGGCCAGTGCCCCGCCTGCACCGACCGCATCTGCAACGCAGGATGGACCGCCCTCGTAGAGAACTACTGACCAGGACCAGCCAACGCGCGGCCTATGGGATGCGCCGCTTGTCCGTGAACTAGCCGTCCGGCCGTGAGCGTCCGGCACCGACAGACGGGATCGACCCGACCCGTTCGCAGGCTATGGTGCCGCGTTGCCGAATCCAGCCGTATCCAGAATCAAGGCGGCTCCGCTGCGCTCCGCCGCGGCCCGCCGCCAGCGCCCGGGCTCTGCCTTGGGAGACCCGCCCGGCGCGCGCCGAGCCGAAAAGTGCAGACCGTCCGATCGGTTTAGCTCATCCGGCAAGGGTGCCAGTGCTGGATCGGCATCAGCGGCTACTCGGCCTTGGCGAAGCTCGCCAGGCTCTGACGTGAGCACGCCCCGGCCTCGTCATCGGAGCCTCTCATCCGGCTGGTCCGGGATACCGGCCAATAGCCGGTTCATCTCGTCCTTGTCGAAGTTCCACGCGGTCGGGGCGAAGCCATGGTCAGCGATCCTGCGCTGGAATTGCTCCATGAAAATCCCGGCGATTGCCTGGACGTCCATTCCGTTAGCGATCGTGGGGATCGGAGCCGAATCCCGATCACGGTCGACATCCGTATAGAACTGGTGTCCACCTCCCGGCGCTCCTGGCGGAGCGTCTGGCCGTCGGCGCCAGACCACGATGGACCGCGGTCCAACGGTGGTGTCCCCGACCGCTTCAAGGGCTTTATGGGCTTCATAGTTGAGCTCGGCAAGCCGATCAGCGATCAAGTGATCCGAGATCTTGCCGCGGTCGTGCTGGTTAACGAGGCTCAGCAGCTCTCGCTGCCAGGCCCTGTCCTTATTTTTGTAAATGTACTCGCCACCCGTTCCTGCGAAAGCAAGACGAACACTCGGCGAACCTGGGATGTCGGTGCGCTGATGACTTGTGTAGCGGTACCAGTGCTGCCTCGTCTTAGTGTTACCGCCCTCGCTATTTGAACATCCAGCGGCTGAATTATCTGTGGACGATTCGGCACAGCTCGGCGAGGATCGCAGGCAACCTGATCACATAGCGTGACTGCCGACGTGGCTTAGGGCGCGCGCGTACCCGCCGTTCTGCTCGCCGAGACGCGTCTCGACCGTGGGTCGGCTGCCGCGCAGATAAGGTTGATCTGCGAGGGGATTCGCCGTTGATCGCCGGGTTGGGAGTCTGTGTCAAGGCCAATGTCCGAGCTTTGAGGTGGCCACTTGCTCGCTTGCCTTCGAGGACGAGCCGGGGAGTGAGCTGGGTCATGTCGGAGCGGAACGGCCGGCGGGTTGGCGGGCGCCCGGCTGGGCGGGGCGCCGAGCCTGTCAGCGGGCTGGTGTCGAGGTGCCTGACCTCGTAGAGGCGCTCGGTGAACTTCCAGCCGTCCGGGGTGCGCTGGTAGCGGTCGTGGTAGATGGCGTAGTTCAGCCCCTGGCGGCCGTCGCGGGCGCGCGCGAGCTCTTGGATGTAGGCACGGCCGGTCGCGGTGTCGCCGTCTAGCTGGATCGTGCCCGGGTGCGTGGTCTGCACGAAGAAGTCCCACTGGGACTGCAGCCGCTCGCCCCCGGCGCGGATCTCCTCCCGGCCGACCAGCTCGACGGGGATGTTGGGCATCCGCAGCACGCCGTCGGGCGTGAACAGCGACGCCAGGCGGGCACGATCGTGCATCATCGCCGCGTCGGTGAACTCGCCGCCCAGCGCCTCGATCTCGACCCGGTCAGCGATAGCCTGAAAGTCGCTCATCGGTTTCTCCCTCATCCGTGTTGTGCCTGTGTTGCGGTAATTCCTTTTCCGGCAGTCGC
>Ga0208696_1001079_pt1 | contig 16818 bp, 15 predicted proteins | sample Sb_taG_9_FD_187711 | JGI IMG/M metagenome (GOLD analysis project Ga0208696, IMG submission 187711) | Peat soil microbial communities from Weissenstadt, Germany - Sb_50d_b_LC metaG (SPAdes) (version 2) | ecosystem: Environmental > Terrestrial > Soil > Wetlands > Peat | place: Germany... | reverse complement strand
ACCCCGCCGATGCCTCCAGGCTGATGATCGTGCTAGCCCGCCTGTCGCGCAGCGCCTACCACGAGCCATCGGCACGAGACGCCCGCCGCCGCATCGTCGCGTTCTTCGACGAGCACCTCAGGAGCTGGTAGCCGGGCAGATCGTGGAAACCGGCGGCGATGAGCCGGGCGGCCGTCTCGCGTTCAATTGTGATATCGCCACCCCGATGCGCCGCCACGGCAACACGGTGTTCGCTGTCGACCTGTTCGCCGACATGCTGCAGACGGCCGCTGCCGCCCGGCACGACAGTCATCTCCATGCTCCTCGGCGGTTTCATCGTCGGATCGGTGATTGAGGCTGGGTCGCCGGGGAAGTGATCGCCGGTGATGTCCGATCGCCGGGTTTGGTTCCGACGTCTATGAGGAAGGCGCCAATCGGGTGCCTGAGTGAAAGGACACTGCAGTGAAGTACATGATCTTGACCTTCGCTTCGCAGCGGCACTACCAGGAGATGGCGGGGCGGCCCACGTCGAAGGCAGCGTGGACTCAGGAGGACTGGGCGGCGCTCGGGGCGTTCATGCAAACGTTCAACCAGGAGCTGCTGGACTCGGGCGAGTTGGTCGAAACCCGAGGCCTGAGCGCTCCCGCGCACACCCGCCGGGTCCAGTTCAAACAGGGGGTCCCGGTGGTCACCGACGGTCCCTACGCCGAGGCCGAGGAGGTGCTCGCCGGCTACTGGGTCGTCGAGTGCGAGAGCTTCGACCGGGCGACCGAGATCGCCTCCCGTCTCGGCAGCTGCCCCGGTCCCGAGCACGTCCGGGCACGCGCCTACGCGGACGTGCGGCCGATCGACGAGCACCAGCCGGACTTCGAGGGCTAAGGACGAAGGGCGGTCACTGATGATCGCGGCCGAGATCGAGGACCTGCTGCGTCGCCTGACGCCGCAGGTCCTCAGCGCGGTGGTCCGCCGTTACGGCAACTTCGACCTGGCCGAGGATGCCACCCAGGAGGCGCTCCTGGTGGCCTTGGTGCAGTGGCCACGAGACGGGATGCCTGAGAACCCCAAGGGCTGGCTCGTCGCCGTCGCGTCGCGCCGGCTTACCGACCTGTTGCGTTCGGAGCAGGCGCGTCGCCGCCGAGAAGATACGGTCGCCAGGCGGGCACTGGCCGAACGCAGCGCGACCCAGGCAGACGAGCGCCGTTCTGGTGAAACGGACGACACGCTTGTGCTGCTCTTCATGTGCTGCCACCCGTCGCTCTCGGCCGCGTCGCAGATCGCCCTAACGCTGCGGGCGGTCGGCGGACTGAGCACCGCCGAGATCGCGCGTGCCCTGCTTGGGTCCGAGCAGACAGTGACGCGCCGGATCACGCGGGCGAAGCAGTCGATCAGGGACAGCGGCGTCGCGTTCGCCCTCCCAGCCGCCAACACCGTGGCAGGCCGGCTGCAAGCCGTCCTCCGGGTGCTGTACCTGATCTTCAACGAGGGCTACGCCAGCACGACAGGAACGGCGCTGGTCCGGGTCGACCTGGCAGAGGAGGCGATCCGCCTCGCCCGGATGCTGCACGCTGCGCTGCCCGACGACAGCGAGGTGACCGGGCTGCTGGCGCTCATGCTCCTCGTGCACGCACGGCATCGGGCACGCACGGCCCCCGACGGGTGGCTGATCCCCATGGCGGACCAAGACCGCAGTTTGTGGGACCGGCGTGGCATCGACGAGGGGATCGCACTCATCACCGCCGCCCTTCCCCGCGGACCGACCGGGCCGTACCAGCTCCAGGCCGCGATCGCCGCCGTCCACGACGAGGCGAAGAGCGCCGAGACAACCGACTGGCCCCAGATCGCCGCACTCTACGGCGTGTTGCTTCGTCTGGACGACAACCCGGTCGTCGCACTCAACCACGCCGTCGCCGTCAGCATGGTCGCCGGGCCCCGAGCGGGTCTCGTACTGCTCCAGCGTCTCGAAGCCGACTCCCGGATCAACGCCGATCGCCGCTTCCATGCGGTCCGTGGTCACCTGCTCGAGACGGCCGGCGACCACGCCGCTGCACTCGAGGCCTACCAGGCAGCATCCCAGGTAGCCACGAACCTCCAGCAACAGCGCTACCTCAACCAGCAGATCGCCCGCTTGTCAAGTTCGGGTACCCAGGCGACAGGTTAGTTCCGGCAGCCGGGCGACATGCTCGTCAGCCGAGATTGCCGGTGGCGGAGTTCTTGCGGCGGAGCGGCCTTGGGGTTGGCGAAGGCGCCGAGCCTCGCGGGAGCGATCGGGGCCGATGGGTGTACACGGATGACCTTGCCGTCTGTGGACGGCTGCACCGACCCGGCGACGATGGAGACGTCGATGGCGGTGCAGCCCCACCGCCGCCCGCGTGCATCGGCGTGTCGGCGAGGCTGACTACCCCCGCTCGGCGGCGTCCTTCCTCGGGTCACGGTCGCGCAGGGTGGAGACTCCTTCGCCGTCGAGTTCATCGCAGTAGAGCGTGCGGCCGGTCATGGCCATGATCAGGGCCAGGGTGGTGCCGGACACGAGTGGCCCGGAGCCGGTGGCGAAGGGGCCGTCGGTGGCCGCGAGCCGGAGGCCGCGGACGCGTCCCTTGGCGAGGACGACGAGATCGGAACCCTGGTAGTAGTCAGCTGCTGTGGTCAGGGTGGTGATCGGGTAGTCACGGTGGATGCCTAGCGGCCGGCGGATGTCCTCGCCGTGCACGATGGCTTCACCGAGCATCGCTACGGCCGGCAGGGGTGGTTTGGTCGTGCTGGTGATCACGTGGCGGAACCGCGCGAGCGTGTCGGCTGGGGTGGTGCCCATCTGTTCAGCCAGCCGCATGGCGACCTGCTGGTCGAAGTCGAACCGGCAGCGGATCACGCCCGCCAGCCACCGCGCCGGGTTGAGGCTGGCGCCCGCGGTGAGGTGTGCCAGCACGTCGCGGACGGTGAACCGGTCGCACAACGACCGCGTGGCCCATTGCTGGCCGGTCAGCTCCGCGAGGTCGGCGGCCAGGGCGGCCCGTTCGGCGTGGATCAGCGGCCAGGTGCCGGCCGGGGGCTGACGGTCGGTGGCTGGTTCTGGCGAGGTCATTTCAGCGACGCTCCTGTGTGGTGGTCCGGTTAGCGGCTGACCAGTCCGACGCGGTTGCCGTCGGGGTCGGTGAACACGGCGATGCGGCTGACAGGTGTGTCGACAGGGGCCAGGACACGGGTGCCCCCGAGTCGCTCGGCGCGGGCGAGGGCGCTGTCCACGTCATCGACCGGGAAGTAGGCGGCAAATCCGACGTACGGACTGTCCGGGCCGGCCTGGCCGATCCCGCCTGTCGGCTGGCCGCCGTCGTCGCCGGCCAGCGCGTAGGTCTCGTCGAGGACATTGATCGGCCAGCCGAGCAGGTCCTGGTAGAAGCGTCGTGCTCGCGGGGCGTCGGGAGTGGAGATGTCGAACCAGGCGGGCCGGTGCGGGTGGTCGGTCGGGCTCATGAGCAGCCTCCTGGGCGGATTGACGTGCGGTTGGTCGTGGTCGTTCACGGGTGAGACCGCGGCCGTGGGGCAGAATTGTCGCTCATGGGCGAAGTTTCTACCGGACGGTTCGCGGCCACCGCCGCCGAGGCAGGCGCGCAGCGGGGCACGGACGGCGCCGAGGAGGCTGACCTGGCCCGCGCTCGGGGCGGGGACAATGCCGCGTTCACCCGCCTGGTGACGCCGCTGCGCCGGGAGTTGCACGCCCACTGCTACCGGATGCTCGGCTCGGTCCACGACGCCGACGACGCCGTGCAGGAGGCGCTGCTGCGGGCCTGGCGGGGGCTGGCCCGGTTCGAGGGCCGCAGCTCACTGCGCACATGGCTGTACACGGTGGCCACCCGTACCTGCCTGGACCTGGCCGACGCCCCGGCCATTTCACGGCGTTCGGGCTGCCCGCCTCGCTGAGCTGACCCGGCGGCGCTGGACCCGACGGAGCCGGACGCGCTGGCCGGTCTGTGCGAGGAGATTCTCGGCAGCTTCCAGCAGGGGGACGAGTTCGGGGCGGGCAAGGCGGTAGTAGGCGGCGCACGCGAGCACGGCGCCACGTCGGCGGATTCTCGCCTGTGACGCCCAGCGATAGATGTCACCTGGGATGTGCCTTGTCCTGGACTTCCGTTGCGGGTTCCCAGCGATAGATGAGCCGAGCCGCGATAGTTGGAACCTGGTCACGGTAGTTGGAACCAGAGGTGAGCACCGCTTTCGGCTATCGCGCTAACCAGGACGCCAGCGAGGACGATTCGACTGTGTCCCGCTGTCGGTTCCAACAAGCGAGTCCGGTCAGTTCCAGCAATCTTGTCCACGGAACGCGAACAGCCAGGTCGTCCGGGCTACCTAGTTCCATCTACCGTGTCACGGCACACAAACACGTGGAGGCCGCCGATGGCACATGGCAGGCTGATGCCCATGATCGGTGAATTCGCGAAAGAGCACCTTCACGACCATCTGCGCTGGGTACGCGAGGCGCTGGTCTGGAAGCTCGACGGGCTCTCCGAGTACGACATCCGCCGCCCCCTGACCTCCACCGGGACCAACCTCCTCGGCCTGGTCAAGCACCTGGCGGTCTGGGAATCCAGGTACTTCGGCGAGGTCTTCGGCCGGCCGTTCCCCGAGCCCCTGCCCCGGTGGGACGACGAGGCCGCGAACGACGCCGCATTCTGGGCCACCGAGCACGAGACGCGCGACGAGATCGTCGGCCTCTACCGGCGCGTGTGGGAGCACACGGACGCGACGATCGACGCCCTCGCCATCGACGCTCCCGGTTACGTGCCCTGGTGGCGCGACGACGTGATGCTGTTCAACATCATGGTCCATATGCTCTCCGATACGACCCGGCACGCCGGGCACGCCGACATCCTGCGCGAGCAGCTCGACGGCGCAGTCGGAGTGAACGCGAAGAGCGCGGCCCTGGACGAACGCGACAGCGCCTTCTGGGAGGCCCGGCGCGCGACGATCGAGCAGGCCGCCAGGGCAGCCGATCCAGCCGGCGTTTCGTCGCAAGCACGCTGAACCGCACGCCCGGACCATCGACGAGGCACAGCGAATCCGCATGAGGTGCCCGCCATCTATCGATCACAACCGCCAACTGCGAGTCACAGTCACACGTCAGTCCGGCCGCAACCGATCATGGTGACAGATAGCTCTGGGCAAGTGACAACTATCGCTGGGAGTCACATCGCCTGTGACTGAGCACTGAGTTTGGCATCTCGGACCGCTGCGACATGGTGGTTCCGGCGAGTCTGGGCACGAAGGTTGGCACGTGCTGGGCAGGGTGGTTGGCAGCTGAGTCCATTTGAGCGTGGAGGCTGTGCGGTCGCCGCCGACGATCCGGCGCGCGCCCACGCTGCGGTAATTCAGTCAGCAGGGCCGGACCCCGTTGCTGCCCCGTGACCAGCGATCGAAGCGGGGTGCCAAACTCGATGCCCAAATGCCAAACTCGCTGCTCAGTCACATCGCCGAAATGGCGCAAGCGCCAGATAGGCGTCATTTCTTATGAGAAAGCGCCATTTATGATGAGAACCTACATCCAGTTGTAGGTTCTCACCACGGATGTCGCTTCAGGTGCTGCTGAGCTGCGGATCTGCCGGGTTCTCATCGGTTTGTCGTCGGCTTTCTTCTCACGTACTTGTCGTTTTCCTCGGCGGTGAGGCGCTCAGACGGCTACCGGAGATGCGCGGCGGATACCATCAGCTAGGCTCATGATTGTCACAGAGAGTGATCGGTGGCAGCCGCTTCAGGCAGCGAGGCATCCTCCCTGCCGAATCTGGCGCAAGCCACCGGCGACCACCGGGCAAAGGCGGTCCGAGCGGTGTTGCGCGTGGTGAGACCGCTCAAGTGCTAACTGTCGCAAGCGGCAGGTCGGCGGACCGAAGCCTGGCGACTGCTGTCCCGTGACAGCGCAGATTGCTCGATCCAGCTCCCTGTTCTCTCGGGGTCCCTAACTTGTTGCATGACGTGGCACTGAAACGCTTCACGGAGAGCTTCTGCAACACCTCTGCCATGTGGGCGCTCGTTGTCGTCGCTGCTCAGAGGCCTGCCCGCCACGAACCTGCAACATCCGCAACACCCTTGACCGTCGTCGGCGAGGAACTTACCCCGCTCCGACCTGCACGTTCCGCAGGGTCGCACACTATGCCCGTTTTGTACCCCAAGAGAATCTCTGACCTGCACTGAGGAATCTTCATTGACAATCCACGGAGGCCAAGGTGCCCGTTTTGTCCGTTTCAAGTAGTGGCCGGGAGTTGCTTGTGCCGATGAAGATTGCCTGGGCTGAAGCCCAGCCAGCTTCCCCGGTTAGCCCCCCAGCCTGCATCAGGGCGCACGCGCTGCTGAACTGGCGGCGAATCGGGGAAAGTTGAGTGGCAGAGGATGCCAGACGAGCAAGATTCATTGACAAAAAGGAAAGTACGTTGTCACGGGACAACTGCCATGGGCCGGAGGCCAGGCGGCGGCCGTTGGCCGTGCCGGGCTGGCCGACGAGGCCTGCCAGGGGGCGCGTCCTCGCCGGCGCGACAGGGCGTAACGGATAGCCTCCGTTCATTGAGAATCTTTGCGGAGAAGAAGGAGTCGCGGCCATCCCGCACGTGCTCCAGGCCCAGTGGCTCTTCGGTGACCCCGGCTACCTGCTGCGCATCGTCACCACTGACCTAGCGGGCACCGTCCGGTGAGAATCTGGGCGCGCATCCGGTCTGGTCAAGTGCTGGTCAGCCTGCTGCCAGGCGGTGCTGGTAGGCGTACCGGACGGCCTGGGCGCGGTCGCGGGCTCCTGTCTTGGCGAAGATCCGGTTGATGTGGGTCTTTACCGTCGCGTTGGTGAGGTAGAGGCGCTGGGCGATCTCGGTGTTGCTCAGCCCCGATGCGAGGAGGGCGAGCACCTCGACCTCGCGGGCGGTGAGCCCATCGGGCGGTTTGCGGCCGGGGCCGGATGGGTCCGCGGGCGGCGGGTGGCTGATGACCGCGGCCACGAGGCGTTCCTGGACGGCGGGGTCGAGATGGGTCTGCCCGGCGTGGACCGCCCGGATCGCGGTTTCGATCTGCTCGGCGCTGGCGTCTTTGGTCAGGTAACCCCGCGCTCCGGCCTGCAGCGCGGGCACGATCGCGTCCTGGTCGGCGTAGGTGGTCAGGACCAGCACCCGGGCGGCCGGCAGCCGCTGCTGCAGGTCCGCCGTCGCGGCGATGCCGTCGACCCCCGGCATGCGCAGGTCCATCAGGACCACGTCCGGGTGGCGGTCCTCGGCGAGGCGCACCGCCTCGGCTCCGTCACAGGCCGTGCCGACGACCTGGACATCGTCGATGAGTCCTACCAGCATGCTCAGCCCCTCGCGCACGACCCGCTGATCATCGGCGATCAGGACCCGGATCGTGCCTGGCTCGGGTGCTGCCGTCACGCGGGCACCTCCAGCTCGACCAGCCACCCGCCGGCGGTCGGCCCGGCCCGGGCGGTGCCGCCGGCCCGCTGGGCGCGCTCGCGCATCGCCGTCAGGCCATGCCCGCCGCCCGCATCGGCGAGCAGGGGAGATCCGGGCTCCGCGGCCGGGCCGGGACGGGCAGCTGAGGGGCGGGCGTGGTCTTCGACGGTGACCAGGGTGCGGCCGGCCTGGTAGCTCACGGTCACCGAGGTGGCCGCGCCGGGTGCGTAGCGGGCGATGTTGGTCAGCGCCTCCTGGGCGCCGCGGAACAGCGCCAGGCTGGCCTCCGCGGGCAGCGGCCGGGGTGTCCCGTCGATCCGCACGGTGGCCGCTGTCCCGGTGTCGCGGCGGAAACCCTCGACCAGGGCACCCAGCTGATCCACGGTGGGCAGCCGGTCGCCGCGTAGCGCGCTGACGGCTTGCCGCGCGTCGGCCAGTCCCGCCTTGGCCAGTTCGGCTGACCGCTCGATCGTGGCGCGCAGGCCATCGCTGACCTGTTCGCGGCCGGCGAGCTTGCGGGCGCCCTGAAGCTGGATGGCCAGGCCGGACAGCGAGTGCGCGAGCACGTCATGCAGCTCGCCGGCGATGCGGCTGCGCTCGGCCAGCGCGGCCGCGGCGGCCTCGCCCTCGCGCGCGTCCTGGAGCTGGGCCATCAGCAGTTCGGTGCGGTCCTCGCTCTGGCGGCCGCGGCGGATGAACTGGCCTGTCACCGCCAGCAGCAGGCACACCAGCGTCGCGGTGATGGCCGACTGGACCGGCGGGTGCTCCGTCAGGCCGACGACCACGGCGAGCGCGGCCGTGATCGTCCCGGCCGCGGCGGCGGCCGGGGCCGGAGGCAGCCTGACCGCGGCGATCCAGACTCCCATGGGCGCGGCCAGCTCGACCGGGCCGTGCGGCTGCAAGGCGGCCAGCGCCACCCCGGCCCCCCCGATCAGCCCGATCACGACGGCCTGCGCGGCCAGGCCGCGCCGCGCCCAGCCAGGCGTTACCGCGGTCGCGACCGCTGCCGCGTACACGGCCAGCGCCAGTGTTACGCCCAGGCCGGCACCCCGCAGACCCGGCAAGGGATGAGTCTGCACGCTGGCCGTCACCACGATCGCGATGAACGCCCAGCCCAGCGGCCACAGCGCCTGCCGCGCAGCGTCACCGCGCTCGCGGGCCCGGGATCGCGCCTGCGCCACCCGGGCCGAACCGGGCTCCCCGGCCCCGGCCGCGGCAGAAGCCGGCCCGGGCCGCGCGGTGCCATGAATAAGGCCCGCCGCTGCCAGCCGTACCTTCACAGGCACAGTCTGGCTCGCGGCGGGCTCGGATACCAGATCAGGCATGGATGCCGGCCGGGATGAGCGCCGGGGCGGCCGCCGGGCCCGCGGCCATGCGGCGGCCGCGCAGGTAGACCACGGCCAGCCGGGTCAGCACGTCGGCCAGGGCCATCATGACCAGCGCCGCCACCCAGGCCCCCTGACCAGTGATGTGGTGCGCGATGCTGAACCGCCCGATCGCCGGGCCGGCGCCGTGCGTGGCGGCGAACACGAAGGCCATCCGGCCCCCGACCCCGGCGACCCACATGCAGGCCGCCAGCGCGCCCGCGCGGCCCAGCGCCCGGCCGTCGGCGCCGCAGCGCAGCCGGGTGGCCAGGCCGCCGACCGCGCCCATGGCCGCGCCGGCCGACACGCCGAGCAGCTCCAGCGCGATGTCGCTGCCGCCGCCCGGCACCGAGTGCAGGAACATGACAGCGGCGGCGCCAACAGCCAGCACCGGGACGGCCAGGGACCGCAGGTCCAGGGAGTGCTCGCGGATCTGGCGGACGACCATCAGGACGAGGATTGCGTTGATCACGTACATGTTGATGTTCATGCCGTCAGCGTGCCGCACGGCACCCATCCGGGGCGTCAGCCCACAGGCGGGAGTCCGGGTTGACACCGACCTCCACCCCCGGGTTGACCCAGGCCGCAAGCGCTCCAGGCGCACCGGCGCCGCGCACGCCAGGGCAGCGGAACTCTTCGGGCGCCAAGGCGGCCGGGTAAGCAGCGCGGGTCCGCGCAAGACCACCCAGCCAAGGTCACGGCGTCCGTAAGAGGATCCCCGATTGAGACGCCTCCTCGGTCGCTGAGCCCGTCGAGGTGACGGCACGCCCGGCGAGCGCCAGCTGGACCGACACACCGGCTCCACCGATGGCACCCAGAGCAAACGTACGCCGGTTGACCATCCGTTCTGCTAACTCTTGCAAGCAGGAAGGGCAACCGTTTCGGCTTCCTCAGCCGCACCCGGTGGACGCTCTGACGTCGCCCATAACGGCGAATATCGGACGCTCGCTTCAAAGCTGCGGTTACAGTCCGTCGCGAAGCTCGCAATCCTCCCCATGCCACGTCCGTTGAAGCTTTCTCACTGAAATGTCGCAAGCGACATTTGGGCGACATGGGATCTGAGAATGCGACACCGCCGATGAGAACCTACACCAGTTCTAGTTTCTGATCTTGATCGGCCGTTTTGTCACTCTTGATCCGTGATAGATCTCGGCTCCACACCTATGCACCACCTGACGATCGTGGCCAGTTCAGCCAGCCGCAGGCCCCCGTCGAGGTGCAGGACCTAATGGCGGTTGTCGCGACTCTGAGCAAGGGCTACGACCTGGATTACGTCTGGAAGCAGGTCGATCGCGGCCCGGCCATGGACGCGGCCGGGTATTACATCCAGGCCAGCGAGAGCGGGGGAGAGCCGCCTGGCCGCTGGTGGGGCCCCGGTGCGCAAGCTCTCGGCTTTGAGCACGGCCACCTTGTCGAACGCGGCCCGTATGACCTGCTGTTCGGCCAGCGCAAAGCCCCAGACGGCACACCCCTCGGAAAGCCACCCGGCGGCGGCCGGAAAGCCCAAGACATCTATGCCCGCCTGCTGGCCGGCGAGCCGCATGCCACGGCCGAGCGCAGACGCGAGCTGCGGACCGAGGCCGCCCGCCAGGCCCCGCTTAGCCCGCTGTTCTTCGACCTCACGATTTCACTGTCCAAGTCGATCTCGATCTTCCACGCCTCGCTGGGGGAGAATGCCCGGCTGGCCCGCGAAGGCGGCGACCGAGACGGTGACCGGTACTGGTCCGCCGCGTCGAGGCGCTGGTCTCGCCGCTGCCGCTCTAAACAGACTCAGAAACAATCACGGAGCGTGAGCATCGACTGAGATGTCCGGCTTGGCATCCTCCCTGCCGATTTAGCGCGGATCTGGTGTGGCTCGACATAGGAGCCGACTGCGCGCAGTGGCGCCGGATCTGCGCGGCCGCTGTCGGACGCTAAACCGTGAGCCGTGCTCGACGCTGAAGTAGACGACGAGGCCTCCAACGGGTTTATGGCATCATCTGGTCGACCGCGCTGAGCGCCGAGCGGATCCGGCCTGGGTGCCGTGCCGCAACCGCTGTGGCATCTTCGCCGGCGAGGATGCAGCGGATGGCCTCTAGGTGGACGGTGCGGTAGGCGGCGACGGCGAGGGCGGCGGCAAGTTCGGGTTCCGCTGTTCCGGTGGCGGCCATGGCCAGCGCCAGGTCGGTTGACAGCTGGTCGGCAAGCTCACGGGCCCGCGCCTGCAGCGCGCGTGAGGCCGCGACCGTCCGCCACCATGGGATCATGTCCGCCTGCATGCCGTATGGTGCCTGGCCTGCTTGGACAGCGGCCGCGATCGCGTCGCGGAGCGCGCTGACCGCTGACTTCCCGGCTGGGCGCTCCCGGATGGCCCGGGTGAGCTGGCCGGCCACCTCAGGGTAGCGGTCGAAGAACAGGTCTTCCTTGCGCGGGAAGTGAGCGAAGACCGTTGGCCGGGCCACGTCGGCGGCCTCGGCGATCTCCGAAACGGACACCTGGTCGAACCCGCAGCGCAGGAACAACGCGGTCGCCGCATCCGAGATGCGCTGGCGGACCTCCGCCTTCTTGCGTTCCCGGCGCCCGGGGCTCGGGCCCGCCGGGCCGCCGTAACGGTCGTCAGCAGCCATGCACTAACCATACCGGATAAGAAAACATACCTAGTATGACTTTAGTGCTAGGGTGATTTGTCATGCGGAACTACGGGATCAACTACGACACCGGAATCACCGCCGACGGGGACTGCACCCGCAAAAGCTTCGACGACGCGGTGGTGCAGCGGGAGCTGCAGATCATCGCCAGCGATCTGCACGCGACCGCGGTGCGGGTGACCGGCGATGACCCGCGGCGGCTGGCGCGGGCCGGCCAGCATGCACTTGCCGCCGGGCTGGAGCTGTGGTTCTCGCCAGTCCCGGTAAACCTGGAACCCGGTGCGCTGCCCGGCTACTTTGCCCGCTGCGCACGCGAGGCCGAACCGCTCCGGCGGGCACATGAGGGCCGGGTGGTGCTCGTGGCCGGGTGCGAGATTTCGCTGTGGTGTCCGGGGTTCTTCCCCGGCGGCGGCAGCGTGCTCGGCCGCATCGCCGCGGTGACCGACCCGGACCTGCAGCGCAAGCCGGACGTGATGGCAGCGCTGGCCAGCGGGCTGGAGCGGGCCAGGCACACGCACCGGGACATCGTGCGCGCCGCCAGGGAAACGTTCGCCGGGCCCCTCACCTACGCGGCCGGGCCGTGGGAAACCGTCGACTGGGAGCTGTTCGACCTGGTCTCCGTCGATGCCTACCGCGACGCGGGCAACGCCGTCGGCTACCGGGACGCACTGCGCGCCTACCGGCGCTTCGGCAAGCCGGTGGCGGTCACCGAGTTCGGCTGCTGCACCTACCGCGGCGCGGCCGGCCGCGGCGGCATGGGCTGGATGATCGTCGACGAGAAGGCCGACCCGCCTATTATCCCCGGGACCTACGAGCGCGACGAGGAAGAACAGGTCAGGCACCTGCACGACATGCTCGCCATCTACGAAGCCGAAGACATCGATTCCGCGTTCTGGTTCACCTTTGCCGGATTCGAGCAGCCCCGGCACCCGACCGACCCGCACCGCGATCTTGATCTCGCCTCCTACGGAGTCGTCGCGGTCCTGGAGCATGAACGCGGCACCACCTACCCGGACATGGCCTGGGAGCCAAAACAGGTCTTCGGTGCGCTCGCCGCGGCCTACGCTCGCGCCCGGCCATGACAGCAGCAAGCCACCACCTGTTGCTGCGCCCCGCATGCCCCCAGAGGCAGCGAGCCTTGCCAGCTGGTGAGATTTGGCCACCGCGATGTAGTAAACGACGATGGCGGCGACCGCGCCGTCACACGGTCAGCCAATGCCCGGTCAAAGCCGCGCCCTGCGCTATGCAGGACTGATCACGAGCCCAGAACAACCGGATATGCACCTCGGAAGCACCCGACCATGCACAGCCAACGAACGCGCCAATAAGGCGGATCTAGCGTGGGTGTTCCGGTTCCCGAGGGTCACCATGGTTTCTGGTCGCGGTGTGGGGCCGGTGATCAGCTTCCGAGGCTGCGACCGCCGTCGACCACGATGCGCTGGCCGGTGGCGAGAAAGCTGACCGCGTGGGCGATGTCGCCAGGAGTTCCCATCCGCCCGGCGGGCACCGAGGCGAGATAGGCCTTCTTGGCGTCGTCGGGGACGTCGGCGTGTCGTTCCACGGGGATGAAACCGGGCGCGACCGTGTTCACGGTGATGCCGGACGGGGCCAGTTCGCGGGCCCAGCTGCGGGTCAGGCCGATCTGTGCGCTCTTGGCGGTGGCGTAGGCGGACCTGCCCGGGGGCGGCCGGTGAGCGACCTCGGAGTCGATGTGCACAATGCGGCCGTACCGCCGGGCCTGCATGCCGGGCAGCACCGCGCGGCCGAGCAGCACCGGGCTCTTGACGAAGAAGTCCAGCTGGGCGAGGTGGTCGGCCCAGTCCGCATCGGTCACCGCGGCTTCGGGCTGCGGGCCGGTGGCGTTGAGGACCAGCACCTCGCCCGGGCGGAGGCAGTCAGCGATCGCGGCGGCCAGCCCAGCGACCTGGTCCTCGTCGGTGACATCGGCGCAGAAGCCCTCGGCGGTCCCGCCATCGTCACGGATGTCGCGACCGATCGCAGCGACCTTTTCGTCACCGGGCCGGCCATTGACCGCGACGGCAAAGCCGTCACCCGCCAGGCGCCGCGCGATCACCGCCCCCAGGCCCCGCGAGCTGCCCGTCACCAACACGACCCGCCGATGCGTCACTGCCATGTGGTGATGATCCCACTCCGCCCAGCGCGCCGGGCAGCCACCAGCGCCAGGCGGGTGCCAAGAATGCCCTGATATGCGACCTCTAGCTGATCAGCGCCGATTGGCCACAGACCACCAATAGCGGCGGCACTGTGCGCTTCGTTCAGGTCGAGGACTAATCACACTACGTGAGCAGAAGCATCGGTCACCGAGTTCCCGATCGCCGATTTAGTGCGGCATACTACCCACCCGGCGCGCCTCGGTACTCCAGTACAGAAGGCCCAGCTCTGTCCGCGCCAGAACGCGCGCCTCACGATGACAGGAATATCAGCCAGAAGAGTGCGCCCGGTCAGAGCCATGTGAGTGCGGTCGTTCAGTCCATCTGGGCGCGTATCGGGCACAGTACGAAGAGCGGTGAGAGGATGGCCGTCGTCACCGGCCGGAATCACTGCCTGGGGTGCCGCGCGGCGGGCGGGGAGTGGCACCGCTTTCTTTCCCGACGGAGATGCCAGGTCTACTGTGAGGTCACTGGCGGAGGGGGGAGCGTGGCGGGCGCGGGTGATTCCGGCGAGGCCAGATGGCGCGTGTTCGTGTCCCATACCTCAGAGCTGCGGGACTTCCCGGCCCGGGGGTCGTATGTGGCGGCGGTGGAGCGGGCGATCTCGGCGTGCGGTCACGTGATCGTGGAGATGGCCGGGTTTCCGGCCGCTGATATGCCTGCGGCCAGGCTGTGCCGGGATCGGGTCCGGTCCTGTGATGTGTATGTCGGGGTGCTGGGCACCCGGTACGGCTCGGTGGTGCCGGACATGCCGCGGGTGTCGTATACCGAGCTGGAATTCGACACAGCGACCGAGGCGGGCCTGCCCCGGCTGGTGTTCGTGCTGGACACCGGCGCAGCGCAGACGGGGATCCCGCTGTCGCATCTGATCGACTCACAGTCCGGGGCGCGGCAGGACGTGTTCCGCCGCCGGGTGCAGGCCAGCCTTGTCACCCAGCCGTTCGCCGATCCGGGGACGCTGGGGCAGCTGGTGGAACGCTCGTTGCGGGAGCTAGCCGCGCGGCGGGCCCGCACCGTGGCCCCCGCGACGGCGGGGCGGTTGCTGGCTGCGGTGACGGACCCGTTCGTCCTGGAGGTGCACCGGCCGGTCCAGCCCGGTGACCGGCGGCCGGGACTGCCGGTGCTGCCGCCGTATGTGGCCCGGGAGCACGACCGGGAGCTGGCCAGGGTGGTGCGGCCCGCGGCGGAGGGCGCCAGCGGGATCGCGGTGCTGGTGGGCGGGTCCTCGACCGGCAAGACGCGGGCGTGCTGGGAGGCGCTGGGGCTGCTGCGGGACCTGCCGCAGCCGTGGCGGCTTTGGCATCCGATCGGCCCGTCCCGCCCGGAGGCGGCGCTGCGGGAGCTGGGCTCGATCGGCCCGCGGACCGTGGTGTGGCTGAATGAGGCGCAGTTCTACCTCGACGCCCCGGTCGGCGGGCTGGGGGAACGGGTCGCCGCCGGGCTGCGGGAGCTGCTGCGGGACCCGGCCCGGGCCCCGGTGCTGGTGCTGGCCACGCTGTGGCCTCAGTTCTGGGGCATCTTGACCGCCCGCCCCGCGGCCGGCGAGGACCGGCATGCCCAGGCCCGGGAACTGCTGGCCGGCCGGGATATCGGCGTGCCCGCCGCGTTCACCCCGGAGCAGGTGCGGCAACTGGCCGGGTCCGGGGACCCGCGGCTGGGCCTGGCCGCAGCGGCCGCGGACGGGCAGGTGGTCCAGTTCCTGGCCGGGGCACCAGAGCTGCTGGCCCGCTATGAGTACGCGCCGCCGGCCGCCAAGGCGCTGATCAGCGCGGCGATCGATGCCCGCCGCCTGGGCATGGGGATCGCGCTGCCGCTGGGCTTCCTGGAAGCGGCCGCGCCCGGGTACCTGACCGACACCGACTGGGACACCCTTGGCGAGGACTGGCTGGAACAAGCGCTGGCCTACACCGCCGCGCCATGCAAGGGCGTCCGCGGCCCGCTGACCCGCGTCCGCCCCCGCTCCGTCGGCAAAGCCGCCGAGTCGGGCTACCGGCTGGCCGACTACCTGGACCAGCACGGCCGCGTGGCCGCCGCGCCCTCCTGCCCCCGGCAGAATTCTGGGATGCGGCGACCCGCTTCGCCGACCCTGGCGAGCTGCCCGCCCTCGCCAGTGCTGCTGAGGCCCGCGGCCTGCTGCGTGACGCGGCCCGCCTGCGCAAGCACGCCGCTGCCCGCGGCGACACCGAGGCTGCAGCGCTGCTGATCCGGCGCCTGCACTCCCTGCATCCCGCTGACCAGGATCCGGCACAGTGGGCCGCCGCGCACGCTGCCTTCGACGACCCGTACGACGTCGCCGACCTGGTGGATGCGCTGCAGCTGGCCGGCGCGAAGGACCAGGCCGCCGCGCTGGCCGTACGCGCCGCCCCATCCGCGGTCGCCCGGCTGCTGGGGCGGGCCGGCGCGGGCGACCAGGCCGCCGCGCTGCTGGCCCGCGACCCCGCCGCGCACGCCGCCCTCGACAACCCGGCCGCGGTCGCCGGCCTGCTGGACGCGCTGCGGGAGGCCGGCGCGGAGGACCAGGTCGCCGCGCTGCTGGCCCGTGACCCCGCCGCGCACGCCGCCCTCGACAACCCGTACGCCGTCGCCGGCCTGCTGGACGCGCTGCGGCGGGCCGGCGCGGAGGACCAGGCCGCCGCGCTGGCCGCACGCGTCGCCCTCGACGACCCGTCCGCCGTCGCCGGCCTGCTGGACGCGCTGCGGCGGGCCGGCGCGGAGGACCAGGCCGCCGCGCTGCTGGCCCGCGACCCCGCCGCGCACGCCGCCCTCGACGACCCGGCCGCGGTCGCCCGGCTGCTGGACGCGCTGTGGGAGCTGTGGTGGACGGGCGGGGAGGACCAGGTCGCCGCGCTGCTGGCCCGTGACCCCGCCGCGCACGCCATCCTCGACGACCCGTCCGCGGTCGCCGGCCTGCTGGTCGCGCTGCGGCGGGTCGGCGCGGGCGACCAGGTCGCCGCGCTGGCCGCACGCGCCGCCGCGCACGCCGCCCTCGACGACCCGTCCGCCGTCGCCGGCCTGCTGGACGCGCTGCGGCGGGCCGGCGCGGAGGACCAGGCCTCCGCACTGCTGGCCCGTGACCCCGCCGCGCACGCCGCCCTCGACGACCCGTCCGCCGTCGGCGGCCTGCTGGGCGTGCTGCGGGAGGTCGGGGCGGGCGACCAGGTCGCCGCGCTGCTGGCCCGTGACCCCGCCGCGCACGCCGCCCTCGACGACCCGTCCGCGGTCGCCGGCCTGCTGGTCGCGCTGCGGCGGGTCGGGGCGGGCG
>Ga0208696_1001074_pt1 | contig 16840 bp, 15 predicted proteins | sample Sb_taG_9_FD_187711 | JGI IMG/M metagenome (GOLD analysis project Ga0208696, IMG submission 187711) | Peat soil microbial communities from Weissenstadt, Germany - Sb_50d_b_LC metaG (SPAdes) (version 2) | ecosystem: Environmental > Terrestrial > Soil > Wetlands > Peat | place: Germany... | reverse complement strand
AAGCCCGCCGACGCTCCCCGGCCGGGCCACAGCAGCCAGCGCCGTTGTCAGAGCCCGGCGCCATACTAAAAATCACGTCACCGCCAGAGTTCTGTCGGTATGAGACCGGCAGTTCTGTCGGTGACCCGTGGAGCGGGTGACGGGAATCGAACCCGCACTATCAGCTTGGGAATTGGACCGATCACGGCCGATAACCTCGGTGATCAGGCAACTCATGAGACCTGGAGTAGCCGTGATTGACCGCCCGTCGCTCCGGCTAATTGCACGGGGATCATCGCGGCAGCCTGGCCCCTGCTTCCCCCCTTCTTCCTCATAGGCGCTGAATCCCTGATGAGCGGTCAGTGGGTCTAGTACAGCTTAATTCGGCAGCGCGAACCGCACGACAGAACCGCACGGCAGAGAACCGCACGGCATGTACTCGGTGAGACAGCGGCATAGGGCGGCTACCGAGGGCCTCTTCGTCCCGAAGGCCGAGCGACACCCCGCCTCCTTGCAGCGTCGCCTCGTTGACTTGCTGCGACCGTCTGCGGACGTCTACTGGTGTACCTGCCCGGCTGCCGGGATTTCTCAGTTGGTCACTCAGCCCTCGCCCGGAGTTGCCAGCTCGACGCCTTCGGCACGCTGTCGTCGTCCGAAGGCGAAGTATGACAGCGGCCCGACCCCGGCGGAGTTAACGAGCACCGCCGCTACGATCCACATCGGCTTCGAGCCGCGGATCTGGCTCGCCGGACGGCGCCTGATGTCGATGAGTACCGCCGTCTTGAGGATGGCTTCGGCAATTGCTGCGGCAATGATCAGCTTGCGGCTGCGGTCGCTGAGGTCGCTCCACCGTCTAGCCATGACATCCTCCGCGTCCATGCACCATCCCTGATGGTGTCGGTTACCGTCGTTCACCTGGGGATTTGGCTTTCCGTCGTCTGGCTCAATCGGCCGGCGTCGGATGCCGTTGTGGTCAACCTTGGTGGTCAACCGCCGACTTCGGCCAGTCTCGCCGCTGCTTCGGAGCGGGTGTCGGGGTCGAACGCGTCGTCGGCCACGATGCTGCGCAGGGCCTCGGCGGCCTGGGCCTCGTCCTCTTCGGCCAGTCTTGCCGCCGCCTCAAAGCGGGTGTCGGGGTCGAACGCGTCGTCGGCCACGATGCTGCGCAGAGCATTGGCGCCCCGGGCTGGATCGTCTTCGGCCAGTCTGAGCGCCGCCTCAAAGCGGTCGTCATCTTCGTCTTCGTACATGGCGGTGTCGGCTTTCTTTGAGAGGGCGTCTCCACATGCACTGTCCGTGGATGGGTGAAGCGCCGTTTGCCGTGCCCGCGCGCCATGTGGCCTGCGCAGGGAGCATAGCCACGTGCCCGGTTCAGCCTGTTATCGTCTAGCTCGCGTTTCCGGGGTACGACATCCCGCGAGATGAAGCCCACGCTACACACGTGCATGTGCCGCGGGAATGAGGCATCCACCCGCCTTAAAGCGGGGGTTTCCCCCAGGTGGCCAGGTATCCCGAACTGACCGGCGAGTGATCCTCTGGATGCAAACTACTGGCGCGCGCCTGCTCGCGGTCAACCGGTGCAGCCCAGCGCATATGCGGACACTCGCCCAGGACAGCCGTAGCGCGCATAGGTTGCTGTACCGCACTGCTGTACGAGCCAGCGTCTGCCCGCCGGAACACTGTCAAGCGCCAGTTGACACTTACGTGTCATCGACAGACTCACGGTTCCGGAGGCGGTAGGTCGGCTGTGCCTTTGGCTGCGCGGCTGGCAAGCTCACATGACTTATGGTCCGCCTCCGGTCCGCGAGCACCGGACGGCTGACCGTCTGCCAGGCGGCTTGCGCTGTCGCTCTTGCGATTCATCTATCAAAATGATATCATATTGATAGATGGTCGGGTGGCCGACACCACAGCTGACGGGAGGCATCCCGATGAACGAACCGAATGACAACACCGCTCCGAAAGGTCTGCGCGGGTGGTGGGCATCTCCCCCGCGATCCGGCATGCAACGCATAATCTGGCCATGGGAGTACCGCCACCTCCGCGCGTTCGCGCGCGTGCGCATTGCCTCTGGTGGCGTCTTGGTCGGCCTTGGCGCCGTTACGCTCGTGGGGGGTTCCTTCACAACGGAGGCTGTCGGGTGGGCGATGGTGTTCCTGGCGGCAGCGGCGGCGAACTTCGCGTGGGCAGCCTGGGAGCTGGCTATCGCTCGTTCCGCATCTGCCCGAACCTGAGCCTGCGGCCGGTAATCGATGGAGGTTCACCGCGCGCGTCTCGGGCCTGGCCCTCGCCGTCAGGCCCGCTGGGCTGGCAGAGGTCTCCAGGGTCAACGGCGCGCCGAAGGCGCGTCCCGCGCAGCGGGATGCGAAGCACCGTTGAGGCTGGAGGGGCCAGCCCGGACGATGCGCGGCGTTCCGGCCCGGTGGCTGTGACAACTTCCCGGCGATTGGCGCATCTGGCGCAACGCTGACGGCTTGGCCGCGGTGCTGGCGGGCGCGGCAGCGGGATACGGCGGGGACTGCATGCGGCCGGTCACCGGGGGTGCCGTGCGCGGCAGCCGCCGCGCCGTAGGACTTGCGTCCGAAGGACGTGGCGAAAGCTGCCGCCCCGCAACGGCGAGACCCCCAGGGTGAACCTTGGCCGCCTACGGCGGGTCACCCTGGCCGCTCTTCCCTCTCAACTGCTCGCGTCCGTCCTCGCTGTTCACGGCCTGGGCCGTCAGGCCCGGCGCGCCGAAGGTGCGCCCTTGAAGCCGTAGAGAGAGTTATAACAGTTCTGGATTGGTTCTGTTGTGTTGTCCCGCTTGATGCTTTACACATCGGCTCCGCTTGATGCTTGACACTCCGTTCATGCTGTGGGAGTTGAGCGTGATCGAGCAGAGATACCGGGCGGTGCTGGAAGTGCTGGCCGGGGTTCCGGTGACCGAGGTGGCCGGGCGGTACGGGGTGAGCCGCCAGAGCGTGCATGGCTGGCTGCGCCGCTACCGGAGTGAGGGGCCGCCGGGGCTGGCGGACCGCAGCCATCAGGTGCATGCGCATCCGTGGCAGATCCCGGCGGAGCTGGAGCCGGCGGTCTGCGAGCTGCGCCGTGCGCACCGGAAGTGGGGTCCCAAGCGGCTGGTGTTCGAGATGGGCCGCCGCGGACACGGCACGGTGACCCGGTCCACGGTGTACCGGGTGCTGGTCCGCAACAAGCTGATCGAGCCGAGGTCTCGTCGCCGCAGGCGGCAGGACTATGTGCGGTGGGAGCGGCCGGTGCCGATGCAGCTGTGGCAGCTGGACGTGACGGCCAGCGCGTTCCTGGCCGGCGGGCGGGAGGTGAAGATCGTGACGGGGATCGATGACCATTCCCGGTACTGCGTCATCGCCAGGGCGGTGCTGCGGGCCACCGCCCGGCCGGTCTGCCAGGCCTTCACCGAGGCGATGGGCGTCTACGGAGTGCCGGAGGAGGTGCTGACCGATAACGGCACGGTGTTCACCGGCCGGTTCATCAAGCCGCGCCCGGCCGAGGTGCTGTCCGGGCGGATCTGCCGGGAGAACGGCATCACCCGGCGGCTGACCAGGCCCCTCGCCGCGCTGCAGGCCGCGCTGGATGCCTGGCGCGAGGAGTACAACGCTGACCGGCCGCACCAGTGCCTGGACATGGCCTTTCCGGCCTCCCGGTTCGTCCCGGCGGCATCGCCGCTGCCGCTGCGGGTGCCGCCCCAGCTGACCACGGCGATCAGCATGCAGGAGCCTGGGCAGCACGACCGGTCACCGGCGGACCAGCTGGCTGCTGCCGCCCGGGACCGCCAGGAGGCGCCGCTGCTGGCGCTGGAAGCGGACCGGGTGGTGCCGCCGCCGGGCAACTTGCGGGTTGGCGGGCAGCAGGTCTGGCCCGGCCCGGCCCTGGCGGGCAGGACGGTCACCGTGTGGGTGGATGAGGCCAGCCTGCATGTCCTGCCCGGCGGCACCCGGCTCAAGACACTGCCGTCCCGGCTGGGTGTCGTCGAGCTGGCGCGCCTGGCCGCCGATGGTGCCCGTCCCGCCGGGCCGTGCCCGCTCCCGTCCGGGAACGGCGCGGCGGTCGAGGTCGAGCGCATAGTCAATGCCACCGGCCTGGCCGGCCTGGCAGGCGCCCAGGTCAGCGTCGGCTACCAGCTGGCCGGGCAGCGGGTCACCCTGCGGATGGACGGCACCCAGATGATGGTCATCAGCTGTGACGGGGAACTGCTGCGGACCCTGCCCTGCCCGGTTCCCGCCGGTGACCGGCACCGGCTGCGCGGCGCCCGCCGGGCCGCTGCCAGCCCGGCCCCGCCGTCCGGTCCGGTGACGGTGCAGCGGCGGGTCTCCTCCCGCGGCGGCATCATGGTCGCCACCCAGAAGATCCAGGTCGGCCTGATCCACGCGGGCAAGATCGTCACCGTGACCGCCGAGGACCACAGCTTCCGGCTCGTCATCGACGGGCAGGCCGCCGGCGTCGTGCCCCGCACCACCACCAGCGAGATCCACCGGTACAAGGCGTACGCGGCGCACCCGCGCCCGGGAAGACGGTGACCCATGCCCGATGTCCGGCTCGATGCCGGGGACGCGGCCGAGCTCGCCGGGCTGCTGCAGTTCCCGGGCGGCTGGCTGGCCCGCGACCCCGCCCGGCCCGGCGCGTCGCTGGCCGGGTTCACCGGCTACGGCACCGCACAGCTGCGCCGGGACCTGGACCGGTTCACCTTCCTGCCCGGCGGCGATGACGGCGAGTCCCTGTCCGGCCCAGGCGCGGCAGGGGTGAGGCGCGTGACCGCGGCCAGCCCGCTGCGCGGGACTGAGAGCATTGAAGGAGGCGGCTTCGCCGCCACTCATTTTCCCGCGCCGCGCAGGCTACGGGGCCGCGATGCGCGCGGCGCGCAGCCCCGGCCGCGGCGTGGCACCCTGTTACCAGGAAAACAGCTGAACTGGCGTTCGATAGTCAAAAGGAGCGGAAAATTACAAACCTAGGGAGACGTCAAGGATCAAGTGAAGCCGATCCGTCAAGGATCAAGTGAGGCTAGACACTGGATTGGTTCTGTAGGTGACTTCCGGCTCCGCTTGTTAGCCGGCTCTGGCTCCACCGGTTCTCATGGGGGACTTGGTGTCGGCGAGTCTCTGTCCCGTCTCCCGTAAGTCGGCCCTGTCTCACTTAAATCGGCCCATTATGGCCTGGGTCTCAATTAATGCGGCCCATTGCCGGAGTGCTGCCGTGGCCATCGCAGAGATGCGTGGTCTCCGGTGCTGAGCCTCGCCCGGTGGCGTATCCGGTCAGCGCTGGCCGAGGGCTTGAATCTGACGTTACGTCAGGTGCCATGCTGGATTTATGGCGGCTGATGAGCGCACGTGGCGGATCGGTGAGGTGGCCACCGCGACCGGGCTGACCGTCCGGGCCTTGCATCACTACGACCAGATCGGCCTGGTGGTGCCGTCGGTGCGGACGTCCGGCGGTCACCGCCTGTACACCAGCGCGGACCTGGTGCTGCTCTACGAGGTCACGGCCATGCGGCAGCTGGGACTCTCCCTGGATCAGGTGGCATCGTGCTATCCGGGCGGACCGACGTGCGCAGGGTCATCGACCAGCAGCTCGAGCACGTGGACCGGCAGATCCGGATGGCACAGCGACTCCGCAAGCAGCTCATAGCGGCCAGGGATGCAGACGACGCCGGTTTCGCAGAGATCATCAGGCTGACGGGCGACCTGACTGGCTACCTGCGGCAGGAGAAGATCGATGCGATGCACCGGCGGATCGGCGAACTGGGCGTGGTCGCCGAGCACGCGGTCGGGGTGGAGATGCCGCGACTGTACGGCGAGGCGCTCGAGGAGATGCGGTCCGGGACGCAGCCGTCCGATCCGGCCGTGCGCAGGATCGTCGACCGGCTGGATGAGCTTTCGGAACTGATCCGCGGCCCGGACACCGAGATCGGCACGGCGGTCCGCGCGCTGTGGGTCGACCGGGGCAGGCAGCAGCCGCCCGGTCACGACGGCGCTGACTGGGGCGAACTGGTCGCCTACCTGGACCAGGCCCGCGCCGCCCGCTGACCGTCCGTCCTCCCGCTTAGCGGCCTGACCTGTTTGGGCTGCCCGGAAACAGAAGGAATGACGATGACCATGACTGTCGAAACGCCGCCGCCGGATCGCATCCGTCCTGCGGCCGTCGCGGGACTGCTGCTCGGTGACCTGATCGCGCCGGCCGCCATCTACTACGCGGCCCGAGCGCTGGGTGCGCCGGTCGTGCTCGCCCTGATCCTGGGCGGCCTGGCCTGCCTGCCGCGGCAGGTGGCCGGGCTGGCCCGGCGGGGCCGGCTCGACGGGCTGGGCACCGTGGTGCTCGTCGCGTTCGCGCTCAGCGGGCTGCTATCGCTCCTGTCCGGCGACGCCCGGGTCCTGATCGTGAGGGATGCCGTGTGGCCGCTGGCCGCGGGGGGCGTGACGGCGGGCTCGTGCCTGCGCGGCAAGCCCGTGACGTTTTTCATGCTCCGCCCGATGCTCACCCAGGGCCGGCCCGAGAACCGCCCGTTCTGGGACCAGGTCTGGGCCTGCGGGAGCGCGTTCCGGCGCTGCCTGCGGGTCCTGGTGATCGGCTGGTCAGTCATCCTGCTCACCGCCGGCGCGGTGGAACTGCTGCTGGCGGTATCCCTGCCGCTGAATGCCGCCGCGGCCGTGCCCGCGGTCGTGCCGGTGATCGCCGTTCCCGTCCTGCTGGGTGGTACCGCCCTGTACGGCCAGCGGACCGGGCTGGGCATCCGCCGGTCGCTGGAGGCGATGAGCCGGCAGGCCACCGGCGGCGCGCGGTGAAGGTGGCGGTGGTCGGCGCGGGTATCGGCGGCCTGTGCCTGGCGCACGGACTGCTGCGGGCGGGTGCGGACGTCACTGTGTACGAGCGGGACGAGACCCTGGACTCGCGCCGCCAGGGTTACCGGCTGCATCTGGACGCCGGGCCGGCCCTGCACGCCTGCCTGCCACCTGACCTGTACGAACTGTGCGTCGCCACCGGTGGCCGGCCGAGCACGGCGATGACGGTCATGACCGAACGCCTGCGGCCGCTGCGGCGGACCGAGATCAAGCCTCCGGCCGATCCGCTGGACCCGGCGACCCTGTCGACCTCGGTGAACCGCCAGACCTTCCGGGAGATCCTCGCCGCCCGACTGGACGGCGTCATCGAGTTCGGCCGCACCTGCACCGGCTTCGAGCAGGACTCCTGCGGGGTCACGGTCTGCTTCAGCGACGGCCGGTCCGCCCACGCCGAGATCCTGGTCGCCGCGGACGGGATCGGGTCACCGATCCGTCGCCGCTACCTCCCGCACGCCCGGCTGGAAGACAGCGGGATCGTCTGCCTGTACGGCCGGACTCCGCTCACCGGGCAGACCCGGCCGCTCGTGCCGCCTTCCGCCTGGGACGGGCTCACCGCAGTCGCCGGGAACACGGTCGGCATGGCCATCGGAGTGCTGGACTTCAGCGAACCGCCAGAACGCGCGGCCCGGCGGCTCGTCCCCGAGGTCCACCTCAGCCCTGCCCAGTCCTACCTGATGTGGGCCGTCACCGGAAGCGCCGGCCACTTCACCGGCCGACTCGGCGGGCTCGGCCCCGCGGAACTGCACGCAGTGGTCGTGAACACGATCCGCCGCTGGCATCCCGATCTCGTGCGGCTCGTCCAGCTAGCGTCGATCCCGGAGACTTCCCTCGTCGCCATCAGGGCCGCCGTCCCGATCGCCTCGTGGCCGGCCAGCCGGGTGACGCTGCTCGGCGACGCCATCCACGCGATGAGCCCCGCCCGCGGCTCCGGCGCCAACACGGCACTGCGGGACGCCGCGCTGCTCGCCACCGAACTCGGCGCCGCCGCCCGGGACGAGAAGACGCCGGTACAGGCCATCGCCGACTACGAGCGGCAGATGGTCGACTACGGGTTCGCGGCAGTACGCGCCTCCCGCAGCGCGGAACTCGCCACAACCACGCGCCGCAGCGCCGTGCTCCGCTACCTCATCAGCCACCTGCCCGCCCCACGCTGAACCTCCCGCGCGGCACCGGGAACCCAGCAAAGTACTTCTAGCTCCCGATCCGGCGGACACGTCGACGGGTTGCCCCGGATGGCTCACTGCTTCATTCCCGCCGGGGAGCTCGCCGTGCACAGAAAAGGCAACCTTTACTGAGAACCGGCCCCGCCGATTCCCAGCGAACCTGTCATCGTCCCAGCTCACACGCGACCGAATTGGCCTCCAACAGTCCGCCCACCATCCCGGATCAAGATTCCGGGGCAAACAATAGTGAGACCCGGGCCGCGATGGGCCGATTTAAGGGGTCTGTCAAGTTTCCGGCTCTGTCGCACTTTCGGTGGTGGCTAGATGTGCCGTTGTGTCACGATCAGTCATGATTGATGCGATAGGGCTTGTGGGTACTGTGTTCTCAGGGTTGTCTGCGCTGGTCATCGACGATGTTGAGGACGCGGGCGAGGAGATCTGCGTCCGGGCCAGGACCCGTGACGGGGCCGTGCCCTGCCCGGCGTGCGGCGGGGAAACCGCGCGGGTGCACGGCTATCACGAGCGGACGGCGGCCGACGTTCCCGTCGACGGCCGCCGTGTCCTGGTGAAGGTCAAGGTCCGCCGGATGCGCTGCCCGGTGCCTGACTGCCCGCGGCAGACGTTCCGCGAGCAGGTTCCCGGCGTCCTGGACCGTTACCAGCGGCGCATCACGCGGCTGACCGGCCAGGTCAGCGCCGCTGCGCGCGAATTAGCAGGCCGCGCGGGATCCCGTCTGCTGTCGGCGCTGGGCATCGGCGTCTCCAGGCACACCGCGCTGCGCGTCCTCCTCCGGATCGCCCTTCCCGCCCTGGAAGTGCCGCGTGTCCTGGGCATCGACGACTTCGCGCTGCGGCGCGGCCTCGTCTACGCGACCGTGCTCATCGACGCCGAGACCGGCCGCCGCGTCGACGTCCTGCAGGGCCGCACCGCCGATGTCGTCGAGGACTGGCTCCGTGAGCATCCCGGCGCCGAGGTCGTCTGCCGGGACGGATCCGGCGCATACGGCGAGGCCGTCCGCTCCGCGCTGCCCGGATGCGTGCAGGTCAGCGACCGATGGCACCTGTGGCACGGCCTGGCCGAGGCCGCCGCCAAGGAAGTCGCCGCGCACTCCGCCTGCTGGGCGGAAGGAGCCCCGCTCCAGGAAGGAAAGCGCGCCGAGACCACGCTCGAGCGCTGGCAGCAGGTCCGCGACCTGCGCAGCAAGGGCGCCGGCCTGCTGGACTGCTCCCGCCGCCTGGGCCTGTCCCTCAACACGGTGAAAAGGTACGACCGCGCCGAGAAGCCCGAGCGGCTGCAGCGCGCCCCGCAGTACCGGCCCACGCTCGTCGATCCCTACCGCGACCACCTGCGCAAGCGGCGCGCCGAGAACCCCGGAATCCCGGTTCAGCAGCTGCTGCGGGAGATCCGGGAGCTCGGCTACCAGGGCAGCTCCAACCTGCTCGTCCGCTACGTCAGCCAGGGCCGCGCCGACAGCGACCGGCCGCACCTGGCACCCCGCAAGGCAGCCCAGCTCCTGCTCACCAGGCCGGAGAACATGACTGACGGGCAGCGCGAGACGGCGACGCGGATCTCGTCGGCCTGTCCGGAGATGAACGCCCTGGCCAGCCTGATCCGCTCCTTCGCCGCCATGCTGGACCCCGATCCCGGGAACGAGGACAGGCTGCAGCAGTGGATCACCGGCGCACGCGCCGCCGGCCTGCCTCACCTGCACTCCTTCACCCGCGGCCTCGACCTCGACATCAAGGCCGCCACCGCCGCCCTCACCCTCCCGCACCACAACGGCCGCACCGAAGGCGTCAACAACAAGACGAAAATGATCAAACGGCAGATGTACGGACGCGCCGGCTTCGACCTCCTGCGCCACCGCATCCTCCTCGGATGAGGCTACGGAACGTCACCACCGAAAGTGCGACAGAGCCAAGTTTCCGGTGTAACTGATGTTGTTGGTGTTACTTGCGTCCCGCGCTGAGGCGGCCGTCGAAGGTGATGTCGAAGGCGTTCAGGGCGGCCTTCCACCGGTTGGTCCACCGCTTGCGGCCCTTCCCGGTCGGGTCCAGGCTCATGATCGCCAGGTACAGGCACTTCAGCGCGGCCTGCTCGGTCGGGAAGTGGCCCCGGGCATTGACCGCGCGCCGCAGCCGGGCATTAATCGACTCGATCGCATTTGTGCTGCAGATGACGGTCCTTATTTCCCGGTCGAACTGCAGGAACGGAACGAATTCCGCCCAGGCGTTCTCCCAGAGCCGGATGATGGCCGGGTAGCGCTTCTCCCATTTCCCGGAGAACTCGGCGAACCGGTCGAGCGCCTCGGATTCGGACGCGGCGGTGTACACCGGCTTGAGGTCTTTCGCGATCGGGTGCGGCTCTTCTGAGGTGATGCAGTGTGAAGCGTTTTAGTGTGCCTGGTGGTCCTGTGTCCGGTTTTGCCGTGTCGGTGCGTGCGTAAAGGGCTCCTTCTCGTTACGGTCCCGGTTGTCTGACGACCGGATCGCAAAAGAAGGAGCCCGATGCAAGGGTACGTGCCTGCTCAGGACGGGGTGTTGGCGGAGTCCAGGAAGTGCTTCGGCGAGCTGGAGGACTGGATGGCGTCGGCGCGGGCGGCGGGGCTGCAGCACGGTGAGCTGGAGGAACAGCTGGAGGTGCGGGGCCGGGAGCTGCTGCGGCTGATGTTCCAGGACCGGCTGGACCTGACGGCCGCGCAGGAGGAACGGCGGCATGACGTGACCGGGGAGGACGGCGTCGTCCGCACGCGCGCGGAAAGGGGCCGGCCCCGGCCGCTGGTGACGAAGTTCGGGCAGGTCATGGTGTCGCGGATCGCCTACCGGTCGCCGGGCAGGAGTAACGTGCACCCGCTGGATGCGGCGCTGAACCTGCCGGAGGAGAAGCATTCCCACGGGCTGCGCAGGCTCACCGCGATCGAGGCCGCGCGCGGCTCGATGGAGGCGGCGGGCGCCGCGATCACCCGCGCGACCGGCGTGATGATAGGAAAACGGCAGCTAGAGGAGCTTGCCCGCCGCTGCGCCGCGCACGTGGAGGCGTTTTACCTGCAGCGCGCGGTCAGCCCGGCCCCGGATGATCATGCGCTGGTGCTGACCTTCGACGGGAAGGGCATCGTGATGCTGCCCGGAGCGCTGCGGCCTGCCACCGCGAAGGCCGCGGCCGCGGCGGAGGGCAAGCTCGCCACCCGGCTGTCACCGGGGGAGAAGAACGGCCGCAAGCGGATGGCCGAGCTGGCCTGCGTCTATGACGCCGCCCCGGTCCCGCGCACCCCCGATGACATCATCAGCACCCCCGCGCAGAAGAAGAAGGCGCAGGCCGGGAAGGCTAAGGGCCGGGGAAAGCCGCGGGAGCCGCAGGCGCGGGGCAAGTGGCTGACCGCGTCGGTCACCGACGACATCCCCGCCGTCATCGCCTCGGCGTTCGATGAGGCAGAGCGCCGGGACCCGCAGCACAAGCGGGAATGGACCGTCCTCATCGACGGCAACAACACGCAGATCGAGGCCGTCACCGCCGAGGCCGCCCGCCGCGGCATCAAGATCACGATCATCATCGACTTCATCCACGTGCTCCCTGTTAACTGAACTAGCCGAGGCTGCTGGGCAGATCGGCGACGGAGTGGCGGCGTTGTGCCTAGATTCGCTCCTCGTGGCAGTAGATGACGATGATGCGCACGTCGACCTGGCCCGGCTCTGGGTCCCGCTGTCCGGCGCGGTGATGGAGACCGGGGATCCGTTCGAGCCGTACCGGCTGGTCGATGGCGGCGGGCAGCCGGTCGTGCCCGTGACCGAGTTCCTGCGGAGCCTGCAGGCTGCGGGCCGGTCGGAGGCGACGCAGCGGTCATACGGGATGGACCTGCTGCGGTGGTTCAGGTTCACGTGGGCGGCCGGGTTCGCGTGGGATCAGGCGACGCGGGCCGAGGGCCGGGACTTCTGCCGGTGGCTGCAGCTGTCGGGCAAGCCGGAGCGGGACCACTGGCGGACGGGACGCCCGGCGGGACCCGGTTCCGGGCCGGCGCCGGGGACGGTGAACGCGGTGACCGGGAAGGCATCGCCGGGCCCGGGATACGCTGCCGCGACGGTCGCGCACTGCGAGACGGTCTGCCGGTCGTTTTACGACTATCACCTGGAGGCGGGGTCCGGGCCGCTGGCCAACCCGTTCCCGCTGGCCAGGAAGGGCGGCCGGGCGCATGCGCACCATAACCCGCTGGAGCCGTTCCGGCGGGAGCGGGCCGGGCTGTTCCGGCCCCGGCTGCCGAAGCGCATCCCGCGGAGGATCCCGGACCGGTTGTTCGACGAGCTGTTCGCGGCCCTGCCGTCGCACCGCGACCGGGCCCTGGTCGCCTTCTGGGTGTCCACCGGTGCCCGGGCCGAGGAACTGCTCGGCGTCACCAGCGGGAGCATGGACCCGGGCAGCCAGCTGGTCACGGTGATCCGCAAGGGATCGCGGGCGATGCAGCCGCTGCCGGCTTCTCCGGACGCGTTCGTGTGGCTGCGGCTCTACCAGCAGGAGACGCACGGCCAGGTGCCGACCGGGCCGGACGACCCGGTGTGGTGGACGCTGCGGCGCCCGTTCCGGCCGCTGGGCTATCACGCGGCCCGCGCCATGTTCACGCGGGCGGGCGAGTCGCTGGGGGCGAACTGGTCGCTGCACGACCTGAGGCACACCGCTGCCTACCGGATGGCACGCGACCCGGAGATGCCGATAACCGACGTGCAGTGGGTCCTGGGCCACGTGCACCTGTCCACGACGCAGATTTACGTCACGCCCGCCCCGGAGGATGTCATCGCGAGCGTGGCCGGCTATCACCGCCGCCAGGCGGAGAAGCCGGCCGTGCCGCCGCCGGCCGCGCCGGGATACCGGCCCGAGTCACTGGACGTGCTGTTCGGGAGGCGCGGGTGACCGCCCCCGGGGCAACGGACATGAGGGCGGGGGCGCCGCCGCGCCCCCGGATGCGGCCGGAGGCCGCATCCGCCCTGCTGGAGAAGTACCCGCCCAGGACGGTCCCGGGCACCTGGGAGGCGACGGCCCTGAGCCGGGCGGCGCTGACGGGCAGGCTGCTGGCCCCGCCCTATGCCGAGACCCCCTGGTCGCTGGGGCAGCGGCGGATCTCGCTGCGGCGTTTCCTGGACTGGCTGGAACAGTACCCCGGGGATACCTGGCAGCAGCGCTGGCAGGCCAGCGGGATCGCCGGCGACGGCCTGGCAGACTGCCGCCCGGCTGCCGCGGACTGGCTCGCCGCCCGCGGCGACACCGGAAGCCGCGAGCAGCTCCTGAAGTCGGTGACGCTCGGGCTCGGCCAGATGATCTACTCCGAGGCCATCCGGCCCGGCCTGGCCTGGCTGCTCGCCAGCCCCGTCCAGTTCCCGCTCAGCCGGGAAATGCCCCGGCTGAGGGACAGCAGCGGGTTCGCCCGGCTGGAGGCCTGCGCCATCCAGGCCGGGATCAGCGATCTCTCCCGCCGCCGGGCCGCTGAGCAGCTGTCGGTCATCCTCGCGGCCAAGGGCGGCACCCTGGCCGACATCACGGTCGGGGACTGCCTGGAGTTCATGGAGACCCGCGACACCCTCCGGGGGGACCTGACGAAAGGCAAGGGCAACAGCTTCTACCAGCTGCTGCACATGATGGGCCTGCTCCCGCCAGACGCGCCCGCGACGCTGCGCATGCTGAACCCCCGGTTCCAGGGACAGCTCACCACCGCCGAGCTCATCGGCCAGTACGACCTGGCCTGCATTCCCGTCCGCGACCTCCTGGTCGGCTACCTGGGCGAGCGGCAGCCGTCAGTCGACTACGCGACGCTGCAGGTGCTCGCCCGTTCCCTCGGCAAGCTGTTCTGGAAGGACCTCGAGGCGCACAATCCCGGCATCAGCTCGCTGCGCCTTGCCCCCGACGTCGCGATCGCATGGAAACAGCGGCTAGCGGTAAAGACCGTGAGCAGCCGCGACGAGGCCGGGAACGCCACCGTGACCACGTCGGAGCGGCTTAGCACGGCCTCGGTCCTGACCGCCGTCCGGGCGTTCTACCTCGACATCGCCGAATGGGCCGGGGAGGACCCGGCCCGCTGGGCGCAGTGGGCGGTGCCCCCGCCTGTCCGCAGGGAGGACATCCAGCCGGCAAAGGCCGCCGGCCGCCGCAAGTCCCGGATGGACCAGCGGACCCGGGAACGCATCCCGGTGCTGCCCGCCCTGATCACCGCCGTCGACCAGGCCAGGAAAGACGCCGCCGCCCGGCTCGCCGCCGCCACGGGCGCCGCCTCCGGAGACCTGTTCACCGCCGGCGGCACCACCTTGCGCAAGACCGTGCTCACCAGCATCGAGGGACGATCCAGCAGCAGGGCATGGGCCGAGGACCCGGTCACCGGAACCCGGCGTGACCTCACCCGCAAGGAGAACACGGCATTCTGGACCTGGGCCGCAGTCGAGGTCCTGCGCGCCACCGGCATCCGCCTTGAGGAACTGACAGAACTCTCGCACCACAGCCTGGTCCAGTACCGGCTCCCCTCGACCGGGGAACTGGTCCCGCTGCTGCACATCGCCCCGTCCAAGGCCGATGTCGAACGGCTCCTGGTCATCTCGCCCGAGCTCGCCGATGTGCTCGCCGCCGTCATCGCCCGCGTCAGGAACAGCGCCGGCGACGTCCCGCTCGTCGTCGCCTACGACATCCACGAGCGCGAGTTCACCCCGCCGATGCCCGTACTGCTCCAGCACCGCGTCGGGGCCGACAGCCGCCCCCTCAGCTCCGCGTCGATCCGCAACTGGATCACCAGCGCGCTGGAAGGCACCGGCATCACCGACGCCGCCGGCCAGCCCCTCGCCTTCAAGCCCCACGACTTCCGCAGGATCTTCGCGACCGACGCGATCATGAACGGGATGCCCCCGCACATCTGCCAGCTCCTGATGGGGCACGCCAGCATCACCACCACCATGGGATACAAGGCCGTCTACCCCGAAGAAGCCATCAGCGGCCACCGCGCGTTCATCGCCCGCCGCCGCGAACTACGTCCCAGCGAAGAATACCGTGCCCCGACCGACTCCGAGTGGGAAGAATTCCTCGGCCATTTCGAACGCCGCCGGCTTGCCCTCGGCGACTGCGGCCGGGCCTGGGGAAGCAGTTGCATCCACGAGCACAGCTGCATTCGGTGTTCCCTCCTCCGGGTTGACCCCGCCCAGAAACAGCGGCTGGAGGACATCCGCGGCAACCTGGCCGCCCGCATTGCCGAGGCCGAGCGCGAGGGCTGGGCCGGCGAAGCCGAAGGGCTCAAGGTCAGCCTCGGCGCCGCCAACAACAAGCTCGCCCAGATCGAGCTTTCCCTCGCCCGCCACGCCGAGACCGTCAGCCTCGGCATTCCTTCCTATCGCGACACCGCCGCCGCGACCCTATCCCCAGGAGACCGCCATGACCGCTGACGACCTGACGGCCGCCCTCCGGGCCTGCGCCGCCGGGCTCTACCCGCTCGAAGCCGGCGTCGCCCTGCTCGCCGGCAACGGGACGTTCCTGCGCCGTGACGATTTCACCAGCCGCTTCATCACAGTCGGCACCAGCATCAGCGACGGCACCACCCTGATGGCCGGCATCGACTGGGCCGCCGCGATCGCTGCCCTGCACGCCGGCGAACTGCCCTGCTCCGGCGGGGAACGGCGTGTCCTCGAGCTGTCGTCCAGCCTCGCCGGCGGCATCCCGGTCGACCTGCGCGACGCCGTTACCGGCCTCGACGACGGCAACATCGCCCGCCTGGTTACCGCCATCCTCCACGCGTCCGGAAAACGACCAGAGAACAGCGGATATTGATGACTGTCTTTAGTTCAGAGAATCGAATACATCTGGAAGGCCGCGTGGAGCCTGCACGCCGCCGGGGACCCCGCGGCCGAGGACTGGGTCGCGGTCAAGGCGCTCGCGGTGCTGGCCGGCGACAGCGCCCGCGCCGCCGGCGAGATCACCGCCGAGGCCGACGCCGCCAGCCTGGAAGGCAGCCAGCGCGCCGGCGCCGACACCTGCGTGAGATACCTGAACGGCAGGCACGACTACCTCCGATACGACCAGGCCCTGGAGGCAGGCTGGCCGATCGCGACCGGAGTAATTGAAGGCGCATGCAGGCATCTGATCGCCGACCGTCTCGACATAGGCGGCGCGAGATGGGGCCTGGACGGCGCCGAGGCCGTCCTCACCCTGCGCGCCGTGATCAGCACCGGCGACTTCGACGAATACTGGCGCTTCCACCTCGCCCGCGAGCACCAGCGGCTCTACCCCGGCACCACGCAGGGGAAATACACGCTCGGCGCCTGACTGGCCATCTCACTCCAAACGAGCTGCACCCGATGGCTATCGGCCAGCCTGCGCGGTCAGGACACCATGCTCAACCGGGAACTTCAGGCCCAGCACCGACGGCGCAGGCAACCCGCGGATAGCCGCAACCCGCACACTGCGCCAAGAACTGGCTGACCTGCGCCCGCCTGATCGGCCGGGATGCGCGGCCGCCAGTTGCGCCGATTCGGCAGGGATCTGTCGATCCTCGCGACTCACGTATCCACCGTGATGTTGACACTGGGTAGCCGCGCTGTCTGCGATGGTCTGGTGTGGATTGACTGGGTGCTTTACTCCAGTTCCATCTCCCTGTTTGCCGCATGATCAGGAGAGCGGGGTGTTCTGGCTGGATCAGCGGGCCTGAATGCGACATCGTGGTCGATGGCCGTCCGGTAGGCCCGCTCGACGGCCCGGAGCCTGTGGGGTTCCAAAACTGTGTCGTGCCCCTGGCCTGCAGCGATGATGAGCGTCAGCCGTAGGACATCATGATCATTCGTGTCCCTGCGCCTGCTCTACCTCATCTTCGTCCGGCTCTGCGGCTGGCTGGTC
>Ga0208696_1001069_pt1 | contig 16898 bp, 15 predicted proteins | sample Sb_taG_9_FD_187711 | JGI IMG/M metagenome (GOLD analysis project Ga0208696, IMG submission 187711) | Peat soil microbial communities from Weissenstadt, Germany - Sb_50d_b_LC metaG (SPAdes) (version 2) | ecosystem: Environmental > Terrestrial > Soil > Wetlands > Peat | place: Germany... | reverse complement strand
TCAAGGGCCCGGACGAGCACGCCCGCGGTGCGGGACGTGGGCCTGCAAACCGATACCGTCACCGACCTGGCGTCGCCGGCGGTGGGACCGGTTCGCACCGGTCACGGGAGCAATGTGCTCCGGCGGTGCGTGCACGCGTCGCGTACCCGCATACGCGCACCGCGGGGTTCGGACGCGACGCCCATGCGCGCCGTGGCCCCGAGGGAGACACGGGCGGACCGCTAGTCTGCTCACCGTGCAAGACCGCCAGAGCTCCCCGCGGCCCGATGCCCAGCCGCGGGCACTGCGGTTGGCCTGCTACCTGGACGCCAGCAAGCAGGGCGGTTCGTCTGCCAGCCTCGCGGTGTTGCTCGGTGCTCTCGGTCCCGACATCGACGTCACCGTCCTGGGCACCTCAGAGGAGATCGTTTCGTGGGTCGCGAGCGCTCGGCCCGGGACCGCCACCCATGTCGTCTCTCCGGTGCGCAGCAAATTCGACCTCCGGTCGATACGGGAACACGTCCGTGCTGTTCGCCATATCAAGCCCGACATCCTCCACGTCAACCTGGACAACCCCTTCACAGCCCCGTACGGATTGTTGGCCGGTGTGCTCACCCGCACCGTGACCATCGCCGTCGTGCACAGTGCGACACCGGCTTGGAATCGACGCCAGCAGTGGCTCGTACGACTGATCGCTCCCCGCGTGGACGCGTACGTGGCGGTGTCGGGCGCGGTGGCACGAACAACCGAGTCGCTCCTCGGACTCCCGACGGGATCGGCGCGCGTCATCTACAACGGCGCCCAGCCCCCGTCATCTCTGGCAACCAGAGATGCGACGCCCGCGCCCCTTGTCGGTGCCGTCGGACGGCTTGCGCAGGAGAAGGGCTACCCCGTTCTCCTCCAAGCCTTGCGCGCCCTTCCCGGATGCCGTCTGGTCTTCGTGGGAGATGGTGTGGACCGCGCCGGCCTCGAGGCACAGGTGGACGAGTTGGAGCTCACCGAGCGAGTCACCTTCGCGGGCTGGGTCGAGCCGCCATGGACCGCCCGCTGGGCGGTGGACGTGCTGGCGGTCCCGTCGTTCACCGAAGGGTTCCCCCTGGTGATCGTGGAGGCGATGCTGGCCGGGATCCCGGTGGTGGCCTCGAACGTGGGGGGGATTCCCGAGATGGTGGTGGACGGGGAGACCGGGCTCCTGGTCCCTCCCGGCGACGCCCCGGCCCTGGCCGCCGCACTGGAGCGGCTCCTCGGCGACCCCGAGCTGCGGGCCGCCGTCGCGGCGCGGTCCCGGAGTGTGGCCGAGCAGAGTTACACGGCCTCGGCCATGGCGAAGAATTTCGAGGCGCTGTACCGCCGGCTCCGGCACTGACGTCGCACCGGTCTCGGCGCGCCGATCCCCCTACGAAGGCGGGTCGTCGGTGGGCCGTGGCGGCTGGACGTGCGTGCGCCAGCGGGCCGGCAGGGGGCGGGTGACGAAGGCGAGCGCCCGCTCACGTTCGCCACCGGTGGCCCCGATCGTGAAGTACACGACGAGATAGGTGGCGAACCCTGCCATCGCCGCCAGGAAGAGCTCCGGGATCGAGTGGCCGGCGACATTTCGCAAGGCCAGGAGCACCGCCGCGCAACCCGACGCGGGGAGGATGTTGGGGACGATGGCTCGCCGCAGAAATGTGGACACAGGGAGGCCCGTCGACCGGCATCCGGCCACCATGTAACCCGGCAGGCGGACCAGGAGGATCCCGCCCAGTGTGCCCACCGCCACGCCGACCGGTCCGATGGCGAGTGCCAAGGTGACCGACAACGCCAGGTTCACCGCCACCTCGGCCCCCTTGAGGGCGCACACCATGGGCAGCTTCCCCGCGCCGATCATGATGTTCCCCAGCGCGCGTACGGGCGACGCCAATGCCGTCGACGCGGCCAGGACGGCGAGCACTTGGGCCGAGGTCGCGTAGCCGGGCCCCACCCAGGCCCGGATCCCCGGGGCGGCCAGGATGACCAGGACGAGGGAGACCATGAGCCCCGGCACCAGGGTGGCGCGGGTCCCGTCGGCGGCGATGGCGATCATGGCGCTCGGCGCCTTGTTGCGGGATGTGGAGGACGCATAGGGGAAGAACACCTGGGCCATGGAGTCGAGCCCGGCGATGGCGGCGCCGGCCAGCTTCGATCCCAGGGCGTAAATGGCCGCGTCCCGCAGGCCCAGGACGATGCCCACGATCATGACGTCACCGGTCGCGTACAGGGCCTGCAGGACGGCCTGGAGCAGGAACCAGCCCGAAAGATGCATCGTCTGGCGCCGTCGCGCCGGGTCGACCAGGTGTGGGCTGATCCGGGTTCCCGGCAGGATCCGCCTGACCATGGCCAGTCGGACGAGCTGGAACAGGATCGACACGGCGGTGGTGGCGATGGCCAGCAGGACCACGCCGTGACCACCCACCACGACGGCGATGCTGACGAGGGTCGTGACCACCGCCATCGAGGCGTTGGCCGAGGCGAGCAGGTCGAATCGTTGGTGGCCCACCAAGGCTCCGCCGAAGGTGTCGCCCGGAATCGAGGTGGCCAGGGCCACGGTGAGCACGATCACGACGACGACGATCTCGCGTTCCCCACCGGTGGCAACGTGGACCAGATGGGGCAGGGCGAAGGCCAAGCCGACCCCGCCGACCATGGCGATCAGGCCCAGGGGCACGAGTACGAAGAAGGTGGTGTTGAGTGTGCGCAGGGCCAAGGCGGGACGGACGTTGGCATCCTCGGCGATGAGCTTGGTCGTCGCCCCTCCGAATCCCAGCTCGAACAATTCCAGGTAGCTGACGGCACCGCTGGCCACGACCCACAGGCCGTAGGTCGTCTTGCCCAGGTGGTGAAGGAGGATCGGCGTGAGCACGAGCGCGGTGAGCGCCAGCGTTCCCTGCGCCGCGTAGTTCATGATGACGTTGCGACCGAATCGGGCGGGGAGCGCGTTGGACCGGTCCGGAGTGTTCGGGTTTGGTTCGGATGGCCCCGTGCGTTCGGAGTCGCCGCCGAGATCGCGCGTCGTCGTCATGCCGGGTTCGGTGCGTCCACCACCGCCAAGCGCATGACCCGCCACTCTACGTGATTGCGTGGCCGTTGGGGGCCATGGCGGCCCAAGTTTTCGCTCAGCGTCGAGATATCCCGAACACGTGCTGGTCGAGGGTGTCGAGCACGGCGGCATCGACGTCGAGGTCGAATTTCCGGGCGAAGAACCGGCCCGAGCTCACCAACTCGCCGACGTCCTCGAGGCCGAAGACATCGGGGTGTCCATCTCCGGAGCTGAAGCGGACGTGGTGGAGCTCCTCGTCGCGGACGCGCAGGTCGGGGGCGTTGCACACGATCGTCGCCGTCGCCGACTCATCAGGGATGACCGTCCGGGAGTAGTGCCGGACGTAGTCCTCGTGCCCATCCACGAACCCCACCACGGCCTCCGCGGCGCGGCGGGACAGTGCCATCCACTGCGATCCGTACCAACACGGGAATTCCGCCGAGAACGGAGAGTGACGCGGCCTGAGGCCGAGCCGCATGGGCAGGGGGTCGGGGTAGCGGTACACGGTGACCCTGCGCTGCAGCTTGTAGAGGACGAAGTTGGTGTAATTGGCGGCGTCGGCGATGCGGCGCCTGGTCCCCGGCCTCAGGCGCGCCATCATCCCGAGGCGCGGCAACTTGGCGTACCGGTAGTTGTAGCGACGATCGCAGTCCATCCGGAGTGCGGGGTCGTCGACGAGGTGTATCGGCTGGGCGGCCACGAAGGCGTCGACATCGGACCCCGCCAACCGCTCTTCGAGCTTGTCGAGAGGGGCTATGGGGTAGTCCTGCTCGGAGAGGAAGATCACCCAGTCGAAGGCGAGGTGCTCGACCATCCACGACAGGGTCCTCCACGTGACGTCGACGATCGAGAAATCGCCCCACGACACGGGCGTGTCGTTGGTCAGGACGTCGACCCCGCCGACGGGAGCGACCAGGTCGGCATCCCAGACGGACCGGAACCGGTCATGGTGGACCACCAACGGCGATTCGGGCTGCGCGCGCCGCAGCGTGCCCAGCAGGCGCAGGAGCTGGCGTGGCGGCCGGTACGACGTGACCAGGTACGCGACACGCATCGATGCATCGTAGCGACGGCCCCGGGGCCCGAGATCGGCGCCGCCCGGAAAAGTGTGGAGGGTCCCCCCTTTAGGGCCGGCGACGTGGGTAGGTTCAGGAGTATGCGTCGGGGTGTGGAACGGGTCCTGTGGCCTCGCAAGGCACGTGACGAAGTGGTGCGCGGCGCGGGCGGGATCGTGCTGCGCGAGATCGGCACCACCCGGTACGAGGTCGCCTTGATCCATCGGCCGGGGAGGGACGACTGGTCCCTGCCCAAGGGCAAGCAGGAGCCGGGTGAGTCCTACGAGGAATGCGCTCTGCGCGAGGTGCTCGAAGAGACCGGCTATCGGTGCCGTCTGTTGAGCTTCGTCGGGCTCACCGAGTACCGCGACCGTCGGGGCCGGCCCAAGGTGATCGGCTATTGGCTCATGGACGTGCTGGGCGGCGACTTCGCCCCGTCCGGCGAAGTCGACGCTCTCCAGTGGGTGGAGCTGGAGCTCGCCGTCCAGGTCCTCACCTACGGGCGTGACCGGGAACTGCTCGCCTCACTCGACACCGTCGACCTGGCCCGCTCCGGCTGAGCGGCGGCGACACGGTCTCCCTAGGGCCCGGTCGTCGTCAGGAGATCACACAGCTGGTTGTTGTCCTCGGGGTGCCGGACCGCCAGCCTGAGGTATCCGTGCCCGTCGTCGAACTTGTCCGAAGCGTCCTTGACATGGACGAAGTGCTCCTCCATGAGCCGGTCAGCCAGTCGCTCGGTCTCAGCCGGCCCGGTGCGTAGCCGAACCAGGAGGAAGTCGCCTCCGCTGGCGTACACCCGCTCGACCACGGGGACTTCCTCGAGGCGGGCCGCGAAGGCGGCGCGATCGGAGCGGATGCGACGGAACGAATCCTCGAGGGCGGTGCGGTGCTTGAGGATCACCTCGAGGAAATTCTCGGCGATCGAGTTGACGTTCCAGATGGGGGTCTCGGACCAGAGCCGCTTTTGCACCTCGGGGTGCGACGTGTAGACGTACCCGAGCCGCAGGCCGGGCACGCCGAGACACTTGCTCATGCTCTTCAAGATGATGACATTGTCCATACCGCGCTTTTCGACCTCGGGGAGGATCGTCGGCTCGTCCGAGAAGTCGATGAACGACTCGTCCACGATGAACACGCGGTCGGGGTGTGCGGCGGCGAGCTCGATGACATCGTCGGAGCGGACCACGGTCCCGGTGGGATTGTTCGGGTTCACGATCACGATGACCTCGGCGTCGAGCGTGGCGGCGCGCAGTGCAGCGAAGTCGATGGAGCCCGTGTCGGCGTAGGTCATGGCGTCGGGGAAGATGCGGGGGTACTCCCCGAACGTCGGCGTCGGGATCAAGGCCCGGGCCCCGGCGAGAACGCCTCGCAGGATCGGGAAGGCCTGGGAGGCGCCGTTGAGCAGGAAGATGTTCGATTCGTCACAGGACTCGAAGTACGACAGCTTGCGGTTGAGAATGGCCTGCGACGAGCCGTAGTTGTACAACAAGGCGCCGAGGTTGGCCCGCAGCTCCGCCGTGATGGCAGGCGTCGGGAAATACGTGTTGCGGATGAAGGCGAAGTCGAGGTGGGGCATGTTCCAGTAACCGCCCCAGGCGTGTTCGAGGGTCGACCGCCGTGTCGAGGGGTTGAACTCGAATTCCGCGGACATCAGGTCATTGGGGTCGTCCACCTCGGCCCACGGGTGGTGCACGTGCTCGGCGTACACCGTGGCCGCCCGCATGTAGATGAGCACACCGAGCAGGAGCTCGTAGTAGCCACTTGCATCGATGGAACGGGAGTAGAACGACAGCAGCTGGCGGAACGTCGATCGTGTGAAGTCCTTGTCGAACCGGTAGATGTTGAGCGTCTTGTACTTGTCGGAGAAGTCGAATTTGTCGTCTTGCAGGTAGGACGGGAACACCTGGGTGATGGCGTCGTTGCTGGCCACGCTGACCACGGTTCCGTCGAGCCCGGGATGGTAGTGGTCGACCAGTGCTGCGTTGTCGTGGCGGGTGTGGACGATCTGTTGCATGACCCGGGGATCCACGATCAGGTCGGATTCGATGAGGAGGATGTGGTCGTCGATCGAGATGGACTCCAGGGCCAGCGCCATGGAGAACACATTGTTGGTGACTTCGTACTGCGGATTGTGCACGAACTCCACGTTCAGGTCCGGGAACTGGTCCTTGACGGCGCGCGTCAGCTCCTCGCTGCGGTACCCGGTCACCATGCAGATGTCGCGTACGCCGCAGTCTCGGAGGCTTCCGAGCAGACGGCTGAGGATGGTCGTGCCGGCGATGGGCAGGAGCGTCTTGTGGGTCTGGTTCGTGAGCGGACGCATGCGCCGGCCCACACCGGCGGCGAGGATGATGGCTTTCACGGGTCCTCCTGACTCACCAACGACCGCCCCGATGCACGCGACCCGGATCCCCCCGCATGAGCATGAGCGAGCCTACCAATCCGATGTCGACAGAAGGCGCCTCCCGGCACCGAGAACCAGGCCGCGCGTGGTGGTCGTCGCCGACGGCGTCATGCCGAGGAGGCGACGACCGGTCACCACACGGTCATGCCGGTGCGGGCCCTCGGTCTCGGCGCCGCAGCCGAGTGTTCGCCATGCGGGCCAGCCTGACGGACCGGCGTCCGAGCCGCCGCACGAACAGCGTGGCGTCCGCATGCTCGAGCTCGTCGGCCGTCTGACGTATGCGGGCGATCGACCGGAGAAGCTCCTCGACGGCGGGCTGGCCGCGATCGGAGGCGCTGACCAATTCCGCCCCGGCAGCCTCGACCGCGGCCGGCGGCGCCGCCAGGGGACGCCCCGCGCTCGCCCAGCGCGCCCGGAAACCCGTCTCGGGTCGGGGATGGGCCGCCTCGACGGTGATCAGCCGTCGTTCGCCGCGCCCGAGCTCCTCGAGGAGCTCCCGTACCACCGGGGTCATCTCCTCGGCGCTGACTTCGGGCACCAGCTCGTAGTCGAAGACGCCCCGCGCCGGGGTCATGTAGTCGGGCCCGTAGCGGTACTCGGACAAGAACTCGTGGACGGGCGACGGCGCGGGCATGGGCTGTCCGTTGAGGCTCACCGTCTCGAGATGCTCCACGAACCGGCGCGGGAAGGACCGGCGGTCTTCCATCCCGGGCCAACTGAAGCCGGGGTACGCATGCAGGTCGAGGACGTCGTCGTGCTCGTCCCACAAGAAGATGTCGGCGTGCTGGAGGTTGACCTCGCTGAAGTAGATGCGGGCCACGAGAGGGTCCGAGGTCTCGAGCTTGTGGCCGGCGGCCGCGATCTCGGGGCTGAGAGCCGCGATCTTGTCGAGATCGGAGCGGAGGCAGCCGAAGTCGATGTCGCCGTCCCAGGGGATGAGCTCGCCGCCGCGGACGGCTCCGAGGAGCCCGCCGTAGTCGATCCAATGGAGGATGTCGTTGCGCCGCAGCAGGTCGTGGGTGAACACGGCGAGCTCGACGAGGTGCTGCGTGCAGCACTCCGGGCGTAGGCAGTCTTCGCTCCAGGTCCAGAACTCACAGCGCGTGGTGGCGCTGGTGCACGGCATCGAAGGTCGCGGGGGCTCAGGTCGTTGCCGGGTGCCGTCAGGGCGGGCCATTCCTACCGCCTCCTCCTCGAGGGCGGGCTCAGATTCGCCACCGAAGGGGCCGGCCCAGGGGGAAGCTTAGGCGCAGGGCCCACCGCCCCGATCGGTCCGGGGTCATCAGCCAGAGCCTGGTGGACTGCGCCCTGATGGGAAGGTGGCGTTGCAAGCGCGCACCGGCCCGACGCATCCGGGCCGGCCGGCCCCCGTCGCCGACGGTCAGGTGGGGGACGACCTCGCCGAACGCGCCCCGGTACGGTGCGTGCCCGGGGAACCGTGCCGAGATCCGAGTCGTGAGATCGACGAACGCCGCGCTCGGATCGGGAGCGAGGTACATCACCCGGTCGTCGAACCACCTGATCTCGCCCAGGGAGAACTCGAAGGGCTCGACGCTCCCCAGAAGGTCGCTCAGGTCGTCCACCACCGCGCCGGTGATCGACTCCGGGGCGACGAACGGATAGAGGATGGTGACGTGCGCGGGCATCGATCCGGGGTCGAACCTCTGGCGCAGCACGCCCACGTGGCGCTCCGCCGAGGGCACGGGGAGGAACAGGCCGCTCTCGCGTTGCGACGGGCCGAGCTCGAAGCGGGTGTGGTGGAGCAGGAGGACGACGGCGGAGAGACACGGCACTGGTCGGCCCTCGATCGTCCCCTCGGCGTACACACCGGCTTCGGTCGACACACGCATGTCGGTCTCGGCGCCCGGCGCCCGGAGCTCGCGGGCCACGCTGGGCACGTCGAGACAGGCGAGCTCGACGCGGCGGCCGGCGCTGTCGGCCAGGACCAACAGGCGCGGCATCCACCGGTCGCCCTGGGGCCTGGCCGTCACATGGAACCCCAAAGAGGCCAACGCGTGGGCGGAGCGCTCACCGTCGCGCTCGAAGTCGTCGATCACGACGGTGAGCCCGTCGTGGGTACGCGTCTCCCATCCCTCGAGCGCGTCCACGGCCCAGCCGCCCGCCAGGTGGAAAGGCACACCGTGGGTTTCGAGGGCGCGCAGCACCCTGCGCACGTTCTCGACCTTCATGGCGCCCTGGAGGCGGTCCCTCAGGGGGCCGAGGAGCGTGGCCACGGGCGAGGACTTCGACGACGACGCCACGATGCGGCTGAGGCGCCGGGCCGGGGTCCCGAGGACGCGATGGCTCCTGACGAAGGTGCGGATGGCGTTCCCCGAGCCCGGGGCCGGCTCCCCGCCCCCATGCGGTTGACCGCCCTGCCTCTCGTCCACGGGTCAAGCCCGGCCCGGCGCGGCCGACAGGTGCCGACCGAAGAAGTCCCAGATCCTGCTCCAACCGGCGCCGGCTGCCTCGGGCCGGTAGTTGGCCCGGTTGGTGGCGAAGAAGGCGTGCCCGGCGCCTTCGAAGGTGTGGAACTCGAAGGTCTTGTGATGGGCGGTGAGGATCGCTTCGAGCTCGGCGGTCTGCTCGGGCGAGGGGTTGTGGTCCTCGGCTCCGAACAGGCCGAGCAGCGGGCACGAGAGATGCGCGGCCAGGTGCGAGACGGGGCCCGCCCGGAGCGGCGACCCCTCGGGTGCGCCCACCACGACGAAGGCCCCGTAGCAGTCGACCGCGGCGTCGACGGTGAGGCGGCACGCGGCCAGGAAGGACTGGCGGCCGCCCGAGCAGTAGCCGATCGTGCCCACCTTGCCGTTGGACGACGGCAGCCCCTTCAAGAACGTGGCGGCACCGTCGACGTCGCCCACCAGTTGGTCGTCGGGGACCCCTCCCTGGGCCCTGACCACCGCGGCCGCCTCATCGGGGGCGGCGCCCGGCGCCTCTCGTGAATAGAGGTTGGGGCACAGGGCCAGGTACCCGTGGTCGGCGAACTTGCGGGTGATCTCCTTGGTCTCCTCGTCGTAGCCGGGGAAGTGGTGGATCACCACCACGGCACCGAAGGCTCCCTCGGCCAACGGCTGCGCCAGGTAGGCCTCGATCTCGTCGCCGCCGTTCCCGGCCACCGTGACGCTCTCGGCTCTGATGGCGTCGGTCATGGGATTGCGCTGGTCCTCTCGGTCACGGGCGCTGGTCACGGGCGCTGGTCACGGGCGCTGGTCACGGGCGCTGGTCACGGTGGGCTGTCCTGGGTGTTGTCAGAGCTGTGTGTCTGGGCGGGCCATTCTTCACGGAATCGCAATGCCTCTCTGTGCCAATTGCCAGGATAAACAGGCACCATAGGGATGTGGAGCCTTTCGTCCTCGAATCGTGCAACAGCACCTGGCTGTTCGACACCGACCGGATGCGGTTCCGCCGCGTCCTGAAGGGCGTGGACATCGGCCGCCATCCGGCCGCCACGGACTGGCGCCCGTACTTCGGGCTCGACCTCGACCCCCGCTCGGAGTCCTTCGCCGTCGTGCTCAACGCCGAGGGAACCCGGCTGCTGCGGTCGTGGCGCCACACCGAGCAATGCTCCCAGTGCGGCGCGCAGGCCACCGCCGAGCTGTCTCTCGACGAGGTGCGGGCCGCCGGCGCCTGAGCGCGCCGAACACCGGGCGCCGTGCGCGAATCAGCGCAACGGCGCCAGCGCACGATCGAGGTCGTCGACGATGTCGTCGACCGCCTCCAGCCCGACGCTGAGGCGGACCAGGTCCCCCGGCACCTCGTTGCTCGATCCCGCCGTCGACGCGTGGGTCATGCGGGCGGGATGCTCGATCAGGCTCTCGACGCCACCGAGGCTCTCGGCCAAGGTGAAGAGGCGCGTTCGGGTACAGACCTCGAGCGCGGCCCGCTCGCCTCCGCGCACGGTGAAGCTGACCATGCCGCCGAAGGCCCGCATCTGCCGGCGCGCGATCTCGTGGCCGGCGGAGCCTTCGAGAGAGGGGTGCAGGACTCGCTGCACGGCACTGTGGCCGTGCAACAGGCCGACGACGGCCAGAGCGTTCGAACAGTGGCGCTCCATCCGCAAGGGGAGGGTCATGACCCCGCGCTGGACCAGGAAGCAGTCCAGGGGCCCCGGGACGGCGCCCGCCGCGTTCTGGAGGAACCCGAGCCGTTGCGCCAGGTCCGCGTCGTCGGTGGCGGCGAAGCCGCCGATGACGTCGGAGTGCCCGCCCAGGTACTTGGTCGTCGAGTGCACCACGATGTCGGCCCCCAGGCGCAGAGGCTGTTGTATCCACGGGGTGGCGAAGGTGTTGTCGACGACGACCAACGCTCCGTGGTCGTGGGCGAGGGTGGCGATGGCGGCGATGTCGAGGACGTTCAGGAGTGGGTTCGTCGGCGTCTCGACCCACACCATGCGCGTCCGGGGCCGGAAGGCGTCCTCCAGGCGGGAAAGGTCCGTGGCGTCGACCTCGAGCCCGGCCCGGCGGTGGACCTCGGTCGCCAACCGGTAGGTCCCGCCGTAGCTGTCGGTGGGCATGACGAGATGGTCGCCCGGACCGAGCAGGCGCAACACGGCGTCTTCGGCCGCCATCCCGCTGGCGAAGGCGAACCCGTACCCGGCCCCCTCGAGCAGGGCGAGATGGGCCTCGAGGCTGGCGCGGCTGGGGTTGCCCGACCGCGCGTACTCGAAGCCGCGGTCCTCGCCCACGCCGTCCTGCTCGAAGGTCGACGACAGGTAGACCGGAGTGTTCACCGCGCCGGTCGCCGGGTCGGGCCCCCCGCCCCCGTGCACGGCCTGGGTCTCGAACCCGAGCCCGGCCAGATCGCGCCGGTCGCTCACGTCACCCTCAACGGGAGCCGGCCACCAAGGTGGCGAGCACGTCCGAGCGTGTGATCACACCGACAGGATGGCCGCGATCGAGCACCACCAGGGCCGGAGCTCCCTCGAGCCGTCCCACCGCCACCTGCACCTGTTCGCCGGCGCCGATGGTGGGGAGCGGCGCGCTCATGACGTCGCCGACGGGACGGTCCAGCATCGACGCCTCGGTGAAGACGCTGTCCATGAGGTCGCGCTCGGTGACGGCGCCCACGACTTCGGCCAGCACCACCGGCGGCTCGTGCTTCACCACCGGCATCTGGCTCACGCCGTACTCGCGCAGGATGCCGATCGCCTGCCTGACCGTCTCGTCGGGGTGGGTGTGCACGAGCGTGGGGAGCGACGGGTCGCGCCCGGCGAGAAGGTCGCCCACGGTCATCCCGGCCGCCTGCAGGAACCCGTAGTCGGCCATCCAGGCGTCGTTGTAGATCTTGGAGAGATAGCCCCGCCCCGAGTCCGGGATGTGGACGACGATCACGGCGTCGGGGGAGAGGTCGCGCCCGACCACGAGCGCGGCCGCGATGGCGGTGCCCCCCGACCCACCGAGCAGGAGCCCCTCCTGGCGCGTCACGCGCCGGGCGGTGGCGAAGCTCTGGGCGTCGGAGACCGCCACCACCCGGTCCACGACCGACGGGTCGTAGGTGGAAGGCCAGAAGTCCTCCCCGATGCCCTCCACCAGATAGGGCCGTCCCGACCCCCCCGAGTACACCGAGCCCTCGGGGTCGGCCCCGACGACCTGCACGGCGGGATTGCGCTCCTTGAGGTACCGGCCGATCCCGGTGACGGTGCCGCCCGTGCCGATCCCGGCCACGAAGTGCGTGACGCGTCCCCGGGTCTGCTCCCAGATCTCGGCGCCGGCGGTGTCGTGCTGGGCCCGGGGGTTGTCGGGGTTGTGGTATTGGTCCGGCTTCCAGGCCAGGGGCACCTCCCGGGCCAGGCGGTCCGAGACCGAGTAGTAGGACTCGGGGTGCTCGGGCGCCACGGACGTGGGGCACACCACGACTTCGGCGCCGAAGGCGCGCAACAGGGCGATCTTCTCGGCCCCCACCTTGTCGGGGCAGACGAAGATGCAGCTGTAGCCGCGCCGCGCCGCCACGATGGCCAACCCCACGCCGGTGTTCCCGCTCGTCGGTTCGACGATCGTGCCGCCCGGCCGCAGCCGTCCGTCGCGTTCTGCCGCGTCGATCATGGCCAGGGCGATGCGGTCCTTGGACGAGCCTCCCGGGTTGAACATCTCGAGCTTGGCCACGAGCGTGCACTCGAGGTCCCGGGCGGTGCGGTCCAACCGGACCATGGGCGTGTTCCCGATCAGCTCCTCGAGCGAGCCCGCCACGTCCATGGGCGGCCCGGGGTCGGTGACGCGCCGGATCTCGACGCCGTCGAGTCCGGTCCCGGTCCCGGCCGGGATCGGCTCGTCGGTGAACAGCTCGGTGGGCAGTCCGGCCCGGCGCAATTCGGCCGCCACCGCCACGGCCTCGGCCACGGGGCCCCACACCCCGACCCGGCGCGGGATCCGGGACCGGAGCGCACCGATGAGCGTGACCAGTGGTTCGCCGGCCCGGAGCCGCTGCACATGGGCCGCCCTGTCCTGGAGCCGGGGCGGAGCGGGGCCATCTCCGACCACGACGAGAACGTCCATAACGCCCGCTTACTCTACGGCGGGGGGGTCGGTGCCCCCGCCGGGACCGGTCGGCTGTGGCCCGCGGCCGGCTGGTAGTTTCGACGAATCCCTCGGGGAGAGGTGCGAGAGCGGCCGAATCGGACTCACTGCTAATGCGTGAACACCGTGCGTGCCGTGCCTGGTGGGGGCCACGAAGTAGTTCAGAACTGCCTCCGAATGCCCCAGATTGAAAGACAGATTGAAAGACGCGGCGGGCGTGGTGAGTTCCCCCGACCTGCCGACAGCTGTCAGGCCGTCGCTCTAACCGTCGTCGGCCTCCAGGAGGCGGCGTAGCTCATCGAGGAGGGCCTCCAGGCGAGCCTTGGCCTCCTCAAGAGCCAACGTCTGCTCAGGGTCGAGGGCCGGTGAGCGCGGGTTGGCCATGGCCGGTGCGTCAGTGCGCCCGCCCCATCAGCCGGGGGGGTGGGGCCTCGGGACCCGCGGGGCATCACGTCGAGTCCCAAGAACCCACCGAAACGGGGGGTCTGTGACGACGTGGATATCCCCCGCCCAAGAGCACGCTACGCCGCGGTCTCCCCGGCGTCTATGGGCTGGCATCCATAGATATCTCCACGCCCTCGGGCCTAGCGTCGGCAGGGGGACTGGGGGCGCGACGTCGAGTGCCGGGGAACCCCCACACGCCGGTTCCCGGTGCTCCGTCGCCTTACTACGCCTCCCTCGTCCAGCAGCTTGCGGATCTCTGCCTTGAGCGCCCACGGGCGGCGCTCCACGTCCCTGCAGCAGCTCGCGGAGCAGTGCCCATGGCTTGCTCCCCGGTCCAGCGCTCCCCCGGTCCCATGGACCGTTCAGCCGGACAGCGTCTCGCCGCCGTCCCGTCCTGGGCCTTCGCTCGATTCGCGGTTGGCTTCACGCACGTCGCTCAGCTGGTTGTACCAGTGGCGAGCGAGCCACGACACCCAGGCGAGCCAGCCCACGATGACTATCCACAACAGGATTCCAGGGGGACTGGTCACACTGGAATCATGCCCCCTCTGTCAACCGGGGCTTCGGCCCCGATGCCCCATTCCGCGTGGGTGCCCGTAAACAGCCCACGTCGGTGGACGTACCGTGACCGCTGGGTCTTGGGTCGTCAGCGGCGTCGAGCGCTGGGACTACACCCGCAGGTCCCGGCGCTCCGTCGTGTTGGGACGTTGGACCCTGGCCCCGTCACACCTGGGCCTCCAGAATCACCTGATGCCAGGCGACCTCGTCGAGGTGCTGTGGAGACGGTTCGGCCAGCACGTATTCCTGATCTACGCCGAAGGTGAACCGGAGCACTTGAACGGCGATCTCAGCTTTGCCGCCGCGACGGCATGGGACGCGGGGCTGGGGATCGTGGAGTCGTCGCCAGCGATGGCCCTCTGGGTCAAGGACCCTGGGTTTCCATGAGCAACTACCTCTGTCCCGACTGCGACGTGGATCTGACGTTCGCCCGCGACAATCCGGCCCCAGCCACCGACGCAGCAGGTGGGATTCATGTCGTGACAGGGAAATGCCCGTCATGCGACGGCCTCTTCGGACGCCGCTACGGGGAGGTGGTCCCCGTCACCCCATTCGACAACCCGCCTCCGACCTGAGGTCCCTGATGAGCAACGGTCCACCGGTAAACGAGGGGCGAGAGATCGTCAGCATCATGTGGTTCCCCCATCGGCCCGACTGGCACGAAGTGGTCTATTCCGATGGCGACAGCGGACGCCTCCCTGGGACTCTGGAGGACGCCGCCGCACTCGCCGAATCACTCAGGTTGGAGTTTGTCACCACGTCTGACGGCAGTGTTCAGTGGGACCGCAAGAGATGACACCGCGAGTCCGAGATCCCCATTCCTGAGGAAGACGTACTTCTCGGCCAGGCGTACCCTGACTTTGGGTTGCTCTTGAGGTGGTCGAAGGCCCCCCTTCACTCACCATGAGCGACCCAGGGGGGTACGGCGGGACGTAGGGCGATGACCGCCACGCGGCATCTCACATGCGCGTCCCTGCGTTCCGCCACCCCTCCGAGCGGTGGCTTGGCACGCCGGGGATCGGGGACGCTCAGAGGACCTTGGACCCTAGTGCTCGTGAGGCTCTGAGCCGGATCATTATTGGTAGGCGGTGAGGTGGCAGGTGGTCACCGATACCTTCGGAGTCCTGCGGCCTTACCGCCTCTAGGCGTCCATTGTCTCGATCTGCCCACAAGCAGCGCACTCAGAACCCAACACGAACAGACTGCCTCCTGGTCCATCCATTGCGCCGGGACGCGGCTCTCCGCAGTTCCGACACGTCCCCACGTGGTCTCGCCCTTCAGCCGCACGTGCGAGAGCGTCCGAGACCCGACGGCCCCGTAGCCGTAGCTCGTCGGCACTCACCCAGCGACCGCCGATGTACGCGCCGGCCTGATCGCCGGTCCTGCGCTCAGTGTCGTTCATGGCTCTGCCGCACCCCGCTGCGACCACGGTCATGCTGGCCGTGCCGCCTGAGGCAAGGATACGGATTGATGGGAGACGGGGACAGCGTGTTTCCACCTGGAAGGACGCTGTGAACTGGCGCACGGCCAGCATGAGGTGAGCGTCGTACCCTCAGGTCCGCGCCTGCAAGCCCACCCTGTGATCAAGGTCTCCTGATCAAGGTCTCCCAGGGATCTGCCGATCTTCATCTCCGTGGACCCCACTCAGCTAGGAGACCGTGAACTGTTCGCTGCACTCGACGCTGCGAACCGCAAGCTGGACGAGTACCTCAGTGACACAGAGGGGCGCATTGCGGCATGGCAGGCGATCCTTCCTCTGCGGGCCGAAGTGGAACGCCGGTTCCCCAAACCGAACTACCCACCACCGGCCTAGCCGTTCGGTCGATCGATCGTCGGTCGTGACGGTCACGGGCCAAGCCGGGCGCACGTTGTCGGCGTGGACGGCTCCTCGGGCTGCTGTCATTACCGGTCGCTCTTGAGGGCGTGGGGCGTCCGCTACCCGGCGGTAGGGACGACCTGAAAGCCTTCCTTGCCCCCATCGGAATCAGGGTGATCTCGACCGGCCCGTCTGTCGGGACCCTGGCCCTGCCAAGGCGCAGAACCGGCAGGACGCTGGCGGACGACTGAACGTCAGTCCCCCGACCAGCATCCGAGAATCACATCGGCAACCGTGACGGCAACATTTCCCGACGGCGTTGGTGGCTTGCCGAACTGGGCCGGGAGGCCCGAGATGTCCACTAGCAGGACCTTCCAGTCCTTTCGTACCGCTACCGACCCGTCTCGTGTCGCAAAGCCACTCTGACCCAGGTTGGGGAGTGTGTTGACATCACCGAGGCTGGAGCCGATGCCTCGGAAGTATGAGAACGTTTGCGTCCAGCTGGACAGTTCCTTTACCGAAAGTGTGAAGTAGCCGTCCGGGTAGGTGTAGCGGCATGAGTACAGGTGCTCTGACCACGTGGGTCCTTCAACGACAGCCGTGACACCGAGCGCAACGCCGATCTCGCGTTGAGCTTTGGGGGAACACACCATCTTCGCAATCGTCGCCGGCAGCTTCCCCGCGGGCAGCGGGACTCGTGCTGTGGCCAAGGACGACGGTGAAGTTGTCCCACACGCGGCAAAGGCCATCGCTAACGCCAGTGCCACTACGGCGAACCGAGGCTCGTATCTCCCCGATACCAGCCGCCTTGCCTTGGTCTGTCGCTTGGGTGCCATAAGACGAGATGGCAATCGGAGTGCGGTCACCACTCGGTGCAATCAGAGCATCAGGATGAGCATGTAGCCCATCGTGATGCACATGGCGACGTGACAGGCCAGTTCCAGACGAGGGGCCATGAATGGGCGACCATTGAGGTCCGGTCCATCGGGCGCATCGGTAACGGACGGTGACAACCGTTGGGCGAGCCTCGTCTGTCCCTGCGGGATTGCTCCTCCGCCGCCTCCAGTGAGTT
>Ga0208696_1001068_pt1 | contig 16907 bp, 16 predicted proteins | sample Sb_taG_9_FD_187711 | JGI IMG/M metagenome (GOLD analysis project Ga0208696, IMG submission 187711) | Peat soil microbial communities from Weissenstadt, Germany - Sb_50d_b_LC metaG (SPAdes) (version 2) | ecosystem: Environmental > Terrestrial > Soil > Wetlands > Peat | place: Germany... | reverse complement strand
CCCACGGGAACCTTGCCAAGGTAGGCACGTGCATAGGCTTCGGCGGTCGAGCCGATATCGTTCCGCTTGCCGTCGAAGATGACGATCAGGTCTTTTTGCTTGGCGTATTCGACGGTGGCATGAAGGGCAGCGAACCCCTCAGGTCCATAGGCCTCGTAGAAGGCCGACTGGAACTTGACGGCGGGGACGAGGGTCGCGACGACATCGATGACCTCGCAGCCGAAGGTGCGGAGTGCGGCGGCGATTCCAGGGCGATCACCTGGAAACCGATCCAGGAACCCCGCGGGCAGTTCCTCGGGCCGCGGGTCAATCCCCACGAGCACCGGGTTTCCCCTCTGACGCACAGCCTGAATCAGGTGGTCCGCGAAGTCCACGAATCGACTCCTCCGCCGGCGCCGGATTGACAGATCGTCCGATCATTCTACAATAAGGTTCTGCCGGGAACAGGCTGGCTCGTCAAAGAGCCGTTTTTCTTGGCCAGAAATCGGGCCGTAGCGCAGCTTGGCTAGCGCGCTTGCTTGGGGTGCAAGAGGTCAGCGGTTCAAATCCGCTCGGCCCGACTTTCTCAACCACGAAATCACAGGGGTTAGCAACCGGAGGCAAGAGAGTTCGACGGTTCAAGTCTCTAGCCGTTGAACTTTTTTCTACACCTTCGTCGCCTTAGTGGGATCAATCGCGATGGGGGGGTGGAAAGGTGACAGCCACCAAATTTACAAAGCTGGGACATCTTGGTAAAAAGCCGTGAATGTCACGACCGAGGCGACATTCAGGTCGTTCGCTACGTGAGCGGAGCGCCCGGCGAGCAAACCTCGTGCAGCGAGCGGAATCGTGGCGTTGGTCGAGTTTGCGCCGTGTGGAGCGCGATGACCCGGCGTTTCCCATCCTCTCGACGTGGCCTTTGCCACGCCCCACCGATTGGCTGCAAATTGTCAACCAACCACAAACGGAAGCCGAAGTGGCGGCGTTGCGTTGCTGCGTCAATGCTCCCGACTCACGGTGCGAACGGCTCGGCCGGCAGGGCCAGGTCTATCAGCAGCAGTCGAAAGTCCTCGCGCGAGCGTAGCGGTGCGAGGTCCGGGTCTGTGTTCAACTTGCTGAAATCGCGGCAGCCGGCGGCGATCGCCTGGCGCAAGGCGGCTATCGCTCGGTCGGCCTCGGCCTCGGCGGCGGGGGCGGAGGCGGAGAGGCCGGAGCGGGGATCGGCGGCGACCGAAGCCAGCAAGGCGAGAGCGTTGGCGTGATCGCGGCGGGCCTTGGTGCTCAAGTTGGGGATTGCCTCCCGCAAGGCGACGGCGCGGCGGAGCGGTTCCGTCGCTTCGGTGCCGCGGCCGGCGTAATGAAGAGCCCGGCCAAGCCCGGTCAACGCGTCGGCTAGTCCGACGCGGTATTCGGTAGCGGTGGGGTGTTCGCGCGTAAGTCTTTCGTGAATCATCCGGCTCTCCTGAAAGCTCGCGACCGCGGCGTCGAATCGCCCGGTTGCGGTATCCACATCCCCGAGGTTGGCGAGGCTCTGTCCCACACCCCTCCGCCAGTTCGGGTTTCGCGGCTCGGCGTCAGCCAGAGTCTGGTGTAGCTCGAGTGCCTTGCGGTGCTCTCTGCGCGCGTTCGGCAGCTTACCGGTCCCAACCAGCAGGTCGCCGAGGCTGGTGTGGGCGTGCGCTAACTGGTCGCGGAAATCGGTGACGGCGGGGTTGGCGTCGGCCAGCTCCCGGTAGAGCGATAACGCCTTGCGGAACTCGGGCTCGGCTTCCGATAGCCTGCCCGTACTCGCCAGCAGGACGGCGAGGCCGTTGTGGCTGTCCGCCAGACTGGAGCGGATCCCGCTGACGGCCGGGTTGTCGTCGGCCAATTTTTGACGGATCGCCAGCGCCCTGCGGTACTCGGTGCCGGCATCCGACGGCTTGCCCGTCTGGCGCAGCAGGATGGCGAGGTTGTTGTGACCTGACGCCAGGAGGCTGCGGTACTCGCTGACGCCGGGGTTGTCGTCCGCCAGTTTCTGCAGGATTGGCAGAGCATTGTGGTACTCGGACTCGGCTTCCGATGGCTTGCCCGTATTCGACAGCAGGCCACCAATTCGCAGAATTGTCCGAGCCAGGTCAAAACGGGCCTCGTTCGTGGCCCCGGGCGCCGCCGCCAGCAACTCCTGGTCCGCTTGTGCCAGGCGGTAGGCCGCGAGCGCATCGGCAATTCGTCCGATCGTGCTCAGGAGCTGGCTCGATCGCGACCGGCAATCCGCCAGCGCCGCCCGGACCGCGGGCGACGAGGCGACGAGCTTGTCCAGCACTGCCTCGGCCGCGCGGAATCGCGCCAGCGCCTCCTCGGTCTTTCCCGTCACCGCCAGCAAGCTCCCGACCGCCGTCAAACTGCGGCCGACGTCTACCGTCTCCTCGGCGCCTCCACCCGATTCCGCGGCGAGTGCCTCGCGCATCGACAAGACCTTCCGGTGGGCCTCCAGGGCGGACTCTTGGTTGCCGACCCTTCCCGTCAGATCGGCCAGCTCGAAGTTCGAGGCCGCGAGCGCCCGCCGTGAGGCGATGTCCGTCTCCTTGCCGAGCAGGGCCGAAAGCTTCCCGTAGAAGTCCGATGCCGACTTCAACAACCGGTCGCGCAGATCCTTGAACTGGTCCTGCTTGAGCAGGAAGTCCGCGCTGACGCCGGTGTGGAACGTCTTGATCGCATCCACAGCCAATTCGTAGCGGGCCTGCACGGCAGCCCTCGAGCGCTTCAGCTCGTCATTAGCGGCGGCGAGCGCGGTGTTGGCGGACGTCTCGCGGGCCAGCGACGCGGACAACTGGCCGTTGGCCCTGGTTTGCACGGCCAGCACGGCCGACAGGCCCACCACACCGGCCAGAACCGCTGCCGCGGCGCTGGTGACGCCGGTGCGGTGCCGCGTCAGCCATCGCAAGAGCTTCCGCGTCCACGGCTCGGCCCAGGCCGAGACCGGCTCGTCGGCGGCCCAGCGCTCGACGTCCTCGGCCAAGGCCCGGCAGGAGCCGTAGCGGTCCTGCGGCTTGTTCGCCATGGCCTTCTTGCAGACCGCTTCCAAAGCTTTGTCCAGCGACGGGTCGAGCTGGCGGGGCGGGGGGAAATCGCTGCGCTGGACCTTGCGGAGCAACTCGCCGACGTCTGCGCCCTCGAACGGCGGGCGGCCGGTCAACAGGCAGTAGAGGGTAGCGCCGAGCGAGTACACATCCGATCGCGGCCCCAGCCCGTCGAGGTCGCCGCAAGCTTGCTCGGGGCTCATGTAAGCCGGTGTCCCCAGGGCGCTGCCGGGCAGCGTCGCAGCACTGCCGCTCGCCGAGGAGGGCACAAGCCTGCGCTCGCCGACGTCACTGCCGGGCTCGACCCGTCCCAGCGGCTTGGCCAGCCCCCAGTCGACGACGAGAGTCTCGCCGTGCTTGCCCACGATGATGTTGCCTGGCTTGATGTCGCGGTGCAGGACGCCGCGGCTGTGCGCGTAGTCGATGGCGTTGCAGACGTCCGTGAAACGCCGCAGCAGGCGACGGAGCTCTAGCGAACGACGGCCGACGTCGTTCCGTAGCGACTCGTCGGCGTGAAAGTGCTCGATGGCCTCCTTGAGACTGTCGCCTTTGATGAACCGCATGGCGTAATAGGGGCGGCCGCCGGCATAAGTGCCCAAACCGTAGACGGGCACGATCCCCGGATGCTCCAGCCCGCCGGTGATCTCGGCCTCGACGAGGAACCGTTGGCGACTGGTCGGGTCATCGGCATAGTGGTCAAGGATCTGCTTCAGCGCCACCTCGCGGTTCAGCTCGCCGTCGAGCGCCACGAACACCGCCCCAAGACCGCCGCGGGCGTGGGGCCGCAGGACACGGAACCGCTGGCCGTCGCTGGTGGCCGAGCCGACAGAGTACGATGGCGTGCGGTCCGCATCGCCGTCGTCGGTCGAGACGTGTGGCGAGGGGACGTGTTCCAGCGTGGCGTCGAGATCCGGTCGCCGATTTGAGCAAGGCTCTCACGCGTGGACTTGCCCGCCGAAACCGCGGCCAGGCTCTTCTCCACGTCGCCCCCATGCTTCCTGAGGTGGCGCGCCACGAGGGCTTCCACCGCCAGGCGATCGTCCGCCTCGAGGTCCCCGCGGCTCACCTGGTGCTCGGCGAGCGGGCGGCTCTTGTCCAGGGTCCACGCCTGGAACGCCGCGACGAGCTGGCCCTGGTTGACCAGCCCGTTCAGCAGGGCGAGCAGGCCGAAGAGGAAGTCATGGTCGGAAGATGGCTTGGACACGGGTCGAGCTCCTCGTTGGTCGGGCGGGGCGCACGATCGACCGCCCCGGCCAGGGTCTTCGAAGTGGCATCGATCAGGTCATCGGGTGGACGGGGCGGATCGTCGCTGGCGAATGCAGTGGGACATCTTATCACGAAGCGATCAAACCAGGCGCGGCGATTACCGACACGGCCCTCCGAGGTCGTCAATGACGCCGGCGGTGCGACAGCGTGCGTAGGATCGTATCGAGTACTGTGTCGAGGCGTCGGCCCACGTCCGCGGCGAGGAACCGTAGCACGAAGAAGCCGTGTTCCTGCAACAGCAGGTCCTTTCGCCGATCGCGGCGATAGGCCTCCTCCCCGTCCAGATGTTGTGACCCGTCCAACTCGATGGTCACGCGTGCATCGGCACAGAGCAGATCCACTTCCATCTGGCCGCTGCCATCGAACGGAATCGGCAACTCGGCGTTGAGGCGGAATTGGCCCGCGGTGTCCGGCAAGGTCTCCAAGCGGCGGTAAAGGAACGCCTCGGTCGCGCTGCGCGCCCGACTGACTCCCTCGTCAGTGGGAACAACCTCGCGTGCCACGTGGACGAACAGATTCGCCAGCGGCATGTCGACCCCGTCGCGCACGAGTCGGCGGACACTGCCCGCGTAGTCGGTTTTCCACTGCGGATCGACGGGGAGCGGAACTTCCGTGGGCCATCCCGGCACGGCACTGGCGGGGAGGAGAATCTTGTAGCCCACGGCCTCGTAGCCGCGGCAGCGTCGATCGAACATGCGAGCCAGCATGGGCACGTTCAGATCGGCGTAGTCCATCACGCGAACCTCACGTTTGCGAACGTGCAGGCGGTGCAATCGGCCCGCGTATTGTGCGATTGTACCGTGCCAAGATACCGGCAGCGTCAGGAACAAGGTGTCCAGCCGCGCATCGTCGAACCCTTCGCCGATGAGTCGTCCGGTCGCGAGCAAAGCCCGCGGCTCGTTCTCGGGGATAGCCGCGAGACGGGCGATGACGGCGCCCACTTCGTTCCTCCCCATACCCCCGCGCAGAACAATCAGATGCTGGATGCCGGTCGACAACTGCTCGGCCAGGAAATCGAGGTGCTCGTTGCGTTCGGTCAATACCAACGGCGAGCGACCTTCGTGAACGGCCTCAAGCACGTCGTCGCAGATGAGCTGATTGCGGGTTTTATCCGCGATCAGTTCCGAGTACAGTTCTTGAAATTGGATGCGCACATCCTCTGCAGGGGCTCCAAACGGGCGAAACCCCGTGGGACGGACATACACGGCATGCGTAAACGGACGTGCGGCCGCCTGTGCCTTGGCATCGACCCGATGACGCACAGGCCCGCACTGCATGAAGACGATCGGATGGTGGCCATCTTTGCGGGTGACCGTAGCGGACAAGCCCGTGACGAACTTCGCCTTGGTCCTGCGGACCACCTGCTCGAAACTTTGAGCGGAGAGGTGGTGGCATTCGTCAACGATGAGATGTCCGTAATCTCCCACCAGGTCGCTCACCACGTTCTTTCGCACCAGGCTTTGGATGATCGCCACGTCCAGTGACCCTGTGGGCTTCTTTCGCCCACCGCCGATTCGGCCGATGACTTTGGGAGCCAGCCCCAGAAACACCGACAACCGTTCCACCCATTGTTCCTGCAATTGCCGGCGATGCACGAGAACCAGCGTATTGACGCCGCGCTCGGCGATCAGCCATGCGGCGACGACGGTCTTTCCAAAGGCGGTCGTGGCGGAAAGAACGCCGGTGTCGTGGGCCAATAGGTCGCGGGCGGCCATCGCTTGCTCTGGGTGCAGCTCGCCCCGGAATTTCACGTCCAGAGGCTTACCGGCGTTGCGTTCGTCTCGCATCACTACATCGACGCGCAGGTCCGACAACAGCTCTTGGACCTCGTCCAGGCAACCCCGTGGCAATCCAATGTGCTGCGCGTAGTCCTCGGCACAGGCGATAATGCGCGGCTTGTCGTAGGTCGACAGGCGCATCGCCTGCGCCTTGTAGAACTCGGGATTCTGAAATGCAGCCAGCCTGACAAGTCGATTGTACAGACCGGAGGGTAGAGGATCTTTGGCGATGTAGATCTGATCGCCGAGAATGAGCTCGAGCCGATCGGGCAGCGGTCCGGCGATCGGAGGCTCTGTTCGGCGTCGCGAGGGCGACAAGGCCCAAGGCGCGGCGGCTTCCTCCTCTACGGGCGCAACTCGCACACCGACAACACGTCCCCTCTTTTCAGCTTCTGAAACGATTCGCTCGACGCTGCCTCGATCGAGCTTACGGACGCTTGAGAGGAACGCCCATTGGTCGGCATGAGGCAGATGGCGGTCATCGAGAAAGACGCTATTGCCAAGCTCCCGCGGTCGCTTCTGTAGCGGCAGCGCGATCAAGTTGCCGAAGCCGCCTTGGGGAAGTGTGTCTTGATTGGGGAAGAAACGGTCATAGGAATCAAGCCCGATACCCGGCCGGTATTCCATCGTTTCGGTCAGCAGATGCGCGCCGAGCTTGCGCGCGAGCGTCGCCGGGATCGCCTGCTCGAAAAACAGCCAGATGTGTCCCCCATTGCCAGAGCGGGACCGCTCCAGGGCTGCCGACAGATCCAGGCGACGACATGTTTCCAGTATGGCTTGCGCGTCCTCCTGCCACTGCGCTTTGTCCAGGTCAGCCGCGAGGAAGAAGCAGGTTTCATCCCGGAGCAATGGGTAAACGCCCAAGACGAAGTCCCGCCCGGAGTCATCGTGGCCGGAGAGATGCCAGCGAACGACTTGATCCGTGACGGGCAAAAAGTGCTGATTCGGACATGCCGCGCATTTGATCTTCGGCTTCTCGCACAAGCCCGGTGCCCATTCGTTGCCACAAGCAGGTGAATATCCCGACTTGCCGGTCTTGCGATTCTCGAAGCGGCGAGGATAGACATCGTCTCGTCCGCGAAAGAGCGAGCGAAACAAAGCGATCTTGGACTCAGGCGGGGACTGGTGATGGACAAGTCCCTGGAGCGGGTCTCTGATGATCGAGACTGGTTGCGCCGCTTCAAGTCTCATCACGTGGCCTCAGTTCCGACGGACTAGGTCGACGATTGACCTCGTTTACTTCAAAATGGAACTAAGAAGCTCATCATACCACGAGACGATGGAGATGACAGTTGCGCCCGTTGCGTCGGCAGTGGGGACGGGACACGGCGAGATGGTCGTGCCCTCGCGCGACGGCTTGACCAAGGTTCAAGCGACGTGAACGACCGAGATAACTCAATGGTGCCAATCTATACCATGTTCAGGAGCTACTCATGACCTCGACCACTTTGAGAACCTTGGTGCGGCACGAGGGCGAAGTGCCCCGGGAGCGGAGCACCTGCGGCTGGCGTGACCGACTGATCAGCAACGAGGACACGGAGGTCGCCGCCTGGGTGCATGCCGTGGACATCGACGGTGCCCGGGAGCACTACCACAAACGCTCGGCCGAATTATACTACGTCCTGGAGGGAGAACGGCGCGTCGTGCTCGTTGGCGTCGAGCAGGTCGTCCGCAAGGGCTCACTGGTTCACATCCCTCCCGGCGTCGTCGCCTGGATCGGGCTCGGGAAGGTCGGGATTGCGAGCGAGCCAGGCGATTGCCCCGGCTCGGTCGGCGAGTTGCCAGATCGACAAGATTGATGCGTGCCGGCTCGGACGAGCCGATGAGACGAAGCCAGCCCGACGAATGAGTCGCGCTCGGGCGAGCGGTCCCGGCACTGAGCCAAGGAATCGGCCATCGATCCCATCGGGGACCGGCCCGCTGCTCTCGGCCACGTCATCGGCCGTCGCAGTCCCGGCTTCGAACAGTCGCAAGAGCAGGGCTCGGCGGGCTCGCCGGATGTAGACTTCTCGCCGGGCTTCGAGAAGGGAGTGAGCCGCATCCTTGCGGCGCTCCCCTTCCTGTTGTCCCGCCTTGCGGTCTTTGTTCGGGGGGCTCATGCTCGGCCCCCCTTCGATGCCACCTTCGGCGGTTTACATCCGCTGGCGATGAAGGCTTCGATTTCGGCCATGTCCCAGCGCCTGAGGGCCGAGAGCTTGTAGCCTGGAGGGATCTTTCCGGAGTCGGCGAGCCGAATCATGGTTCGCCATGAGCACCCGAGCACTCGGCCGACTGCCTTACAATCGCCGAGTCGTCGAGTCCCCGATTGGGTCGGTTGAGCGACGGACATGCTGAGTCTCCAATTCGTCGTTGGTGAGCGAGCCCAGCGCTCGCTCGACGCTTCGGATTCTCAGCGATGGAATGGAAGGTCGAGTTTTTCCGTCGAGTTATTCCGGCGCTCTGTCGCCGATTGCCCAGTGTTTACAGGGCGAGACAGGCGTGAATTCTGGTGATGGAAAACCTCAGTGCTCTTGACGCCGCTTGCGAGATGGAGTGTTTCCAGGGCGTTTCCGATGGCGATCGAGGGCTCTTATCACTTCGTCTTTGGTCATCTCGAAGGCTTTGCCCAGGTCTTCAAGCGATTCGTATCTTCCCGTTTGCCAGGCTTCGGCGATGCAACGGTCTTGCTTCGCGTCAGAGTCGGCCGGTCGGCCCCCTTTGTTGCGGCGAGGTCGGCCGGCTTGTCTCGGCACCCTCTGGGAAACGTTGCCTTCGTCGTTCTTCGCTGGCGGATGATAGTCCCGTTGCCTTTCCAGTTCTTTCTCGGGGAAGATCGGAGAATGAGCACTGGGAATCAACGGCGGTGGAAGGATATGATCCAGTTGGTTGCACAACGCGATGACGGCGACCGCCTTGACTTCATTCAGCCGGAAGCCGGTGAACGTCTGGATTGCGTATTTTTCCGTCGCTCGTTCGTCCCGATCGCCAAACGCCCACTGTTTGTCGTGCGTGTAGACAATGTCGGTGCCTGCATCGGTCCCCCACGCCTGACAGTCCCATAGGCGGAGCGGAATCGGCTCTCCTGACAGGCCGAACATGTACACCATGCATCGTGGCATTTCCCGCGGAATAAGAGGCTTGCCGCCCCGAGAAGGATGCACTTCGTCGGGTCAACACGGGCGAACGGATTATCACCTGGTGCGCAATCAGACATGCTTTCCTACCCCGGAATCGGGCCGAACCGGGCAGACTGGCGGGGGGTAGGAATCCGCTTCGTTTGCTCGGCCCGCTTGGCTCGCCGGTTTGCAACCCGTTGAGCCGTCCCGATGCACTTATCATAGTGCTAACCGCGTCATCGCGGAATATCAACTCATGTCGAGATGGTCGCGTCCGGCGCCCCCCGAGCGGCGCCAACACAAGCCGGCGGCCGCGTCGAACACGGCGCAGTCGCCGTTCCTCGAGCCGCATCGGTTCAACCGGACCAGCGGTTCCTCGACGTGCGGGGGTTCAGGCTCGCTTGCGTCCATCTTGCTCTCAATGTCCGATCCGTCAAAACTGGATCGAGCCCAGCCGGGAGTACGGCGGGAGTGCAAGGTTGGGCCGGCTTGTCGACGTTAGCTTAAAGCTTACCTCCGTCGATGGGGTTTCTAACCCCGTCAGCCGGGGCGGTCGATTGATAACTCGCGACGGGCCCCGGCATTCTTGCTACCCGAACGAACGGGCCAGCCAGGCGGTCGCCGCACAACGAAAGCCGGCCGGAGTCTCGAGGAAATCCCTCCGGCGCCGCAATGGCCCCGGACGTGGTTCTGATCGGCCAAGCGCCCCAGCGCCTCACGGCAAGCCGTGTAGGGGCTCTGGGCGGATAAAGCGCGCTTGTTTGGCCAACTGGCTGGCTAGCCATTCCGCACGGTCCCGGTCCTCCGTATCTCGGGGAACCCCGACGATGTTTGCATGTGGAGGACAGTTTACTACCACATCCAAGCCGAGATTTCTGAGCCGGCCGACGTGCAAGCTGGCAACACCGAAACACGTATTCAGTGACGCGGCACAAGAACTCGGCGACGCCAAATCGACCGAGAGACCATCGTCATCCTTCGGCGTTGGGCGTCTGCTAAACGCAGCAGGCAGGACTTGCTGTGTCTCAGGATCTACCCATCTCCTTCGCGCCATGGCTCGAAAAACTATGGCGTTGCAGTCGAGTGGTGGATGCATGGGAGAAGCCAGGATAGTCCACCCTAACTAACAGCGCCGAGCCGCGAGGCAAGCCGGTCGGGACTGGCGGGCTCCGTGCCGTGGCGGTCTGCCACCTCGTGATAGATGTACCCGTCACGGTTCGAACTTGCAGGAATCACCAAGTGCACGCTGGCGGTTGGACGGACCCATTCAATCCGAACCCCGCCCTGCGAGTCCGTCGACGTGCAGCCACGTGGAATCTGCCGCCCATCGCATGCCGAGATGATGGCGGCGTCGGTTACCAAATGACAAGCTATATCGAACGCGTGCTGACTCGCCCGCAGAGTACCGTACTCGTCGCTTTCCGCTTCCTTCCGAAGTTCCACAAGTTGCTGAATGATTGCTGAGAGGTACTTGATTCCCGCCGAAGCAAGCCGCAAACGCTCCGGCGCGATAGTGTCGGGAGTTGCGCGGTCGTCCGCTGTCCGAACGGACGGCGCCTGAGACTTCGGCGTCCTTGCTCGGGAGAAGGCCAGCCTCCACTCTAGCTCAGTGAACTCCGGCACGATCTGATTTTCCATGGTCAAGGACATGGGATTACCTATCCGGGGAAGTACTTGCGAAGGATTTCGTCGGCCTCAAGCGCTGCCATTTCGAAGAAAGCGCGGATCTGCTCTGGCTCGAAGCGACGCGAATCGGTTTCGTTCGGCAACGTGTTCAGGTCTTGTTCGACCAGAATGGCGGGGCTATCGTCCGCAATCATCCTGGCGCTCTTGCACCGTACCCAACTGTTGATCTTGTAATCGATGTCCTTCCTCCGTGGAAGATAGACCTTATGGTTGTGGACTTCGAATGATTCCGACCGGTTGAACGGCTCTCGCTGGCTCGACTCATTGCAGAACCGTTGAATGAGCGTCTGGGCCGGATTATCCACAGAGTATGTGCGATGGACAACCAAGCCGACGCGGCCGACGCGCACGTGAGACTCGCGGACGTAGCGTTCCAGCACTTCCGTGCATTCCCCCGCGGCGGATTCTAAACTTAGCGCCACCGCTGGAGGCTTGGCCTGCCACCCGGAATCTATGCGCGCCGGGGCCATCGAGAGGCGCCATTGGCCGTCGCCACTTTGTAAGATCACGCGTGGAATCTCTGGCGGAACTTCCGACGGTAACGGCAGAACTTGCATTTCACCATCAAAACGATCCCGAAAGCTTGCTAGGACTGTTCCAACCGCCTTTCCGGACGAGAAGCCGGAGTGCTCTGGCGTGAAAATCGACCCTTGCACGACGTTCAGCATAAAGTCTTGCGAGGTAGCCATCTCAGGCACACGGAAAACTTGCGTTGCTGGAGCATTGACGTTGCCGCATTGGTGTTTCTCCTAGTGAATATAGCCGCCGTCGTTCGAACAAGCAATTCTTGGGTCGCCTCATCGTTGATACCTCTAACTTGACCGCGGCCCGTTGGACCTTTCTAATTTCTGTGCCGGTCGGCCGACGCTGTGCTTGGCTGACCGGCGGCCCGTGCTTGGCTGACCGGCGCCGTGTTCGCCTGACCAGCGCCGGTCAGGCTCATCACAAGTTCGGCCGGACTTTCCGGAGCGCTGTCTGGCAGGAGGTAGCTATTCAAGTATGACGTGCAAGCCGTTTCCGCAAAGCTTCTGGGCGTACGAAGGGCTCTTGTGCGCCGGCTGCTATCCCGGCGACCTTGATCTGGCCAAGCGTGATACCAAGCTCCGAGGTCTGCTCGACTGCAACATCCGTCTGGTAGTGAGCCTGATGGAGGCGACCGAAAAGAGCCACGACGGTGGCAGCTTTGCGCCCTACGTACCGCGATTGCAGGAGTTGGCTGCAGAGCGGGGCATGGCCGTCGAGTGCCGGTGCCTGCCGATCCGGGACGCCTCCGCCCCCACGCGGCTGGCGATGCGTGAGGTCCTTGACACGATCGACGCATGGCTGCAACGGAAGATTCCGACGTACGTGCATTGCTGGGGTGGTCAAGGCCGCACGAGTACGGTTATCGCCTGCCATTTGATCCGGCGCGGCAGCTCGCCTCAACGGGCGATTCAGGCGGTGCTGCGATGGCGAGTCGAACTGCCCAAGAATCACTTCCCCTTTGAAGGCGACCAGGAGCAGTTCGTTCTGTGCTGGACGGGTGACGCGTAGCGGCGGGACTACGCCGGACGTGGCGGGCGCTGGGGCACTCGCCAACGGAGAGTCATCGATGGAGCTTGCTTCCCGACAACGCGGATGTCTACTCGGCCTGGCATGTGGCGATGCCGTTGGGACAACTGTCGAGTTTTGCGAACGTGGCGGTTTTCCTCCCGTGACGGATATGACCGGCGGCGGCCCGTTTTGCCTGCCTGTGGGTGCTTGGACCGATGACACCTCGATGGCTCTCTGCCTGGCAAGTAGCCTTGTGGAGCTTGGCCGTTTCGATCCGGCGGACCAAATGCGTCGCTACTGCCAGTGGCATGAGAACGGCTACCTCAGCAGCACGGGTCGCTGCTTCGACATCGGGCTGACGGTTCGCGAATCACTCGCGCGGTTCCAGCGATCCGGTAATCCGTTCAGTGGGCGTCCCGATCCGCAATCTGCGGGCAATGGATGCATCATGCGGCTGGCCCCCGTACCGATGTTCTTCCACCCCGACTCGGCCGAGGCCGCTCGTTGGGCAGGTGAGAGTTCACGAACGACTCACGGCGCTCCGGAATGCGTCGAGTCTTGCCAACTCTTGGCGGCGATGATTTGCGCGGCGTTGTCCGGGGCCAGCAAGGATGAAGTCCTGTTCAGCCATGACCTAAGCACCTTCCAGTCCGCGAAAGTTCGCGCGATCGCCGCGGGGGAGTACCGCAACAAGATCGCCAAGGGCATTTCGGGATCAGGCTACGTTATTCATTGCCTGGAGGCATCGGCTTGGTGCTTTTGGCAATCGAAATCGTTCCGTGATGCGGTCCTGCTGGCGGTCAACTTGGGCGATGACGCGGACACCACGGGTGCCGTCTGTGGCCAGATTGGGGGTGCGTTCTACGGGGAGGAAGGCATCCCGGCCGAATGGCTGTCGCGGCTGGTAATGGTTGATGACATTCGCTCTCTGGCCGATCGGTTGGCAGGACCGAAGTGCGCCGAACCAGGCGCTGGAGCAGACGGGCCACGCGAATGAAGGTTTGTCGAGCTTCAACGTCTCCTCCCGCGTGAGCTGGCTGCTGAGCTGTGTCATTCGGCACCGGTGCGCTCGCGCAAGGCCATTTCCGCCATCGCCAACGTCCCTCGTCCGAGGGGCTCCTGCTGGCCTATTCTCGTCACATTTGGACACTCCTCAGAGGATCAAATCGGGTGTGTTCTCGGGTGCGCGCGACCGGGTCGCGTGCTTCCCCCGACGGCGCAACTTCGCTATAATCCTTCCAGCGATGGCACGATCGCGGCTGGCGGGCCAGGAGCAAGACCATGACCGTCCCTCGATCACCGGATGCGATCGAGCCGGACCAAGCCACGGCGATCTTTGCGGAATTCGCTGCAGCTGGGGACTTGGCGCTGCAATTTCCCGCGGACGGATGCTACACCCGAACCCACGTCATGGTCCACCGGCTTGTCGACCGGGGTCTGGCCCCGTCGAAGGTGTGGGCTTTCGCTGCCAGCGCCACGGATCTCCTCTGGACGGAAACGCCCGACCACTCAGACGGGCGGGCTCAATGGTTGTATCACGTCGCCCCGGTTCTCGTGGTCCGTAGCCCGGATGGCGACGCGCAGAAGATGGTTTTTGATCCCATTCTCTTCGACCGCCCGGTTCCCGTTGATGAGTGGCGGAGCGCGCTCCACGACACGCCGACGCTGGTTCGAACGACTCTTGGGGAACCGCCGCTGCCAGCACACGGGGGCTCCGGATATTGGCCGGCTCCCGATCCCCTCGAAGGACCCGATGTGCATGCGCGGGAGACGCTTGAGGAGTACCAACAGTGGAACGCTTAAGGGCCCGAGTTGAAGGAGCAGCGCCATGACCGAAACACTGACGACCCTCGCGAGACTCTTGTTCGTTCAGGAGATTCAGGAGGACCCAAGCGGCGCCGCGCTCGGTTTTCACGAAGGCGGTCATGGGCGCCTCGCCCTCCGCGACACAAACTACGCGACCCACTTGCGCTTGGCTCGGCGCAGTCAAGAGCGCCAGCACCCCGTCGGCGTCAGCTTCGGCGAGGGACAGGCCATCACAGCACTGATCCTCGCCGACAACGATGTGCCCACGCTAGTCCGGGAAGAAGATCCCGATCGCGTGCAGGTGCTCTTCGTGGGGCACGATGGCGTTTTCCGCCTCAAACGCGACCATCCTGCGTTTGATCGCCTTCGCACCTTGCTCGGCGAGGCGCTCCGGCAGAAGGCCCGGGTCTGGTTCATCGCTCAGAAGCGTGACCTCGCACTGCTGGACGTGCTGCCAGCTAGATGGGGAGTGGCCGGTTCGCACACTCGCGACGGTGGTTCTACGGCCACATTCAGGTTCGTCGGTGGTCCCTTGGATGGCCAAAGCTTCGACCACACTCAGGTCAACAAGGTCGCCACGGTCGTCCCGGTGTTGAAGGATTCGGGCAGCCGGCAGTTTCTTCTGATGCCGCCTCGCGACGAATGCGAGAGGATCTTTCGCGGTGAGTTGACCAAGGACCAAGTGCAAGGGGCACTACATCCCTATGAGCGCGTGTTCATGGCAAATGGCGCAGTAGAGTATCGGGACGCAAGTAACGGGAGCTTGGAGGGCGCGCTGCAGCCGCGCGACCAGACCGTGAGTGAAGAGGTACGGGCCCGTAAGCAGGCATTCGGGGAACTGGCTGACAGGTTCATCGAGCGACTTCGGAGCACCAAACTTACGGGGGCCACGGAGGTCGCGCTTCTTTACCAGTGTTTTGACCAGCAAGGAAACGCTTTTCCGCCGATTCGGACCTCGATCATTCCAGGGACCACTGTGCGGTTTTCCGGGGATCAACCTGGAGCGACGGTGTTCGCGGCTGCCATGCACCTGGATTCGTTGATCGGTAACATCAACTCCTTGGTCCGGAACGCCCCAACTGGATATGTGTCTTTCCCAGAGTGCCCGGGCATAGCAGTCCAGATCCGTGGTTTTGAACTAGAGATCGAGCAGCCGGCGGAGCAAGGCAATCCCTAGAAGAGAAAAGGGGGGAAAGATGAAAGGATGAAAGTGATGATAAATGATGACATTCAAGATACCAGGACCTAACAAGGCCGCTGCAGCCGACCGCCGCCGCCCCTTTCACCCCCGCGCGGTACGCTGTCCCTGCAGGCGGCCCCGGCTGCTCAGCTATGTGGTTCGGCTAAGGCGATAAGCCGCGGACGCTCCAGGTCGATTGCGCGCGAGTCGAAGAGAGCGATGGATACGCATCGTTCAAGGCGTGAGGTAAGTGGCCCAATTTACCGTAAGTTATTAGCCGCCAGACATAAGTGGCCTGGCCACTCCCGAAGCTGCCTCGAGAAAAGTTCAATAGCCGTCCTGTCGCCCCGACTTGGTTGGACAAGAAGCCCTTCGACGAGCAAGTTCCGTTACCGCGCGTCGGCGGACGCGCCGTCCAGGACCCATTCGGTGACCAATCCGCGCTTCTCGGTGTCGATCCCACCGATTGCCAGCCTGTGGCCTTGTGTTTCGAAATATTCTCCGGCGGATCGCATGATTGCGAGTGGCGCCGCTGGCTCGGGAAACGGGATGATGGGTCTGATCCCAGTCTCAATCGTCGTCCTGCCAACGACGGCAGCGTTCGAGCATTGCCACGTGCACTGTCCGAGAAGCAAATCTCGGGTCCAGAGCCGGCTCGGAATCCTTGCGGCAAGGGAAACTCGTTGATTCACCGATTCGATCGGTGTACTCTGGGCGTCGACCACGTGCACGAGTGTGGTGTCAGAATTCAACGCTGCTCGACCAAGGCTGAGGAAGACGAAGGAACTTCCGATGTTTCGAATCGGGGTCCTGACCGCCCTCGTCGTTTGCGCCGTGCGACCCGGCGCGTTCGGGCAAGGTGTTAATCCCGCGTGGCACATTGTCTACACGCGCTCGCATCGCGCCACCTTCGAGCAGGAATGGAAGTACACCTTCCGCAACCACAAATCGAGGCATTGGTTCATCGCTCTGCGCTATCCCCCCGAATTGCCATGGAGCCGAGAAGCCGTCGGCAAGGCCGAACTTCGCACCAGTACCGGATGGATACCGTTTACGGAAGTCATCGACGAAAGTCGCGAGAGGCGCCGCATGCTGGCCATCGACTACGCGCACGACGACCCGCTGCTGCGGAAAGGTTTTACGGTACGAACCACGTTAACGGCCACGATCTACGACCAGCGACTTGAACGGGGCAGCCCGGCCAGACCGGTTCCTCCGCTGACACCTCAAGAGCGCCAAAAGTGGCTGGAGCCGACGAACACGTACGACTTCCACGCGCCCATCGTCAAAAAATGGATGGACGATCACAAAATGTGGAAGGGCAAGGAGGAGGAAGTCCTTGAATTTATCCATCGCGTGTACAAGCAACTGCGTGTGCATATGCCGTACAGCACGAAGGAGGGCGGAGCGTGGGTCTGCAGCCAGATTCTCAAGGTCGGCTTCGGTGAGTGCTGCCGACACTCGATTGTCACCACATCCATCCTGCGGGCCAACAAGATCCCTGCGCGGACCGTCTGCGGCC
>Ga0208696_1001062_pt1 | contig 16929 bp, 13 predicted proteins | sample Sb_taG_9_FD_187711 | JGI IMG/M metagenome (GOLD analysis project Ga0208696, IMG submission 187711) | Peat soil microbial communities from Weissenstadt, Germany - Sb_50d_b_LC metaG (SPAdes) (version 2) | ecosystem: Environmental > Terrestrial > Soil > Wetlands > Peat | place: Germany... | reverse complement strand
GATGCCGCGGCGGTGACCCGATGACCGGCCTCGGGCAGGTCGAGCGGCTCGCCCGGCGCATCGACGCCGCCACGCCGCCGCACCGCGACCGCGCGGTCGACGCGCTGCGCGCCCTGGCCATCGCGGGCGTCATCGGCGGCCACTGGCTGGTCACCGCGATCGTGCCCGGGCCCGGTTATGGGCCCGGTTATGGGCCCGGTTATGGGCAGGGCCACGCCGGCACCGTGCTCAGCGACAACAGCCCGCTGGCCTCGATGCCGTGGCTGGCCCCGCTCTCCTGGGTGTTCCAGACGCTCGCGGTCTTCTTCCTGGTCGGCGGCTACTCGGCGGCCCGGAGCTACCGGGGCGGGTACCTCGCCTGGCTGCGCAAGCGGATGGTCCGGCTCGCCCGTCCGGTCGCGGCGCTGGCGGCGGTCTGGATTCCGGTCACCGTCGGCATGTGCCTGGCGGGCGTCCCCTCCACTACCGTGCACACCCTGCTGTTCCTGGTGATCAGCCCGCTGTGGTTCCTGTGCGTGTACGCCGGGCTGACCGCGCTGACCCCCGCGGCCCTGTGGCTGGTCCGGCGGTTCGGTGCGTGGGCGGCCGCCTTCCCGGCCGCCGTGGTGGCCGCCGCCGACCTGGTGCGGTTCGGCCTGGGCGGGCCGTCCTGGGTGGGCTGGGTCAACCTCCCGGCCGGCTGGCTCGTCCCGTACCTGCTCGGCATCGCCTGGGCGCTGGGATCGCTGCGCGGCCGCCGGGGCCCCGCGCTGATGCTGGCCGGCGGCGTCGCCGCGACCGCCGCGCTGATCGCCTGGGCCGGGTACCCGGCCAGCATGGTCGGCGTGAACGGAGCCCACATCTCGAACCTGAACCCGCCCACCCTGGCCGCGGTGACCTTCGGGATCGCCCAGTGCGGCCTGGCCCTGCTGCTGCGGTACCGGCTGGCGCAGGCGATGCGCCGGCCCCTGGCCTGGGCCGGGATCGCGCTGGTCAACCTGTCGGCGATGACCCTGTTCATCTGGCATGAGAGCGCGTTGGTCACCGTCAGCTCCCTGGGCCTGCTGGCCGGCCGGGTGCCGGGCCTGCTCACCGCCCCGACGCACGGCGCCTGGGTGGCCGAACGGCTCGTCTGGCTGCCGGTGTTCGCGATCGTCCTGTCGGGCCTGTGGCTGGCGTTCCGCCGGGCGGAGCGCTAGGGCGGGCCGAGCGGCAGCCGGGACGGGGGCTTGACCTCGGCCAGCCGCAGGTAGGTGACCAGCCGCTGTCCGCCGCGGGTGGCCAGGCTGGCCAGCACCTGCTGCAGCTCGGCGACGTCGCGGGCCACCACGGTGAGCAGGTAGTCCGTCTCGCCGGCCACGGTGTCCGCCGCGATGACCTGCGGCAGGGACCGGATCAGGTCGTCGAACCTCTGGGCCGAGCGCACGTCGTGGCGGGCCAGGGTGGCGGCCACGTAGACCTGGAGCGGGAAGCCGCAGGCGTCCGGGTCGAGCTGGGCGCTGATGACGCGGATGACGCCCGACTCCTTGAGCCGGCGGACCCGGTGCAGGGTCGCCGCGGGCGACAGCCCGGCCAGGCGGGCCAGCTCGACGTTGGTCCGGTCTGCGTCCTCCTGCAGCGCGGTGAGCAGCTGGATGTCAACATCATCAAGTGAAACAGCCATAATACAAAATATTGTATTGTTGTTAGCGGTCACTAGCAAATTCTGTGCTTGCTGTCGGCGAGCATGACGGCATGAACACCAACCGCCGTCACGCCGTCGCAGCCCTCATCGCGGCCGGGCTGCTGTGGGGCACCACCGTGCCGCTGTCCAAGCTGGCCCTGCAGTGGCTGGCTCCGGGCTGGCTCACCGCGGTGCGCTTCGGCCTGGCCGCCGCGGTCCTGCTGCCCGTCGCGCGGCGCCGGGCCGGGGGGGTCTGGGGGGAACGGCTGCCCGCCAGGACCAGGAGGGGCCTGGGGAGGATCGTCCGCCCGAAGCTGGCCCTCCTGGGCTCGGGGGCGGTCGGGTACGGAGGGTCGGTCATCGTGCAGAACGCCGGGATCGCCCGGACCAGCGTCACCCACGCGGCCCTGCTGATCGGGGCGGTGCCGGTGCTGGTCGCGATCATCGCCGCGGCCTGGCACCGCAGCGTGGCCCGTCCGCTGGCCTGGCTGGGCTTCGCGGTCTCGCTGGGCGGGATCGGCCTGGTCACCGCGGGCAGCGCCGGGGGCGGCGCGAGCGTGCGCGGCGACGGGCTGGTGCTGGTCTCGCTGGTGCTGTCGGCCGCGTTCACGGTGGCGCAGGGCCGGCTGCTGCCCGGGCGCGACCCGGTCGCGGTCACCGCGGTCCAGTTCCTCGGGGCCGCGCTGGGCGCGCTGGCCTTCACCGCCCTCACCGAGGGCGTGCCCGCCGTCCCGGCGGGGCCCGGGCCTGTGCTGGCCGTGGCCGCGCTGGCGCTGGGCGGCACGCTGGTGCCGTTCACGTTGTTCGCCTACGGGCAGAGCCGGGTGCCGGCCGAGATCGCCGGGGCGTTCCTCAACATCGAGCCGCTGGTCGGCGCGATCGCGGGGATCGTGTTCTTCGGCGACCCGGCGGGCCCCAGGCAGCTGGCCGGGGGCCTGGCCGTGGCCGTCGGGATCGGGCTGAGCTCGACCCCGGGCTCAGCCGAGGTACGGGCCGAGGAGGGTCAGGTCGGCGGCCGAGAGCCGGTCGCGGGCGGTCTTGGCCTGATGCCAGTAGGGGTAGATGAGCGGCGGGGCGCTGGCCGCCTCGAGCCGGGCCCGTTCCTCGCCGGTGAGACGCAGCGACGCCGCCTCGAGGTTGTCGGCGAGCTGATCGCCGGTGCGCGCCCCGATGACCAGCGAGGTCACGCCGGGCCGGCCAAGGGTCCAGGCCAGCGCGACCTGGGCGGCCGAGACCTCGTGCTGCTCCGCGATGCTGATCAGGAGCTCCACGATGTCGTGGAGGCCCTCGGGGTCGTAGACCGGCGGTTCGTCCCAGTCCGACAGCTGGCGCGATCCGACCGGGGCCTGGTGGTTCCTGCGGTACTTGCCGGACAGCAGCCCGCCCGCCAGCGGGCTCCACACCAGGATGCCCAGGCCCTGGTCGACGGCCAGCGGGATCAGCTCGTACTCGGCCTCGCGGGCCTGCAGGGAGTAGTAGATCTGCTGGCTGACCAGCGGCGCCAGGTCCAGCCGGCCGGCGATGCCCAGCGCCTTCATCAGCTGCCAGGAGGTGTAGTTGGAGGCGCCGGCGTACCGCACCTTGCCCGAGCGGACCAGGTAATCCAGCGCGTGCAGGGTCTCCTCCAGCGGGGTCTGGCCGTCCCACTCGTGGACCTGGTACAGGTCGATGTGGTCGGTGCCGAGACGGCGCAGGCTGGCCTCGCAGCCGGAGATGATGTGATGGCGGGACAGCCCGGAATCGTTCGGGCCGCGGCCCATGCCCATCCGGACCTTGGTGGCCACCAGCACCCGGTCCCGGCGGCCCCGCAGGACGTGGCCCAGGATCTCCTCGGACAGGCCGGAGGAGTAGACGTCGGCGGTGTCGATGAGGTTGACCCCGGCGTCCAGGCACATGTCCACCTGGCGTTCGGCCTCCTCGACGTCGGTCGAGCCCACGTCCGCGAACGCCCCGGTGCCGCCGAACGTCATCGTTCCCATGGTCAGCACGGACACCCGCAGGCCCGACCGGCCCAGTGCGCGATACTCCATGGGCCCGACCTTACTCATCGCGGCACGAGCCGGCCGGCGAGGGTGGAACCACGTTCCGTTCGGTATAAAAATCGCGGGCCGGACCTCAGCTGGCCGTAGGGACGGGGGCGGGGTGGGCGGCGTGCCAGGCGATCGCGGTGGCGGCCAGCGCGGCCAGGCCGGCGGTGAGCATGGCCGCCCGGTCACCGGAGACCGGAGCGCCGCCGACGGCCAGCGCCACCGCGGGCAGCAGCGCGGCGCCCACCGCGGCGCCGATCTGGCGGCTGGTGTTGATCATGCCGCCGACCAGGCCCTGGTCGGCGTCGGCCATGCCGCGGCTGGCCAGCACCACCGACCCGAACGCGGTGCCCGCGGTGCCCGCTCCGATCAGCATGACCACGAGCAGGACCGGGCTGTAGCCGCCGGCCGGCAGCTGGGTCAGCACGGCGAAGCCGATCGCGGCGCAGGCGCCGGTCAGCACCAGCAGCCGCCGGACGCCTATGCGGCGGGCCAGACGCGGGCCGAGCATGCCCATGGCGAACCCGACCACGCCCTGCGGGGCGATGGCCAGCCCGGTGAACAGCGGTGTCTCGTGCAGCACCTGCTGCAGATACAGCGACAGGACCAGCATCTCGCCACCGTTCCACAGGCCCAGCAGGAACGACAGCGTGCTGCCGTCGCGCAGCCCGGGGCGGTGCAGGAGGGAGAGGCGGACGAGCGGCTCGGGGTGCTTCGTCTCGGCCTTCACGAAGACGGCGGCGGCCGCGGCCGAGGTGACGATGGCCGCGATGACCAGCGGGGAGGTCCAGCCGAGGACGACACCCTGGGAGACCGCGTACACGCCGAGGGCGACGGCGCTGGTGATCAGGAGGGCGCCGCGGACGTCCAGGCGGTGCGGTTCCGTGCGGCCGGCTCCGGCCTTCCCGAGGATCGCGGGGGCCAGGGCGGCGGCGGCCAGGCCGACCGGGACGTTGACCAGGAATACCGCGCGCCAGCTGGTGAACTGGACGAGCACGCCGCCGAGGACCTGGCCGGAGACGAAGCCGACCGAGGCGATCGCACCGTACAGGCCGATGGCGCGAGTGCGCTGCGGGCCTTCGGGGAAGCTGGTGGTGATGAGGGACAGGGCGGCGGGGGCGACGATCGCGGCGCCCGCGCCCTGGATGACCCGGGCCGCGATCAGCAGCGCGGGGTCCCGGGCCAGGCCGCCGGCCAGGCTGGCCAGCGCGAACGCGACGAGGCCGCTGATGAACATCCGGCGCCGGCCGAACAGGTCGGCGGCGCGGCCGCCAAGGATGAGCAGGCCGCCGAACGAGATGGCGTATCCCGTGACGATCCACTGCACCGCCTCCGGGGGCATGTGCAGCTCGCGCTCGATCGAGGGCAGCGCGACGTTCACGATGCTGAAGTCAAGGACGACCATGAACGCGGCGACCAGGATGAGGGCCAGCTGCAGGGGCCGGCGGCTAGGGGCTGCCGGTGCTGTTCTCGGCGGTGCTGTTCTAGGGGCTGTTCTCGGCGGTGCTGTTCTTGGGGCTGTTCTTAGCGGGGCTGTTTCGGCGGACGCGGCGGCGGGCATGGTACCAATCAGATACGTAACGGATCGTTTCGGATTTCCAGGGGGTAGAACCAGGCTATGAACGGGGATATTCCGGCTCCGGGCGGGGGGCAGCGCGGGCGCCCGCGGTCCCAGGAGGCGGACCGCGCGATCCTGGCCGCCGCGCTGGACCTGCTGTCCTCGCGCGGGCTGGCGGCCATGTCGATCGAGGAGGTCGCGGCGCGGGCCGGGGTGGGCAAGGCGACGATCTACCGGCGCTGGCCGTCGAAGGGGCTGCTCGCACTCGATGCGTTCGTCACGTCGTTCCGTGAACAGCAGCCGCTGCCGGACACCGGGAGCCTGCGCGACGACCTTATCGCGGCGCTAACCGCGTGGGTCCGGGCGGTCACCCGGACCTCCATGGGTCCGATGCTGACCGGCCTGATCGCCGAGGCGCAGCACGATCCTTCATTGCGGGCCGCATGGCGGGAGCGGATGCTCGAACCGCTGCGCACCCAGTACCGGGTCATGCTGGACCGCGCCGTCGCGCGCGGTGAGATCCCGGCTACGGTGGACCGGGAGGTCGTGCTGGACCTGTTCTTCGGGGCCGCGCAGCATCGGCTCCTGCTCGGGCACCTGCCGCTGACCGACGACTTCATCCGCGAGGTCGTGGACGTGATCCTGGACGGGATCCGGGCCCGCTGATTTGCGGCGCTCTCGTGGGCCGGTGCGGACGCCTGCCGGTGCGGTGCGGACGCCTGCCGGTGCGGCGGGGCCGGTGCGGCGGGGCCGGTGCGGCGGGGCCGGTGCGGCGGGGCCGGTGCGGCGGTGCGGAGGCCTGCCGGTGCGGCGGTGCGGCGGTGCGGCGGTGCGGGCTCCTCCCAGGACCCCACACGTCTCACCAGCACCATGGTGCACCATATATTCGAACCAGCGGAAATTTATGCGGAGGATTCGTCTTTAACGGAGATTTTGGGTAACTATGATTGCCCGGATCTTCCGCGACGGCCGGATCTTCCGCGATAATGCCGCGGCCGGGCGCGCCATGGGCCCTCCCCCGCACCACGGTACCCACCAGCACCACACGCCCGGGGCACCCGCAAGCCATGGGAGCGGCCAATGTCCCGCGCGGCGGGTCTAGGGCCAGCCAGGGAACGTCATGGCCTCGGGCACAGCGACTCCCATAGGACGGTGGTTGGTGATGGGTCACGTCCTCGAGGTGCGTTACCGTGGCGTTCTGGCGCTGGAGTGAAGGGAGAGCAGATGATCGCACGGATATGGCGGGGATGGGCGCCGCTGGCGACCGCCGATGCCTATCGGCGCCACTACGAGACTGAGGTCACCGAGCACCTGCAGGCCGTCAGCGGCTTCCATGGTGCCCGCCTCTTGCGCCGCGAGGAGGGCGGAGAGGTCATGTTCACCTCCATCACGTTCTTCGCCAGCCTGGACGCCATCCGCGGCTTTGCCGGTGACGATTACGACGTGGCGGTCGTCGAGGAAGCCGCCCGGCGGGTACTGAGCCGCTGCGACGAGCAGGTCTCGCACCATGAGGTCGTCGCCGGCCTGGGCTGAGCGAGCTCAGATCAAGGTGGGCGCGGCGATTTCAGCTGAAGATCCCGCGGGGCAGGGTCATCGACACGACCCAGTTGGGGAGGTCCACCGTCTCGCTGATCTTCAGGTCGCCGGCCACGCTGCACAGGGCGTAGGCCTCGTGCAGGCTCAGCTGCTGGTCGGTGACCAGCCAGTCGACCATGTCCCGGACCGCGTTCTTGGCGTTCTCCATCAGGTCGGGGCCGATGCCGGTGGTGTGGTAGTAGCCGCGGGCCAGCATGTCGGCAGGCATGGCCAGCTGGGTGGGGTCCGCGGCGGGAACGATCGCCCGGGGGGAGGCGATGACGCTGTTCTTGATCACCTGGAATCGCAGGGTGACGGCCATCAGGGTCTCGATCGCCGTCACACAGACCTCGCCGTCCCCCTGGGCCATGTGCCCGTCCCCGGCGGAGAACTTCGCGCCGGGAGCGTAGACCGGAAACTGGATCCGGGCTCCCTTGGTGAACTGCCGGATGTCGGCGTTGCCGCCCATGCCGCCGCTGACGCTGGGCGGCAGGGTGCGGTACATGCCCTTGCGCATCGGCGCGACGCCGTAGATGCCCATGAAGGGAGCGATCGGGATCCGCGCCCGCCGGCCGGTATCCGCGCCGGTGAAGGTGGCGAACCCGGTGCTGCGGCCTCGCTCGAACGTGAACAGCTGGACGAACGGCGAACCGCTGTTGTACGGCTGGTCCTCGGGAATCGCGCCCGGCACCGGCCCCGGGTTGGGGTCGCTGATCTGGGAGGCCTCGGTGAACTGGGTGACCGGCGCGAGCAGGTCCGGCCGCAGCGACCCGAACAGGCCCAGAGCCGGGCCGATCACGACGTAGCCGAAGTCCACCAGCGGGGCGACGTCCAGGACCTCGACCTCCAGGATGTCGCCGGGCTCGGCCCCCTCGACCTCGACCGGACCGGTCAGCGGGTGCACCCGGCCCAGATCGACGGTCATGCTCGCCTCGGGCGTCAGCGTCCGGGCGGCCTCGCCGATGTCCAGCGCGTCGCGGCACAGCAACTGGATCACTTCCCCCGGGCGTACCACGGCCACCGGCGGCAGATCGCGGTTCCAGCGGGTGTGCAGGACCTGGCCATAGCCGTCCACGACCTGCGCCCCAGCCGGCCCGGCCACCACATCCGGCGCGCCGGAGCCGGCGACATCCATCCCGCCGTCGGCCGCTGCGCCGCCCGCCGTGCCGGCCGCTGCGCCGCCCGCGGCCAGGCTCGAGAAGGCGGTCGCCGCCGCCGGGCCGAGCGCAGCCTGCTGCACCAGGCCACCGCCTGGCACGCTACCCGAGTGGACGAAACACATCGCGGCTCCTCCCATCGTGTCCCAGTCGTGTCCGACCGCGGCCGGCCCAGCCCTGGGTCCCGGCCGAGTTGCCGTCGGCCGTCGTCCCTCTACGATCGCGCACAACCACCGGCCTCGGGAAGGCACACCACCATCCCGGGTGGACGCCCGTCACGCCGGTCCGGCTGTTACGTCGGGCCGGTCCGTTCCGTCAAAGGAGTATCCACCGGAACGAACGGCAAAGGGGATCATCATGGACGCCCGGTTCAGCTACTACGGCCACGGCGTGGCGGCGAAGTTCACCAAGTACATCAACTCGGCCGGCGCGGTCATCTCGAACTCAGCCCTGCCGACCGCGACGCAGGATCTGGTGAAGATCCGGGCCAGCCAGATCAACGGCTGCGCCGCCTGCACCGACATGCACACCAAGGATGCTGCGCACGCCGGGGAAACCCAGGTGCGGCTCAACCTGGTCGCGGCGTGGCGGGAGGCGACGGTGTTCACCGAGGCCGAGCGGGCTGCCCTGGAGCTCACCGAGCAGGGCACCCGCATCGCCGATGCGGCCGGCGGAGTGAGTGACGAGGCGTGGGCGAACGCGGCCAAGCACTACGACGAGGATCAGCTCGCCGCGCTGGTGTCGCTGATCGCCCTCATCAACGCGTACAACCGCATCAACGTCATCACCCGGCAGCCGGCCGGTGACTACCAGCCCGGCCAGTGGGGATGACCGCCGTTCACCGCCTCGGGCGCGGCCGGCGAGCTGGCGCTGGAGCGCCTGCCATGGGCCGCCCGGTCCCGCAGGCCCTGAACGCGTTCTGCGTCCAGGGCCTGCGGGCATCATGTCGTCCTCGGCCCCGGTCGCGCTAGGAGCTGGGCTCGCCGGCGGGCTGGATGTTCTGGTTGATGTGGAATGTGTTGTCCGGGTCGTAGCGGTGCTTGATCTGGGCCAGCCGGTCGTAGTTGCCGCGGTAGGAGGCCTTGACCCGGTCGTGGCCCTCGTTCATCAGGAAGTTGACATAGCCGCCGCCGGCCGAGGTCGGGTGGAGCTCTTCCCAGTAATCCTGTGCCCATCGGGAGATGCGGCCGGCGTTCGCGGGATCGGGGTCGACGCCGACGATGACGCCTGCCCAGCCGCCGTCCCGGTAGGCGAAGGCGGTCGCAGCGGCCGGTACCCGGCTGGCGGCGCCGTCGATCGGGTACATGTGCATGGTGGAGTGGCCGGTCGGCAGCTGCGCGCCGTACTTGACGTGCACGTCGATCGCGGCGTCGGAGATCTCGTTGAAGAAGTCCGCCTTCCAGTACCACTGGAGCCCGGCCGGGTAGAGGCCGTCGAATGCGCTTTGCAGCACGGTGAACGGCATCGGCTGCAAGCCGGCCAGCAGCGGCGAGCCGTAGGTCCTGACCGGCTCGAGTACCTCCTCAGCGCGGTCATGCGATCCGGTGTAGCACCACACGATGCCGCAGGCCTTGCGTCCCCACAGCGCTTCGGGAAATGGCGGCGCGGGCGGGATCGTCAACAGCGCGATCCAGCCGCTGAGCTCTTCCGGCAGCGACGGCACTAGCTCCCGGTACCAGCGCATCACCTCGGAGGTGTCGGCGAGATCGTACAGGACTGGGCCGCCGATGATCGTCCCTCCCTCGCCGATGTCGTGGCAGCGGAAGGCGAACGAGGTGACGATGCCGAAGTTCCCGCCCCCGCCGCGTAGCGCCCAGAACAGATCGCTGTGGGAACTCTCGCTGGCCGTCACCAACCTCCCGTCGGCGAGGACCACGTCGGCGGCGAGGAGGTTGTCCACGGTCAGGCCGAAACGCCGGGTGAGGTAGCCGATGCCCCCGCCGAGCGTCAGGCCGGCCACCCCGGTCGAGGCCAGGAAGCCGGAGGGAGTGGCCATGCCGAACGCCACGGTCGCATGGTCGACGTCTCCCCAGGTGCATCCGGCGTCGGCTCGGACCGTATGACTCTGCGGGTTGACCGTGGTGCTGCGCAGCAGCGACAGGTCGATGACCAGGGCGCCGTCCCATACTCCGAAGCCGGCGGCGTTGTGGCCGCCCCCGCGGACCGCAATCTCGATGCCGTGGGAGCGGGCGAACCGCACACAGCTGATGATGTCGGCGGTGTCCCGGCAGCGGGCGATGGCCGCCGGGCGCTTGTCGATCATGGCGTTGTATACCGCTCGTGCCTGGTCATAGCCGGGGTCTCCGGGCAGGATCAGATCACCACGGACGGCAGCGGCCAGTTCCGCGTACGGAGAGGTGGTCGTGGCGGCTGATGTAGTCATGTCGCTCCCATCGGATGCGTCGTTGAAGTCGGTGCACGCCGAAGGTACGTGCCGCGGCGTTCGCGCAGCGTTCGGACCGCGCGCTGGGCGCTAGTCCGCCGGGGGAACAGAGAGGGGAACGCCGGGAGCAGAAGGACGAACGCGTCGCGTACCGAGGTCACGCTCGCAGCGCCGCAGCAGCGCGACACTGCCGTGTCCGGCGGCCATCTGCGCCGCGGAGCGCAGGCGGGTGATGGCGGCCTGGTCCTCGTCATAGGCGGCGCGCATTCGCATCACCTCGGGCAGCCACCACACGTCGTCGTGGACGCGTCCGGCGGCGAGAGCGGCGTCGAGGATCGCTCGTGCGGCGCCGGGCTGGTTGTCCCGGGCCGACAGGTCGGCGAGCAGCGAGAGCCAGTACGGCATGCGCGTGAACGCTCCCTCCGACTTGAGGTTGCTGATTCCACGGCGGACCAGATCGGTGCCTGACGTGCCCGTCCGGGACCAGCCGTCCAGGATCAGCACCCACTCGCGGTAGTAGGCGAAGTCATGCCGGTCGCACAGCTGACGCAGCTCGTCAATGGTGGTCCTGAGCTCGGACAGGTCGTGGCGCATCTGGTGGGTGATGGCGCCGTAGGCGAGGGCCACCACCTGGCTGTAGGGGTGGTCGATCGTCCGGGCCAGCCTGATGGCCTCGCGGCAGGCGCCCAAGGCCTCGTCGTCCTGGCCGAGCAGCCAGTGGGCATGCGCGGCCCAGGCCATCCCGTGCACGTCGGGGCGGGTGCCGACGCTCAGCCAGACCGCACCGCTCGCCAGCTTCGCGGCCAGTTCCAGATGACTTAGCCCTTCGGCAGGCCTCCCCAGGCTCACGGCCGAACCGCCGACGGCAAAATGAGCCTGGCCACCCAGCTCGGATTCCGGATCGGCGAGGTCCAGGGCACGGGTGGCCGTGCGGTGGCTGTCGGCCGTACGCCCCTGCACGAACTGCGTGGCCCACAGCGCGGCCATGCCGGCGACCATGGAGTCTTTGCGGCCCAGCGATTCGGCGAGGGCGATCGTCCGCTCCAGTGCCCGCTGCAGACCTGGAGATGAGTAGCCGTACCTGGCGTTGAGTGGTGCCGCCATCGCCTCCAGCACCGCGACTTCGCGGGAGTCCCGGTCTCGTCCTTCAGGCAGGGCGGCCACGATTGACAGCGTCTTCTCGTGCAGCCGGATGGCCTCCGTATGGGCGAACATGCCTGCTGCGACTTCGGCTGCCCGCTGGTAGTAGGCCATCGCCCGCTCCGGCCGCCCGGCCCGGGCGTACTGCTCGGCGAGCGGGGCCGCGACGCTGTCGGTGTCCTCGGCGTGGAGCAATTCCAGGCCCTGGGCGATGCGCCGGTGCAGCAGCCAGCGTTTCGGCGGGCTGATCCCCGCATACGCCGTTTCGCGCAGCAGGTCGTGGGAGAAGTCGTAGCCATCCCGGAATTCCCGCACGATCCTGCGCCGCCACAGCTCGTCGACTGCTTCCACGACCAGGTCGGCGTCCAGGTCGGATGCCTCAGTGAGCAGATCGAGGGTGAAGTTCGCGCCTACCGCCGCCGCGAGGCCGGCCACCTCCCTCGCTGCCGCAGTTCCCTGTTCGAGACGTTTGCGCAGCACTGTAGCGAGATCACCGACCGGGAGCAGCGGGTCGCCGGGAGCCGCGGTGCCGCGCACCGCCTCGATGACATACAGCGGGAAGCCACCCGTCGCCGCTTGCAGCAAATCCGCGTCGGCCTCAGGAAAACGCTGCCCGGAGACCGCCTCAGCGAGATGCGCCGTGTCGGCGGCCTCCAGCGGGCTGAGGGAGACCTCGGTGAGCAATCCGGTGGCCCGCATCCGGACGATCCAGCCTGCGAGTTCGGCGTCTTCGTCGAGGCTGTCTTCGCGCACTGTCGCGGCCACCAAGAGCTGGGCGTCACCGGCCAGCCCCAGGCAGAACGTGACGAACGCCAGTGTCTCCTGGTCACACCACTGCATGTTGTCCAGCACCAGCAGCAGCGGGCGGTGAACGGCGATCAGCGCCCGCGCCAGGCCTTCGAAGAAGCGGTGACGTTGCCAGGCATCCGCCATCACTCTCGAGCTGGTCCGCCGGTCTGCGTCGGTCTCGGCGGGAATGAGCCTGCCGACCTCGGCGCGCCAGGCGGGGTCGATGGTCGCTACCGCTGACTGGACCGCATCGTGCCGCAGCCAGTCCGCCACCGGGGCCAGCGCCAGCCGCCCCGCTGTCCCGAAGCACCGGGCAATCGCGACTACCGCGCCGTGTGACCGCGCCATCTCGGCGACCTCGGCTACCAGGCGGGTTTTCCCGACGCCAGCGCCGCCGCGGACCAGCGCCAGACCACGGCCCCCCGCCACCGCGGCCCGCCACGCGTCCTGGAGCACGCCGAGCTCAGCGGACCGGCCGAAAAGCTGAGCCGCCGCCAGCCCGGGGCGGTGCATGCCCGGGTCAGCGCCCGCCAGCTGTGCTGCCGGGGTCTGTGCTGCCGGGAGCTGTGCTGCCGGGAGCTGTGCTGCCGGGCGAGCGTGTGCCATCAGGCGCCGGAACACCTGGCGCGTCGAGGGGTCCGGGGCGACGCCGAGCTCGCGCTCAAGCACCGACGCGCAGTGATGATAGGTGCTGACCGCGCCAGCGCGGTCACCCAGATCGGCCTGCAACTCCATCAGGGTGCGATACCCGACCTCCTCCAGCGGCTGCAGCTGGACCCGGCGCCGCGCGGCCTCCACCGCGCCGGCCAGGTCACCCGCTCGCGCCCGTACCGCACAGACCAGGTCGCACACGTCCGCGCACTGACGCTCCAGCTGCGATCTGGCGTCAAGCAGCCAGTCTTCGTACACGCCAGGCAGCAGCTCACCCCGGTACGCGGCGATCGCCGCGGCGGAATGCAACAGGACCCCGTCGTCGTCACCGGCCGCCGCCGCCGCCAAGGCAGCCATCCGCTCGATATCGAAGACGCGTACGTCGACCCGGCATGTCTTCATGTCACGCCAGCACAGATCCCTGGACGTCACCACGAGCGAAGGCTCGTCGCCCAGAACCTGGCGCAAGTGGTGCAATTCGCGGCGCAGGTTGGTCAGCGCCTGCGCGTCCGTGGACTCGGGCCAGAACAGGCCCGCGATCCGCTGCCGGACCTGCGGGGACCCGGCGTGCACGACCAGGAAGGCGACCAGGACAACAGCGCGCGACGACCGGGCCCGGACGCTTCCGGCCCGGTCGTCGGCGATTGTCTGCTCCCCGAGGAGCGACACATGCAACACGTCGACCCACCTGCTCCCCTGCAGCCATAAATGAGCCGGCCAGGTGGAGAAGTTGTGCAGGCCGAGTGGAGAACCTGTAGATCCGGCCCGGCTTGATCTAGCCGGAGGTGTCCTCGGCGAAGAGGTACTCATGCACTAGGCGCACCGCTGTCGCGCCGTCACCGACGGCGGAGGCAACCCGCTTGATCGAGCGGCACCGGGTGTCTCCTACTGCGAAAACGCCAGGGACCGACGTCTCGAGAGGGAGAGGTGCGCGGCCCGGCGGCCACCACGACGGATGCGATCTGTCCGGTACGACGTCGCGTCCGGTCCGGATGTAGCCGCGTTCGAGCTGGACCGTTTCCGGCAGCCATTGCGTGCGCGGCTCACCGCCGATCAGCACGAACAGCGCGGCCGCCGGGACCTGCTCGGACCGGTCGCCCAGCTTGTCGTACAGTGTGAGCGTTTCGAGGTGATCGTCTCCGTGGCCGTCGCAGACCTCGGTGCGCAAGCGCACCGTGAGGTTGCCGCTGGCCTCGATCTCGCGGATCAGGTAGTCCGACATCGTGTGCGCCAGGCCGTCCCCGCGCGCGAGCATCGTGACCTGGCGGGCGTAGCGGGCCAGGTGCAGCGCGGTCTGGCCGGCCGAGTTCCCGGCCCCCACGACGTAGACGTCCCGGCCTTGCATAGCCCGCGTCTCGCTCCCGGCGGCGCCGTAGAAGACCCCGGCGCCGACCAATGCCTCCAGGCGCGGCACGCCCAGGCGCCGCCACGAGATGCCGGTCGCGACGATGACAGCCTTGGCGGCGACCTGACGGCCGCCGGTGAGCTGCACGATCCGCTCGCCGTCCCGGTATCCCAGGCCGGCCGCACGCTGGGAGAAAACCATGTGCGCGCCGAACATCCAGGCCTGCTCGCACGCCCGGCGGGTGAGGTCATGCCCGCTGATGCCATGCGGGAAGCCGGGATAGTTCCGGATCATCGGGCTGTTTCCCGCCTGACCGCCGGAAATGGTCTCCTCCAGCACTACCGTCTGCAGGCCCTCGGATGCCGCGTAGACCGCGGCCGTCAGCCCGGCCGGCCCGGCCCCGACGATCACGAGGTCACACTCGCTGATATCACTGGAAACGGTTCCGCCGGTTGCCTCGATGACCTGCGTGAGCGTCGGCCGTACCATCGTGTAGCCATCATGGCGGATCACAACCGGCAGCCGTGACGCATCCAGGTCCTTGCCTTTCAGCAGGAGGCGGCCCTGCTCACCGTCGGCATCGTAGAAGCGGAATGGCTCGCTGAAGCGGGTCAGTAGCTCCTGCAACTCGTGCGTGCCGCGGTCGTTGAGCCCCCCGACGACCTGAAACAAGTCGAAGCCGACGTGCTGATCCTTGGCCCATTCGGCCAGGAACCCGCTGATCTCGCGGTACAGATCCTGCTCGAGCGCCCACGGCTTGGTGAGGTGGTAGTCGGCCTGGCCGAGCATCATGGCCTGGACTATGGGGCTGCGCGCCGAGTAATCGCGCTCCACCAGCAGCACCCGCTTGGCCAGCGGGTGCATCTTATGGGCACGCGCCAAGAACTCGGTCCCCGGCATCTCGCTCAGGCCGTGATCGGCAATAAGCAGCGCCACCTGCTGGTACTGATCCGCTAGCCGGCGCAGCGCCGCCAGCCCCGCGGCGGCCGACGACTCACCGATCACCCGGAAGTCCCCGCCGAACCGCCGACCGAGATCATCCCGCAGCGCCTGCACCACCCCGGCGTCGTCATCGATTACGAACAGAACGGGCCGTGCCCCGAGTTTCCCGTCTGCCGTGCTCTCCGGCGCCGATGCCCCAAATGATGCCGCGTTCATCTAGCCCCCTGGATAGCTAGCTGGGTGTTCAGGCACCACGAAACTAGGCCCCGCACCGTTCGCCCAGCGTTCGCCTGGCGCGCAGTCGGTAGGCGAGCTGGGACTGGGATAGTGGGTGGCCGGAGCGCCGGCTGTGACCACAGAGCGTCCCGGGATAGCAGCAAAGACGGCAGCTCTTAGCTCTTACCCTTATGCCGAACGGAGCCCGATGACTGAATACCGTGCGTCGTTCGACGCAACCATAAAGTTCAGCAACGGCGGCGACCTGACGGCTCATGGATTCCGTGTCGATGTTCCCTCGCCCGACATCGACCAGGATGACATCGCCGCGCTGTTCGTGGCCTCGCTTGGCTTGCTGATGACGGACTCGGTCACGCTCGCCAATGTGGAGATCTTCGCCGAACCGCACAAGGGAACGCGGGGAGGGCCGTCGGATCACAGCCGCGGGACGCCGCCCGCGGGCGGCCGGCTGGTCGAGCTCAGCCATGTCATCCGCGCCGGGATGGTCACCTATCCAGGCCTCCCCGGCCCGGAGATCATCCCGTACCCGACCAGGGATGCCTCGCGTGGGCACTACGCCCCAGGCACCGAATTCGCCATTGACCGGCTTACCTTGCTCGGCAACACCGGCACTTATCTCGACACCCCCTATCACCGGTACCCGGACGGGGCGGACCTGAGCGGCATACCCCTGGCCCGGACCGCCGATCTGCCGGCCGTGGTGGTCCGGATAACCGGCGCGCACCAGCCCGGCATCGATACCGGCGCGTTGGCAGCACTCGACGTGGCCGGGCGGGCGGGTCAGCCGCACCATCGGCGACAGCCGCAGCAGCAGCGTGGTGATCTGGACTAGGAGCAGGGGCACGTAGACCAGGGCCCACGGGGGCGGGTCGGGCAGGACCATGTGGATCCTGAATATCACGATGGGGTCGAAGGGCAGCTCGAAGATCATCGGTGCGGCTATCGCGCCGATAGCGGCGCTGGCCAGCCTGGTCGGGAGGTCAGGGGACCTGCGCGAGATGATGATGACGAAGAGAACCGCGGCCGCCGTCAAGGTGACCGGGAGGATGGTCAGCCTGGGCATGGGCGCGCTCAGCCCAGACGCCCGGATGTCGTGAATGACCTGCCGGACGTAGATGGTTGCGCAGACCAGGAGCGCCGCTAGCGAGGTGGCCCAGGCCACTATCATGGCGGCCCGGCCGGCGGGCCCGGGCTGGGTGAACTGGACGGGCAGCGGCAGCCGGATGCCGGCCAGGACCGCGGCGCCCGCGGCGGCCAGCAGGCCGAGGGCGAGCCAGGTCCTGGCATCCCCGCCGTAGCTGGCCCATGTGGCGTACTGAGTCATTTGACCACCAGCTTTCACAAGCCGCGCGCTGCCCCGGCAGGCCGCGCGCCTCAACCCTGTACACGACTTTATGTCATAAAGTAGACTCCGCTTTATGGGATAAAGTCAAGCCATGCTTTATGGCATGGAGTGGATCAGGGAGGGGTCGTGGACCACATT
>Ga0208696_1001051_pt1 | contig 17056 bp, 14 predicted proteins | sample Sb_taG_9_FD_187711 | JGI IMG/M metagenome (GOLD analysis project Ga0208696, IMG submission 187711) | Peat soil microbial communities from Weissenstadt, Germany - Sb_50d_b_LC metaG (SPAdes) (version 2) | ecosystem: Environmental > Terrestrial > Soil > Wetlands > Peat | place: Germany... | reverse complement strand
GCGTGCCCATCAGCGCCTTCATCTTCGGCGGCCGCCGCTCGGCCACCGTGCCGCTCGTGTTCCAGGCCTTCAACTGGAGCCACGGCGTCTACCTGGCGGCGACCATCGGCTCGGAAACGACGGCCGCTGCCAGTGGTACGGTCGGCGAGGTCCGCCGGGACCCGATGGCCATGCTGCCCTTCTGCGGCTATCACATGGCCGACTACTTCAGCCACTGGCTCAACACCGGTCGCCATATCCCGAACCCGCCGTGCATCTTCCGCGTGAACTGGTTCCGCAAGGACCCCAGCGGGCGCTTCCTGTGGCCCGGTTTCGGCGACAACATGCGGGTGCTCAAATGGATCATCGACCGCATCCACGGCCGGGCTCACGCGGTCGAAAGCCCGCTGGGCTGGATGCCGCACCGCCAGGATATCGACTTGCAAGGCATGAATGGATTCACCCACGATGACTTCCATCAACTCATGGAGGTTGATTGCGGCGCCTGGACCCTGGAGGCGCTTTCGGACGAAGAATTGGCCATCAAGCTCTATGGCAAGTTGCCGAAGGAATTCCTGCTCGACCGCGAACAGCTCATCTTGCGGCTGTGGCGCTCACCGGAGATGTGGAAGCTGGCGCCTGAGCTGCCCCGTTGAGACTCGCTGTTCGCGCGGGGGCGCCGGCCCCGGGCGGCGGGTGGCACTTCCGACGGACAAATCCGGAAACCATCCGGTTGAAAGCCAGGCTAGGGCCATGTAAGCTTTCCTCCCACGCCCGGTACATCCCTCCGGACAGTGAAGGGACTGCCGGGCAAAACTGATCATCCAGGTGAGGGCTGTTCCACGCAGCCCCGGAGGACCCGGTGGACTTACAACTTGAAGGCAAGCGTGCGCTGGTGACGGGCAGCAGCAGCGGCATCGGGGAGGCCATCGCCATGTCGTTGGCGAAGGAGGGGGCCTCCGTCGTCGTGCATGGCCGCAGGGAGAACGAGGCCGTGCGGGTGGCGAAGGCCATCACGGACAGCGGCGCGAGTGCCGCCGTCGCCTTGGGCGACCTGGCGACGGACGAGGAAGCCGCGCACGTCGCCAAGACAGCGATGGCGGCCTTTGGCGGCATCGACATCGTGGTGAACAACGCCGGGGCATACTTCCGGGACGAGTGGACCGACCCGAACCCGGCCCGGTGGCTCGACCTCTACAACCAGAACGTCGTCTCGGTGGTCCGCATCATCCGACACCTTCTGCCGCAGATGAAGCAGCGGGGGTGGGGGCGGCTCATCCAGATCGGGAGCGGCCTTGCCTCCGCACCTGCGGCGACATTTGCTGCCTACGGGTCCACCAAGTCGGCGATCGTGAACCTCACCGTCAGTCTCGCCAAGGGGTTGGCGAGGACCAGCGTGACGGCAAACACCATCAGCCCCGGCCCGGTTCTGACGCCGAACATCGAAGCGTGGATCAAAGACATTGCCGGGAAGAAGGGGTGGCACGGCGAGTGGGCTGAGGTCGAACACCGGTTCGTAGCCGAGTTCTTTGCGAACCTGGAATCGATCATAGGCCCGCAAAGCGTTCTGGACCTGGCCGAACGCCGGTGCGTGGCCGAGTTCTTCGAGAACCCCACCGGGCGGATCGGGCGGGTCGAGGAGGTCGTCGACTTGGTGACCTTCATTGCCAGCCCCCGTGCCAACTACATCAACGGGGCCAACATCCGAGTGGACGGCGGCTACGTGCCGACGACGAACTGAACACGGCCCCCAGCACACGGCGGGGAACCGCTTGCGGCGGCGTCCACTAGGACAGCTTGCAATCACGGCGGCGATGGATCAAGGTAAGGGGACGCGGAGGGATGCGGAGGAGGCGGGCCGATGCCACAGAGCTTTGGGCCCGCGGTGATCCGCTCCCTCGGCATCCTGGAGGAGGGACCGATGTGCCTCGCAATCCCGGGAAAAGTGACGGAGACCTACCGCCAGCACGACCTGTTGATGGGCAAGGTCGACTTCGGCGGCATCGCCAAGCGGGTCTGCCTGGAGCACGTGCCCGAGGTCCGGATCGGCGACTACGTGCTGGTCCACGTCGGCTTCGCCCTGAGCACGATCGATGAGGACGAGGCGCGGCGGGTGTTCGAGGTCCTGGACGGGATGAATCAACTCGACGAGTTGCGGGTGCCCTCCCCATGAAATACCTCGACGAATACCGCGACACCGAGGCGGCGCGGAAGCTGACCGCCGCGATCGCCCGGACCGTGACTCGGCCATGGACCATCATGGAGGTCTGCGGCGGCCAGACGCACACGATCGTCCGGCACGGGATCGACCAGTTGCTCCCGCCGGGCATCGAGCTGGTGCACGGGCCAGGATGCCCGGTGTGCGTCACGGCGCTGGAGATGATCGACCGGGCCCACGCCATCGCCGCGCGCCCGGAGGTCATCTTCTGCTCGTTCGGCGACATGCTCCGCGTGCCGGGCTCGCGCGGCGACATGCTCCAGCTCAGGTCGCAGGGGAGCGACGTGCGGGTCGTCTATTCGCCGCTCGACGCCGTGAACCTCGCAGCGGCGCGGCCCGATCGCCAGGTGGTCTTCTTCGCCATCGGGTTCGAGACCACCGCGCCGCCGAACGCCATGGCCGTCTGGCTGGCGCGGCAGCGGCGGCTGACCAACTTCAGCGTGCTGGTCTCGCACGTTCTGGTGCCGCCAGCGATCACCGCCATCCTCCAGGCGCCGGGCAATCGCGTGCAGGGATTCCTCGGCCCGGGCCACGTCTGCACGGTGATGGGGTACACCGAATACGAGCCGATCGCCCTCCATTATCACGTCCCCGTCGTGATCACGGGCTTCGAGCCGATCGACCTGCTCGACGGCGTGCTCCGCGCCGTGCGGCAGCTTGAGGACGGCCGCGCCGAGGTCGAGAACCAGTACGGCCGGGCGGTCCGGCGCGAGGGGAATGCAGCCTCCCGGCGGCTGATCGAGGATGTCTTCGAGGTCTGCGATCGCAAGTGGCGTGGCGTCGGCCTGATCCCGAAGAGCGGCTACAGGCTGCGCTCCGAGTATCGGGACCACGACGCCGAGCGTCGGTTCGACGTGGACGACCTGGAGACCGAGGAATCGTCCGTGTGCATCAGCGGCGAGGTCCTGAAGGGGATGAAGAAGCCGCACGATTGTCCCGCGTTCGGCACGCAGTGCACGCCCCAGACGCCGCTGGGTGCGACGATGGTCTCGGCCGAGGGGGCCTGCGCGGCGTACTACGCCTATGGCCGTCGCCTGGGAGCCAGCCCGGTGCCGGCCGCGCCCCCCTTGGTCCAGGTCGGTGGAGGTCGGTGATGGCATCCCGGGCCGAACCGATCCACCCCGAGCTGTTTGGCACCTGTCCGGTGTGATATGCGCAGTATGACCGCATCTTGCTCGGGCACGGCAGCGGGGGGCGGCTGACCGCCGACCGGCTCCTGGGGGTGATGCGGTCCCATCCGCTCGGGAAGCAGGCCGCGCTGATCGGCGAGGTCGTGGACGACCACCCGAGCCTGGTGACCCTGCGGTCGGTGGTCGGCGGCGAACGGGTGGTGACCATGCTGGCAGAAAAACATTTGCCCAGGATTTGCTAGCCAATCATCTTATGCACGAGCTTTCCCTTGCTTTGAACATCCCGGACGTGGTCGCGGAAGAGGCCGAGCGGCGCGGCGGCGTCCGCGTTCTGGGGATCTACTTGAAGCTGGGGCCCCTCGCGGGCGTGGTCAAGGAGGCGATCCTCTCGGCCTATGAAATCGCCCGGGTAGGCTCGTCGCTGGAGGGGGCCGAACTGGTGATCGAGGAGGTTCCGGTGATGGCGCCTGGCCACGGACAACGACGCCCGGCGGCTGGCGCGCGCCCAGGTGCCGATCCGGCAGATTACCACCGGCACGGTCTGCCACCTCGAGGCCGAGATGATCGGGAATGCGCTGGCCGGCTGGGGGCTGGGCGACCTGGATTTCCTGTTCATCGAGAATGTCGGGAACCTCGTCTGTCCCTCCACCTATGACCTTGGCGAGGACCTGCGTCTGGTGCTCCTGTCCGTCACCGAGGGGGAAGATAAACCGCTCAAGTACCCGACGATCTTCCACACCGCAGACGTTGCCGTCATCACCAAGAGTGACCTGGCGGCCGCGGCGGAGTTCAATCGCACCGCGGTCTACCGGAACATCCGGTCCGTGCGCCCGGACATGCAGGTCTTCGAGGTTTCGGCAAGGACCGGCGAAGGGATGGACCCGTGGCTGCGCTTCCTCGAATCGCGGCGGGTCGAATCCCGGCCGGGACGGGGGTCGAACCCGGAGGGAGCGGTCATGCCGGGCCACACGTAAGTTGAACGATCCAGGCAAACCGGCTTTCCGCAGACTGGGCATCTTGCCGCAACAGTAGAGTCGAGGTGTGGCGCGGTGGTTTAGGCTCGGCATATCGGTTTCCGGCCCTTTCGTGTGCCGGTGCCTCACTAGCCCCGCCATGCTCCGTTTCCACACCCCGCTCATCAAACCGGGCGGGCGGTTTTCCCGCACCCGGCTTTCGGACAAGGCTGTACTTCATATGCTGCTTCACACGTTCGCCCACGAACGATTGCCGCTACGGTCGTTGGAGTTGGTATAATCCCAGCTCCTGGTACAGATATTGGTCATGGAACCGTTTCTTTCCATTTCCCGGCACCTTGAACTTCGCGCACAACCATTGACGCACCCGATGGCGGACATGGCTGTCGACGTTCCGGTAGGCTTTGCTCACCGTTCCGATGCGAAAATAGTTGGACCAGCCCGAATGCCATTAAGAACGTCCCCTTTGTTCGCTGTCGGACCACAAACGTCGGATATGGCTGTGTGGGGTCGCTCCCCTGATATTTCAGAATGGCGAGACGTGGTCCTTGAATCGACAGAGGTGGCCCCTGATGGACGACGACTACCGAGCAGACAGTTGTACACCGCCGCTCTGACGGGACAGGGAATGTCCGCGCACCGATCGTGAAAACTCGACCGCATAATTCCCCCCAATGGCTGTCTTCCTGGTCGTAATCTTCCTCCTCATCTTGCTCTTCGTTCGAGATTTGTCGTGGCCCATTCGCCATGACCGATCCCTCGTTGGAGCCGCGCCGCGGCCGGGGATCGCCTTCGCACGAGGCCCCCTCGGCGGGTGAGCCCGAACCGGGCGCAACATGGTATCCTTGTGCGCCCTTACGCGAAAGGAGCCGACGGTGAACACAACGAAAGCGCTGGCTCCGTCTGACGCGGCCGAGCCCGGCCCCGCCACTGCTGGCGACCTAAGCATTGCAGCGCCGCGCGGGAGCGTGGCCGACCAGGCGCGGGAACCGCCGAGGCGTCGCCGGCCTTGGCGCTGGCTGCTGCTCGCCCTACTGATGATGGGGGGACTGGGCGGGGGAGATTGGTACGTATTCGTTCGGCAGGGGGAAGAAGAGACATACCTGGAGCTCCAAGGAAATATCGATGTACGCCAGGTCAACCTCTCCTTCAAGGTCGACGGCCGCATCGAGACGCTGGCTGTGGACGAAGGAGACACCGTGAGGGCCGGCCAGGTGGTCGCGACTCTGGACAAGCGTTATTTCGAGGACGAGCTGCGGGTGGCTCGTGCCCTGCGCGATAATCTCGCGGCGACCCTGGCGAAGCTCGAACACGGCTCGCGGCCGGAGGAGATCGCCGAGGCACGGGCCCAGACGGCTTCCAAGAAGGCAACGATGGCCCAGGCCAAGGCCGATTACGCGCGGTACAAGGAGCTGGAAACCACTCCCGGGGCGGTCAGCAAGCAGGACCTCGTGAAGTACGCCGCTCAACTGGCAGTGGCCGAGGCGGACGCCAAGTACGCACACGAGTCGCAGCGACTGGCGGAGATCGGCCCGCGCACCGAGGACATCGACGCCGCCCGCGCACTGCTGGCCCAGGAGTCGGCGAGCATCATCCAGATCGAGCGCAGGCTGGCCGACAGCAACCTGGTGGCGCCCAACGACGGCTTCATCCTCACGCGCTCCCGCGAGATCGGGGCGATCGTTCAGGCCGGCGAGACGGTCTTCACGCTGACCCTGGCCTCCCCGGTCTGGGTGCGCACTTACGTCAACGAACGAGACCTGGGCCTGGTCCGCCCCGGAATGCCGGCGTCAGTCACGAACGACACCGCCCCGGACTGGCCTTACTCCGCCCATGTCGGCTTCATATCCCCGACCGCCGAATTCACTCCCAAGACGGTCGAGACGCGCGAGATCCGCACCAACCTCGTTTACCGGCTGCGCGTGGTCGTGGACAACCCCGACGGCGGCCTGCGGCAGGGCATGCCGGTCACGGCGAAGACGCGTCTGCCCCAGCCGCGGCGCTTGACGCTCTGGCAGCGCCTGCGTGGCGGGGACTAAGCCATGAGCGCGGAAACCCTGATCCTGGCCGACAACCTCACCAAGCGGTTCCGCGCCGCCGCGGCGCCGGCGATCGATTGTCTTTCTGCGCGCGTCGGGCCGGGGGAAGTCACCGGCGTTGTCGGCCCTGACGGCGCCGGCAAGACAACCTTGCTGCGCCTCTTCGCGGGCCTGCTCTTGCCCAGCGAGGGACGGGTCTTCGTCTGCGGCGCCGACACGCGCGCGGAACTGGACGTGATCCGGCAGCGAGTCAGCTACATGCCGCAGCGTTTTGGGCTCTACGAGGACCTTTCGGTGCAGCAAAACCTGAACCTGTACGCCGACCTGCGGAACGTGGTCGGCGCCGAGCGCCAGGCCGCCTTCGAGCGGCTGCTGGCGTTCACCGGCCTCGAGCCGTTTACCGGCCGGCTCGCCGGTGCTCTCTCCGGCGGCATGAAGCAAAAGCTTGGCCTGGCCTGCGCCTTGATCCGGGCCCCCCATCTCCTCTTGCTCGACGAGCCCAGTGTCGGCGTCGACCCGATCTCGCGCCGCGAGTTATGGAAGATGGTCTATGACCTCGTGGACCAAGGCATCGGTGTCGTCTGGAGCACGTCTTACCTGGACGAAGCGGAGCGCTGCGCCCAAGTATTCTTGCTCCATGAGGGGAAGGTCCTCTATGAGGGCCCACCCAAGGAGCTGACGGCGCGCGTCGAGGGCCGCAGTTTTTTGGTGGCCGGGGCGGGCCGAGCCGGACGACAGTTTCTGGCCCGAGCGCTACGGCGTCCGGAGATCATCGACGGCGTGATCCAGGGAAGCAGTGTCCGGCTGGTAACAAAAGAGGGAACCCGGCCGCCTTCGGCGAGCGACCTGGGCGCGGCCGGCGCCGAGGTCAAGCCGGCGGCGCCGCGCTTCGAGGATGCCTTCGTCGACTTGCTGGGCGGCAGCGCCAAGGATGCATCGCCCCTCTCCGGCACGCCCCATCAACCGGCCAGAGGCGGGGCTCCGGTCGTGCAGGCGGAGGGGTTGACCAAGAGGTTCGGGAATTTCACGGCCGCCGACCAGATCACCTTTCGCATCGGTCGCGGCGAGATCTTCGGCCTTTTGGGCCCTAACGGCGCCGGCAAGTCGACCATCTTCAAGATGATGTGCGGCTTATTGCGGCCGACCGTCGGCCGTGCCCGCGTCGCCGGCCTCGACCTTTACCAGGCCGCGGGCGCCGCGCGCGCTCGCGTGGGTTACATGGCCCAGAAGTTTTCGCTCTACGGCGAACTGAGCGTACGCCAGAACCTGAACTTCTTCGCGGGCGTCTACGGACTGGCGCGGGCCCGCCAGCGTGAGCAGCTCGAGCGGATGACCACGGCGTTTCGACTGGGACCGTATCTCGACTCGAGCGCCGGCGATCTGCCGCTCGGCTTCAAGCAGCGCCTCGCCCTGGCCTGTGCCGTCATGCACGATCCGGCGGTACTTTTCCTGGACGAGCCGACGTCCGGGGTGGATCCGCTCACGCGGCGCGAGTTCTGGTCGCACATCAACGCCATGGTCGAGCGGGGCGTCACGGTGATGGTGACCACGCACTTTCTCGATGAGGCCGAGTATTGCGACCGCATCGCTTTGGTCTACCGCGGCCACGTCATCGCCCTTGGCTCGCCCGACGACCTGAAGGAGCGCGTGCGCGGCGCAGAGCAGCCCGAGCCGACGCTCGAGGACGCCTTTATCGCTCTGGTCGAAGAGTTCGACCGCGGGGGGCAGCCATGAGGTCTTTCGCGCACCCAGTGCCCGGCCCCTCCCGCCCTGGCCGTGTTCCCTCCGTGGCCGAGCCCTCGGGCGGCGGCCGGCTGCGACGTCTGGCCGGCTTGATCCGCAAGGAATCTCTGCAGATGGTGCGCGACCCGAGCAGCTTCATGATCGCCGGGGTCTTGCCGCTCTTGTTGCTCTTCATCTTCGGATTTGGCGTCACGCTCGACCTGCGGCGGGTTCCAATCGCGGTGGTGATCGAGTGGCCGTCAACCGAGGCCGACAGCTTCCTGGCCTCGTTCCGTAACTCGCGCTATTTCGAGGTACGCTTCGCGCGGAACCGCAAGGCCGTCGAGCACGACCTGGTTTCCGGCAGGCTCAAAGGAGTCGTCGTGCTGGCGGCCGACTTCAGCGACCGGCTCGGCCGCGGCGAGACGGCCCCGATCCAGGTGCTCGTCGACGGCAGCGACCCCAATACCGCCGGGTTGGTGCAGACCTACGTCCAGGGCCTGTGGTCGAACTGGCTCGATCAGGAAGCTGCCGCCCGAGACACGCTGGTGGACCGGCCCAGGGCCGCACCGCCGGTCGTGACGGAACAGCGCACCTGGTTCAACCCCGAGCTGGACAGCCAGTACGCCCTGCTTCCCGGCGCCGTGGCGATCGTGCTGACCTTGATCGGCACACTGCTGACCTCGCTCGTGGTGGCGCGCGAGTGGGAGCGCGGGACCATGGAGGCCCTCCTGGCCACCCCGATCACGCCGGGCGAGCTCTTAGCGGGCAAGATCGTGCCCTACTTCGCGCTCGGAATGATTGCGATGGCGCTTTCAGTGGTCGTCACCGTCTTTGGCTTCGGTGTTCCGTTTCGGGGCTCGGTCTGGGCGCTCGTGGCGATCTCGTCGGCGTACCTGGCCGTGATGCTTTCGCTGGGCTTGTTGATCTCGACGCTGGCGAAGAACCAGTTCGCCGCGAGTCAAGGAGCCCTGATCACGGGGTTCCTGCCGGCCTTTGAACTGTCCGGCTTCATCTTCGAGATCGACAGCATGCCCACGCCGATCCGTCTGTTGGCGTCCGTCCTGCCGCCGCGCTACTTCGTTTCCAGCATGCAAACGCTCTTTCTGGCCGGAGACGTGCCCAGCGTGCTCGTGCCCAACGGGCTGGTGCTCATGGCGATGGCGGCGGTGTTGTTCGTGGCACTCGTGCGGGCCACCCCGGTGCGCCTGGAGTAAGCTACACCCATGTGGCAGCGGATTCGCACCCTGATCATCAAAGAGCTGCTCGCGGTCTGGCGCGACCCCAAGGGCCGTTTCGTGCTTCTGGTGCCCCCGGTGATCCAGATGCTCATTTTTTCGTACGCTGCGACTCAGGAAGTGAAAAACGTGCGCGTCGCCGTGCTCAATCAGGACATGGGAATCTACGCGCGTGACCTGGTGGCCCACTTCGAGGGCTCGCCCAATTTTCGCGAGGTCGTCCACTTGCGCGCCGATGCCGACATCGCGAAGGTGATTGATTCGCGCAGCGTGCTCATGGTCGTGCACATCCGGCAGGACTTCTCGCGCGCGGTGTCCGCGGGCAGGCAGGCATCGGTGCAGCTCATCCTGGATGGCCGCAGCTCCAACGCTTCCCTGATCCTGGGCGGCTACGCGCAGCAGATCATCAGCGCTTACAACACCGAGCTTTCCCCAACCCTCCGGGGCCCGCCGCCGGCACCGGCCAGCGTCGTGGTGGCACGTTCGTGGTTCAATCCCAATCTCGACGCTTTCTGGAGCACGGTCCCCAGCCTGGTGGCCATCCTGGTGGCCCTGGAGGGACTGATGGTGACGGGCCTCTCCGTGGCCCGCGAGCGCGAGCTGGGCACCTTCGATCAGTTGCTCGTCTCGCCGCTGGGGCCCGGCGAGATCATTGTCGGCAAGACAGCCGCGGCCTTCCTGGTCGGCATGGCCGAGGGGACGCTCATGGTCACGGTCGCGGTGGCCTTCTTTCACATCCCACTGACGGGCTCCGTGGCGCTCTTGTACGCGAGCATGGCCGTGTATCTGCTCGCCATTCTCGGCATCGGGCTCTTCATTTCATCGCTTGCGAACACACAGCAACAGGCGATCCTGGGCACGTTCTCGTTCATGGTGCCCATGATGCTCTTATCGGGATTTGCCAGCCCCGTCGAGAACATGCCCGACTGGTTGCAATATGTGACGCTCGCCAACCCGGTCCGGCACTTCATGGTGATCGTCAAAGGCATATTCCTGAAGGCGATGCCGGCCGGCGACGTGCTGAACAGCCTCTGGCCGTTGGTCTTGATCGCGGCGGCAACTCTCACCGGGTCGACGCGGCTGTTCCGGCGGCGGGCCGGGTGACGCGCCCGAGCTCACTTTCCGTCACTCGCCCACCCGCCCGGTGGGGAAGGCGATTCATGCCGTAAAGCGCCAGGGACTTGTCGTTCCTCCCCAGGTGGCGAGAGACTCGGCATACACCCCGGTCCGGTTACCGGCCAGCCACCCCCAAGGGCCCGATATAGCGCGATCAGATTGAGCGCGATGTTGGCCTCGGCGATGGCCAGTTGATCTTGTTGCGTGACCAGAGCCGCCTGGTTCGTGTACACCCTGTTGAAGTCAACCGTGCCGGCTTTGTATTGGGCCACGACCAGCGCCACGGATCGCTCTGCGGCGGCCACACTCTCTTCCAGCCGTTTGGCCTGCTCCTGGGCTTGCAAGAAGGCAACGAGGGCGTTTTCCGCTTCCTGGCCGGCATGCAGGACGGTCCTCTGATACGAAAGAACGTCGGCCGTGAACCGCGCCTGCTCGGTGCGAACGTTGTTGCGTATGCGTCCATAATTCAGAATGTTCCACTGAAACGTGGGCGCGATCACGCCCAGGAAGCTGTTGGCGGCAAACAGTTTTGAAAACTGATTGGCCCCATAACCCACGAAGCCGATCAGCGAAAAGCGCGGATACAGGTCGGATACGGCGATGCCGATCTGGGCACTCTGCGCCGCCACTTGCCTTTCCGCCTGGCGGATGTCGGGCCGGCGGCGCAGCAGGTCGGCGGGAATGCCCGCCGCGACCTCCGCGGGCGCCACCGGGATCGGCCCGTCGGTGAAACCAAGTTCCCGAGGTGGAATGCCGAGCAGCAAACACAGTTGATTGGTCTGCTGCCGCAGAGTGACTCGCAAGGGCGGCATCGAGGATTCCGTCTGGGCTACGCTCAAACGACCCTGCTGCACGTCCAGCTCGGTCGTGGCTCCTTTCTTGAACCGGGCCTCGGAAACCTCCAGCACTTCCTTCTGGATCTCGACATTCCGCCTCAGCAGCTCCAGGCGCCGCTGGGCCAGGCGAAGGTTGACGTAACTGGTCGCCACGTCGGCAAAGAGCGTGACGAGCGCGTTGTTGTAATCCGCGACGTTGGCCTCCAGCGTGGCGTTCCTCCCCTCGACAGCCCGGCGATACCGCCCCCAGAAGTCGAGCTCCCACGAAGCGTTGAAGCCGGGGACCCACACGTTCGAGAGGCCCGTAAATGGCAGGCCCAGGTTCTTGGGGAGCTGGATATGGGCGTACGACCCGAGAGCCTTCTGCGATTGCGGAAGAAGATTGCCGACCGCGACGTTTCGCTGCGCCATTGCTTCCAGAACATGCGCTGCCGCGATTTTCAGGTCCAGGTTCTGCTGGTAGGCGTCTCCGATCAGAGTGTCCAGAACAGGATCGTTGAAAACCGTCCACCACGTACTCAGATCGGTCGCTTCCGTGCCGACGCGCGCCTCGTCGTGCTCGATCCATTGCGGCGCCACCGCCGCGGGAGGCATTTCGTAGTTGGGACCGACCTTGAAGCCGTTCCGGATGTACTCGCTCGTATGCGTGCAGCCGGAAAGCAATACGCCCACGATCACGAGCCCGGCCACGGAGCATGTCGAAACAACGGTGCGACGGAACCCTCTGCGCTGAGCGTGAGCTCCCTTGCTCGTCGTCGAGTCAATCATCCGAGCGTGCATCCCACCATCTCCGAGCGCTGAGGGTTTCCGAGGATCGCCGCCCCCGGAAATCGGAGATCAGACCGGCCCAGCGGCCATCAAGTGAACCGGAAGGCCTCCAGGGGGCTGGAAGCGCAGCCCGCACACAATGCTTTTTCGGCATCTTCCGTGCAGCCCGTTAAATCGACGGTGTTGCGCGCATGCCTGGGCAGTTTCGGCGATCTGGGTCGCCGACAGAAGCCCTGCGGGGCAGCACAGGGACGACGCCCCCGATGGTCGACATCCAGGCCCTTATCGACGGTGCTGAGTGCTTGGCGAGTCACAGGCCATCGTCGGGTCGGAATCGTCGTGTTCCAAGTGCCGTTCCAGGGATCCTTCGTGCTGCTCTATCTGGCCATGACGGTATTCCTGGCCGCGGTGATCGGCGTCGGTCTCTTCATCTCGTCGCTGGCCACGACGCAGCAGCAGGGCATCCTGGGCGCCTTCGTGTTCATGGTGCCGGCAATCCTGTGATCAGGATTCGCCACTCCGATCGAGAACATGCCCGAGTGGCTGCGGACGCTGACCCTGGGCAACCCGTTGCGCTACTAGCTGGCGATCATCAAGGGGGTGTTTTCAACGCTCAGGTCCTCGTACAACCCGAACCTTTGGGGCATGGTGAATTCGGCGACCGGCGAGATGAAGCCGACCCATCCCTCGAAGTGCCGGTTCGGGAAGCTGTCGACGGCCACGGACGTCGTCATCCCCGGACGCACCTTGCCAATGTCTGTCTCGGACACATAAGCGCGAATCCACTTGGGGTCGATGATCGCCAGCGAGAAGACGGGCCGTTGCGGGGACGACATCTCCCCCGGCTCGAGCAGCCGCGTGCGGACAACGGCGTCAGCCGGGGCCATGAGCTGAGTGTCGGCAAGTTGCTGCTTCAGAAACGCCGGTTGCGCCTCGTTGCCCCGCAATTGGGCCTCAGCCTGGGCGATGTCTTCCTGGCGTGGGCCGGCGAGGGCCAGTTCCAGCGCCTTCCGGTTGAGTGCCAGCCGCGCCTCGCTCTCGGCGATTTCCTCCTGGCGTGGACCGGCGAGGGCCAGCTCCAGCGCCTTCCGGTAACGGTCAGCTTGGCCTCGGCCTCATCCAGGGCGGCCCTGGCGTCGTCGAGATCCTCCTGGCTCACGGCCTGTACTTGAGATTGGTCGGGGAGGCGGACCGCCGAGAGGCTCTTGAGGCGCTGGTACCGGCGACGAGCGTTGACGACCTCGGCCTGAGCCGCCATGACATTGGCTCGGGCCTGCGCGATCTCTTCGGGACGGCTGCCGTTGCGGAGCTTCTCGACAATCGACTCTTGGGCCGCAACTTGCGCTCGGGCCTGCGCCATAACACACTTGGCCGAAGGAACTTCCGGCTCCCTCTCCCCTCGCGGGAGAGGGTTGGGGTGAGGGGGGCTGGGCACGACCGATCGCCTTGTCCGAAGGGTCGAGTGGACTGTGGCGACCCTCTCCCTACCCTCTCCCGCAAGGGGAGAGGGCGAAATAACCAATCGCTTCCCATTGCTTTACGGTGAATTCAAGGGTATTGGGTTCAATCCAGCCCTCCAGAGAGGCGAAGTCGGAGACCATCTTGAATGCAATGAGCACCGGCTTTGCCGGATGATTGGTTTGTATGATATGGAATCGGATAAGCGAGCCGACCGACTGGACGGCTTGTTGCTACCGTGCTTGCATGTGACCGGAGGCTGCGTTGTGCCGAAGTCTCATGACGAGCGCCAGAAATGATGCCAGCAGAAATTGGTGTCGGTTCTATTTACTTGACCCTTGCTCACGATTCGCAGTAGAGTCGATTCATGGGACGCTTGCCGCGCGCTATCGATGATGGGCTAATCTATCACGCGTTGAATCGCGGTAACAACGGGGTCAATGTCTTCACCGCGAATCGCGACCGCGAAGGCTTTCTCGAGGCGATGGGGCTCACCCAGGCTCGCTATCCCTTCAAGATGTTCGGTTACTGCCTGATGAGGAACCATTTCCATCTCCTCTTGCAGCCCGAGCCCGGCCAGTCGATCAGCCGGATCCTGCAGTCCCTCACCGTGGCACACACCTGGCGATATCACAAGCACCATCATTCCTCGGGGCACGTCTGGCAGGGCAGGTTCAAGAGCTCGGTGGTCCAGGATGACGAGCACTTGCTCGTCGTGTTGCGTTACATCGAGGCCAATCCTCTCCGTGCGTCGCTGGTCGCGGACGCCGGGGACTACCTGTGGTCCAGCTTCCAGTACCACGGACTGGGCCGGGCCGACGCGCTGTTAATCCCATTTCCCGAGTGGGAGCGATCGGGGCCAACCGAGGCCGAACGTCGGCGCCGGTGGCGAGCCAAGGTCCGCCGCTCACAAAGCGAAGAAGAGTTGAAAGCGGTTCGCGACTCTCTTTGCTCGGGTCGGCCTTTCGGGCATGCGGAATGGAAAGAGCGCATCGCGGAGCGACTCGAGATCGACCTCCATCCACGCCCCAGAGGCCGGCCCCCGAAAGAAAAAGGAACCGACATCAGTTAGCCCCCCTCGGCTCCGGGACTTGCACACCGGAATCGGTCAGTATCACAAGCACGTGAATAATCAGTGTTGCGGGCGCACGACCACCACCGTGCTGTCAGCCCGGAGGCGCCCGGCGAGGGGACCGGAGTCGAACGCGACGGAGAGGGTTAGAGGACCGGGGGACAGAGCGAGCGGCACTCCTGGCTGGATGAGAACGATGTCGCAGGGGCTCTCGCACGTAATCAACGAGAGAGGGGAGATTAGCCGCGCCGTTCGCCGAATGCAAGTCCCTCATTGAAGATTCTGAGAGCGTAGTGCCCCCCTCGTTAAGCACGGCCAAGACTTGTCGCTCTTGCCTGAATTGTTACGAATTATGGCAGCGCCGGTAAACCATCGCAGCGATTCCAAGCATGGCAGAGACGACCAGCGCGCTCGGCTCTGGGACCGAGACAGCCTCGATGGAAGTTATGGACCCCGCGGACCACTGGGCAGACTGTGGATAAGGCTCCGTATCCCCGACATTGACGTAGAAGAGTGAAGAGTTTAAGGGGAAGCTTATGTCCCGCAGGTTGGAAAGCTGCTCGACCCCCCCGGGCTTATCAAAACCCATCCCAAAAGTAATGTTGCCCCGTCCCTGCACAGAGAACTCAAGCGTAGGCAAGGCGGTCACGCCCGGAGTCTCAACGAAGAACGACTGCACGGAAGACGGACTGTACCAGGTTAATTGGAACGTGGCTGAATCGGACAACTGCGGCGTATTGACGTAGTTGATCGTATGCCCCCCCAGATTCACGCTGAGAGATACGTCACTTCCGTCCTCGGCGACGTAAGGGTTCGCAACAAGGTTCACTGTCGGATTCGCGTTGATGGTAAACGACCCGGTGAAGGTCGTTGACCCATCCACCGGTTGATTGAGGGTCCCAGTAAAGTCGTAGGTGACGGGACTGGCCCCGACGATCTGCTGGCTGCTGAGGACGATCGAAACCGCGATGATGAATGAAAGACGATTGAGCATGGAGAATCCTTTCCCGGTTGAGTCGCTGAATCCTTTCATCGACGGCGGCGTGAGAGTAAACCAAGTCCGCCACCAGAGGGCAAGACCGGCTTCATGCTCGGATGCGTCGGTAATCGGTCATCGATTAACCAGGTTGCAAGAGCGCGGCACAGTGCTGGTTCCGAAGGAGGTGCACGCCTGAGCCCAACGCGGGGGACGACAATATCGGGCTGTCGGACAGCCGCACATCTTGTGATCCGGGGTCTACCTGAATGCTTGCACTTGACCGGCACGGGACGATCTGCTTGAATCCGCGCAGAGCTTGTCCGGTGCAGACGTCGAATCGTCGATCGCTCGCGTCGACAGAGAAATCTGGGCTCCCGATCCATCGTGGTCGGAGGTGCCTGACAGTGATCGGGCAACAGCGCCTCCGGCCGCGACAGAATGGTCTACGGTCGGGCGGCGGCGAGCGAGGAAAAACGGATGGATTTTTCGAGACTCCTCGCTGATCTCCACCATTCCAGAGCTGCCAGGATCCGGGTGGCTGGCGGCGGAGCCGGAGGCAACGCCCCAGACGCACAGGCTCTCGGGCCCGATGAATGAGTTTAGAAACCTTCCCCTGGGGTTATAACGCAGGGCCAGTGTGCGCCCCGCCGTGATCAGGACCGCTTGCAGACGCTCATCACCGGTCGCCCGGTACCAGGGCAGATACGTGTTGAGGAAGAGGAAACCCAGATCGTGGACGTTGTGGTCATGCTGGCGATGCTCGAGCAATCCGGAGTAATGCTCGGCAGTCCGCCGCCACCAGCTCTCTCCGGTTCGATTGGCAATGAGCCACATCATGCCGGCGTGAAACCCCCCGCACCAATCCGTCCAGAGCTCGCCACGGTGCAACCAGCGTCCGCCCACGGTATAGATCGGGAAGTAGTCGGGAGTGCGCTCGACCGTCAGGCGCACCTGGCGGGCGGCGAAGTCGAACGCTTGCTCCAGCCGAGGCTTCAGTGAGGATTGATCGAAGAGTCGCGGTTCGGCCACGGGAACACCTCCTTTCAGGAACACACCGAGCCGGATCTTACCAATGGCGTCTACCTGCCTCCCAGGCAATAATGGTCGAAAACCGCGAAGCCGCGCTCAGTACCTGGCAGGATTGGGCTACTGATGGCCGCTCGATCGTTCCCGGAGCCGCTGATCTCGCTCGCGAGCGGAGTCCTTGGCGATTTCCGCCGGCTCTTCGTTCCCCTGGCCTGGTTCGAGCTCGTCTTCAAGGGCGTGGCTGCACTCCTCGGGTTCGCGGGTGGGGCCGGCTTGCTGGCGATCCTGATGGAGAGCACGGGAACCTCGGCCGTGACCAACACCGATATCGCCGCGTTCCTGCTCACGCCCGTGGGCGTCCTGGTCGTCGCCATGCTCGGTCTGTCCACGCTGCTCGGCATCGTTCTCGAGCACCTCGGGGTGATGGTCATCGCGGCGCGGTTTCAGCGAGGACAGAAGATCCATGCCCTGGGAATCACGCGAATCCTCGGTTCGCTACTG
>Ga0208696_1001050_pt1 | contig 17065 bp, 23 predicted proteins | sample Sb_taG_9_FD_187711 | JGI IMG/M metagenome (GOLD analysis project Ga0208696, IMG submission 187711) | Peat soil microbial communities from Weissenstadt, Germany - Sb_50d_b_LC metaG (SPAdes) (version 2) | ecosystem: Environmental > Terrestrial > Soil > Wetlands > Peat | place: Germany... | reverse complement strand
GGATGTCCGGCGTTGACGAGGACCGGGCGCTGGCGGAGCTGGAGCTGGCATGGGCCGGAGGCGGCTACCACGGTTTCAGTGCCGATGGCGGCACCTGGTGCGCGATCACCAGCGCTGGGGACGTGCTGACCGGGGCCACCGTAGACGCGCTGAACCGGGCCATCCGGGCGCACTGGCAGGCGATGCAGTGACGGCCGGAAAGGACCGGCCGCCCCTGCGCGCGGTCGGCGACGGTGCGGAGGACGCGGTGGTGCGCAGGCGGCGGTTCGAGCAGGCGCACCCGGAGGCGGTGATCCTGCCGCCCGCGGCAGGCCGCTGGCGGGCGGTCGTCCCGGCCGGCCTGATCCCCGGCGACGGCACCAGGACCACGCTCGGGGCATGGGACCTCTGCGACCTGATGAACCAGCTCGACGCGATCTACCCGACGGGTGACGCCGAGCCGGGCGGCAGCTAGACCGCGGCGTACGTGCTGGGCGAGGACGGTGCGCTGTGAACGTCACCTGCGCGGCTGTGCACATTTTGTTCACATCCGGCCCCTCCGGCTGGCTGCCAGCCGGGCCGTCCGGTATGTTGCCGCAAGTCAGGCGGTGGGGCGGGTGGGGCTCGAACCCACGACCGGCGGATTATGAGAAGTACGACCCCGTGCATCATATGCACTACCTGCACGGATACCACGGAGCCGTGCCGCCAATGGCCCTGATTGCACTGCTTGCACCGATGACTCGGTCCACGAACCGGTCCACGGCCGCGGCGCCCGATCCCTTTGTCCTGCTACTGTACGTAACATCGCCAACAGCGCCCGGCCTGCATCCGCGCGAGCGAGCTCGTCGGTCACGGAGCCGACCGTTTTACAGCCCGTCGCTCCTAACCGAGGGCCATGCCGCTGAACAGCGCATACGCCGTTCGAGGCTCCGTCCCGGGACGCCGCCGTCCGCTATATGTCCGTGCGCACCGGGCTTAGGCCACGGACGGGGCCGGAAAAAGCCACGGACGGGGCCGGTGGGAGCGGTTACGCTGACCGTCCGCCCGGCTTCTTGCCTCTAACCTGGCATTTCAGGATGCCCGCTCGCTATCGTCATCCCCCTCGTCACCGCGTTCGGGCTCGGGCCGGGTGTCTTGGACGCCGAGGGCGTCGGTGATCCGCTTGTTGGCGGCGTCAGCCTGCCCGTCGATGCAGTCGTATGGACCTTTCATTCAATCTAGGCTCAACCTGCAGGGGGGTGGAGGAGCTGGTGCCGCCGCTCGCCCGGAGTTCGCCGTGGGCCGTAGGCGACCAGTGCCAGTGCCATGCCTTGGACCCGTCGGCGTCGGCGGCCACGTGCGGGACGCCGCGGATGGCGCGGATGGCGCGGGCACTGGGGAAGGCCGTCGCTCACACCGGGTTGGGCTCGAGGAGGGCAAGGCGCCCCAAGAGCGCGTCCTCGAGCTGTGTCCTGTCGGGCCACGGGAATTGCGGCGCGTCGGCGCGCAGCAGGACTAGACCGTGCAAGGCGACCCAGATCGCGGTGGCGGTGACGAAGGGATCCTTGGACTGTGATGCCCCGACCGCGGTGGCGGCAGCGACGTCATGCACGAGCAGCTCGAAAGACTCGGCTCCGATCAGGCGGTCGACACCTTCACCGCCGTTTTCGTGAAGACGTAGATCGGGAGCCTGTTTCCCGCGTACGCCTTGAGGGGCTGGGTTACGGGCGAACAGAAGCGCATACAGATTTGGATGTTCAGCGCCGAAAGTCAGATACCCCTGGCAAGCGGCCAGCAGCCGAGCACGGGGGTCGTCTATGCCGGCGCGGGCGGCCTGCAGATGGCGCAGGAACTCTTCGAATGTTTCCGCGATGACCGCGCGAACTATCTGCTCCGGGCCAGCGAAATGCCCGTAGATCGACTGCGCGGCGATGCCGACCCGCCGCGCGACCGCGCGCAGGGTCACCTCTTCGGCCGAGCCCGTCTCTTCGATCAACTCGCGAGCGGCCGTGACGATCTCCGCGCGTAGCTGACCGCCCTCGCCGCGCCGGTTCGGTTGTGCCTGCGTCGTCCTCTCGGTTCGTCAACAGCCTGCGGCGCGTCACTGTTGCCCGGCTGGCCGCAACAGGATCTCGTTGATTGCCAGGCGGCGCGGACGGCTAAGGATGAACGCGATGATCTCGGCGACGTCTGCAGCGGTGACCTCGGCCTTGTCGTAGAGCTGCTGGACTCCCTGTTTGGTGTCGGCGTGGGTGATGTGGTTCGGCAGCTCGGTGGCCACGACACCTGGCTCGACGAGCGTCACGCGGACGTCGGGCAGCAGTTCCTGCCGCAGTGACTCGGACCAGCCGTTGATGCCCCACTTGGTAGCTGCGTAGACGCCGTTACCGGATCGGGCAGTTCGCCCGGCGACCGACGAAATGTTGATGATGTCGCCGCCGCCGTCCTCGAGCTGGTCGAGGAACACCTCGGTGGTGGTGATCGCACCGAGCAGGTTGACCTCGATCATCTGCCGGTAGTCCTCACGCTGATCGGAGTCGAACGGACCGAGCAGCATCACCCCAGCGTTGTTGATCAGGGCATCGGCGGTGCCGAGCTCTTGGCGAACGCGGTCGGCGGCAGCAACGATGCTGTCGCGATCAGTGACGTCCGCTTCGATGGCGATGGACCCGTTGCCCAGTTCGTCCGCGAGAGTGGTGATGCGATCGAGCCTGCGAGCCAGCAGAGCGACGCGGTAGCCGTCTGCTGCCAGGGCGCGGGCGGTTGCCGCGCCGATGCCGGACGATGCGCCGGTGACGACGGCGACCTTGGCCGGTGTGCTGTTGCTGGTCATTTAGGGTCAGGCCTCCGGGATCTCTCGGCCGAAGCTGTCAAGGGTGATGGCGTCCGGCTCGGGACCGCCGCGCTTGCCGGTATCGAGCCCGTCGATGGCCGCGACCTCGTCCGTGGTGAGCTCGAAGTCGAACACGTCGAAGTTCTCAGCGATGCGGTGGGGCTTGGTTGACTTCGGGATGACCGAACGTCCCTCCTGCAGGTGCCAGCGCAGCATGACCTGCGCGGGACTCTTGGAGTGGGACTCGGCGATCTTGACGATTGTCGGGTCTTCCAGGGTGCTGGTGTGCTCGCCCTCGCGGTAGAAGGTGATGCCGCCGATCGGTGACCAGGCTTGGGTCACGGTGCCGTGCTCGGCGTTGAACGCCTGCACCTCGGGCTGCTGGAAGTAGGGGTGCAGCTCGATCTGGTTGACGGCGGGGACGACCTCGGCCTCATCAAGCAGGTTCGTGAGGTGCTCGACCATGAAGTTGCTGACGCCGATGGCGCGGACCTTGCCGTCCTTGAGCAACGTCTCCAGCGCTCGGTAAGCCTCAAGCGTCTTGTCGAATTCGGACGGCAGCGCCTGGTGCAAGATCAGTAGGTCGATCTGGTCGACGCCGAGCTTGCCGGCGCTCTTGTCGAAGGCGTGCAGCGTCTCGTCATATCCATAGTCGCTGATCCAGATCTTGGTCTCCAGGAAGACCACCGCACGACCACCCTTCGACGCGTGCACCGCTTCGCCAACCTCGCGCTCGTTGCCGTATGCGGCGGCCGTGTCAATGTGGCGGTAGCCGGTGTCGAGCGCGGCCGCGACCGCGCTGCGCGTCTCGTCGGGCGGTGTCTGGAAGACGCCGAGGCCGATCGAGGGCATCTCGACGCCGTTGTTCAGGGCGATGTTTGGTACTTCGTATGCCATGGTGATACTCCTCCGAACTTAGTGAGGACCCAGCGAGTTACCGCCGCGGTGTGGTCTTGCCCGCTCGCGTCGACGGCGTCACCCAGAATGGGTCAGTCGTCGTCATGGGCGAGTGAGGATGAGAGGTCTCGATAGGCGTCGGCCTGCGCGATCAAGTCCCGGCCCTTGTTTCTGACCGTCTGGACTGCATCAGCGCCGGCGACCCAGCGGACCGGTGCCTCATCCTGGCTGACCAGCTTGATTAGCGCGTCGGCAAGCTTCGCCGGATCGCCGCCCTGCTTGCCGTTCATGCTGGTCCAGTTGGCGACCGTCTGCGTGGTGCGCTGCGCGTAGTCCTCGATCGAGGGCTCGGCGTACATGGTCGACTCCGGCGTAAGCAGATCGGTGCGGAAGAAGCCAGGCTCTACGACCATCGTGTGGATGCCGAAAGGCGCTACCTCCGGTGCCAGCGATTCAATCCAGCCTTCGATGCCGAACTTCGAGGCCGAGTATGCGGAGCAGAATTCCTGACCAACGATGCCGCCGGTCGAGGAGATCGCGATGACCAGACCGGAGCGCTGCTGACGCATGACGGGCAGCACAGCTCGGGTGACGTTCAACGGGCCGAAAAGATTCGTCTCGACCTGCGCCCTGAAGTCGTCCGGGCTGATCTCCTCGAAGAATCCCGCGATGAAGTTGCCCGCATTGTTGACCAGAACGTCAACCCGGCCGAACCTGTCGACCGCCGCCTGAGCGGCGGCCGTGGCATCGTCGGGGTTGGTGACGTCGAGCTTGACGGCTAGCAAGTCGTCATGGGCTCCGATCGCGGCCGCGACCCGCTCAGGATCGCGGCCCGTGGCCACTACCGCGTGACCAGCGGCCAAAGCAGCCTTGGCGATGTCTGTTCCCATGCCGCGTCCAGCACCGGTAATCAGCCAAACTGTCTTACTCATCAAATACCTCCTGCCTCGGCCTTGCCGCATTCCTGGCCGATGACGTGCTCGTCCGGATGTCTACCGCCGGCGGGCCTGCGGCGTCAGTTCGGTCTCGCCGTAGCTGTTGTCGTCCGCGTTCAGCGTTACGCCTGGCGCTACGAGCTCATCGATGCGGTCCAGGATCTCGGTGTCCAGCGTGACGCGCACCGATGGGAGCTGTGACTCGAGTTGTTCCATGGTCCGCGGGCCGATGATCGCCGAGGTGACGCCCGGGTGGTTGATCGCCCATGCCAGTGCGAGTTCGATCATCGTTATTCCTGACCGCTCGGCCAGTAGCGCAAGCTCTTCGACTACATCCAGTTTGCGTTGGTTCGCCGGGGTGCTCATGTCGAACCGGGCACCCGGACGTGCAGCCGACGCGGGCGTACCGGGGGCGTCCTTGCGCCACCGGCCGGTGAGCCAGCCACCGGACAGCGGGCTGTACACGAGGGTTCCCATGCCGTAGCGCTGCACCGTTGGGAGCACGTCTTCCTCGATACCGCGGACCAGGATCGAGTACGGGGGCTGCTCGGTGACGAACCGTGCCAGGTTCCGCTCGCGGGACGTCCATTGCGCCTCGACGATCTGGCTGGCCGAGTAGGAGGACGATCCGATGTAGCGGACCTTGCCCTGGCGCACGAGATCGGTCAGCGCACCGAGGGTCTCCTCGACATCCGTCGTCGCGCTCGGGCGGTGTACCTGGTAAAGACGCAGTGAGGCCTCAACCTCCTGGATGATCCATCTCCGCGAGCCGCCACTGTGGTTGGGCCGGTCGTCCATCGGCATGAAGAACTTCGTCGCCAGCACGACATCGTCGCGGCGCCCCTGCAGGGCCTCGCCGACGATCTCCTCCGACACACCGCCGGAGTACACGTCGGCGGTGTCGACGAAGTTGATCCCGGCATCGAGGGCACGGTGAATGACGCGGATCGCGTCGGCGCGGTCGTCGTTGCCCCACGGCCCGAACATCATCGCCCCCAGGCACAGCGGGCTCACCGATACCCCGGTCCGGCCCAGCAACCGGTATTCCATGTCGTTCTCCTCGTTGTTCATATTCAGCTGCCGGTGATGTCGTTGAGTGCGGCGAGGCCGTTGAGGGTGCGGGGGTAGCCGATGAAGGGCACGAGCACGGTCAGCACGGCGAGCAGCCTCGCGCGGGTGTTGCCGACCCTGAGGTTCCCGTTGACGTGCCCGCGCACCTGAGCGTCGGCACCGCCCAGGGCGACGAGCATCGAGAACGTGAGCAGCTCGCGCACCTCCAGGTCGATGCCGCCGCGCCCGACGGTGTCGCCGAAGCAGTTAGCGGCCAGGTAACGCTGGAAGTGCACCTCATCCGCCGGGGTGTCCGTGAGGCGAGCGGCCACCGCGTCGTCGCCGACAATGCGGCCCTGCACCGCCTTGCCGTGCTCCAGGCGCGTCTGTGGCGTGGACGCCGACTGCCTGGGCAGAGGCAGCTCGACCCCTGCCTCGGTGAGGACATCATTGACCGCGTGCAAGTAGTCGAACACGCGGGCCATGCCGACGTAGGCGACGGACTGGTAGACGATCTCCTTCAACTCGACCGGGCTCACCCCGCCGTTGGCCACCGCTGCGGCGCCCACGACGCGGAACTCTGCGAGCCCGCCGGTGGCCAGGATCGCGGCCAGCTGCACCATGAGCCGGGTGTGCAGGTCGAGCGTCTCGTCCAACCGCCCGGCGTCGGCGTACACCTCGTCGAAGGCGAAGTTGTCGAAGTACTCGATCAGCTCGGGGTCGGACTGCGCCAAAGTGGAGACCCGATCGCCGAACAGCTGGTCGTGGTTGCTCTTCGCGGCAGCGCTGATTGCCATCGACTACACCCCCGCCGTGCGGTGCGCGGACAGGTACTGCTCGTCGGTGACGGGCTCGAGCCAGGTGGTGGCCTCGCCGTCGCCGGAGGCGTCGAGGATCGCGTAGTGGCACATCATGTTCTCGGCGGTGCCACCGTGGAAATGCTCCTCGCCCGCCGGGGTCCACACGCTCTCACCGGCGCGCAGCACGACGGTCTTCCCGTCGCGGGTGCCGACCAGCCCGATGCCGTCAGTGCACACCAGCAGCTGCCCATTGACGTGGCTGTGCCAATTGGTGCGTGCGCCTGTCTCGGTGGCTATGCTCACGAGAACCAGTCAACCCGCGTGCGCGCGCCCGTGGGAGTGTCTGCTCTTACAGGTAACGGCGGTACCTCCCTGGCTGCAGCTCGGTCACCTACCTTGGAGTCATGGACAACCGAGCACAGGTCCGCGAGTTCCTCGCCTCCCGGCGGGCACGGATCACCCCCGACCAGGCCGGCCTGCCCGCCTACGGCGGCAACCGCCGGGTCAAGGGCCTGCGCCGAGAAGAGGTCGCGCTACTCGCGGGGGTCAGCATCGACTACTACATCCGGATGGAACGCGGCGACCTCGCGGGCGCCTCCGAGGCGGTACTCGACGGTGTTGCGAACGCACTGCAACTCGACGAGGCCGAGCGCGAGCACTTGTGGGCCCTAGCCCGCTCCGCCGGTCCAACCGCGACGCGCCGCGCCCGACCCAGCCCAACCACGGTTCGCCCAGTCATCCAGCAGGTTCTCGACGCGATCACCGAAGCGCCGGCCTGGATCCGCAACGCCCGGCACGACATCCTCGCCATGAACCCGCTCGCCCGCGCGCTCTACTCGCCGGTCCTGGACTCCGCCGTCGCCGGCGCGACAGCCAAACGCGCCGCCAACACCACCAGGTTCATCTACCTCGACCCGGCCGCCCGAGAGTTCTTCGTCGACTACGACCGCATGGCCACCGACGCCGCCGCCATGCTCCGACTCGAAGCAGGACGCAACCCTCACGACAAGGACCTCATCACCCTCGTCGGCGAACTCTCCACCCAGAGCGAGCTGTTCCGCCAGCAATGGGCCTCGCACAACGTCAAATTCCACCGCAGCGGTCGCAAACGACTCCGCCATCCCGCCGTCGGCGAGCTCGACCTCAACTTCGAGGCCATGGAGCTCCCCTCCGAGCCCGACTTGCGCCTCAACCTCTACACCGCTGACCCTGACACCCCTGCGGCCGACGGACTCAAACTACTTGCCAGCTGGGCCGCCACCCGCGCCGTCGACAACACCAACACGCGAGACGCTCACGACGTTCGCTGATCAACCAGCGCCCCAGCAGAACCTGCTTGTCGGCGCGTTCGACAACGCCACGACTGCAGTCGAGTGACGCTGCTCCGATCAGGTGCCTGGGGCAGCAGTGGCGGTTCCGCTGCCGCAACGACCGCGCCGCGGTCACCGCGACGGAAGAACTCTGCGCCACCGCCCAGATCGTGCTAGCCGAGCTCGCAGCCGACGATCCCGTTCTGCTCAGCTCGGTGATCGACGTCGAGGTGAAGCTGGCCGATACGGCCGCATCGCCCGCAGACCTCGTCAAGCCGCTCCCCGGCAACGATGCGCACGGTGGAAGGTCGTCCTGCCCGCCTCGCGCACGGACGCTCCGGGCGAGGCCGACCTGGAACTGCTGGGGACCCTTGTCATCATGCTGCACCGCAGCTCGCTACTGCCCTGGACAAGTTCGCGGCAGCGCTGGACAAGGCAGGACAGATCGGCCTGACGAAGGCGTTATCCCACGCAGCCATGGCCGGGTCAGGACATCGGGAACAAGCGTCTGCCTCAAGCCGTCCAGGACACTTACTGCGCGCCTCCGGCGACGGTGATCGGACCCACGTAGCGAGCTGCCCTGTCGTGACACGATCGAGGGACCATAGTCCACCGCACCGTCCTGCTTTCCAGCAGTTCTTACCAGTGCCAGTCAACTTCCACCCGGACGTCCTTGTCCCTGGCCGCCACGGTCGCGGTCAGGACCGAGGAGCCGCTGTGCCGAACGCTGGTCACCAGTTGAGAATCGCTCACCAGCAGGCCGGCGTCATCCCCGCACGGGTGCCCAGGACCGAGCACCCCACCCACGAACGCGCGGGCGATCCGTGCCCGCTCCGCCCGCCCGGCAAGCGTCACGCTCTCCCGGACAGTCGTCCCAGCCATCAGCCAGGCTTGGGCCCGGGTTCCGAAAAGACCTTGTGTGGAGACTCATTGCTTTCGAACCAGAGGCTTCGCCGAAAGGAAGTCAGCTATCCGCGCTCGCAGGCTGACCGCGTCTAGGCTGTGGGCTGCTATGTGCTCGGCCGGGGTGCCGTAGCTGCGCAGTTCCTGTCGCCCGACGCCGAGCGCGAGCACTCGGTGCGGGATGTCCCTCAGCGCCTCGGCGACGAACGGCACCGAGGTGCCTGTCAGGTACGGCTCGACCAGCACCACGTCCGGGTTGCTCAGCGTGGCCCGCAGCGTATGCGCGTCAAACGGCCTGATGGTCGTCGCGTAAAGGACGGTCACGTCCAGGCCCGCGGTCGCGGCGAGCACGGCGTCGGCCATCGGCCCGACCGCAAGCACCGTGCCCGCGCTGCCGGTGCGCAGCACCGCGAGTTCGCCGGCGCGCACCGGGAACGGCACCGCGTTCGCCGGGACCGACAACCGCAGGTAGACCGGGCCGTCCGCCGTCACGGCAGCGCGCAGTTGAGCCTCCGCCTCATCCGGATGGCCGGGCACGTGCACGGTCCAGCCGGGCAGCGTGTCAAGCAGTGCGACATCGCCCGGTGCCTGGTGAGTCCGGCCGTAGAACGGATAGTCGAAGGACCCGCCCGCGCTGACCAGGACCGCGCCGACCCCCTGGTGCACGATGTCGAGCTTGATCTGCTCGAATGGCCGCTCCACCAGGAACGGGGCAAACGTGTGCGCGACCGGGCGCAGGCCGGACAGCGCCAGGCCGCTCGTCACGCCGATGAGCAACTGCTCGCGGATGCCCAGGTTGATGACCCTATCCGGGTGCCGCTGCCTGGCAGGCTCGAAGGAACTCGCGCCGATGTCGGCCAGCACCACGGCCACCCGGGGGTCGCTGTCAAGCAATTCGCTGGTGACCCGGATAAAGCGGTCCCGCATCGTGTCCATCGTCATGCGTTCCCTCGGTTAGTCAGCTCGGATCGATCACGGCCACGACGAGCCGCGGCACGCCGGGATGGGCAGCGCTGAGCGCCTGGGCCAGCGCCTGGTGGTCCCGGCCGTTGACCCGGGCGGCCGACCAGCCTTCCCGGCTGAACCGGGTCTCCACGCCGCCTGACCAGCCGTAGGTCGAGCTTGAGTTGTCCACTGCGATTACGGCCAGCCGATCCAGGCCCACTGCGCCGGCAAACGCGATCGCCTCATGGTTGGAGCCTTCATCAAGCTCACCGTCGCCGACAAGAACGAAGACCCTGGACGCCTCCTCGCCTCGGGCGCGCAGCCCGAGGGCCACGCCGACACCGATTGGCAGCCCGTGGCCGAGGGAGCCGCTGGCGATCTCCACGCCGGTGATCAGGTTACGGTCGGGATGGTGCCCGAGTATCGACCCGAAGGTGCCGAATCCCGGCAGCTCAGCGAGATCGATGAAACCCTTGGCGGCGAGCACTGCGTAAAACGCCTTAGGTGCGTGGCCCTTGGACAGCAGGAAGCGGTCCCGGTCGTCGTCCGCCACGCTATCTGGGCTGATACGCAGCACCTGGTCATACAGAACCCACAGCACGTCAAGCGTGGAGGCGGCGGAGTGGTCGTGCTTCTCGTCGCCGCTCATCATGTCCATCAGGCCCGGCAGATCAGCGAAAGAGAGCCGCTCTTTCACAACTTCATCCCTCATGCTCAAAAGCTTGCAACTTAAAGTGCACTTCAAGTCAAGCCGCTACCCCTATGCTGGCGGCCGTGCCATCTCCGTCGGCCCAGCCCAGCTTCCTCACCATCTCCGAACTCTCCGCGCGCAGCGGCGTCGCCCACTCGGCACTGCGGTTCTACGAGGGCCTGGGCCTGATCACCGCCACTAGGACCGCCGGCAACCAGCGCCGCTACCCGCGACACGCGCTGCGCCGGGTGGCATTCATCAGGGCGGGCCGCCAACTCGGCCTAGAACTGCGGGAGATCAGCGAAAGCCTGGCGCTGCTTCCTGCCGGCCAGGCCCCCACCAGGGCACAGTGGAGCCGCGCCGCGCGGGCATGGCAGGCCAGAATCGATGCGAAGATCGCCGAACTGCAGCGGCTGTCCACAACCTTGAACAGCTGCATCGGCTGCGGCTGCCTTTCGCTCCGCCGGTGCGCTCTATACAACCCGCAGGACGCCGCCGCCGAACTCGGCCAAGGCGCGCGCTGGCTCCTCGGCGATGAGCCACCAGACCCAGCCGCCGAGTAGCCTGATCTCGCTAGCTCTACCCCACCTGCTAGGCCGAGTCGACGGTTTTACAGACCGTTGCCGTCGTCTTGGGAAATGTACTCTGACCTGTGCGTTTTGCTGTGGGCGAGTCAGTGGTGGAGATGACTGTCCCGCAAATGCCACGGATGGCCTCTCGCATCTGCCGCGATCTTAACGGCTACCGCCTCAAGGCCTGGCACGGTTTATTCTGTTGCTGGACGTGAGAGGAGGCGGGCTGGGATGACTGCTGAGTACCCACAGGATGACGAGCCGTTGATTCCGATGCCCGCCCTGTCGCTCCCCGCTCTGCGCCAGGCGGTCGCCACGGTCGCGCCGTCGCGGCTGCCGGAGTTCTTCCAGGAAATCCAGGACGCCTTCACCCAAGCTGGCGACGAGGACAGTGTCTTCCCCATCCGCCACTTCTACCAGCGCTGGGGCGCCGCCATCGCCATCGAGCGGCGGCCCTCGGTCGCCGCCCGGCTCCACGCCGCCGAACGAGCCCTCGCCGACCCTGACCCCGCTGTCCGGGACCTGGCAGTTCGGGAAGCCGCCGAGATCGTACAGGCGGCCTACCGCGAGGTCGCGGGTGGCTGACTGGCACTGGGAACCCGTCACCGATGACCTGCTCGACGGGCTGCCACCTGCCGCCCTGGCAGCGGTCCGTCAGGTAGCCGAGGAACTGACCGTCCGCGAATCGATGATCTTCTTCGACGGGCGGGAATTCACAGGTGAGCCGCCGGGGCTGCGCACCGTCCAGCGAGGCCCGTTGATGCTCGCCTACCTCACCGATGTCCGCGGCGAACGCGTGGTCATCATCCAGGTGAACTGGATCGGCTAACCTAAGCAGCCACAGAAGCTCCTCGTCAGGGCCGCTGGCCCCTGTGTGCGGCTGCATGCCAGCGAGATTTTTTCGATCATTTATTCACAGAATGTTACGTGGGGCGGGTGGGGCTCGAACCCACGACCGGCGGATTATGAGAAGTACGGCTGCGTGCATCATGCGCGCTAGCTGCACGGCTACCACGGAGCCGTGCCGCCGATGGCCCTGAGCGCACTGGTTGCACAGATGGCTCGGTCCACGAACCGGTCCACGGCCGCGGCGCCCGATCCCTTAATCCTGCTACTGTGCGTAACATCGTTAGCAGCGCCCGGCCTATGTCAGGAGCCTGAGGCCCAGCCCGAGACATAGCTAACCGTGGGGTCTCGGCGCGCCCGCGCCGTCCGGACGGCCGGATTGACGGCGCGGCGAGCTAGCATCGTGGCATGAGCGCGCAGCCTTCACAGCACGACAGTCACGACGTCATCCGTCTCGGTGGCGAAACGGCTGTCGTGGTTCCGGTGCACGAGTACCACACGCTGAAGGCCCTGCGGGACCGCGCATCCGCCGAGCAGGTCGAGGAAGCCGAGATCGACGCCGCAATCGCCGAGCACGAGGCATGGAAGGCGGCCGGGCGGCCGGGCCTGAAGTCTCACGACGAGTTCATAGCTGAGGTGTTCGGCGGCTCCCGGTGAGGATCATCTGGTCAGAGATCGCGCAGGCGACCTTTGTCCGCTTCATGGCCGACCAGGCCGGGATGATGGCCGTCAACCGCGCCGTGGAAGCCTTAGCTGACGATCCGGCGCCTCTGGGCGCGTTCGTCCGCGGCGCCTACCGTAGGCTGCGCGTCGGTCCTTACCGGGTGCTGTATGAGGTCGAAGGGAACCTGATCACCATCGTGCGGATAGACCGCGTATAAGCTGCCGGCCATCGGACCCGTCACAGATCACCCGCTCGACGCGCTGCCACCTGCCGCCCTGGAAGCGGTCCGCGAAGTCGCCGTAGGACCAGCACCGCGGCTTGCGCATCCTCGGCCGGGAGTAGCGGGGGCCGACGCCTCAGGCGATTCGCGTCATAGGCGACGAGCTAGCCGCCCCAGGTGACTCCGACGGCGTCGGCCATGTGGTCCGGCTCATCGAAGTCCCCTGCGGTCGAGTGAGGCAGTTCCAGGCCGTCATGGACCCGTTTGGCGTGCCGGTCGTAGAGCACCGTGTACACAGCGGCCGACAAGTTGGCGCAGTGCCGGGTGGGAATCACCAGGAAGCGGTGGCACTGGGCCAGCGTGGCCCGGCCTAGCGACCCATCCTCCGGCCCGAACACGTAGAGCGCGTGCTCGGGATGCACGAAGTCAATCAGCGATTCGGCATTCCGTCGCAACTCGACGGCCACCGGGACCGCTTCCTCGAACGCGTCGAAGAACTGATCCGCGTGCCTGACCGCGACTTCTTTGTATCCGCGCATCCGCTCCTCGCGCGGCAACCGCTGTCGCTTGGCCCCATCGAGCCGCACCCGGTCGCCGCTGAACCATACCTGGCGCACCCCGTAACACGACGCGGCTCGCACGGCGGCGCCGACATTGTGCGGGAACTTGGGATCGACCAGCGCCACGGCCGGGGCGATCCCATCACCCCGCCGAATCGGCCCGATCACGATACCCACGAATTCCATGATGCCGATCGTGACGTCTGAGAGCGACCCGATTTCCCGCGTTCTCGCCGTACATCGACCGCAGGGACGAGGCGAACGGCACAACGCCCGCCACCATCACCACCTCACAATCCCGCGGAGAGTTCGCTGGTCCTGGGAAAGCGCTGCGACATGCAGTCGCTGACCGGCTTCGCTCATGCCCTGATTGTCAGAGGGTCGCGTTACCGTCATTCTCTGTGTTCGCCCACGGGGCGGCATGTGAGGAGCGGACGATGAAGGAACTGGTCTTGCCGGTGCCGAAGATGGTGTCGGCAACCTATGGAGTCCCGGTATCCACGCCAATGGGCACGGCCGAAGCAAGGCAGAAGGCCAGCACGGCGGTCGAAACGAGGCTGACCGGGCCGCTGCGGACGCTAACGGCGGAGTGGCTCGCCAAAGGGGTGGTGAAGGTCGGGGTCGAGGCAGCCGGTCCGCCGCCATCCGGGTTGCTGGACAGGGAGCTGTTCGGCACTCCGGAACAGCGGGTCTTCCTCGCCCGTGCGCGCGCGTTCGTCCGGTTCAGTGCCACGCAGCGAGCATCGCTGATCGGCATGCAGGAATGGAAGGCGCGCGGCCCGGCCGCGGCGCTCGCTGCCGAGCTCGGCGCACCCGTGCTGGACCTGCAGGCGCTCCAGGTTCTGACCGCCGAGGACGCGTTGGCCGCCTTGCCCGACACGACGCTGACCATTCCGGCCAGCATCAGTGGTGACATAACCATCGGCCTCACGTTCAAATCCTGGGTGCGCGTACACGACGTCGGCTATCAGGGCATGATCGCGGTCATGACCGATGGCATGCGCCGCTTCGGGCTGCCCGAGCTCAGGCTGGGCCCCGCATCGCCGGAGCTGCGGGAGGAGCTGACCACGCTACTGAACGGGGTGGCCTTCCGGATCTGGTCCGACCTGATCGCCCGCGCGCAAGATACCCCGAAGGCTACCGGCTTGCTCCATCTTCCGCGCTTCCTGCGGGTACCGGCCGAGATGGACATTCACCGCCGGGACCTGGACCGGGCAAATGGCGTCCCGAACCGGGGCGGCATGATCGCCCTCATCGGGCTGCAGTTCGATCCCGGGCAAAGTGAAGACTCCCGGGGCTGGTTGACCGTATGCCCGCCCGCTTGCTGCGACACGAGCTGGGAGGACTTCATCGCCGATACGTGCCACGGGATGTTCGGCTTCGAGAAGCCGCGCTGGCACTACATCCCGGAGTTCGGCGCTCTCGTGGATGCTTTGGCCAAAGCGGCGCAGACCCTGCCGGAAGCCCGGTCCCGGTTCCTGAGCGGCGACCTGCCGCCCGGCGGTCGGCTCATGGTCCGGTACGACGCAGCAGACGCCGACGAACTCCGGTGGGCCAGGGTCGAATCCTGGGAGGACGCTGGACACGCGGTCATCCGCGACACCGGGCGGGAACTCGCACCCGGAGTGCGGCCCGGCCCCCTGGTGGCGATCGAGACCAGGCTCATCGCTGACTGGGGCATCTGGGTGGACGGCAGCGGCGTCGTCGAGGGCGCCGGCACCGAAGGCGCCGGCCACCATCTCGCGTAGCCCATCCGCGCTGGGGACGCCTGGCCGCGGTGGTCAGTCACACAAGAGCTGACACGAGGAGTCGGTTCCTAGCTGCATGCTGTGGGCTGGCTGGGAGGTATTCACGTTTAGGGCTGGCCTGGGCAAACGGGGTCTGGCTGGAGGGCCGCCCACAGGTTAAGCGGGCTTGGCCCACGTTTTCCGGAGCGTGCGGCTCCGGTCTGGCGGGCTTTACGGCTGCTGGGCGCTGCCTGCCTTGATGATCTCGAGGGTGAGGTCCTGGAGCTGGGCGAGCAGGGCGCGGAGTTTCCTGGCGTTGTCGAATAGCGGCTGGTATTCGGTGAGCTCGGCGTCGGTGAGCCGCCGGGTCACGGTCTTGCCGCCGATCTTGCGGGTCCATTCGGCGTACGGGCCGTGCAGCCGGGGCGGGTCGGCGTGGCACCGGCAGTTCGGCTTGCCGCAGGCGTAGGCGCGGACGGCCAGGGTGCCGGGCAGGGCGGGGCCGGCCGCGGCGGCTATCTCGGCGGTGATCTTGTCCAGGGCCGCGCGCTGGGCTGCGGTTGGTTCCATGCGACACACCGTCTCAGATCCACGGACCTGGCTGCTGTCCACAGTATAGTCCTGTGGACAGATGGTGCCGGGGAGGCCTCATGCCGGCGGAAGAGCCCGCGGTAGCCGGGTATATCGCCCGGTGGCGGCCGTCGTCGCTGTCCCCGCAGGCGGCGGCGTTCGCCCGGCAGGTGGTGCCGGCCGCCGCGCCCGGCGGCCGGGAGCGGGCGAAGAACCTGCTGTGGGCGGCCGGGAAGCTCGCTGACTACGCGGCCTGGCTGGGCCTGGAGCTCGTGCCCGAGGTCGTGTTCCACCCGTCGGTGATCGAGCGGTTCGCCCGCTGCGCGCCGGGGCTGTCGCCGGTGGCGCGCCGCACGCTGCGCACGAACCAGCGGTTCATCGCCCGCCGGGCGGTGCCGCAGCTGTATCCGGCTGATACGCCGCTGCCCCGCGAGCGGGCCAAGGCGCCCTACTCTGCCGCGGAGATCAGCGGCTTCCTGGCCCTGGCGGACGCCCAGCCCACGACCGGGCGGCGGATGAGGGCGGCGGGCCTGGTCTGCCTGGGGGCGGGCGCCGGCCTGATCCGCGCTGACCTGCGCCAGGCGCGCGGCAGCGACATCGCGTGCCGGTCCGGTGGCGTGGTCGTGGCGGTCCGGGGCGCTCGCCCGCGGACGGTGCCGGTCCTTTCCCGCTACCACGCCCCGCTGCTGGCGGCGGCCCGGTTCGCCGGGAACGGCCTGATCTGCTGCGGGGCCGATCCGGGCCGCCGGAACCTGACGAACCCGCTCATCAGGGCGCTGGACGGCGGGGGCGGGCTACCCAGGCTGGACACCAGCCGGCTGCGGGCGACGTGGCTGCGGGACTGCGCGGACCTGCTCGAGCTGGCCACGTTCATGCGCGCGGCCGGGATCAGCTGCTCCCAGCGGCTCGGCGACCTCGTCGCCGGGCTGGACCCGGGCGCTGAGGCCGAGGCGGTGCGGCTGCTCGGGGCGGCCCGGCAGCGATGATCCCGCTGGCGGTGTCCGAAGAGATCACCGGCGCCTCCGGCGTCGCGCCCCGGATCGAGGCCATGCTGCCCATCGGCGTGCGCCCCCGGCAGCTGAGCGTCCGCACGCTGCTGGCCGGCATGTGCCTGACCCAGGCCGATCACCGTCCCGCGCACCTGACCCGCGTGCACCAGGCGCTCACCGCACTGCCGCCGGAGGACAAGGCGCGGCTCGGCGTCATCGCGGCCTGGAAGAACGGCCCGCACCTGCTCACCTGCCGGCAGACCGAGCGGACGTTCGGCCTCATCGCGGACGTGCTCGCCAAGGGCGAGCCTGACGGGCTGCCACCGGCTACCCTCACCGGAATCTGCGATGACCTGCTTGAGGCATCTGTCCCCGGGGAGTTCAAGGACGCCAGCAGGTCGCTGGCCGTGGACTGGACGGACCTGGAGTCCTTCTCCCGGCCCCCGCCGCACGGCACCAGCGACTGCTGCGGGCGGTAGAGATCAGCCGGAAAGGACTGAGGCGTATCAAGCGGCTGCTGCCCAGCTCTTTAAGGGCAAGACGGTCGCCACCGTCAGTCCAGTGGAGTGGGGACGATGACCACAATCCATGA
>Ga0208696_1001042_pt1 | contig 17136 bp, 12 predicted proteins | sample Sb_taG_9_FD_187711 | JGI IMG/M metagenome (GOLD analysis project Ga0208696, IMG submission 187711) | Peat soil microbial communities from Weissenstadt, Germany - Sb_50d_b_LC metaG (SPAdes) (version 2) | ecosystem: Environmental > Terrestrial > Soil > Wetlands > Peat | place: Germany... | reverse complement strand
CGGCGATCAGTGTCTCCAGCAGATTGTAGACGTTTCGCTCGATCCGCTCGCACAGCACGAAGCGGTGGTTGCGGGGGAATTTGCTGGTGTGGTCGCACGACCAAAGGATCAGGTCGTAAGTCTTAGTGATCACGATCAATTCCTGGTCTTTTTTCATTGACTTTTGCAGGTGCGAGGATGTAATTCAATGAGAAGGCTGGTTTCCCTCGCAGTGTGTCCTCGGCGGCCCGATTCACCATGCCCGAAACCCAGTTTCCATCAGTGATTCAACGAATAATCGACTGCCAAATTGGCAGTAGCATCCGCTTTTTCGGTTCCGCCCCGGCTGCGCCGGGTGGCTGTTTTCGGGAATGCAATCTAATTAGCACATGTTCATTGAAGAATCAAAAGGCGGAAGTGGTAAAGAAGTAAAGTGAATCAGTGGTAAGTCCTGGAGGGGCGGAAACCGAGGTTGATGTAACGGGTCGCCGGGGTGAACCTGATACGGAACGCCGAGCGGACGACCGCCGGTTGAATGTTGAATGCCCCGCCCCGCAGGAGACGATGGTTCTTTTCATTTACATATTCTAGTTCATGTATATTATCATTTGTCATGGCAGTTCCGCCCGGCCTGTACTGCAAAGCCCGGTCCTGGCACCATTCAGCGACGTTCCCCAGCATGTCGAACAACCCCAGGTTGTTGGGCAACAGGCTGCCGCACGGCCGGGCCCGATCCGGCGACGTCGCAAGGTACCATGCATACCGCCCCAGCAGGTCCACATTCGACCCGTAATCTCGGCTGGTCCCCGCCCCTGCTCGGCACCCATACTCCCATTCCGCCTGGGTTGGCAGCCGGTAGCCTGTCCGTTGCAAGGCATCGGCACGGATCTTCATCCCCTCGGCATACTGGCCCCGGTCGTTCAGCTCGTAGCATTCCGGCAGGTTCTCCTTCCGGCTCAGCCAGTTGCAATAGGCGGCGGCATGATACCAACTCACCCCATTCATCGGGCCTTTGGGGTCGGGACTGTACCTGTCATTATTGGCATGATCGTCCACCGGGTTCTCTTTCACAAACTCCTGGTACTGCTCGACCGTCACCTCCTGGGTAGCGATGGCGAACCGGCGGGGGATGATCCGGCGGTGCAGAATCTCGTCGGAGAATCGCTCCGGCTCGGTCGGTGGCGAGCCCATGCGGAACTCGACCGGCCCCTCGATCACGGCAAACGTCTGCCCCTGGCTGTTCACATACCAGCGGCGGTTGTCTCGGTCCTTGAGCTTGCTCAACTCGGCATCGAGGTTCCTGAGTTTTTCATCCTGCTTCCATTGCCGAAGGGTCCATCCCACTGCCCCGTGAATGCCTGCATCGGGATCGTTGCGGTAGAGATCGAGCAGTTTGCCGATCAGTGGCTCCCGCTCACCGGAAGACAGGCCCTCCCTCTCGTATTTCCCCAGCGCCAGGATCAGCGCCCGCCGCATCGAAGTCTCGGGGTGGAAGAGGATGGCATCCATGAGTTGCTTTCCCTCGGCGGGGGTCGGCTGGGCGGTCGCAGGGAGACGTTCCAGTTCGGCGACAATGGTCCTGGGGTCGGCTCCAAGAGGGCTGAGCCAGTTGACGATGAAGCTCCGCAGACGGGGGTCGGCACTGTGCCGCAGGAGGGGCCAGACTTCCTCAGCTTTGCCCATGCGAACCAGTGCGACCCCCGCCCGAGCTTGCCGTTGCGCCAGTTGGTCCTTGGTCTCTTCCGTGATCACCGGGCGGTGCCAGACCGAGGCTGTGATCGGGAGTCCACCTGGGGAAGTCCGGGCGACCGAGAGGGCGACCATGCGATAGCCCTTTGCCACAAGTTCCCGGCACTGCTGGAGCTGAGCAGCGGTATCGAGACCAAAGAGGGGACTCGCCTCGAACCGGAAATCGCCCGCCCAGACGGCGGCGTAGCAGCGGTCCAGGTGCCCTGCGTTCATGATGTCGGCAAACGCCAGGAGTTGCCGAAGAGGATCGAGGTCGACGTCCTTCTGCATGTGGTTGTAGTCGGAGTAGCCATTCTGGATCGCCGTCTGGAGCAGGTGGATGGCTCGCTCCGCACGGTCACGACCTTTTGCCGGGTCTTTCTTGGCGAGCGGCTGCGAGGCCAGGGCGTAGGCACAGGCTGCATCGTAGTGCAATCGAGCGTCCTGCGGCTGTTTCAGGAGTGCGGCGTCCAGCTTCTCGAACGCCTGATCGGTTCCCTCGCCCAGTTCCGCTGCCACGACGACCGCCAGGTAGAGCCTGGTGCTCTCTGTGGACTTGCCCTTCTGGAATTGCTCCAGATCCGCTTTTGCCTGCTGCTTGTGACCCAGCCGGGCGTGGGCGACGGCACGGTACTTATAGGCGACGATAGGCTGCGGTGCCTTCTCGACCACGGCATTGAGGTCGTCGATCGCTTTCTGGCTCTCGCCAAGCTGGAAGTGAGCGGTCGCCCGACCGAACCGAGCGTTGAGATCATCCGGCTTCGCCTTGAGGGCGGCTTCCGCCACTTGCAGAGCCGAAGTGGCACGATCCTTGGTGCTGGGCGGCGGAGGTGCCGCAGCGAGATCAAGGTCGATCAGGGAGCCAGCCTGCCGAGCGACGACGCCGGGGAGGTTCGCTTCCGACAGACCGTTCTGTAACGAAGCCGTGTCGGAGGTTCCCGTCGCAGTCTTGTGCCAGACGCCGGAGTAGCTCAATTTGTCATCCGCTTGCCGCCAGGCATGCAATGTCAGGGGGACAAGCCCGGCGTCCTTCAGTTGTCCCTGGACCTTCGTGAGTTCGGCGACCGATGACGCCACGACCATGCGAGCGTCGTCGTCCGGTCCGGTTCTCAGCGCCCACAGGGCGGCGAAGCGGGAGGTGGGCTTGGACTCTTCCCCACCCGCAGCCAGGTATCCGGCGACATCGACCGAAAGATATCCCTCCTTGCGGTTCCGCTCGTCGGTCTGGCGGATCTCGTCGGTGGACTGATCGTGAGCCATTCGCCAAGAACGCCCGTCACGGGTCCAGACCGCCGCAACCCGGAGAGTTTTGCCCTCGGCGTAGGGGCGGAACCGGGTGGGACGATAGCCCGAGGGGCGCAACTGCTCAACCACCTTGAGGAACTCCTCCAGGGGCATAGTCTGGCAGAAGGCGAAGCGCTCGGTGAACATCCCCTGAGCCGATTCGATCTTAGCGGTGAGAATGGCGTCCGGCTTGGTCCAGGAGAGATCGAGGGGCGGATCGCTCCAGGTCGGTGCCAGCGTCCTGGCGATCTCATCCTGGAACAACGGCAGCGTCTTTGTCTCCAGCCGCTGAGCGATGGGGAATAAGGACGCATAAGCTTTGGGCTGAGCGTCCATCAGGAGGTTGGCGACCAGGTTCGGGTCGTCGCTGGCGTAGTCGGCCAGGATGCTGGTCGCCCGGTCATGTTGCCACTCGGAGCGGCTCTTGTCCCGGAAGACGGTGGCGAGCGGATTCGTCAGACTGTTCTGCACGGGTCGCAGGGCATCGAGCCATGTCCTCAGAGAGACCCGATCGGTGGTGACCAGTCCTTGAGCCACCTTGGCACCGACCTCGTTCCAGCGAGGGTTTTGGGGATTGTAGAGGGCCAGGCTGCTCGCCGCCGGGAGAAGGCTTGGGTCGCCCGGCTTGGCGGCGTCGAGGACGGACCAGAGCTTTGGCGTCAGGCCGGTCTGGTACGGCTCCAGGGCGTCACGTAAGACCCGTACTTCGTCGGCGCTGGCGTCCTGGAGACGCTGGAAGAGATACTCAACCTGTCTGTCATCCACCGGCAGCAGGGCGAGACCGGCGTGGAGCCTCTCTGAACTGCGTTCTGAAGATCGCTCGATCACTTGACGTAGTGCGGGATCGACCCAACGGCGGTATTCCCCCATCGACCCCACGATTTTCGGCACCTGGGCGATGTTCGCCCTGACGACTTGTTCCACAAGCCCTCTGGCGAACGTTTCTCGGTTGGCCTCGACTACTACCCGACGGTGGATGTCGAGCCCGAGCAGTACGAGGGTAACCAGACCTGCAACCACGCCCAGCGTCCGCAGCCCAAGCAGCCGCCCGGCCCGTTTCATCATCCGACGTTGCGACTCATTCCAGTCCTTCTTCCTCGTCAGGAGGCGGATGTTCGCCCATTCGAGGAGCGAGGGCAGATAGCTGATCTTGGGCTTGGTTTGCCACAGCGACGCATGTTCCTCCAGCCGCAGTTCCGCACGCCCACGGCGGGTTTCCCTTTGTTTGCGGGTGAGCCATTCCTCGATAGAAGGCACGAGGTAGTCGTGGGTGAGTAGAAAGAACTTCTCGCCCACTAGCGTCTTGGTCTGACCCTCGCTCTCCGATCCCTCCGGCTCAGTCGGGCTGATCAACCTCAATTCGCTGTTGAGGATGCGAATCAGTTCGTCAAACTCGTTCGGGCGGGAGCCGTAGCCGGAGATCACCAGCAGTTCGTCGTACGACCGCATGTTCCCTTTGATGTTGGACCCGGTCTCGGGCAGCAGTGCCCTCAAGACGGCTTGAGCGGCCTTCTGGTGGATGCGATACCACGGCGGGGCCGTCTGGGCGCTGAAGGTCTCCTCCAGGAACGTGACCCCGACCCCTTCCGCCCCGCCGACCTGCTTCAAGGTCTCGGGAGTCCAAGGCTTCCCCTTGAGCATCTCGGCGAACAATGCCAGTCGCACCGAGATCACCCTGCCTTCCTGGGACAGCCCCTTGATCGTTCGATCCAGAAATTCGTTCTGTGCGTCGGTCATCTCCTTGGGATCGTCCGGCAACTTCCCGTAGCCACGTCCGAACGCAATCAGCACCTTGCGGGCGTGCTGGAGATCGAAGAGATCGACGACAGCGAAGTTCTGATCTTGATTCTGTCTGACCCCGATGACCGCCATGAAGCGGTACAAGGCCATCGAATAATCATCCCGTACCAGGATGATCGCCTGGACTCTTCCCCCGTCGCACTCAGATAAAGCCTTGGCGAGTTCCGTCCCCGGTTCGGCTCCTTTCGCTTGATACCACTGCTCGAACTGGTCGATCACGAGCAGGATCTTGTTTGGTCCCACCCGGATTTTCTCCCTCGCAGCCACCAGAGCGGTGCGGAGATCGAGGTCGGCGGGCAGGTCGGGGTACTGCTTCCTCAATCCTCTGAGCAGTCGGGCTTCAGTCTCCTCGCCTGTCGCCTCGATGTAGATGGAGATGATGGGCTTGGAAAGACGAGGGAGCAAACCGGCTTTGACCAGGGACGACTTGCCGCAGCCGCTCGGGCCGAAGATGTAGCCCACCCGGAAGGTCTTGTCCGGGTCCATCTCTTCGATCCGAACCTTCCAGAAGTGGACGGATTCGGGGAGCCCGTCGCCACGGCGAGGACCGGGAAGCAATTCGAGGAAGAAGTCTTTGTCCTCGGCATCGAATGACCGAAGGCCCTTCGGCACGATCTTGATGGGGATTGCTTCTATTCGGTCCTTCTTTGAGCCATCCGGGAGTGGACTACGCTGGCTCAACTCAAGGATGCCGCTGGACGTGATCTGAGCGGCATAGTGGTCGTCGGACAATCGAACCTTCGAGACGAGTTCTCTCCCATCCAGGCTCTCCAGGACGGCCTTCACATCCGGCAGGGGAAGCCGGGTTTCCCGAGCGATCTCGTCGTCATGCACGTTTTCGTACTGGTCCTTGGGCAGATCCCGGCACGCTTGCAGAACCAACAACTCTCGACCATCGAGCTTCATCGCTATCCCCAAAACGATAATGACTTGCGGGAACCGGGAGTCCCCATCTCAACGGCGGATACTTGGCTTATTTTCCCCGGATCTTGCTTTTAACTTACCGGTTCAACACCATGGATGCCATGGAGATGCGGCGGTGGGAAGCCCGAACCGATTCGGCCTTGGTCATCTTCCAGGAGTTGTGGACAAGTGAGGCGAGATCATGGCCAAGCTGTACGGCGCTCAGAAGATGGTCTTGCAGGCGATCCTGAACGCTCAGAGCGAGACATCCACTTACATCGAAGACTCGAAGCTCACTCAGGCAACCCAGAAAGTCGTCCTGGAGGCGATCGACTCGACTTTCTCGAACGTCGAGGCGGACGATGCCGTCTTCGCCTACATGGCCGGGCACGGTGAGGTCGTAGCGGGCGAGTACTACTTCATCGCCCACGACACCACCGCCCAGGGCATCGCCATCAACGGCGTCCCCCTCAAGAGGCTCAAGGCGGCGTTCGATTCCTCGCCGAGCCAGAGGGCTTTCCTGTGGCTCGATTTCTGCCACAGCGGGGGCATCATTCCCCGTGATCTCGAAGCTGGACCGGACGACCGAGAGGTCATCAGCCGGACCCTAGAGGTGGCTCAGGGCCAGGACAAACTGATCATCGCCGCCTGTACCCCGTCCCAGTCGGCATGGGAATCCCCCGCCGTGGGGCACGGGCTGTTCACCGACGCACTGCTCAGGGGGCTCAAGGGCGAGGCGGCCAACAAGGGCGAGGTGACGATCAACTCGCTCTTCGATTACATTGCTAGGCAGATGGGCAGCGACCGTCAGCAGCCCATGATGTTCGGGCAGATGACGGGGCGAGTCGTGCTGATGCATTATTCGTGACCAAACGAAGCAATCGGCTTGATTATCGGGCGGGGAAGTTCGGGCGATGGCTAAACTATTCGGTGCTCAACGGCTAGTCTTGCAGGCAAAAGAGGGAAAAACGGGACATCACTGATATTGACCGCTTGTGAGGGCAGCGAGCCTCGGGGGCACGCTCGTAAGCGCTTGATGCAAGCGGCTTAGTACTACTCCGTTAAGTTTCGAAGACTCTCTGGAATAAGGACTTGTGGTATCACCCGAAACGCCAATTGTTCGCGCTTTCATCCATGATGTCCCACGGAAACCCTGGAAAACAAGGGCTTTCCTGAACAACAGACATCCTTGCATGCAAAACTTCCGGATTACTCAACGAAGTAGTATTAGGGGCTAAGGAATCGCTATTCAGTGATGTCCCTTTTCCCCTCTCTTTTTCCCTCTCCCATCGAGGAGGAAACACCGATGCTGATGTCAGCCGCCGATTACCGAGAGTCTCTCCGCCGGTTCAACCCGGTCGTGTTCGTGAACGGACGCCGCATCGAAAGCGTGGCCGATGACCCGGTCCTCGCTCCCGGCATCAACGCCGTCGGCACCACCTATGACTTCGCCTTCGAGCCAGAGTACAGGCCCCTGATGCTCGCGACGCAGGCCTCGAGCGGGCGCGAGGTCAATCGCATGCTGCATATCAATGAGACGAGCGTCGACCTCCTCTCCAAGCTCGAGGCGGTCCGGCTCCTGTGCAAACACTGCGGTTGCGCGCAACGCTATCTCACGCACGATGCGCTCAATGCGATTTGGCAGGCGACGCACCGCATCGATGCCGACAAGGGCACCGACTATCACCAGCGTTTCGTCACCTACCTGCATCAGATCCAGGATGAGGACCTGACGCTCGGCGTCGCGATGACCGACGCCAAGGGCGACCGCTCCAAGCGCCCGCACGAGCAGCAAGTGCCCGAGACTTACGTGCGCATCGTCGAGCGCCGACCGGACGGGATCGTCATCTTGGGCACTAAGGCGATCGTGACCGGGGCGCCCTACGTCCACGGCTTCCTGGTCATGCCGTGCCGGAACATGGAGCGCGAGGACGCCGACTTCGCAGTCTGCTGCGCGGTCCCTCTGGACGCCCCGGGCGTGACGATCGTGGCGCGCCCGGCGGGCCGGCCGGGCGAGAACGGCGCCGTGTTCACGGGCAAGTACGGGCAGTCGACGGGCGTGGTGCTCTTCGACAACGTCTTCGTGCCGCACGAACGAGTTTTTCTCGCAGGCGAGTGGGAGCATTCGGGTTTCCTCACCACGACCTACGCGACGCATCACCGGCATAGCTGCATCGGCGCGCGCGCCGGTTTCGGCGACCTGCTGATCGGGGCCGGGGTGCTCATGTACGAGGCGAACGGCCTCAATGCCTCGCTCCACGGGCACGTGCGCGACGCCATGGTCGAGCTCATCAAGATCGTCGAGGGCTTCTTCGCCTGTGGTGTGGCGGCTTCGGTCTACGGCCTGAAGGACGGGTCCGGGAACATCCAGCCGGACAGTATCTTCAGCAACGTCGGGAAACTCCTGCTCGCGACTCAGATCTACGACATGCAACGCCTCGCCCACTACGTCTCGGGCGGTCTGATTGTGGCGTTGCCCGGCCCCGAGGAGGACCACAACCCGGCAACCCAAGCACGCCTGTCGGCCGTCCTCGCCGGCCGCCAGGACATCCCGGCGCGGCGCCGGCTTGAGGTGGCGCGTCTCATCGAGGATCTCACCGCGTCCTACTCGGCCGGCTGGTATTCGATCATCAGCCTGCACGGCGGCGGCTCGCCCGAGGCGATGAAGCGCGAGATCTGGCGGCAGTACCCGTTGGAGGACAAGGTGGCTCTCGTCGAGGGCCTTCTCGAGCGGGGCGTGGCGGGCGATGTCGCCCGGCCGCGCGCCCGTCAGCCCGGCCGCTGCTGTATTACCGGCTGCCAAGTGGCGGAGCCGCCACACGCCGCCACCGAGACGTCCGAAGCGGCGGAGTAAGAGAAGCCAAAGGGCCGAACTATTCGGGCGAGAGAACTTCCCCTGGACGGATAATGCTATCCCCTTGCTTCACCAGGAAGGGCTTGACGGGCCGTCCGCCATAGAGCACATTAGTACAGTAATCCGGGCGGGTGAAAACATGCCTGCAATGACGCCAGATCTGCAAAGGGAGATTAATAAAGCGCTTTGTGAGTTGCTCGTTAACATCTTGGAGCATGCCAGTTCCTCTTGCGGGGGGCTGGCGATTGGACAATTACCGGGCACTATCACCAAAAAGAAGCGCATACTATAGCAGAGTCTCTCGATGTTTCTTTTCCCGGGACCTTGATCCAACTAGGGCTCTTGATACGCTCTGGCGAGGTCTATACGATTAGGAGCCGAGGAGGGGCTAGCTAAACCATGCAAACAATCAGAATCATCGACGAGATCGGTCCTGTCTGTGTCGACCCCGAAGATGGAAGTCTTCTGTGCCAGCAATCTTGCACCGCACTGTCCCAGGGGCTAGATGTGCTTCTCGACTTTAGCGGCGTCAAGACCCTAACCAGCTCCTTCCTGAACGCCGCCCTTGGATGCCTTTTCGCGAGCTTCTCGGTTGATACGCTAACTCAGAAGCTGAAATACATCGGGTTGGACCCGACTGATGAAAAGCTCGTGAGACTCGTCGTCACCAATGCCATACGGTTTTATGCAGCCACTCCTGAACAGCAACAGGCCATGGCGGCCGCCACCTCCCGGGCATTTGAGTACTGAGCTAACGGATGATCCCCACACTCCTCGTCAAGGCTGAGGTCGTGGACATCCGGAATAGAAAATCGAACCTTCCGAGGAGGGTCGTTGCAGACGCGAACGTCCTCTACGTGATCAACTACGACGTCACCGGTTTGGCAGCCGCCGGAGGTCGGGTTCCTCCTTCCTACCAGACCAGGCACTACCCAGCCTGGTGGAAACTTGCCGCTCGAGGAGGAGTCGAACTTTGCACTGTAGCCTCCTGCCTGGCTGAGTTTGCTCACATCGTGGAGCGGACAGAGTTGGAAAACATCTGGCGCACGGACCCGAATCGGCCAGAATTGGACCCGAATCGGCCCGGTCAGGATTTCTCACCCAAGTACACGAAGACCGTCCGCAACCACTATCATGGCCAAATTAAGCCGATCCGGGAAGGCGTGGAAACGACCCTCGCCTCCACTCGAAAGAGCGTCAACATTCTTCCACGGGTCGGTCAGGACGAGGCAGCCCTGAACCGGGCCATCCAAGTGTGGGTTGAATCGACAGCAGATTTCGGAGACGCTCACCTCGTGGCCACCGCTAAGGGCGCGGGGATAGCCAACATTCTATCCGACGATGCCGACCTGATCACCTTTGAAGGTATCGTAGTCTACACGGCCAACCAAACGGCCATCGGAGCGGCTCAGGCTTCTGGAAAACTCATCCTTTGATTCGATTTCCCTGATTCGCCCGGTCTCCACCTATCGGGCTGCTTTGCGGGGTCCGGCCGGTTTCCGGTTTTCGCGACGTGCCCTGCGGAAGTATTAGCCCATAGCCAGACCATTGCGGATCAAGTCCTCCGGTCCGCTCGGGTGGCAAGGTCCGGAGACCTTACCACAACAAGATCTCTCACCCCGCCGTTCTTGGTTGTTCGGCGAGGGTCTCCTGACCCCGCCGAGTTCTCGACCGTAGGTCTCCCATTCGCGTTTGAGGGCAAGCCGACGGAGGGCCGGGCCCGGTTGCGTGATGCACTCCGGAGCTTTCCGCACGAGCGTCAACGGCCTGGAGGCTGCTCCTCGGTGCCGCCGGATTGATCACGGTAGACGAGGTCTCCCTCATCACGGTCCGGGACGCTGGCCGTCAGAGTGACGCGATGCCAGGATCGCCAGGCGCGGTCGAGCTCGCGAACATCGGCCAGGCCGTAGTGGTTCAACGTCGCACTGTCCCATCCCGACTTGAGGCCGTCGCGGACAAAGTGCAGGAACCTGGGCCTGCCGCCAATCTCGATCAGGAACCGCGAGATCGAATAACCCTGGCCGTAGAACGACATCAGGTCCTTGGGATATTCCTCGATTCGGAACAGGCGAACCAGCGACACCTCGCCGTGCCGGGCCAGCAGATCGACGGCGATCTGGTCATGCCGCCTGCGCTCGCGCTCGTCCTCGCTCAGCAGCGACGCCCCCTCGTCGGCCCACCGCGGCATCGGGCCGCCGAAGTACGCGGCGAAGACCGTGTGGGTGATCTCATGCGGCAGAGCAGAGGCAAGAATCCTGTCGAGCCGGCCCTCGACCACCATGCTCTGGTCGGTCACGCGGCCGTTGTTGAAGCCGAACGAGGTCAAGCCGCCGGCCTCTCCCGATGTCACCTTCACCCGGATCGGACACGGAGTGGTCCAGGCCGGCAGCTCGCGGCCCAGCCAGGCCCTGGCGATGTTGACCCGCTCCGTCTCGGCATGTTCGGCAACGGCTCTGGCGATGCTCTGAGTGGGTGCCTCGACGACGAAATTGCCCGTGCGAAACGAGGCCCCGCAGAGCAGCGGAACGCATCCCAGAACCATGGTCGCGATCCCGCCGAGCCCCCGCGCCAACTGATCGCGGTGTGCTTCCATGCGCCACGCTCCTCCCTGAGCACCGATTGGCTCTCGACCCAATTTCCCAGATCCGCCAGGACCCGGCCCGAAGGATCGCTGCCGCCGGGCGACGATCGCGATTTGACCGGCCTTCCTGTGCCGGCGGCGAGCGGGACTCTAGCAGATTCCGGCGAACTTGTCGCCCCTGTTTTGCTTCGCAACGCATGCGAGAAGCGGCATTGGAACAATGCCACTCGCATGCAAGCAGTGGCAATATCGCGGGATCGGCGGAATGGCTGATGATCGTGTCGATGGCCGGCCGATGGAAGAGGTTGGCTGGACGAGAGTCATGGGCTCGAAGGACAGTGCTCCTCGCGGTTGTGCCACCATGCTCTTGCGCCGGCCCGGGCGGACCGCAGCCTTGCTTGCAACTGCGTTCCGAACTTGGACCCGCTCAGAACCGCACGGAGGAGGACCGAAATGGCAACCGCACGATTGCGCCTATTCCCATACCCCGAAGACGAACAGGAAGACGCAAGTGCCCCCTCCGTCCCGATACAACTCTCTGATCTATATCCTCTGCTTGCCCAGGCCTATCGCGATAACTATGTCTGGCTGCACGACTTCGAAAACGACCGCCTGATGGTCAGCAACGATCTGTACGAGGTGATCCGCGCGTTTTCGAACTGTCGTCCCTCGGCCTGAGCCTGGCGATCGATCCGGCGTTGCCGCGTCGCATGGGGTGTAGTCTGACAGGTTGGTAGAGAGCCAGAGTTGCCACCGCTGGCCCGGCATCATCAATCCGGGCAACAACCTTGCCCGTACAACTCTGGCTTCCTAACCTAGAATGAGACATGCTAGACCTGCCTCGCTCCATCCGATGATCCGTCCGGCACTGACTTCCGAGCACTCACGATGATCACCAGGAAATCGAATTCCGAGGATGCGTTCACCATCGAACGCCATGGCGACATCACGGTCATCACGGCGACGCCAGCCTTGGAACGGCTGGCATTCGGACTCGAGGAGCAGGCGGCCGAGTTGATCTTGAAGCCATTGCAGCGCCAGGAGAATCCCTTGATTCTCTTTGATCTGAGCCAGGTCGATTACTTCGGCTCGATGTTTATGGCACTCTTGATCCGCTGCTGGAAGCTGGCACTCTCGCAAGGCGGATCGATGGCTCTCTCGGGTGTCTCACTGCGGACGCGCGAGCTGCTTCGCGTCACTTCGCTGGACATCGTCTGGCCGATTTACGACTCGAAGCCAGAGGCGATGGAAGCCTTCGAGCTCGATTGATCGTGTCGACACCACAAGGCGAAATGGCCCGGTCGTTCGCGGTGACCGAAGCCACAACCGCCCGGCCGGTTCGCGCCCCGGGAGCGGGTTTCCAGGGCGAGGCTGGGCGGAAGGTCCGACGACGTTGCGCGACCCGTTGACAGGTTGGAAGGCCGGTCCCATGATGAAGTGGGGTACCAAGGAACGGTGGGGTTTGCTACCAGGTCACAGCGGAGCATCGATTGCTGATCGTGGGACTCCCGATCGCTCACGGAAAACGGTATGGCAGAGGGATTTTACCCGATGGAAAGATAGTGCGGATGCCGGATTGGGCCATCGGTCATGGCGCATCTGTCATTCGGGACTCAACACTAAGTCTTGATCGGTCACAAGCTGTCATCTGGGATCTCGCGAATCGGGAATGCACGGGCCAGTTGGGTGTTCCCCCCCCGGAGCGGAGCCGCCATGGGAATCTATGACCGCGAATATTATCGTGGTGAAACGGGTGGTCCGAGCTGGTTTAGCGGGGTGGCGCCCTGGTGCAAGACTCTGATCGTCATCAACTGCGCAGTGTTCTTGCTCCAGAACGCATTTCGCGGCGATTCTCCTTGGTTCGAGGACTGGCTCGCGGCCTCGCCCGAGGCGATCTTTCAGCACGGCCGGATCTGGCAGCTCTGGACGGCAACGTTTCTGCACTCCGGCATCCTCCACATCCTGGGAAACATGTGGTTCCTCTGGCTCGTGGGCCGCGAGATGGAATCACTGTATGGGAGCCGCGACTTCCTGGCGTTCTATCTCCTGGCGGGAGGAGTCAGCACCCTGGGATGGGCCGTGATCGCGGCGCTCTCCGGACCCGGCGGCATGGATCGCCACATGCTCGGCGCCTCCGGGGCCGTGATGGCCGTGGTGACTCTCTACACGCTCTTCTATCCCCGTCGTGAGATTCTCTTCTTCTTCCTGCCGATGCCGATGTGGGTGCTGCTGGGAATTTATCTCGTCTTCCCTCTGTTCGGGGACAACAGGAGAGTGGCATACGAGGCCCACTTGATGGGTGCGGCATTCGCATTCTGCTTCAAGCTGTTCGACCTGCGCTGGTCGCGGCTGGTCACGGCGCGAATCCGCCGGCCACGGCTGCGCATCATCACGCCGATGCCGGTCGATCAACCCCGGACCCGGCCGCCAGGGTCGAGCCGGGCGGCCGGCGAAGGCCTGGGTGCAAAGCCCTCGTCGGTGACGGTCCTTCCCGAGGAGCAGCTTGACGCTCGCCTCGATGAAGTTCTGGCGAAGATCGCCCGCGAGGGCCGCGGCGGACTGACCGAGGAAGACCATCGCGTGCTCCAGGAGGCCAGTCGCCGCGCCCGCGACAAGCGGAGCGACCGCCTCTGATGTCCATGCCCATGCCCGGTCCCCTCCTGCTGATCCATCGATCCAGCGTCGATTGAATTCCCACGACCGGTCACTGCCTTCGTCGATCACCCCCCATCCCTCATGTGCCATCTGCCATTTGCCATTTGCCATCCGCTATCCGCTATCCGCCATCCGTCATCCGTCATCTGTCATCTGTCATCTGTCATCTGCCATTTGCCATCTGTCATTTGTCATTTAACGTCTGTCACCTTCCGCCCGATCCCTCCGCCACCCTCACAACCTCGGTTTCCAGCCACGCCTTCAGCTCGTCATTCAACTGCCGGGTCAGATCGGGATGACCGGCGGCGACGTCCCGGCGCTCTTCGGGATCGGTGACGACATTGTAAAGCTCGGGTTTACCGCCTCGCGTGACGACGAGCTTGAAGTCGCCGCGCATGGCGGCGAGCTGATCGTAGCCCTCGCTCTGCCATTCCCAGAACAAGGTTCGCTGGGGCCCTTTTACCCGGTGTTCCCAGACCGGTAACTGGTTAACGCCATCGACGTGCCAGGAGGGATCGAGCGTTCCTCCCGCGGCTGCCAGGAACGTCGGCAGGAGATCGATCAGGTGGACGTTCTCCGCGCAGACTGACCCCGCTGGGATCCGGCCCGGCCACCGCGCCAGTCCCGGCACCCGGATGCCGCCCTCCCAGAGCGTTCGCTTCTGGCCTCGAAACGGACGGTTGCTATCCAGGGCGGAACTCGCGCCCTCGTTCCCTTTCTCGAAGGTCGCGCCGTTGTCGCTGGTGAAGACGACCAGCGTGTTCGCCGCAAGCCCGCGCTCGTCAAGCCGGGCGATCAACCGGCCGATGTTCCGGTCCAGCCGGCTGACCATGGCTGCATAGGTTGCCTGAACGGGACGAGCGGGGCCGGATTCCCGGAACTTGCCCCGGTATCTCTCGACTTCTTCAGCCGGCGCGGCAATGTGGAAATGGCTTGCAACATAGGCGATTTCGAGAAAGTAGGGCTTCTCCTGCCGGCGGCCGACGAAGTCGAGCGCTCGGTCGGTGAGCAGATCGTCGATGTATCCCGAGACCGCGACCTCCCTGCGGCCGTCCCAGAGGGTCTTGGGGTACTTCTCCCACGCTTTCGTGGCATCGGTGTAACCAAGGAACTCGTCGAACCCCTGGTCCATCGGGTGGACGGGTTCCGCGCGGCCGCCGCGCGGCTTGCCGTGATGCCACTTGCCGAAAAGGGCCGTGGCGTAACCACGAGACCGCAGCGCCTCGGCAATCGTCACCTCCTCGGCGGGCAGGTCCTCGTCGTTGCGCCGGACTCCGGAGTGGATCGTGTATTTCCCGGTGAGCAAGGCCGCCCGGCTGGGGGCGCAGACCGTCGCGGCCGAGTAGCACCGCTTGAGCACAACCCCCTGCCCCGCCAGCCGGTCCAGGTTGGGCGTCGACCACTCGGTGCGGCCGTTGAATCCGACGTCGCCCCAGCCAAGGTCGTCGGCCAAGATCAGCACGATGTTGGGCGGCTGCTCATTGCCCAGGGCGATCGTACCACACGCGGCGAACGCCAGTACGAAGGCGCCCGCGGTTCGTAAACCTCGACGGTTGTTGATGATCACGTTCTTCGCCCTCGGGCCGTGCCCCAGATCGGAATGATGGACGGGTTTCATTCAGAGAACGCCTCGAGAAGTGACCACGAAGCTGGACGGGTCGCCATCGATAATCGAGCCGTTCTGATTGCCCTGCCGCGACCGGCTCTCGCGGCCCTCGGCCAGGACTGACGCTGTGCTGGCATCCACGCCCGGAGCGCGCAGCCAGACGCGGTAGTCGCCACCGGTTGACCCTGCGTCGGCAAACGGGACGAAGACCGCCTGACTTGGGCTATCGCCCTTACGGCCGACGACCGGCCCCCGGAACGCCAAACTCGGCCCCGGCTGTATCGTCAGCTCCTTGCTCTCGCGGACCAGGCCAACCGCGGCCGCCGAGGGAAGCCCCGGGTTCCTCGCCTGATCGTAGGCCAGCACAAAGGGTCCCCAGGCCAGTGCCGCGCGGTCAGTGTTGCCGAAATAACCGACGACCAGCCTCGAGTCGAGACGGAACGATAGGCTGACTCGATCGGCGTCCTTCCATTCTCGTGCCGAAACTATGGCCCATTGTTCTTGAGTCTGGGCCTCGAGCGGCTGCTTGTTCAGTTCCAGCTTCAACGGAGCAGCCCAGGGTGCCATGCCGACGTGGGTCCCGGCCGCGAGAATACTCTTCTTGCCCGGAAACGTGGCGATCAGCAGGTCGGCCATCTTGCGGCAGCAGTCGAGCGCGGGGCGGTTTCCGGTGTACTGATAATACGTCAGCAGACCAATCAGGTTGTACTTGTGCGACCAGACGTCCCAGTCGGCCCCCTCGTAAAGGCCGAACCGCTTTTCAGGGACGTAAGTCCCGAGGTAGCCGTCGGGCTCCTGGCAAGCGATGAGGTCGGCTGCCACGCGGTCGAGCTTGGCCTTCAGGGTGGGGTCGGCAGTGTACGCCCAGGCCAGGGCTGCCGCGTGCAGCCACTTGCCGGCGTGCTCGCCGATCCAGGGATGGCTGCCGGGACGCTTGCGATACCCGGCCAGCAGCGGCTCGGTATCGACGGTCGGCAGCCGGTTCTTCTCGTTGGTGTCGATCCGCGCCCCCAGCCAGCCCCCGATGTGGATCTGCGAGGGAGAGAGTACGGAGGCCGCGTCGGGCAAACCGGCCCGAACCACGAACGGGACCGGCTCCAGACCTGCGTCACCCCCCCCGGGAAACGCTAGCAATCCGTTCACCACGAGAGCGATCCTCCAAGACATCGGCTGCGTCCTTCCATCTGTCTTGTGTCATCTGCCATCTGCCATTTGTCATCTGTCATCCGCCATCTGCCATCCGCCATCTGCCATCCGCCATCCGCCATCTGCCATTCTGGCTTTCGTATCTCGTTCCCCGAGATTATCCCCCCCGCGTTCGGGGCGCATCAAGCACCACGTTTCCATTGAGCGTTCGGTTAGAATCAATCGACGAGCCGTTTGAATCGTCGGAGTGAGCCGCGGCGACCAGCCATGACCGAGGAATCGATGCCTGACAGACTTTCATTCCCGGACCCGCGCCGGCGAGGCTTCCGCGCGGCGGCCTGCCTCGCGTTCTGGGGCCCATGGCCGACGACCGCGACAGCCTCGAGGAAGCACTCGCGAACGCCGCCGGCAGTGCCGACGCGGTCTTGATCTCAGGGGGAAGCTCGACAGGCCCTGAAGACCATGCGCCGGGCGTGGTGGCCAGGTTGGGAACGCTCGACGTCCACGGCGTGGCTCTTCGCCCCGCGAGCCCCACGGGCCTGGGGCTCGTTCGAGGCGTTCCGGTCGTGCTCTTGCCCGTGAACCCCGTCAGTTGCCTCT
>Ga0208696_1001039_pt1 | contig 17194 bp, 15 predicted proteins | sample Sb_taG_9_FD_187711 | JGI IMG/M metagenome (GOLD analysis project Ga0208696, IMG submission 187711) | Peat soil microbial communities from Weissenstadt, Germany - Sb_50d_b_LC metaG (SPAdes) (version 2) | ecosystem: Environmental > Terrestrial > Soil > Wetlands > Peat | place: Germany... | reverse complement strand
CGAGTACACCGGGAGGTTTCTGGCTTTGGAGCACAACCGGGACTAGAAAGATGCGAAGTCGCTGATCGTCATGGCCGTTGAGCAATTGCTGGCGCGCGAGCCTCGCGCCAAGGCTGTCTTGTTCCTGGACGCGATGGGTTGCCGCAGGTTCTGGAACGGATTGGCGGACACTGGGGGCGACATATTGCCTGACTGCGCCAGGGAAGATCGCCTCGCGATCGTGCGCACGCGAACGGAGGACGACGAAGTGCCGAGAGCCGCCAGGGTCGGCGATTTTCCTCACGAGAGTGACCTTCAACCAAAACCGCCAGGTACCACGGACGCATTATACCAACTCGAGAAGGAGGATTACCCGGGCGCGAGATGGTACGTGTCTCCGTCTCTGACAATGAATCGCCAAGGCGAGCACCGCAAGCACTCGCGATTCACGTGCGATAAGAAGGAGTTGAAGAAGAACTGGCACGCAATGACGATGACCGAGTTCTGGTCGCCGTTCCCAGGTCCCTTTAAAGCGGAATCGCTATACAAACTCTCTGCCGTTTTGTGCCGTCACGCGCCCACGTGGATCGGTACACTTGAGCGCCCGTCGCCCATGCACTTGGCAAAGGCAATCGTCGAGGATCACCCAGATAAGTACGAGGCACGCAACGCCGAGGGGCAAACTGTCGAAAGCGGCGAATGAGTTCAAAGGGGGTTCAGGAGCGGTTGTTTGAATTCCCTTGAGTAGCTCACCCCGCGGGGACGTTGAGCTTGTGTTTCATCGTGTCGAAACCGCGCTGTGTCAATCGGCCGCAGAGGCCTGTCATGAGCCACGTGAAGATCAAAGAGCTTCGACTCCGCAATTACCGGGCGTTCCCCGACGCCCGCCTGCTGCTTGATGATATCACCTTTCTGGTCGGTCGCAACGGCGCAGGAAAGTCGACGCTGATGGATGCGATGAGCTTCATGAGTGAAGCGGTCACCGACTCGCTTAGCACGGCGCTCGAACGACGTGGGAACCTCGAGGGAGTGCGACGATGGCAACCAGGCAAAGGACCCAAATACGATGTGTGGATTGCCGCTGTTTTGAGCCTTGGTACGTACCCTGTCGTCTACGGCTTCCGTCTCGGTTCAGACGCAACAAGATCGAGCTATCTCGTGAAGCATGAGTCTTTATCCGGGATCAGTCACTGGTTCACCCGCGACAGACAATCCATAACAAGCAACCGGGATGGGATCAGACCCGTTCCGGATCCGGAGTCTCTGGTCTTTCCTCTGATCGCAGGCACGAGCCCATTTTGGAAAGCCATCTACGAGGGTCTGCGGAACATTTCCGTGCACCAGTTTTCTCCACAAGCGATCCAGAGCGAACCCAAGATCGGCAGCGAGGAACGCCTGAATCGCGACGGTAGCAACGCGGGAGATGTGCTCAAGCATACCAGGCCGAAGGACCGGGATTGGATCGAGGAGCATTTGGAAGCAGCGATTCCTGGCATTCGTGGGGTCAGGGCGACCGCCCGTGTGGGGCGCCGTGTCATCGTGTTCGAGCAGGAGGGGGGCAACGGCCAGACCTGTCACTTCGATGCCTCGACGATGTCTGACGGCACAGTCCGCAGCCTGGGTATTCTCCTGTCCCTGCGACAAACGCCTCGTCCTTCCATCGTGCTGTTAGACGAGATCGAGGATTCGCTCCACCCCTATGCCCAGGCCGTCCTGCTCGACGCGATCAACTCGGCAAGCGACGAATTCCCCGTGGTCATCTCGACGCACAACCCGGAGATCCTGAGCCACCCCACGGCCATGGGGGAGCGCATTCGGATCGTCCAATGGGACGAAGGGACGAGCCAAATCTATCACATGAGCAGCCAAGTCCTGGCGAATCTGAAGCCTCCACAGACCGTCGGCCGCCTCCTCCGCTCGAACGCCCTCTGGACCCAAGCCTTGCCCTCGACGACGGGGGCGGAAGCCGATTTCTTCAAGGCTGATTTGCTGCCATGACACGTGACGTGATCGTGCCCATCGTCGAGGGTCATGGCGAGGTCCGGGCTGTTCCCATCCTTCTCGGGCGCTGGCTCCGCCATCGAAACTTCCACCGTTATTTCGATGTCGATCTTGCAGGCCCGGTACGTGCGGCCGGCAAGGGGGCCCTCAAGGTCGCTCACCACACCGCCGACGAGCTCGGCGTCGAGCATTACGTCGAGATCGCCCTCCTCCGAGGCCCCGACGCGATCGTCGTGATCCTGGATGCGGATGAAAATGCCCCCGAGATCCTCGGCCCCTCCTTGCTCGACCGTGCACGAACCGTGGTGCCCGGCAACTACCCGATCGCTGTCGTCGTGGCCAAGCGCGAGTACGAGGCCTGGTTTCTCGCCGCTTTCCCGAGTTCACGGTTTCGTGCCGGACTTACGGCTCGGAAATACACCCTCACCCGGCAATCGCTTCCCCCTCGCACAGATGTCGAGGCGATTGCCGATTGTAAGAGCTACGTAGCTGATCTGATCGGAGTCAAGAAGTACGAGCCGACCATCCACCAGCTGGCCTTGACCGATATCCCGCCCTTTACCTCGGCCATGACCCGTCGTTCGCCGTCGTTCAGCAGACTTCTGACGGAACTCAACTTGCTGATGGGCCAGGCCCGAAGGCGGCGGATTTGATCCTTACCAAACCGGCAATTGCTGCCCAGACGTCTCGAACGCGATTCATCGGCGTTCTCTCTCGGCAGGCATTCCTGGGATGCGTTGCACTTGCCTGCTGAAGTTTCACCGGGCGCAGGGGTTGATGGCTTTGCTGTGGAAGTCGAGACCAAACTGCTCGCAGTAGCGCTTCAGGTTCTCGAGGGCCGGGCCATAATGAGGCGAGCACTCCAGGGCCGCGCGGTACGAGTGATAAGCGGCGTGGACCTGGCCCAGACATTCATGGAGCACGCCCATCAGGGTGAGGGCCTCGGGAGAATCGGGTGCCTGGTCGAGCACCGCCTCGGGTAACCGCTCGGCCTGGGCGAAGTCGCGCTGATTGAGTGCGCGCTTCACCGGGGCCAGATCGACGGCGGGCGGAGCGACCGGCACAACGAGCGTGGGCGCTTGAGCAACCAGCTTCGGTCTCGGCGGCGGCTCAGGAACGCGTGTCGGTCGCGATGGCGGCTCGGGTCGGCCGTGCCGCAAGATGACCTCGCGAACCACCCGGCGCAGACCGTCGGGCGTGACCGGCTTGGTCAGAAAATCGACGGCGCCAAGCTTCATGGCGGCCACGGCATCGGCAATACTGCCGTGCGCGGTGACGATCACAACGGCCGTGTCATCGCCCCGGTCGCGCATCTGCCGCAGCGTCTCCATGCCGTCCATTCCGGGCATTTTCAGATCCAGCAGGACCACATTGGGCGACGACTCGTGAAGTCGCGCCAGCGCCGACGGACCGTCACCGGCCTCGACGGTATCGTAACCGGCCGATTGAAGTGCCGTGTGGAACATCAGGCGAATACTTGGCTCATCGTCGACGATCAGGACCGACGCGGCGTTGTTCATGGCTTTGCGTCTCTTCGAGCTTCCACGCTCAGGTCTTTCTGAGAGGCAACCAAGAGCAAGGTCCGTGCCAGCCCCCTGGAGCGCGATCCAAGACCCACGCCTCCAGAAGGTTACGTGGATGTCGCTGGACGATCCAACGTCATCGAAGTCTCAGTATGTCGTGCGTATTGCACGGGGCGATGGGCAGCTTGCACGATGGGATTCATCACGGCCGTTTCATCTCGAAGAGGTCCGTGCTGCGGCAGTAGTAATCGCCACCGAGGCGCGCGATTGTTCGCAGCTTGCGCGGATCGACATGGCCGGAGGGATCGAGCACGGAGTCGTCGATGTGAATCAGGAGCACCTCACCAATCACCAAGTTGGCCGCGATCGGCCCGTTGCCAATAGGAACGATCTGTCGAATTCGACATTCCATGTGGACGGGCGAGGCAGCCACGCGGGGCGGGCGGACCTTGGTCGAGGGCTGGAGCACCAGCCCGGCGTACTCGGCCTCGCTCTGGCCTGGAGGAAGCTCCTTCGCAGTCGCGTTCATCGGCTCGGCCAGGTCTTCCACGGCCGCGTTGAGGACAAACTCGGGCACGATCTCGAGATTGAGCAAGGTGTCTTTCTTGGATCCGTCACGGCGAAGGCCAGGGGAAAAGACGACGACCGGCGGATTGGCGCCGAAGGCGTTGAAAAAGCTAAACGGCGCGAGGTTGACGCGGCCTTCAGCGTCGATCGTCGTGACCCAGGCGATCGGCCGGGGAGTCACGATTTCGACCAGGGTCCGGTAGATCTTCACGACGTCGCTGGAGGAAACATCGATGATCATCAATCGATCCAGCTCTAAGGATAAGAAGGGTCATCCAGTTCCATGGCCTGGCGCGTCAGCCGGAGCGGCCGGAAGGCATCGACCATCACGGCCAGCTCGTCGGTCTTCGTCGCTGCGCGGCTGGCGGCGATGGTACCGGGGTGCGAGCCGTGGGGAATGCCGCGGGGATGAAGCGTGATCGACGCCTCCTCGACGCCCCGCCGACTGCCGAACCGGCCTCGAACATAGTACAAGACCTCGTCGGCCTGCACGTTCGAATGTGCGTACGACACTTTGATTGCTTCAGGGTGGGTATCGAGCATTCGGAGGGCGAACGTGCAGACGACGAATCCCGGCGATTCGAAGGTTTGCTGCACCGGTGGAGGCTGATGGACCGTTCCGGTGATCGGCTCGAAATCCTCGGCGTTGAAGGTGTAGGGATACATCATTCCGTCCCATCCCACGACGTCGAAGGGATGGCTCGCCAGGGTGTAGCGCGTCAGCCGCCTACCATCACGGACGAGCACCTGGGTCTCTTGCTCAGTGTCGATGACCGAGATTTCGCGCGGGCTGTGCAGATCCCGCTCGCAGTACGGCGATCCGAGCTTCAACTGGCCGTCCGGGTTGAAAGACGGGCACGCGGTACCACTTGGGCACCATGTCGAGCCCGCGGTGGCGCCGGCATGTCGCCACGTGTTGCTCGAAGGCGTAGATGTCGCGGATGCTGGCGACCTCGGGGAGCGGGCGTCGCATGCCTTTCCTCACGCCTGTGGGCGAGTCTCCTGTCATGCGCTCGTGCGCACTTGCGCAAGAATTTGCTATTGCACCCCCGCCGCCCTGGTCGAGATTCCCGAGCTGCCTCGTTCCTATGGCGTTGCCGGTGGGAGCAGGTCCGCCACGGCAATCTTGCCAACTTCCCGCCCGTCCAGGAAGAGAGACACGGAAGCGGTTTCTGTCAGGATTTTGGGAGCTGGGTAACGCCCCCTCCGCCCATGCTGGGGACCCGGCCCTTCGTAGACTTCGAGCCGGCGGCCCGGGACATTCACGATCCAGTACGCGGGGATGCCACCGCCGCCGTAGGTCCGAGCCAGGGCCCGGTCCTTGGCCACGCTCGAGCGAGTGACCTCGATGACCAGGGCAACGTCCTCGGGGCCCGGGTGGTGGGTTGCATAATCATCGATGCCGCCGCGTACCACGGACACGTCCGGCTCGGGCTCACTTCTCCGGTTTGGGATGCGAACGGGCTGCTCCTGTCGCACGTACCAACCCCCCGGCAGAATTCGCTCGATCGCTCGCCGCGTGCGATCCGAGGCGGTTGAGTGTGCGGGGTTCTTCACATCCTTCTCCACAATCCGGCCTTCGACCAGCTCGAAGCGATTCGTTTCGGGCAAGATCCCGTTCTCCACCATCTGGTCGTACTGATCGACGGTAAGTCTTTTTGTGATCGTACTCACTTCACACCGCCTTTTCTCGTTTCGCTCGAGGACCACGTAGAGGTTAACAGACGGAACCGCTTCTCATGGGGCAAAGAGACGATCTGGAGTCAAAGCGTTCCCCGGCGCGCCTGCTCGCGCTCGATGGCTTCGAACAGGGCCTTGAAGTTTCCCTTGCCAAAGCTTTGCGCGCCGCGCCGCTGAATGACCTCGAAGAAGAGAGTCGGCCGGTCCTCGACCGGCTTGGTGAAAATCTGGAGCAAATAGCCCTCATCATCGCGATCAACCAGGATACCCAGTTCGGCCAGTTCGCGCAAATCTTCCCGGATCGTACCGACCCGTTCGGGCAGCATCTCGTAGTAGGCCGATGGCACCTTGAGGAACGAGACGTCATTGGCGGCCACGGCCCGCATGCCGGCAATGATGTCGCCGGTCGCCAGCGCGATGTGCTGCACGCCCAGGCCGTCGTAATATTCAAGGAACTCATCGTCGTGAAGCGACCCCTGGCTGCCTGGTGGATCTGCCAAAGGAACTTACTTCTTCTTCCACACTGTGATCAGGTCGTCAGAGGCCTGCTGGCGGATGCCGTTGTCGGAAAGGACCTCGTCGGTGGCCTTGAGTGCAGCCTGGTGGTCGAAGACGATGGTTTCGGAGTAGCGGTCGTCAAAGGCGATCGTGGTGTACTTGCTCTTGGTGTCGCGGAGCAGCTCGGCGAAGTGGCGGAGGTTTTTCACCTTCACTCCGCCCACTTCCTTGACCACCTTGGAGAATGGGTTGTCATATCCCTTGCTCAGCGCATGCGGGAACATCAGCGAGGTGACCACGACCAGTTCTTCGCCCTCGAAGGCCGGACGATCACCGCGGCGTGTTACCAGGGGGCTGCCCCTGACCGCCAGGAACCCGGACACCGCGCTTCCAAGGACAGTGCAGAAGTCGCGGCTTGCCGCCGAGAAGACGAGCGGGCCATAAACGAAATATGACGGGTAACGGCCATCCAGCGGTTCGATCAGCATCGGCCACCGCGAGACGACCGGCAGCTCGATGCTCTGGGGCTTGCCCTGGCGGATGATCGTGAGCGGCAGCTTGCCGTTCCTGGCCGCTTTCTGAATCAGATACTGAAACTGGAGGCGCAAATTCTGCTTGATCTTCACCATGCCGACGTTGTCGATCTCAGCGTCGCCGATCTTGGTGATCACGTCCCAGGTCTTCAGGGGATAATCGGGCTTGGATTCGGCCGGCGTGTGCACGATCATCCCCTGCGACTTTTTGTCGAGACGAAGAAAGCCCCGAAGCGCGGGGTTTTCCAGGGTCTGAAGCGAGTCGTGCATGGCGGGCTTGCCTTCGCACTTACCGTCGGCGACGTCTTTGAGAAAAAGCTCGATCTCCTCGGCCGGAATGATGTAGCCGATGTTGTCGGCCTGGGTCAGCTTGCTGAAGATCAGGCCGACCATCTTGCCGTCGACCAGGGCAGGCCCGCCGCTGTTGCCCGGGTTGATGGCCGCGTCAACCTGGATCCGGAGACCGCTGACTCTGTCGTTGTAGTCGGCGAACTCGATCCGGGAGACGATCCCCTTGGTGACTGACAGGCTCGAACCACCCTGAGGGTAACCGTAGACCACCACGCTGTCCTTGACCTCGGGAAGAGTCTGAACGCGCAACAGGGGAGGCCGCTTGTCGAAGAACGATTCGTCCTCGAGCTTGAGGACTGCCAGGTCCATCCCTGGGCTCACTGCTTCCACGGTGGCCGCCAGCTTTTCGCTGGACTGCTGGCTTTCCACGCCAAGCTGGCTGGCGAAGAGGACCACGTGGGCGTTGGTGAGAATTCGCTTGCCGCCAATGACGACACCCGTTCCGCTTGCCTTGCGCGGGCTCTGCTTGGTCCAGGGATGGAGGATATCGGGATAGCGCAGGGTCGCCGTGATCTTGACGACCGACTCGCGGATCGCGCTTTCTCGAGTGCTGTCAGAAGACTGATCGTCGAAAGCCGCAACCGCGGAATGCAGTCCCATGCTCGCCATGAGGATCAGCGACATCCGGGTCATCCTGGAGATCTTCATCGCAGAAACTCGCTTGAGGTGTCCAAAGCCGATTGCGAACCGGATGGCAGGCAACCGGATATCCTGGCCGCAGAAACAAGGCGATCCGCGTCCAGACCTGACGGCGGAGGTTCAGTAAAGAACTGAATCTTATCTTAACCCGTGATCCTCCAGGACGGTAGGGCCGCCCGCCAGGGCTGACGGCGGGTCGCTTGCAGAGACGCTCGTTCACCGGAAATGCTGCTGCCTGCCGAGCCATCATGAATGATGCAAAATAGCATTGGAATTATTGATAATATAATATTATTGTGATTATCTAAGGATTTGGTGCAAAGGTTTATCTACGACGCGAACAATGACAGGACGGAACCCTATCGTCATTCTGTCTCGTGAGTCGGTCCCGGGATATTTCCAGATTCCTGTTCGCGGGCCCGGGAAACGGCGTCTGGGGCCGAGATTGCAATTGTCACAACTGGGCCGCATCCGACCAACCATTGCCCCTTGAAGTCTTGTAGTGTCGTTGCTGCCTTGCATATTGACGGACCTTGAGAAACATGATTTAAACATAAGGGGGCCTTTGTCGTCGCCGCGTCGAGCGATGATTGGTGCATGGCGTCACGCGAAAAAGGTGGTTTTGCCGCGCCTGGCGTCCCCATTTGCTCGGAGCAGGATTGAACTGAATCCCTGCCGGGCCGCACACTATCGCTGTTCAAGAATCAATCTCGTGCGGTTTGTTTCTCGCTCAAGGATGCCAGGTCGGGCACTGCTGGCCTCTGTTTTCCATCCATGATGCGATGAGGTTACAGGACGGACAGGGATCAACGCCCGTGGTCTTAGAGAGAAGATGCTCACACTCCGCCAAGCTTGCCACATGGGCTAACCGTGGTCCTGCCGATTCCGGGGAACCGGGAACCGGCGTTGCTGGACACAAGCATGACGGCCCGCGGCATCGGGAAGTCGTGTCCGAGGTTGGACCTTCCACGCCGGATGCCGGCGCCGAGTTTGCCTCACCGGGGTCCGTGCTTCCGCGTCCGGAAGAGGCGGGCCTGGCTCCCGAATTGCCGCCACGCGTCTTGGTGGCCGAGGATAATTGCGATCTGCAGCAGATCTTCGCGAGGCAGCTCACCTTGCTCGGGCTGGAAGTCGTCGGGGTCAGCAATGGCCGTGATGCCGTGGGTCTGGCCCTGGCCGCTTATCAGGTGGGGAATCCCTTCGACTTGGTCTTGATGGACCTGGAGATGCCGATCGTCGATGGTTACGAGGCGACTCGCCGGATCCGCGATGGTGGTTTCAGCGGTCCGATCCTGGCTCTCAGCGCACACTCGAGCGACGATTACCGTCTGGACAGCATCAAAATGGGCTGTAACGACTGCATCTGCAAACCCATCGACTGGATTCGGCTCGCCGATCTGATCCGCAGATTCGTCCCCGGCTGCAACGCCCCGGGACCGATCCTCATTCCCGACTATTAGGACGTCCGGCTCCATTTCCTAACTTACGTCTTCTCTCAATCTTGATCTTACGCTGCGTTTTTCAAATCTCGCCGGATCGACTTTTTTCAGAAACGGGCCCTTCGGCGGGTATGTCGAAGGGCTTTCTCCATTCAAGGCAAAGCTTCGTTACGGGACCTGGCTCCTTGCAGGAAATCCGCGATCTCGTCGCCTTTCTGCGGACCCTGTGAGACCGGTGTGGTGCGATTCCACGAGCCGGGATCTCAGGCCGACGCCGCGGGAGCGTGACTGCCGTCGGTGCGGGTCTCGGGCATTTCCGTTCGCCGCGCGATCAAGGGAGGATGGAGCGGCAGCCGGTCTCGTTCCGCGACCTCGCTGGGGGCGATTCGCAGTGGGTGGGTCTGGTCCGACGGAGAGCCTGAAAACCTGCGCAGGGGAAGCAGTCCATTCGCCAGCGCGGCCAGCGCGGCGACGTTGTTGGTAAGGACTGACGACATGATCCCGAACCCCATGGTAAAGACCCCGATCACGTTGGAGACATTGGGCACGACGATCATCGACCAGCTCCGGTTCACGTTGCGGTCCAGGTTGCGCGCGATGTCCCTCAGCTCGCAGAGCTTCGACAGTCCACCCTCCAGAAAGACGACCTGCGCCGTGTCCGTCGCAATCGTCGAGGCTCCTCGGAGCGAGATCGACACGTCCGCCTTCTTGAGGGCGATCGAGTCATTGATCCCATCGCCGACGAAGCAGACCTTGCGGCCTTCCTTCTGGAGACTTTCGACGATTTCAGCCTTGTCGGCGGGCAGGACCTGGGCAAAGTAACGGTCCATTTCCAGCCACTCAGCCAGCTTGCGCGTTGGCGCGTCGTGGTCGCCGGAGATGATCGCGACGTGCTTGATTCCCCGGCTGCGCAGACCGCGAACAATCTCGAGGGCCTCGGCACGGACGGCGGCCCGAAGCTCGATCGCGCCGCCCAGTCGGCCGTCCACGCTGACCAGAACGATGGTGGACCCGTCCCGGTGAGCTTCCTCAATCGCAACCTGGATGGCACCCGGGATGGCGATCTGCTCCAGATCCATGAACCGCTTGCTGCCGACGTGGATCGTTTGCCCCTCGACATGGACTGTGATCCCGTAGCCGACCTTGTACTGTGTCTCGTCGTGGGGCGGCAGATCCAGCCCCAGCTCTTTGGCCCGGTGGAGAATAGCCAGGGCAATCGGATGATGAAATTTACGTTCGGCGGCCGCCGCGAGCTGGAGGACCCGCTCGCGAGAGAGGCCGGAGGCCGCGATGATCCGGCCGACCTCCGGGCGCTCGTGGGTCAACGTGCCTGTCTTGTCGAAGAGCACCGTATCGATCGCACTCATCTGCTCCAGGGCCCGCCCATCTTTGACGAGTATGCCCTTGTGAGCGCAGACCGAAAGCGAACTGAGCATCGCCAGCGGAGCGGCCATGCGGATGCCAGTCCCCAGATCGCTGTTGAGCACCGCAACGGCGCTGATCGGGCCCATTGTGGCCATGCCGAGCGCGCCGACGGCCAGGGTGGGAATCACCGCCCTGTCAGCCAGCCGTTCTCCCTTGTGCTGAGAGCTTAGCTTGTAGCCGGCCGTGTCGCTGAGGATCTGGCTGATTCGCGCCGAGGCGGTCTCCTGACCCGATTGCTCGACCGCGATGTGAATCTTACCACCGACCAGGACCGTCGAGGCGAATGCCCGGTCGCCCATCCCCTTCTCTGCGGGAGTCGACTCTCCGGTCAGGGTGTGCTGGTCGATCACGGCCATCCCCTTGACGATGTGGCCGTCCACGGGCACGGTGTCGCCGGTATGGACGACGATGACGTCGCCTTTCTGGAGCGTCTCTGCAAGGACCTGAACCTCAGCACCGTCACGGTCCAGCCAGGCATAACGGGGCTGTTTGCCGAAGGCGTCAAGCAGCATCCTCTGGGAGTTTTCGCGCGTCTTCTTCACGAGGCTTCGCCCAAAGCTCAGACACCAGCAACAAACCGCTCCCGGGAAAATCGACATTGTCCCGAGGCACCCGGCCACGGCGACTGCATCCAGGGCATCCACTCCGAGTCGTTTTTCTTCCAGGAGAATCCGTCGCGCCTCCTTGAACGTGGGGATCGATGAATAAATGAAGAGGACTGCGGCGGCGGGCAAGAGCGCTGGTGCAGCAAACTGGGCAGCCGCCGCGAGCGGGAGCGAAACCGTGCAGACCGGTAAGTTTATATCGGGCTGATCGGGCGTCGCCGGAGGTTCCACGCGAATGAGAGCCGCATCGAGAATCTCGATCACTTGCTCCCGAGACAACTGCTGCGGGTCGTGAGTTAAGAGCAATGTGCCAGTGAGCGGATTCGTCTTGAATCGTCCGATCCCCAGCACGCTTGTCAACTCGCGCTCCACCGCCCGGCAGAGGGGACTTCTCCGCAGCAGCACCAAGTTGCGGAGCCGCAACCGGCCGGGTAGTTCGGAGACGAACTCCCATCCGCTGACTACAGAGCCGTGACAATAGTAACGGACCACTCCCCTGAAGTCGCGGGCCGTCTGTGAGGGGGCGATTCGCAGCGGCTTGTCGGTCGCGGCCACCGGACGCGGACTGGACGGAGAGCCAGGTCCCGCAGCCTTCTGCGAGCAAGCCTCGAATGATCGCTGTTTCGGCTCCGGGGCCAGCAGGCTTGTGACAACCTTGACAACATCCTTGAGGCTGAATGTCCGAGGGCAATAATGCAGCTCAGCCCGCGGGCTGTCCGTACCGCTGATCGCGATCCATGTGACCTCCCGAGCCTGGAACACTCGCTCCAGGAACTTTCGGCAGTCTGGATGGTCCGGATCTTCAAACAGGGACCGGCTTTCGAGCCGGATCGTTCCCGGAGATGGGAAAGAAACAGCGATGTCGCGCATGCTCATCAAGAGACTCTGAGATCCAGGAGAAAACGATCGATCCGTACCAGGGTCAGGCAATCAACTGCCCGGAAGCCACAAATCTTGGCGCTCGCACAGTGCATTTCGTGAGAGTTGTGAGAATCTTTTCGGAGCGGGGGCAAGCGTATCCCGGTACTGTTCGGACAGAGCCTGGTAGAACCAGTTTTCTCAAGTGAGTCCGAACCTTCGCCCCATTACTCTACAATGAAGCGGAATCGGAAACCAAGGTTTTTTTCATGAAGGCGAAACAGCGACGAATCTAGCGACGGTTCCGATTGTAGCAACCAGGAGAACTTCAGGGCCAGAGACCTGGGGACTGCGACGTCCTTTTGCCATGGTGCTTTCCGCAACGTCATTTCTTCGATGGTGAATTCCCCGAACCCGATTGCCGGGGCTCCTGACGGGACGGGGATCGCACCGCCTCGGTGACGTCCATGAACTGGTATGGCTCGGACCAGGTGGAGTAATTGCTCCTGTCAGGAAGGATCTCGAACCTGGCGCCGAATAACGTGTTGAGAACCACCCGGAACGAGTTGACCGGTGTGATGTCCTGGTAGAGCCCCCGATAGTCCCGGTTCGGGAAATAATACGCGTTCAAGATACCCATGCGTTCTCGCAGATCGGTCTTTTCCTTGCTTTGCATGTTCAGTCGCAAACCCGATCCGTGATCGGCCTGGAGAATCAGGATGGGTGGCACTTTCGACCGCGCGAGGATCTGGTCGATGACTTCCTCGATGCGCCGGGTGATGTAGACCGCCTGGCCACGATAGCCGCGGACATACACTTCGGGTTTCGAGGCCATACCGTTAAATTTGTCGCCGTCGCCAAGGTAATAGCGATCATCACGATGGCTGATATCCTCGCCATCGGCTCCGAAGATGAACGGAGGATGAGGGCAGAGGATATGAGCGAGCGTCAAGGTGGGCTGCGGATCCGCCGCAATTCGGGGGAGATGATCGAGCAGGAAAAGCGTTCGATCCCGGGCCTGCGTGAACAGATCGCGACCATCAGTCTCTGGCAGTAAAGCCCAAAGCAGTGTCTGATCGATCAGGAGGCGTTGAAATCCGGTGAACTGTTCGTAAGGCGACAGATAACGATCCGTGTCGGTCAGGTCGGTCGGGTCGAAGCCCGTTGAGAATGTGACGAATTTGTAACCAAGAGGACGAAGAGTGGCGGCAAGGTTGTTCCGGCCAATGAGCTCACGAAGTTCGGTCTGATTGGTACCTAGACCCTTGACCAAGTCATCGAGGTATTCGAGGTTCAAGGATGACGAGAGACTCAAAGGGGTCTGGCAATAGTTTGCGTTGCTGCCGCGGGCGACGAAGAAGCCCTTGCGTTCAAGCCGTTCCAGGAATGTGGTGTTGTCGAAATCGAAGAGCTCGCGCAGCACGTCCGACCGGGCATAGCCGTCAAGGATGATGTAATAAATGTCCGGCAGCGGTTGGGACGGGAGAGCGAGAGGAAACGCCGTGGCGGACCGTTGGGGTCGAGCCCGAACCGACGCTGTTGCGCGGGTGACCTCGATTACCGGCAGGATGACCAGGAATATCGAAAAAAGATTGAGCATCCTGGTCCACGGACCAGGATTTTTCAGCCTGGCGATCAGTCCAAGAGCGGCCAATCCAAGCACCACCAGAACAAACACGAGGGACACGCGATCAGGTACGTGAACGTTTCTCTGTACCCAGAGAGCAGTCAGACCGGTCAGCCGAGAGTCGACGATATGCGGAATTTGCCTACCGGTGTAGAACGGGATCAAGCAAAGCGTTGTGAACAGCCCGGCACGCAGGGGGTTGCCTAGCAGGCAGGTTGCAAACAGCCAGGTCGCAAAGGTCAGCAGGAACACCACAGCGATGGGCATGACAAGATCGCCCAGAGGCACCTCTGTGGTATTGCGGACGAAGAAGCCGAGAATCGGGAAAATCGCCAGCAGGAACGGATGGATCACCCATCGCTCGAGGGTTCGTCGTCCCTCCGGCGCATCAGGTACAAGATGCGCCTGCCCGGCAGGATTGGCCTGATTTCTTGAATGGAAAAATAGCGATTGAAGCATGTCTCGAACCGCGTCTGGTCATAGGGATGATGAACACCTCTGCGCTGGGCTATCAGTCGTTGCACCTGGGAGTCGTCAGGAGCGACGAATTCGATCACCAGCCACGGAGCAAGGTCGCTAAAGAACTCGGCGATGTTCTCCAGGGGCAGGTTCCCCGTGATCGCCAGATGATGGATCAGGGCCAAGGCCAAGACCATTTCCGGCCGGCCCCTCTGGAAGATTGATGTTCGCTCCCGATTGACCCACCCGCAAGCCGGACTCGGATTGAGCAGATCCACCAGCAGGGGCAGCAGCTTCGTTTCTTGACGTTTCTTGACTTCCCGGTAGTTGACCTCGACGCAGGCTGGGTCGAAGTCGAAGGCCACCGTGGGAATTCCGCGATCGCTCGAAAGCCGGCTGAAATTGCCGGTGTTCGCCCCGAGGTCCCAGACGCTTGCAGGCCTGACCAACTCCAGAAACTCGGCGATGAATCGGCTCTTCTGGTCGGTCTGGTCGGGTAAATACGTCGATTCCTTCGAGTAAGCGACCCAGGTCGACCGACCCGGCTTCCAGGAGAGCCCTTTCACGGTGGACTCGAGGCTTGCTATGAGCCCCAGCATCGCGGACTGGCTGAACCGGCCGGGACTGCCAGACTTACGCGTCTGGGCGTCGGAGTGTTGCACCAACCCGTGAAGATGAAGGTGCAGCGAGAGACCGAATCGTACCCGCGATCGCCATGGCAAGAGCCGGGTCGCAAGATCAAGAGGGATGCCGTCGAGGTTCGTGCGGCAGAGCTGGCCCAATCGTATGTCGGTCAGGCTCATCAGCGCCAGGGGCGCCAGAAAATGTTGGCAGAACTGCCGGTAAGCCACCCATGGCCATCCTTCGTGATACTGTTCCAGCGAAAGCGTATCGATCAAGATCGGCTGGCCCTCGTGAAACTGCACGTTGTAGGCACTGCAATCCTTCAGCGACATGCCACGGCGAAGTGCGTGGCGTTCGACCGCCAAGGTCAACAGCGCGGCGTCCTTGTACTGGCTGAAGCTCCATTCAAAAGGGTACGAGATCAAGCTGACCGGCTCTGGTCGGATCACCCTGTATGCGGTGGCGGAGACCCGCGGTAAGGCATCGACCTCATCATGTGCGATCAGCAGGCGTCTCTCGGTCAACTCGCGATACAGGCCTGATTTCATCAATTGGTCGTAGTGCTCTCTCGCCAGGAAGTTGACCTGGCGGAGAATGCAGCCCTGATCCTCATAGACAAAGCCCCCCGGATCACGAAACGAGACCGCCGATAGAGGATGACGCGTCATCCCTTTTCATGATCTCCAAACAAGGCGGACTTTAGCTCGAACAAGGCGGACCTGGCACAGAACAGCGCGCTCAGCAACCCGGCGATCAGGACCTGGAACAGCATGCTGCCGGAGCCCGGGTCGAGATACGCCCAGAACCACGGTGAAACGTCCGGTCCGTAACCGACCGCGAGAGAGACAATCCATGACACCATCGTTCTCTCTCCCCTCTTCTTTCTCGTATAGGGCAGGCTGGATTAGCAGGATACGGTTTTTTGCTTTCTTCTCTTAGAAAGAGCGTCAATTGGGTCCATCTTGCTCCCTGGTTTTTTCAGCAGATCCGGGTCTGGTGGACCAGCCGGAATCGAGCCGAACTGCGCTGAACACGGAATGGAACTAAGGCCATAAGACTCGGTTTATGAAGGATCGACCGCGTCTGAGAACAGTCCTGACCGTGGATCGCCGACTCAACCCCTGAAGCAAGCCCACGAGAAGAATCGCAGAGAGACAGCTCACTGCGAGTCTTCCAGAATACGTTCCGGGGTTCAGGATGTGATTCTGGTGGAACTCGCGCGGCTGCGATTTCCTGAATCGTTGGCTGTTGGCTGCTCCTGTTTCCGGACTTCGTTTTACCGAAATCGTGAGTTCTCCCCGAGCCAAGGACTGGTGCGTTGCCTTTTCCCATCATCAAAGTCACAAAAACCGCGCACAGGGTTTCCTTCTTGTGCCATCCTATCAATAGAGGGCTGCGAAGATTCACCTTCATGGTGCGAAATGCGCAGCGATTATCCAAGCCGGGAGAAAAGGGAGATCTAGGGCCCAAGGGTTGCCACGAAATGAGGGCGGGCAAGAACTAGAGAGGATCGCCCCTTTTCGAGCGGTTTCGAGTTGCTTTGAGCCAAGAGGAGTGGAATCATGCGACAGCTAGGAGATTTACTCGTCTGGTTTGCGATGATCGGGGTCCTAATCGCGGTTGTCTACTTCACGCCAAAGTTTGCCCAATACATGTCGAGTGAGAACCAGCCTACGCAAAGTGCCAGATCAGATCGTAGTCTTGCCTTGCGCCTGATGCCCTCCCCTGAGCAAGCCGAGTGAGTCACGGATGGATTGACGTGTCACGCGCGGGTTGTTGGAGGCGACCTGGACCTGGATCAACCATGAAGTGACCTGTAGATCCACACTGAGCGGGGTCACGGAGATCTTGGATCGGGCCTGATTGGCCAGGATGTTCCCACCAGAACGTCGCCGGTAGGGTCACTCAAAGAGACATGTCACGAAGCGCGCGGAGCCGCCACGAAGACCTGGCGCGCCAATCCTTGGTGATTTTCCGGACGTGGCATCATTACTATAAATGTTGTTGTGAATATGCTTCAGTTCAGGTTTGTTTCTCATGGTACTTGCTCCCAAGAAAAGTATGTTCTGAAGATCCATATCCGCACATCTCGCTTGCGATCCATTTTCGCTCCCATGCATGAGTTTCGCGCAAAACTCACCCGGTCTTCATCAGGAATTCACGCGCCTCTGGTTCAATCCTCGTACTGATTCTCTGTCAGACGAAATTGCTATCTAGAAGCTCTTCCTCTTTCCTCTTTCACAGGCACCCAGATGAAAAGACACGATGGTCCCGCGCGGCGGGGTGGTTTTACGCTCATTGAACTCCTGGTTGTGATCGCGATCATCGCGGTCTTGATTTCCCTGCTGCTTCCCGCCGTTCAGTTGGCGCGTGAAGCGGCACGCCG
>Ga0208696_1001038_pt1 | contig 17196 bp, 16 predicted proteins | sample Sb_taG_9_FD_187711 | JGI IMG/M metagenome (GOLD analysis project Ga0208696, IMG submission 187711) | Peat soil microbial communities from Weissenstadt, Germany - Sb_50d_b_LC metaG (SPAdes) (version 2) | ecosystem: Environmental > Terrestrial > Soil > Wetlands > Peat | place: Germany... | reverse complement strand
CGCCACGTACATCCTTGTCGGGTTGGGGGTCGGCAGTGTGACGCTCTGCCCGACGCGCAGGTCGTGTTCTTCGGCGATCGCCCGTGACACGACGATCCAGCCGCGGCCGCGCACGAGCGCTTCTACTCTGCGTGCGTCACCGCCGAGCAGCTGTCCCGTGGGCACTAGCGGCCGTGCCGCGAGGGGCGGGGCGATGACGAGCACGCGCCGCCGGCCGTAGTCGAGCAGCCCGCCGCGATAGAGCCCGACCGCCTGTACCCCCGGAACACGCCGCAGGCGCCTCTGCGCGAGCGGAGCGAACGGGGTGGTCATCAACAGGTTGTAGGAGCCGGCCGGCGCTACCCACACCGGCGCGGCCGCGGTGGTTTCACGTGCGGCCGTTCGCAGGCCGGCGAGCAGATCGCGGTGCGCCCCTCCGAGCGCGACGCTGCCAAAGACGGCTACGGCGCCGGTCGCGGCGATCGCCACGGCTCGTGTGCGCCCGGCGCTCAGCTCCATCCGAGCGACGTGCGGCACTGGGCTGACGATGAGCGCAGCGAGCCACCCCGCCAGCGCGAGCGTCACGCGCAACGTGAGCGGCAATATGCAGAGCAGCGCCGCGATCACGAGCACCATGCCGGGGATCGCCGCGTCGGGTTCGATGCTCAGGAGCGCGCTGGCCGCGGCGAGGCAGGCGAGCCCGGCAAGCGCCGTGCGCGCGCCGGCCCATCTGGCGCCCGACTGCTCGCGTTCGCCGGTTGCGGCGAGCGGGTCGTGCGAGAGGACCGCGCGCAGCGGGCTGAGCACCGCCGCGAGCGCGGCGAGCATGCCGCCTCCGGCGGCGATCGCCACGTCTGTGAAGCTGACAGATTGCTCGGAGCCGACGGTGAACGCGAGCGAGAAGAATGTGGAGTCTGAGCGCAGGACATGTGTGAAGAGCACGTCGCCAAGCGCGAGCCCGAGCGCGGACGCGAGCACACCGAGCACGAGCGCGTCGAGGCAGAGCGTCGCGATCACCGTCCGCGGGGGGTAGCCGTCGCGGCGCAGATCGACGATCAGCCGTCGCCGCGCGGGGACTGTGAGCAGTGTCGCGTTGAATGCGAACAGAAACCCGACGAGCGCGCTGATCGCGGAGAACAGCGCGCTTGACTGGCTGCTCGCGCTCACGGCGTTGGCGAACAGCGTTGCTTCGTAGTCGATCGGCTCGACGTTCGCGTGACCGATCGAAGATCGGCCAGCCGTAAGCGCCATGAGCTCAGCCCGCACGCGCGTCTGCGCGCCCGGGTCCGGCTGGATGAGTACGCGACTGACGCGTCCTTGAAGCCCGGCGATTTCCTGGGCGTATGAGAGCGGAGCGATCAAGACGGGACTGCGTGCGAGCTGGCCGATCTGCCGTTCGCCCAGCTGAGCGTAGAGTGGCGCCTGCACGGTGTGGCCGGCGAGCCGCAGCGTCACTTCCTGGCCAAAGTGGACGACTCCCAGCGCATGCGACAGCGGCGCCGCTATGACGACCGCGCCGATCCCGCCGAACGGGGTGAGTTCGCCGTGTGGCACGAGCGTGCCGCCGAGCGCCTCAAGGCTCTGATCGGCGCCGATGAGCTCGACCGACTCGCTGCCGCCCGGCCCGCTCGCCTGTGCGTTCGCTTCGAGTAGTGGAGCGGCGAAGCGCACGCCCTGAAGACGTCGCACGTGCTCCACCACGCCCTGTGAGATGCCGTGCGGGTCGCGCGCCGCGAGCTGCAGCGTCGCGTTGCCGACGATTCCGTGCTCGAGCTCGCTGACGGAGCCCTGGAGGCTCGAGCTCGAGACCTGCGAGGCGAACAGGAGGGCCACTCCTGCCGCTATGCCCACGATCGCAAGACACTCCTGCGCGGCTCGTGCGCGCAGCCGCACTCGGTAGAGCAAGAGGACGTTCGACGGCTTCACGGCGGCGTGACGCTCGTGGGCAGGCTCACCGAGCGCCCAGCGGTGCCCTCCTCCGTGAAGACAGCGGTGCTCGCCCCGGCACGCCCTACTGCCGCGCCTTCGACGAGTCCATCCGTCTCCCCGCCGGTGTTGGCGTCCGCGTGGTAGTCGCCGAGCCGCCCATCGCGCAACGTGAGCACGCGGTCGGCGTAGCGGGCCGCCATCGGATCGTGGCTGACGAGCACGACCGCCACGCCACGCTCACGGCACAGCTCGCGCAGCAGTTCGAGCACTTCGCGACCTCGCTGGGTGTCGAGGCTTCCGGTTGGCTCATCGGCGAGTAGCAGGCGTGGGTTGGTGGATAGTGCGCGCGCGATCATCACGCGCTGGCGCTCGCCCATCGAGAGCGTCTCTGAGCGGTGGTGCAGGCGCTCGCCCAGCCCGAGACGGATGAGCAACGGCTCGATCTCGCGCTGCGCTTGGCGCCAGCGCATCGCACCCAACAGCTTGAGGACCGTGTTGTCGATCGCGCTGACGCCGGGCAGCAGGTCAAAGTTCTGGCGGATGAAGCCGAGCTCTGTGAGCCTGAACCGGGACGCCTCGCGCTCTGACAGCGCGGAGGTGTCGCGCCCGCCGATCAGCACGGTCCCCGATGTCGGGGCAAGCAGTGTGGCGATCATCAACAGCAGCGTGGTCTTGCCCGACCCGCTCGGCCCGTACAGCGCGACCATCTCGCCGGCGCGCACGGTCAGCGACACGCCGTCGACGGCCCGCACCGGCTCCCCGTCGAAGGTGGGGTAGTGCTTGACCAGATCACGCAGCTCGAGCATCAGGTCCTCGCCCTCGCGCGAGGGCGAGGAGTGCTCGCGCGAGGAGTGCTTGCGCGGCTCAGTCAACGGCATTGCCTGCCACGTGCACGGTAACGGCGTCGTTTGAGCGCTGAATGGTTCCACTGAAACTCAGACCCGACCCCCGCGCGTGCGCGTAGCTGCCGGTGCCGCGCTCGACCGAGATGGAGCCGGAGAAGATCGCTCTCGTACGTTCCTTGTGATAGCTCGCGCTGCCACGAGCCGTGATCGAGCCGCCGCTCGGGTAGATGTTCAGTTCGGCGGTGACGCGGCTACTGGAAGTGATGCTCAGATGAACGTAGATCGTGCCCTTCACGGTGCCCGACGCGAGGCCCTTCTCGTTGAGCGTGAAGCCGTGCTTGCTCGTCAGTTGAAGGCTGCCGTTCTCGTTCAGGGAGAGCACCCGCGCGCCGCTCGCGACCGCGGTGCGTGCCTGTGAGGCACTCAGAGCAAGCGTCCCGGAAGCCAAGCTTGCCGCGAGCGAGACAGTCGCTGCGACGGCGAGCAAACGTATGAGACCGCGGGTTCTCCTACTGTCATTTTGCATCTGTCATACCTGCTTTCGTGTGGTTCATCGTGGACAAGGAGTGGCTGTGGAGATGTCCTTGGTTGACCCGTCTGCGTAGGTGAGTTCGGCCGCGAACGGAAAGCCGCCAGACGGACAGCTCGTCGGCTCGACGGTCGTGTTCGACTCACGCGCTGAGCGCCGAGGAGAGCCGATCGTCAGGGACATCGAGGCGAGGAGCGCGTCCGGCTCGAGCGGCAGCGTTCCGATCGCGGGAACGGGCAGCACGAGGTCTTCCCCGTAGGGCGGGTTGTCGGGGAGCACCGTGCCGCTCAGCACCACCCGCTCGTCAAACGGCGTGTAGCCCTGCGCGAGCATCTCAAACGTCGGCTGCAGGTTGCGCAGCGGGCCGAGAAACACCCACAGCGAGAGGCTCTCACCGAGCGGCTCCGAGCCCAGCGGTGCGCGCACGAGCGCTCGCCCGACCCCGAGTCGCGATTGCGCCGGACAACCGCGCGCGCCCAAGACTTGCAGGCGCTGGGGCTCACAGCTGCGCAGGTGTGGGATTTCGATACCCAGTCCGGCGGGTAGGCGCAGAACCGAGCGACGCAGCGGCGATGGTTCACCAAGTGCGCTTGAGGCGAAGTCGATCGTTACGGTCATCGCGCCCATCGCGCCGAGCCGGTCGGGATGAAACGACGCCGCAATCGTGGCCGGGGCCTCTGAGTCGCCGGTGGGCGCGGAGCTGGCCGGCGCCGCACATGCGAGCACCAGGGTTGCCTGCACGGCGAGCAGCCAAGCGCACACCCGCGCGCGGGAGCTCAGCCGCGTGGACACGGGATCGTCGGGTTGACGGTGAGGATGGTGCCGTCGCTGAACTCGACCGTGGCGCGCGTCGGAAAGCCGCCGGAGGGGCACGTCCTGGGCACGGTCAGCCCCTTGATGTGAACGAGCGTGCGCCGGCCGAGGATGGTTTTGAAGTACGCGACGTCGCTTGCGCCAAGCGACGCGAACGCGCTTTCAATCGAGGCGTATGCGACGCCGGGAATTGTCGAGACCTGTGGAACCTGAACGCTGAAGCCGAGCCCGTACGGCTTGGGCGTGGGGATCTCCTTCGCCACCACGACGAGTGACGCCCCGACCGGCGAGCTCCCGTTCACGTACGCCAGCAGCCGCAGGCGCCCGCGTTCTGAGGAAGCGAAGAAGAAGTCGAGCGTGAACGGCTCGCGCACGAGCTGGCCGGGAAAGGCGAGCAAGGCGACGCCGCCGCCGAAGCCCACCCGCGAGTCCGCCGGGCAGCCCGCCGGACCTTGCCGTTCGAGCACTATTTCAGTGCACGTCCCCGCGTCCCGCGCCTGAATACCGAGCCCAGCCGGACCGTACAGCGTGATCTCACTGATCGGTGACGGCGGCACATCAGCGCTCGACGCAAAGCTCGCCGTGATCGACAGGTTGGCGGCCGCGCCCAGCCTGTCCGGCGTGAACGCCTCTTTGACGAGGAGCTCCTCCCCGGCCCACGCGATTCCCGCGAGCGCTGCACACAAGCACCCGAGCGAGATCGCGACGAGCATCCGCCAGACGCTCGGTAGCAATAATGCCCGCTCGACCATCTGCCGCGCAGCCCCCCTCTCCGTCGACTTTCCCGCCATGCTCGGGCCTCCTCTCCAGGCAACGCTCAGACGATCATTTCCGTACGCCTATCCGTGCCTAAGTATACACTTAGTCAACCTAAGTGAGAGGCGTTGACGCACCCTGGGGACGGCATGGCGCAGGATCGTCTGCGGCGTGCCGCCGCCTTGGTGGGCTGACCGCTCGCGCCGCTATGGAGAGCTACGCGACGCAGGGGGCGGAATCGAGCTGCCCCGCGGACCGTGGCTGACGCGAGTACCGCGCGTCATTCGGCTGCGTGATCGGCCAGAGCCGTGGCCATCATCCGCACCCAGGTGTCGACCAGCGCTTGGTCATCGACTTGGGCTGGGATGCCAAGGACGTCGCGCAGCAGCCGGGTGGAGAGCAACGACCCGAGTCCGAAGGCGGCTATCGCGCTCGCCTCCTCGGCGGGGATCGAGCGCTCGGCGCGTTCGCCGATCCACGTGGCAAAGCCCGTGAACGTGGAGCTCACGAGCTCCTCGACGGCGGTCCTCAGCAGCTGCGGCCGGTTGCGCGCGTCGGAGGTGAGGATGCGCAGCAGCTCGGACTCGCTGTCGAGCTCAGCGAGGACGTAGCGTGCGGTCAGCGTCAGTTCGGCTTTGATGTCGCCCAGCGAGCCGAGCATATTCCGGATCTCGCGCAGCGCGCCGAGCCTCGAGAGCTGGCGCTCGATACCGGTGGCTAGCACCGCTTCCTTGCTTGGAAAGTGGTGGTAGATGCCGCCGGCTCCCGGCGTGAGTCCGGCTGCGGCCTCGATCTTGGCGATGCTGGTGGCGGCATATCCGTGCTGGCTGAACAGGTGCATCGCTTCGTCGACGATGCGCTCGCGGGTCGTGGTTGACATGAGTCTGCCTAAGAATACACTTAGTTGAAGTCAGTAGAGCGAGAAGGAGAGAGGTGTTTGGTGTCCGCTGCCGGGCTTACCCCAAGATTCAAGCGACGCGCTGTCGATGGGTGACGGCATCAGCCGCGGGCGCTTGCGGCGCGCCGCCCCGCTGGCCGCGCTGAGCGCCCGCACCGCGGGCGAGGCGGCAGTGGTTGGGCTTCGGAGCAAGCTGACGGGCGCGGACAGCACCGAGTTCCACATCCGCACGGCCGCGCGCTACGTCGAGCTGCTCGGTCGTTCCAAGGGTGCGTTGATGAAGGCGGGGCAGGTTCTCTCCTACACGGGGGTCAATCCTGCGGTGCCTGCCGAGTTCCGATTGGTCTACGAAACGGCGCTGGCGAGCTTGCGTAGCGATGCGCCACCGATGGCGGGCGAGCTCGCCCGCGCGGTGCTCGAGCGCGAGCTCGGCCGCCGGACGGAGAGCGCTTTTGCCGAGTTCGACCCCGAGCCGCTCGCTGCGGCCTCGATCGGCCAGGTCCATGGCGCCCGGCTCAACGACGGTCGCGAGGTCGCGGTCAAGATCCAGTATCCGGGGGTGGCCGAGGCAATCCACGCGGATCTGAAGAACGCCGAGTTGCTGACGACGTTTCTGAGCTTGTTGCTGAGCGGCCTGTCCTCGCGCAGGCCAAGCTTCGACCTGAGCGGCGCCGCGCGTGAGATGAGCGTCCGCATCACCGAGGAGCTCGACTATCGGCTCGAGGCGGCCAACCAGGCCGAGTTTGCCGAGCACTACCGCGGACACCCGTTTATCCGTGTCCCGGAGGTCGTCAATGAGCTATCGACAGCGCGCGTATTGACTCAGGAGCTCGCGCAGGGTCTGTCCTGGAGCGACGGCGTCAAGGCTGGGCAAGAGCTCCGCGACCAGTGGGCAGAGGCGATCTGGCGCTTCACCTACGGCTCCTACAGACGCCTGCATATGTTCAACGCCGATCCACACCCGGGCAACTACGTGCTCCACGAGGACGGCGGTGTGAGCTTCCTGGACTACGGCTGTGTCAAGCGCTTCAGCGGCGAACAGATCCAGGTGATCGATGCGATCGCGCGCGCCTGCCTACGCGATGATGTGCTCGGGACATGGCGGATGTGCGTGGAGGCGGGGTTCTTCAACTCATCGGATCCCGTCACCCCCGAGGAAGCGTTCGCCTACCTGCGGGGGGACTGGGAGATGTTCTGGGCGCAGGAGCGGTTCGTCCTCACGCCGGAGTACGTGGCGAGGTGGATCGAGCACAGGTTCTCGCCAAGCGGCCCCTCGGCCAACGCGCTGCGGCACTTCAAGCTGGCTCCCGAGTACACCTTCGCGGGCAGGATGGAGCTCGGAATGGTGGCGGTGATCGTGCAACTGCATCCCGGCAATTGTTGGGGTGCGATGGCGGCAGAGCACCTGGAGGGCGCCCCGCCGCTCACGGCGATGGGCAAGCGCGAGCACGCTTTCTTCGCCGACCACCAGGTGGCGAGCAACTATGCCTGATTCGCGAGCCCGGCCGTTCCCGACCGATGAGCCTCAGGCCTTGGGTGACGGCATCAGCCGCGGGCGCTTGCGGCGCGCCGCCCCGCTGGCCGCGCTGAGCGCCCGCACCGCCGGCGAGGCGGCAGTGGTTGGGCTGCGCGGCAAGCTGACGGGCGCGGACAGCACCGAGTTTCACATCCGCACGGCGGAGCGCTACACCGAGCTGCTCGGCCGCTCCAAGGGCGCGCTGATGAAGGCCGGACAGCTGCTGTCGCTGAGCTTGGCCAATCCTCTGGTGCCAGTTGAGCTGCAGGCGATCTACCAGACCTCGTTGGCACGCCTGCGCAGCGAAGCGCCGCCGATGGCGCCAGAGCTCGCGCGCGAGGTTCTCGAGCAAGAGCTGGGGCGCCGGACCGAGAGTGTATTCGCGGAGTTCGACTGGGAGCCGTTGGCTGCCGCGTCGATTGGCCAGGTTCACGTCGCGCGTTTGCATGACGGTCGTGAGGTGGCGATCAAGATCCAGTATCCAGGGGTTGCCGATGCGATCGCGGCCGACCTAAAGAACAACGAGCTACTGGCCACCTTCTTGAGCCTGCTCATCCACGGGATCTCTATGCGCAGGGTGCGCTGGGACATCCGCGGCTATGCCCGAGAGATCCACACTCACCTGACCGAGGAGCTCGACTACCGGCTCGAGGCTGCAAATCAAGCGGACTTCGCAGAGCGCTATCGCGGACACCCTTTCATCCACGTGCCTGAGGTGATCGGCGAGCTATGCACCGATCGCGTGCTCACCCAGGAGCTTGCGGAGGGAATGTCGTGGAACGACGCACTTGCGGCACCACAAGCGCTGCGCGATCAGTGGGCGGAGGCGATCTACCGCTTCTCCTTCGGTTCCTTCCGGCGCTTCCATGCGATCAACGCGGACCCGCACCCCGGCAACTACGTGTTCCACGCGGACGGGAGCGTGAGCTTCCTCGACTTCGGGTGCGCCAAGCGCTTCAAGGGCGAGCAGGTCGAGATGATGAACGCGATCCTGAGTGCCGTGGCGCAAGGCGATGCGTTGGGGACGTGGCGGGCGTGCGTGGAGGCCGGCTTCTGGCGCTCCTCGGACCCCGTGACGCCCGAGCAGGTGCTCGCGTGGTGGCGGAAGGACTGCCCAACGCTGGACAAGCAAAGCTCGCACGCCGCTATGCACACGTCGATAACGCGGTGGATCACGCGCCGCTACTCACCCAACGGCCCATCCGCCAACGCGCTGATGTATGCCACGCCGCCGGCAGACTGCTCGATCTTGGAGCGGATGGCGTTGGGTGTATATGTAGTGATCGCTCAACTGCGCCCCAGCCTCGACCTCGATTGGCACGCGATTGCGTCAGAGGGCTTCGAGCACGCCTCCCCGCGCACGGCGATGGGCAAGCTCGACCACGCGTTCTTCGCCGAACGCCAGGTGGCAGGCCGCGCCTGAGCCTACGCAGGTCTGGGACATTCGGCCAAACGGGCCGACAAGCGGCCCGATTCGTTCGGCCGAAGTCCAAGCCTGCTTTGCTGGGTTATTACAAGACTTCGCGCGCTGATTCTGCTGGCCGAAGTCCCAGCCTGCTCTGCTGGGTTATCAGGAAAGCCCACAAACGAAGCTCTTGCTTCCCACGGCGGCGTACGCGGGCCTCTTCCAGAGCAGCAGGGTCTTGCCCGAAGCATCAGTCATTACAGACACCTTGTAATGATCGGCGGTTCTAACAGAGTTTCTGTAATGAGCCCCAAGCCGGGCTCATGCGTAAAATCGCCTCCGTGAGCACGGCCGAGAACAAGCGCTTGATGCAGCAGATCTTTCGCGAGCTCGCCAATCGGGGCGTACCCTCCGCATTTTGGGACGGGACAACCCTTAAGGTCGGAGTCGTTGGTGAAGGCGTCCACCATATGTGAACGTCTGTACCGCTCCCACAGCGGGCGCACCGCTGGAGATTTGCTCGATGGGGAGGCCGCCGGGGCCGTAGATGTAGCTGTTGGTCTGATCGCTCAACAGCAGCGGCAGTTCTTCAGCGGTATCCCAGGCCATATAGGTGGTAGTACCCGCGATCGTCTGGGAGACCCGCGGCCCGTCGCCGTTATACGCATAGGTGTCTTTGATTTCGGTGGTTTCGCCTTCTTTGGGGCGTTCGACGGAGATAAGGTTGCCTACTTGGTCGTAGCCGTAGGTGGTCGCGGGCCCGGTCGTGGGAGTCGTTTTCGTGCGCTGGCCGTCTTCGTTGTAGGCGTATGTAATGCCGGTGCCGCTTTCGAGCTCGTCTGCTTCGTTGTATTTGTAGGTGTTGGCACCAATCTTTGTCGGGTTGTTCGCCGAGTCGTATTCGTAGGCGATTCCGGCGCCTTTGGTCAAGCGGCTGTTCGCGTCGTATTCGTAGCTGGGTTTTTCTTCGCCGGGTAGCCCTTTGCTGGTGGCGGTCTTGACCTGACCGTCATTGTCACGGGTGAAAGCGAGCGACGCGAGCGATTCTGCGCCTTTCAGCATCTTCACTTCGCTCATTTCGCCAGCATCATTGTAGGCGTACTTGTCCTGGTCCCTCCTCCCTGTCGGGAACATCGTACAGTAACTGTTAGGAACCCAAAGCTCCGACGCACCGCGTCGACGAAGCCAAGGCGGTCACGGTCAAGTTGAGCCCTGGAAATGCGGGATCATTGCTTCCTGCACACACATTACTCTCACGATCCCGGCAGCCGGCTGCTACATCCACCCAAACTACGGCTCCCGCTCACTAACATCTTTGCTCCGCGGCTGACCCCGCTGCCGTTCGCGCAGAACAGCCCAGCGGAACACAGCGCCGATTCCAACAACGATTGCAGCGATCTCCACACCCTTGGCAATCTCGGCAAGGGTCCCTCCTGGCGGCAACACCACCCATTGCAATAGACCGGCAACCCCGAACGTGCCCAGTGCGGCGATCCACAGGTTGGACCAGCGCCGCACTGCGGCTTCATGGCTGAGCGGGCTGGTCATTCCGGAAATACCGACGGCGCAATGTCATGCAAAAGTGGGTCCACGATCAGTTGTCCTGCAGCATATCCAAAACAAAACGTCGACACACCGGCGGCCACCTCTGGGCCACCGCTAACGCGCCTTGTGATAAGCGCGACGGGGCCACCGCTGGCCCCGCATAGAACCGCAACCTTCGTTCCGGTCGTAATGGAACCGCCTTCCTGGCCCGCCGTACCATAGACTTCGGAGGGTATGCTAAGCAGATCTTGGCACGCATAGTACGTGCCTTGATTGCCGTAGTACGGGCTACGCTTGCTATGCCACGCCTTCCACGATCGGCATTTGGCCTGCGCCGCTTTCACCTTTGGTGCCCATGGGATAAGACCGCTCGGATCAGACAGGTTCAGCGGATTATCAAACCCGTACGCGTACGGCGCAAGTGTTTCTTTGTCTGCTGGATCGACGCTGATGAACTGTGCGGTGGTGGGGTCGTAGACGCGGTTGCGGAGATAGATGAGCCCGGTGTCGCTGCTGGTGTATTGGGCGTCGTAGCCGAGGGGTGTAGTGGTCGCCCCTTCGCAGGTGGGGACGCCGTACGGGGTGTAGGTGCATTTGCCAGTCACCGTCCCGGTAGAGCCCGTCAACAACCGCGTTGAGCCCTGCTGGTCATGATGTAGATAACTGGTCGTCCCACTGGTCGATATCTGCTCGATGGGCAGTCCGTCGGGGCCGTAGATGTAGCTGTTGGTCCCATCGCTCAACAGCAGCGGCAGTTCTTCCGCGGTATCCCATACCATGTAGGTCGTGATGCCCGATATCGTCTGGGAGGCGCGTAGCCCGTCTCCGTTATAGGCGTAGCTGTCTTTGATTTCAGCGACTTCGCCTTCTTTGGGGCGTTCGACAGAGGTAAGGTTACCGGCCTGATCGTAGCCGTAGGAGGCCGCCGGACCCGTCGCGGGAGTGGTTTTGGTGCGCTGTCCCTCTTCGTTGTAGCTGTACGTCAGGCTCGGTCCGGTTTCGAGCTCGTTCCCGGAGTTGTATTTGTACGTGCCGGTACCGAGTTTCGTGGGATTGTTCGCCGCATCGTATTCATAGGCGACTCCGGCGCCTTTGGTCAAGCGGCTGTTCGCGTCGTATTCGTAGCTGGGTTTTTCTTCGCCGGGTAGCCCTTTGCTGGTGGTGGTCTTGACCTGACCGTCATTGTCACGCGTATAGACAAGCGAAGCAAGCGTTTCTGAGCTTCTCTTCATCTTGACTTCGCTCATCTGATCCGCGTGGTTGTACGCGTACGTGTCTTCGTCTTTGGTTTCGCTGGGGAACGTCGTCTTTCCGAGATCGGAGTCTTGGTTGTAGGAGAATTTCGTGGCCTTTGAGTTCCAGTCAGTGACCTTTTCAAGCCGGCCGTCTTTGTCGTAGGCACGCGCTACGGCTTTGCCATTGGGATAGGTGATCTTCATCTGCTGGTTGCCGAGGTTGTATTCGTACTTGACGACTTCTTTGTGCCCGTCTTCCGTTTCAGTCAGCCGGTCGAGCTGATCGTAGGCGTATTGCGTTGTGCCCGTCCCGTCGGTCATCTTCGTACGGACGCCGTCGAGGACTGAAACCGCCATGCTCTTCCCAGTCGCGAATGGGCCGTAACTGACCAGTCTCCTTCTTGCACCACTCGCATGGCGCCATCGTGCTGGCGCTAGGCCGTGGTCGCCAGGGCCTTGGAGGCTTCGGTCACGATGTCGCCTAGGCCCAGTTCATCGAGGCGATACAGCGCCTCGCCGGCGTCGTTGCCGATCTCCTGCAGGTCAGCGGGAGCCGGCTCCACTTGGTGTGCGACCCGGCCGATCGCGGACAGCCGTCCGCCCTGGATCGGGCCGAGCTCGGCCGCGGCGTAGCACGCGTGCTGGATCGAGTCAACCAGCAGCGCTTCGCGATCGTGAAGCTGAGGCAGCTGGCTCAGCGCGAACAGCTGGCGCTCGAGATGCTGGGCGCGGGCGAACGCGGCCTCCGAGTCCCGGATCGGCGTGTCGTCCGTGCCGCTCACGCCAGCGTGCTCGAGCGCACGAGCGGCCCAGCGAATGGCCGTGCTCAGCACCGACCAGGCGTCTTCGCGTTGGGCGGCAAGATCATCGTGGCCGTCAACCAGCGAACTCAAGCGTTGAGCGGCGGCCTGATCGTCGCGGGTAGCGGCGGCGACGAAGCGGTCGCGCAGCGACGCACCGTAGAAGATTGGGTCGACGGCCATAGTCAAAGTGTACTCTCACGCGATGCTGCTCGCCACCCATCCATACTGGACGGACTACGTAAGCGCATTCGGCGCCGCGGTGGGGATCTTGGTCGCCGGCGCCGCGTTCGTGGTGGCGTTTCGCAGCGCGCGCGATGCACGCCGCAGCGCCGACTCTTCTGAACGCACCGCGCACGCAAGCACAGCGACCCTGCAGGCCGCGAACGAGCAGCTGGCGCTCGTCCGCGGCGAACACGAGCGAATGGAAGCCGAGCGCCAGCGCAAACCGGATGTCAAGGGGATCCAGCTGTCGGCGATCGATCCACGACCCGGTGAGCAGGCGCCCACGGGAGTATTCCGGGTGGGCTTCGCCAACACCGGCGATCGTGACCTGCAAGACGCCCTGCTGAGGATCTTGTTCGTCCCAGGATCCGCCGCCGGCCTGACCGATCGGTGGGGTAATCCCGAGAGCGGCCATTCGAAGGACGAGACTCGTGAGCGCTGGCCGGGAGTAGAGGGGCCTCCACGAGAGTTCGATTACTTCGCACGGCGGGTCAGCATCCAGGTCGGTGTCGCAAGCACGCAGTATGTGTGCATTCCGCACGCCGGTCTGTTCCCGATCCGGGTCAAGCTATTTCACGCGGCGCTCACCGGGGGCGGTCCGTGGACGGACCGATGGATCGACGTCGACGACAAAGGCACGGCCGTGATCATCGACATCACCGACGACGGCTCCGGCGGGCCATTCAACGGTCGCCACGCCGACTTCGACACGCCACCGGCCCATTAGCCAGACGCGGGCCAAACGACGGGCAACCTTCGGTCGTTCGGTCGTCCCCCACCCGCAGCTTCGGCGGCGGCGGGGAGATCCGATGGCCGCGGGTGGGGAGATCCGATGGCCGCGGGTGGGAAGAACCAACGGCCGCCTACGGGGAGAATCGCATGGTCGCGGTCACTTCGGCCCGGTAAGCCATGCGGGGCCAGGTTACCCCAGCCCATTGAGCTTGTCTGCGCGTAAACCACGGGCGCCCTGCAGCGGCTACATGGGTTTGCCGGTGCACATGTTGGAGTCCCACGGCCACCACTTCCCCATAGGGCCGCCCGGTCGCACGTGCTCCCGTGTCGTAAAGCGTGAGTAGACAAGCCGGCCACCTGGTTCGCACCGCCGGATCGCCGACGCTCGAAGTTCGATCACAACCGGCCTTGAGTAATACCCTCCTTGCGGTCGGAACGTCGGATTCAAACCTCGTCCGGCCGCGACCTTGCCGCCCCAGCTGCTCCAGTGGATCTGGCGGATCGTGCCGCTTGCCGACGCGCCGCCGTTGGAGATGACCGCAGGCGCTACCTCGCCCCAGCCCTCTTGGTAGGGCCCCGCCTTTTGGTCGGTCGGCCCGAGCAGAAGCGGTGGTTTTGATGTGGGGCAGCTTCCGCCTCTTGGTGGGGACGATGTGCTGCCGCCCACGACGATCCCCTCGGGGACGCCATCGACGGCGACGAAATGCTCGTCGACGTGCGAGCCATCGAGGTTCGCTCGCGCGATCGTGTCGGCCGGGTAGTTCGTCCAGAAGATGTGCCGGCCGTCCGCTGCCAATCCCTCGGGAACGTTTTCGAGCGGAACGTCCGTCAGCGTGATGCAGCGCTGCGAGATGTCCGTGCCGTCGAGATTAGCGCGTCCGATCGCGTGTTCGCCATCGTTTGACCAGTAGATGTAGCCGCCATTCACCGCGACGCCATCGAGCCTGTTGGATGTGACGATGAAGCGCTCGTTTACCCCCGATCGATCCACGTTCGCGCGACCGATCGTGTATTCAGGGGCCCTGTCGTCTTCGGTCTGGTAGTGGGTCCAGTAGATGTGGTCGTTATTGACGGCAAGTCCGGTTAGTGTGCCTCCCGGCCGGATGAAGCGCTGGTTGACGTGTGAGCCATCGAGGTCGGCCCTGCCGATCGTGGCTTCATTGGCGAAGATCCCCGAGTTGGTCCAGTAGATGTGCTGGTCGTCAACGGCTATGCCGATGGGGGATTCCGCGCCGGTGATGAACTTCTCGTCTACGTCCGCGCCGTCGAGCTTCGCCCGCGCGATTGTCCCACTCCCATGATTGGCCCAGTAGATGTACTGGCCGCTCATCGCGATACCGGCCGGTGTGCTCGCGCCGACGGCGAAGCGCCCGGTCGCACTGGTCCCGCTGGGCGCAGCCCGTCCGATCGTGCCTGCTTCTTCTTCGCGGCCGTGCGGACTCTGTGTCCAGAGGATGACGTTGGGGAGCAAAACCGGCCGCGACCCCGACGTACTACCGCATGCCACGACACCGCAACAAGCCGCAGCGATAAGCGTCGTTGCGCACATCCGTCGCGGCCAAGCGATCACCGCTAGGGGCCGCCTTCCTCGGAGTCGCGCTCGGCGTGTCCAGTAGCCGTTCATCGGTCTTTTCTATCCAATCCCGATCGCCGGTGCCGCCACGATCAACGCGTGGTTTGCGCACAGACAAGTTTGGCCCTCTACCGAGGATCTTTGCGGCACCCCGACAGCATCATCCAGTCTCCAGGCACCCCTCGCCACCGGTAGATACGAACGATCGAGTGCTCCGTGCTCGACGGCACCGCCACCGCAAACCACGCCCCGCTGTGCCCGCTCACGCAAAACTCCTCACTTCTGCTCACAGCGGCCGCCAGTGGGGAGAACGTGATGGCCGTTGACACGGGTACTGGAAGTGGTGTTCGATGAGCTACCAGTTTCGCCCCTTGCCGCACACATGCCCGTATAGCGTGATACTGCCGTTGCTAGCGCGGCGGATCGTATACGTGTCGCCGTTCTGGGAGTGCGTGGTCACAACATAGGAGTTCTTCGTGCCTGATGCGGAGAGGAGATACGCGCCCTCGTGTTTGCGGTGGGCTTGGCGCGGACTAATCGGCATCGATGGTTCCAGCTTGTGCAGGGTTGTGAGGGAGACGTCCTTGTAAGTGCCGTTGTGTTCGGTTGCGAGGGTCTCTGCGCCAGTCTGGGCCGTGCGCGCAAGCTCCCGAGCCGCAACGTCGCCAGTCGAGGTATAGCGGTGGCAGCCGTGAGTTGACTCCAGGGAGGCTCCCGGTGACGGGGACGACGCTAGCGCCGTCAGGAGCAGACTCACGGCAAGTGTGGGGAGTATCCATGTACCCACGTTGCGGGCGATATCGGGGAGCAGTGAGCTTCGCTTGAGCGCGGCCTGCTCCTCGGTCCATCTCGCCAAGTGCTTACGCACCTTTTCCTTCGCGGTCATGGATCCGATTGTACTAGGCACACACCGCTTCGTCGAGCACATGGCCAGATGTAGCATGTGGGCTACAGGATAGCCGCACGAATGCCGATAACTGCCGGATGGCAGTCCGTCGTTCCATCTTGCTGGCTGTGGCAGCCCTGCTGTCGGCTGTCATCCTCGCTGGCTGCGGCACGGCGTCGCCAAGCAGACAGGGGGCGTATGCGGCGCCGATCACAAACGCCGATGTCGCCGAATCCGCTCTTCAACGCCTCAAGGCACCCCCCGGCTTTCGACGTACGACCTGCACGTTCCTAGCTAAACTTCCGTACACCCGTTGTTATAGGCGAAACCAGTTCGTTCCACTCAATGCAACTAGGTTTGCTCGCTTCATCACCGCTAGCGGTCTGACGCCCTACTCCAATACTGTTGCCTGTCCTCGTTTCATCAGGCCTCGTCCCGGCAACCCGAACAAATGGGACCAGTGTCAGGCTCGCGGCAGCGCCGCATCTGTCGAATTTTCTGCCTTTGCGACCTCAATGAAGCTGCGCCGTGTAAAGCCATCAGATCGTAGGATTGCGGCAAAGCTACGCGGCACAGTCTTCGAAGTAGCGGTCGTCGAACATTAACCCTCCTAAGGCCTTGCTTCAAGCTCCGCTCATCAGGGAACTCCAGTGCAATATGACGCGAACGTGGTAACTCTTTTTGGCCAGTTCAATAAAATCTTTGATTACACCCGACCAACCAAACGTGGTCTCTGCCTTTATGAGCGGGGAAAACTCAGTAAATATTTCCCGGCTTAACTCACTGTAGAAGATCTGATATTGCGACTTGTCATAAGCCGCGTATGAAAGGTTTTCATCGTTCGCAGCGATTTCCGTCTTTATGGCGAAGTAGTAGTAATTGGCTACCGCTGCAAATTCTTCCCTTTTGTTCCCTCTCAGCGTTCGTTCCACCGCGTTCCGGACCTGCGTGTAACCATTGACGAACGCGATTTCTTCAGCTGTGGGTGAGTCCTTCCCCATTGGATCGGCCCGATCTATCGGATCATCGCCGGCATAACTGTACGGGGTCCTGGTCTGTTTCACTTCCGGGTCGACGCTGATGAACTGTGCGGTGGCCGGGTCGTACGTTCGTGCCCGCAGATAGATCAGCCCCGTGTCGCTGCTGGTGTATTGGGCGTCGTAGCCGAGGGGTGTAGTGGTCGCCCCTTCGCAGGTGGGGACGCCGTACGCACCATACGTGCATTTGCCAGTCACCGTCCCGGTTGAGCCCGTCAACAAGCGCGTTGAGCCTTGCTGGTCGTGATGTAGATAACTGGTCGTGCCACCGCTCGAGATTTGCTCGATGGGCAGGCCACCGGGGCCGTAGATGTAGCTGTTCGTGCCGTCAGATAGGAGCAGCGGCAGTTCTTCCGCCGTATCCCAGACCAAGTAACTCGTACCTCCAGAGATCGTCTGGGAGACCCGCAGCCCGTCGCCATTATAGGCGTAGCTGTCTTTGATTTCAGCGACTTCGCCTTCTTTGGGGCGTTCGACAGAGGTAAGGTTACCG
>Ga0208696_1001037_pt1 | contig 17197 bp, 21 predicted proteins | sample Sb_taG_9_FD_187711 | JGI IMG/M metagenome (GOLD analysis project Ga0208696, IMG submission 187711) | Peat soil microbial communities from Weissenstadt, Germany - Sb_50d_b_LC metaG (SPAdes) (version 2) | ecosystem: Environmental > Terrestrial > Soil > Wetlands > Peat | place: Germany... | reverse complement strand
ATCGACCGAAGCCGACGGCGAAGGGGATGTGCGGGAGCCCTGCGACACAAAATCTGCACCGCCTCGCTTGACAACCGGCCTCTCATAGATGGGTTCGTTTTGCATAAACAACGCCCAGGCTATCGATATTAATTCCTTGATGGCAAGTGATTAACGGCCGATTCCAATTGGCTTCGTTTTGCGCTTTTCTCTCACCGCCATCTCCATCTCTTCGCATTCACTGACCACTGACTACTGGCTACTGTTTTCACGGTCGTGCGCAGACCGTGCCCCGCTGGCTACTGCCTGCTACCGACAACCGAATTGGCAAAGACCTAACCGGGCCCGATCTCGAAGAACAATCCCTTCCTTTTAGTATGTCACCAAACCGGGCGATCCTTCCGGAAAAATCGAGACTTCTCACTTAAGGTGTGGGGCGACACCAAAACTGACCCCCTTGACGACACTAAGACTGACCCCCTCCTGGACACTTGTTAAGGAGGGAATATGGACAACGTCGACCCCGATTTGGTTAACCTGCTTGACACGCAGGCGGACCAAACGGACGTAAGTCTCGGGGTCAGACTTTGTTTTTGGTTTTTAATCCCCGGCGAGAAACCAAGAACAAAGACTGACCCCCTGGCCAATGCGGCGAGAAACCAAGAACAAAGACTGACCCCCTGGCCAATGACCCCCTGGCAAATGAAAGTCTGACCCCCTGGCCAATGACCCCCTGGCCAGACCCCCTGGCCATGGAAGCCGCCAGTTGGATAGGGTGAGGGGATAGCCGAGCTGCTGGACGCGCTGAAAGTCGGACGTGTTGCCGGTGACCAGTTCCAGCCCGTGCTCCAGGGCAATCGCGGCGATCATCGTATCGGCCAGGCCGATGGGTTGGCCGATACGGTCCAGCCCGGCCCCGATCCGGCCGGCCAGGTCGGCGGCGTCCGCGAAGGGAAGCACCTCCATCGAGGGAAGCGAGGCGCGGAAGGCGTTGAGGCGGCGGAAGCTCTGCCGTTTCTCCAGGCCCCAGATGACTTCCGCGACGGTGACGGCCGAGAGGGTATAGCGGCCGAAGGCGCTGAGGTAGGCGGCGGCGTGGCGGGCAACGGTCGGGTCGATTCCCTTGCCGATTTCCGAGAGGATGTCGGTGTCGAGCAGGGATTTATTCACCGGGGATGGCCCGCCAGGGTTCCTCGCGCCGCCGTTGCATCGCCTCGGCCACGATCTCGTCTATCTCGTCGGGGGCGTCCCGCCAAATGCCCAGCAGCGGGTCGGGGGGTGCGCCGGTGTCCGTGGGCGTTGGCTTCGGCTGCTGCGTGATCGTGCGCAGCAGCAGGCGGGCGGCCTCGGCCATCGCGTCATCGACGGACGCGAACCGGCCGCTTTGCACGGCCGCCTGGATCGAGGTTTCGAGGTCGTTGGGTAAGTGGATCGTCATAGCATGGTTTCCCCTCTATCTGTCAGTTTACCACGGCTGCCGGCGGTTGTCGAGGTGGGGCGGTGCATGCGCGCGATCCAAGGGTCATTCAGGCCAGGCACCAACGAGTGGGACAAATTGGGCAAATAGGCACCAAGTGCGTCCTGGAGGGCAGGTCTGGCCACGCATCCGTATTTGGGACAAAGGTTTCTCGCTGGCAAGGGAATTCCCTTACCCCAGGCTCCCACTTGGCTCAGGCCAACGTGCCTGGCCGAAGCCTCTCTCTTTAGCTCAACCAGTTCTCAACGCGAAGCTCGGGGAGGGCTTCGAAATCGCGGTCGGAGGTGAGAAGTGTCGCGTTCATCGAGCGGGCCAGCGCGACCAGCACCATGTCGACCTGAGACAGGACCCGGCCCCGGGCCCGCAGATCATGGAAGAGATAGCGAGCCATCAACTCGATCCCATCTCGCGGCGGACCAAGGCCTTCGCCTGCTCGTCGGCCTCGATCAGGATCGTCTGGACCCGCTCCCATTCGCCTGGATCATAGACGGCGGGACCCAATGCCTGGAGCTCGAGATACCACGCGTCCAGGTCTTCGTCGGAAGCGGCGTCCGTATCCTCCACGATGACCGGGTGTCCCTCGACCCAGGCGGCCGGCAATGGATCCAGCGGGCGAATCAGTCCATTCTGCACGACGGCGCGAATCATGAGTAATTCACCTTTCCTCCATCTCTGTGATTGTATCCTGAGTTTCAAGTCTCATCCATCCCGGCCGTGGAGTCGACCGATGGGACGGAAACAGGGACGCAGCTAGTATTGACTGAGTCGAGAAACTGGCTGTATCCCCGTTTCGTTCCGAGAAACTAGCTGCGTCCCCGTTTCCTGTTTCGTTCCTCGGATCGCAGTCAGGGATCACGGGATGCGCAGGATGCGGCATGTCTCTTCATAGCTTTCCTCCAATTCCAGGGGCACAGCCAGATTATCGGCGAGCCACAGCGGTAGTGTCGGCAGGGGCTGGCCAATGGCGAGTGCATGCGCCCACGTTTCCAGGCGCCAGGAGTCGCCCGCGCGCCTCCAACGACAGGCGGCTGCGATCAGGGGTGGCGGAGCCGAGGCCAGAGATAGATCGGTTTGGCCTAACAATTCCAGCAAATCGCTATACAGGTTGGACTGGCGTGTCGTGACCAGATCGAGGATGACAACCGATACGTGTTGCTGGAGCAGAGCGGCACACTTGGCCACGAAGGCCCGGCGATGGACCGGGCGGTCCTTGTTCGCTGGGCTAACGATCTCGATGGCGGCCACCAGGCGACGGTGCCGCTTGGTGTCGTATACCCGCACCTCGTACTCGTCTTGCTCCGGCAGGTCAGTCGCCACCTCGAACGTTGGCCGGGGCGGTGCCCAGACGGCAGTCGCGACCCCGCCTTCCTCCGCGCTAACTTCCGGGGCGAAAGGGGTGGGCACGTCCTCTTCGTAGGATGCCACATCAATCTCGAAGTAGGCCCCCAGATGGACGCGCGGTCCGGCAACGTAGCGGGGCGGCAGTTTCTTGGACAAGTCGGCCACAAGCATCATCGGCCAACCGCCGTGAAGCTCCTCCCATGACCTTACATTATCGAGTGGTGGGCGAAAGTGATCGCGCAGCGGCATGGCTACCCTCCCCGAGCATTGTAGCCGAGGCGTCGTTCCTGTGACAGGCAGCCCTTCTGATGGCTCTATCGAAACACTCGTCGCTCGCGCTGATTACTCACTTGGATCCAGCAATCGTGCCCTCAAACCTGACAACCTGTCCGGCACGGATTGTGCCCAGCACCACAGGGCGCGTGTTGCTGCCCAGCTTGTCCCACGCGATCGTGCCCGTGACTCCCGGGTAGGGGCTAAGCTCAACGAGAGCATCGGCGATCTTCGCCCGGTTCAGGCCGCCGCGGCGGATCGCGGCGATCAGCAGGTTCAGGGCATCGTACGTGGAGGCCGCGGCGTAATCGGGTGATACCCGGTATCGTTTCTCGAATTCCAGGCGGAACGAGGCCGGCATGGCAGCGGGCTCGCAGAGCAAGGGGAAGAGGACGTTCTCGGCCGCGGGACCCGCTGCCGCGAGGAACTGCCGGCGTCCCATGGAGTGGCCCCCCAGAATCAGTCCCGAAAAGCCTGCGGCACGCAGCTCTCTGACGAAATGGGCCGAATCGGCTGCACCCGCCGCGATCACCACTGCCGACACATCGTCCGAGACAACCTGACGGACGACTGCCCCGATCTCGGGGTCGCCGGGCGCCAGGACGTAGGTGAACCTTGGGGCCGACTGTTGAGGTAATCGACACTTGGGTCCGCTTTTCGGATCGTTGGGAGCGGACCAGGAATCGACGTGCTCGCTGCCCGGCCCGCGGCACTTCTCGCACTGGACGCCATCGCGGATCGAGAAGGTCTCGTCCTTCTCCCAGCCCTCGGCCTCGGCTGCCGTGGCGTGGCACCCCAGGCAGAGCGGTGATCTGTGCGGCTCGATCGGCACCCCGCTGATCGCGGCGATGGCGCGGGCCTCCGGCGTGGCCAGGCTGGCATAGGCGTTCGCATGCCGCGAGTACAACCAGAGAGTTGTCTGGTGTCCCATGTTCTCGCCGTCATGGCAGGTCGCGCAGATTTTCGCTCCGACGTAGACGGGACGGCGAGGCTGGGCGCTGGCAGGCGGCCCGGAAGCGAACAGCACCGCGGTCAGCGTCAGGGTCAGCCAGCCTCGGAAAGGCATTGATGCTCCGCGCATCGCTCAATCACTCCGATCAGCGGACGGGCTTCACGACGCTCTGGAACTGGTTGGCCGGCACATCGGCAAGCAGCGTGGTGCTGCCGTCGGGCCAGCGAATCTGCACCTTCTCGGCCTTTGTCGCCTTGCCCAGGCCAAAATGCAGCCTGGGGTCGCCCTGGGACAGGCATCCTCGAACCGGGACCAGGTCATCGGTGTTGATGCCCTCCACGACGAGCCGACCGCGCACCCCATCGTCAAATGTCGCTCGATGCCAGGCCGCGTACACCAGCCGGCCGTCGGCCATGATCGCGGGATCGAGATCGCTTGACAGGTTGTAGGTAATGCGCTGCAAGAACGAGCCGTCCAGCTTGCAGGTGTAGAGGCTCGTCGCCGGCCCGGTGCCCCGCTCATCGGCCTGGCGGGCAAGCGTGCTCACGAAGGCGATCTGCTGCTCCCACGGCTCCTTCTCGGTGATGGTGTAATAGGAGGTGTAAATCGGGGATCGGCAGTCGCCCGCATTCCTTGGTCACCTGCCGGGTCGTCAGGCTTTGCAGGTCCATCTCATAGATATTCCAGTCCCCTCCAGCGGCGGCCTGGCCCGCAAAAAGGATTCGTCCACCGTCAACCGAAACGTCCGCGTCGCTGGCGCTGTGGAAGTGGGACGTGAGAACCCGAGTGGAGCCATCGGGGGCGAGCAGGACGAGCCGGGCCGCTGGATCAAGATCGGCAGCCGCCCCGGCACGCGGCCCTGGCCGGAGTTCTCCGGGCGTCCGACCGGCCGACCGGCCGGCACCTGGGTCAACACCACCGGCATATCGACGGCCGCACGGGCGACTTGTTGCCTTGCAGCGGGCGTCGTCGGTTGCGCCGGCGCGGACTCGTTGCCAAGCAGAACCAAGAAGGCCGCGAGTGCGACGAGTGCGGCTGGCCGGCTCACACGAGAAGAGGTAGGCCAGAGAGCCAGAGTGCGCAGCGATGATCCGGATCGGTAGGACCGGTGCGCGACTAGACACCTCTTCATGGAGGTTCAACCCGTCCCGAAATCGACGGCGGCCTGTGAAGGACCGCGAGATCAGCAGCGCTTCACCCCGCCCGGGCAATTCCGGACGGTGTGGGCTGACGAGTCTCAGGCGGCCGCTTCGTGGGCCCCTCGCTCCCGGCGCCGACCGTCAGACCGCAACCTCCGGAAGCCCTGCTAGATCCATTTGTTCCGGGGCTTTTGTCGGTGCCCCGAAAACCAGGCGGGAATCTCTCGCCAGGATTCAATGGTAATGTCGCGCCCGCGAGAATGCGAGGGACGTGTCCATCCACCGCGAATCCCCTGGAGGCGGGCTGTGAGAGCTCTGCTTGCATCGAGGGGAGTGGGAGATTAAGATAACAGCTCCGAATGACGCTTCAATTCGCCGGTGGCGTGCAGTTGTCGCATTCTTTTTCCGGCGGATCCTTGGCAAGAGATAGAGAAGGCCGCCTGCGGGCGAGTGTGCCGGGAGTTTTCTGATGTCGCTGGACAAGAGCCTGAAAAAGGGAGGCGGCCTGGCCCGTGCCCGCAATGTGCTGACGCGGGCGGAACGGCTCGCCGTGCTCCAGGAGGATGATCGCTGGGCCCCTGCGGCCGGCGTCTTCAACCTGCCCAAGACCAAGTATCGCCGGCTTGCTCCCGGCCAGTCCGGTCCGAAGCGGCCCGGGGAGACAAAGGCTCCTTGACCATCGGGCCCTGCGATGGTGCTGGATTTGTTCTGAAATCGGCTGGGAGCAGTCGAATCGGTGACCGTTCAGTTGCGATCCCCGACCTCATGGTCGGGGTTTTTTCTTGGCCGGCCAGCGGGGTAGCGCGGGGTGCTATCGATCGGTGGGCAGGGTGTTGATCTGCGAGATCAATGCAAAATCGCGTTCCGTCAACCCGCCGACGTCGTGCGTGGACATCTCGACCCGAACATTACGAAAACTCACGTGGATGTCGGGGTAATGGTCCGTTTTCTCGATCAGAGCGGACACGTGGTTGACGAACTCAATGGCGCGGCGAAATGACGGGAATTGCCAGGTCCGGACCAGCATGTCCCCGTGCCGCTCCCATCCCTTGGCGTCGGGCAGCTTTTCGTGAATCTCGGCTTCGCTGAGCTTGGACATTGGCTCTCCCCTCCCTCGTAACCTGGGTTGGTTGCAGCCGGATTGTGATGAGGGGGTCTCTCCGGTCGGGAAATCTCGAAGTCCGGCCTGCTGGATTTCTGACTTCATTATCCCGACGGTTCTCCGCGTGAACAAGGGTCGAATTCGCAAGTCGAGGGGAGCACCGAGCGCCATGCTGTCTGCTTTGTCCCTTGATTGCGCATTGATCGTCGCCGTCAGTCTGCTGGGGGGTATGCTACCTCTGGCCACGGTCCTGAACCATACGCGGCTTCAGGTTTATCTGAGCTTCTCCGCGGGAAGCATGCTGGGGGCGGCGTTCTTTCACATGCTGCCCGAAGCAGTCCGGATGGGCACGCCGCAAACGGTCCGCTGGACGGCCCTGGGATTGCTGGCTCTGTTCTTCCTGGAGCGGTTCTTCTCGTTTCATCACCACGAACCGCAAGATCTTGCCGCGGCAGACGAGCACTCCGCACACCGAACCGGGGTCGAGACTTGCGCGCATCACGACGAGGCGCACCTGGTAGATGCGCACCATCATGACCATCCGAACCCGCACGGTGCGCCGTCACTGACGGCTCTTTCGTGGGGAACCGCCGCGTTCGGGCTGGCCATTCATTCCCTGGTGGGCGGGGTCGCGCTTGCCAGCGCGATCACGGCCGACTTTGCCGAGCGCCGGGGGGTCGGTGCCACGGGCTGGGGCGTCTTCCTCGCCACCGTCGTTCACAAGCCCGCCGACGCCCTGACCATCGTCAGCTTGATGTTGAGATCAGGAGTCTCGAGACGCCTGGCCCACCTGGTCAACGCCGGGTTCGCCCTGATGATCCCATTGGGCGTCGCCCTGTTTGCAATCGGACTGGGACAGCTTAGCCCGGTTGCCGCCTCGAGCTGGACGGCCGTCGCACTCGCCTTCTCGGCCGGAACCTTCCTTTGCATCGCCCTGAGCGACCTGCTCCCCGAATTGCAGTTTCATTCGCACGATCGCTTCAAGCTCTCCATCTCCCTGATCGCGGGCTTTTGCCTGATGGCGGGCACATCGATCCTCGAATTCGTCTGATTCTGCTCAGACGGATCGTCGACGCGGGACAAGAGGCTGCGGTTCGCTCTCCCCTTTCGCTCAATCGGGGAAGGGCTGGCGGCCGATACAGTCGATAAAACCCCTACAGACCGGCCGGCGTTGTACCGCGCTGCCATAGAGCGCCTCCCTGATCCACTCCCATGCTTTCTCCGTCTCAGCCAGGTCGAAGAAGCGAATCTCAGCTCTGAAGAAGATCGGCCGCGATAGCTTGGTCATCCAGGCTTCCCACCGTCTGTCGCCGACGACGGCGCAGCGCTCGATCTGCCCGGCATGGCGGACGTCGAACTTGATCTCGTCCCACAGGGCCCGCAGTTCGATACCATCAAGGTCGGTCATTTCCACCAGGCAGCGGACGCTGCCGTGGTCCTCGATCAGCTTTTCCAGCATGGGTACGAACCGCTCGTAGTCTTGGTGCAAGAGCTTGCCGCTGACCCGCATCCCGAAGACCTTTCCCGAGCTCTGATCCAGAGTCTCGATCATCGATGGGTTCTCCCCTCGCAGGTGCGAGCGTGGGAGAGGGCTACTATTCGCAGCAGTGGAAGCCGCGCATGCTTCTCGAGGCGAGAACGCACTCACCCACGGATGTCACTTCATTTATACATTGTACCGACAGGCACTCAACGGATCAACTTCCCTAAACTAAATCAATCTTACGGATGATTCCATGTTCTCTGATCTTAGCTTCGAGTAAACCCACACTGGGCACAGGCGACGATGGTATCAGGAAACATGGTGTCTCAAGGTCACGAGGTTGCTTGATTACAGCTTGCCAAGCAAGGACCGTGGAGCTTAGGGTAGGTGTGCCGGGAGATTCAGGCGCAACATGAGCGAATCTGGAGTCTACGCGTGAGCTTCACATTCTTGTCTCGTACCCTTATCGCTTCGGTAGCCCCATGGCTGGTAATGGGGAGCCTGACGGGCTCGCCCTTCGGAATAACTTGGGCTGAATCGACTGACGCTCCGATCGCCCTGGGGACGTTGCGCAGTCCGGACGGCCAGCATATCGATCTGGCCGCTCCCGCGGAGGGGCTAACCGTTCTGCTCTTCTACTCGTCGGAATGTCCGATCTCCAATGCTTACAGTCCGACCCTCGATTCACTGTTCGGCGCCTTCCCCGCGAAGACGGTGAAATGGGTCGGAATTTGCGTCGATCCCGACCTCAGCGACGCGGACGTGAAGGCCCACGCCCGTGACTTCAACCTGAAGTTCCCGGTGGTGCGGGATCGCCACGGCGCATTCGCGCGAAAGATCGGCGCAACGATGACGCCCGAGGCCTTCGTGATCGACGCCAAAGGGCATGTGCGCTACCACGGTCGAATCGACGACCAGTTCGCGAAGCGTGGGGTTCGCAACGCCAATCCTTCGGGCAACGGGCTCAAGGACGCGATCACGGCCCTGCTCAAGGGCGACCCAGTGAAGGCGGCTCACGTCGCAGCCGTTGGCTGCCCCATACCCGAGTTCAAGGCCGCCGCGGACGCGCCCACGTACAGTAAGGAAGTGGCCCGGATCCTGCAGCAGAATTGCCGGGAATGCCACCGCAAGGGCCAGGTGGGTCCGTTCGCCCTGGACACCTACGAGCAGGCGCGGAAACGGGCCGAGGACATCGCCGCCGTGGCCGAGGACCGCGCCATGCCCCCCTGGAAAGCCGCGCCGAACGTGGGCCTCAAGTTCAAGCACGACCGCTCGCTCTCCGCACAGGACATCGCCACCCTTGCGTCCTGGGCGGAAGCTGGAGCTCCCGAGGGCGACCCCGCCCTCTTGCCGCCCCCCAAGAAATTCCCCGAAGACTGGACCCTGGAAGGGGGCCCCGATCTGATCCTGGACATCGGCACCGATTTCCAGGTCCCGGCCGCGGGTGGAGACATCTACCGCTGCTTCGTGGTGCCGACCAGCCTGCCCAGGGACACGTACATCTCGGGTATCGAGTACCAGCCGGGCAACCGTCGCGTCGTCCATCACGTGCTGGGCTACGTGGATACACAAGGAGCGGCCCGCAAGAAGGACGCCGCCGAACCGGGACCGGGCTACACCTGCTTCTCGGGCCCCGGGGTCGAGATCCACGGCACCCTGGGCGGCTGGGCGCCGGGCAACCAGCCCACCCAGCTCGAGGATGGAATCGGGCGATTCTTGCCCAGGAATGCCGACGTGATCATCCAGGTTCACTATCATCCCGACGGCAAGGTCGAGGTGGATCGCACGCGGATCGGGCTGCGGTTCTCCCGCAAGCCCATCCGGCAGACCCTCCACTGGAATGCCGCCCTGAACCTGGACATGAAGCTTCCCTTCGGTGAATCAAACACCGAGATCCAGGCCGCCTGGCCGGTGCCCGTGGACCTGGTCGCCCATGCGGTCGTTCCTCACATGCATCTGCTCGGCAAGGATATGCTGATGACCGTCACTTTCCCGGACGGCCGCACCCAGGACCTGATCAAGATCGACAACTGGGACTTCAACTGGCAGTACTCGTACTACTTCGAGAAGCCCCTGGACCTTCCCAAGGGCTCGGTGGTCAAGGTGGTCGCCCACTACGACAACTCGGCTGGTAATCCCCGCAGGCCCAAGGAGATGAAACCCGAGGAGGTCCGCTGGGGGGAGGCCACCACCGACGAGATGTGCATCGGCTTCATCGGCGTGACCAAGAAAGGCCAGGACCTCACGCGGGCCGGGGAGAAGGACGACCTGATGGACATCTTCAAGGCCCAGATCGATGATTACCTCAACAAGCGAGACGAAGCGATCAAGAAGCGGGCCAAGAGCGCAAAGTGAGAGAACGGAAACCACTCCCCACGGAGCCGGCTGCCACGGTGCGGTCTCAATTCAGCTCCGGCACCAGGGGGCCGGCCAGGTCCTTGTGGTAGAATAGCCGGCCCGCGAGGGTCGGCATGAACGAACTGGGCACCCAGGGATCGGGGCCGTAGCGCAAGGTCATCCAGAGGCTGGTTCCCTGCCACTGCATTCCCCGGTCGAAGATGCCGTCAGCTCCGCCGATGATCCGGTCGGCCTTGAGGAACAGCCCAGGGCCGATCGTGTTGGCGAAGGCGGGAACCAGGGTCGTCCGGCTTTTGAAACTGGTCAGTGCGTTCTGCTCGATGGTCAGCGGGTGCAACCGCGCGCCGAGCCGGTGGGTCTGGGCCTTCCAGTCGTCCAGGCTCGGGAATTCGGCGGCGAAGTGGGGTTCCCAGAAGGCGATATGGCAGACCCTGCCGATGCCGAAGATCACGATCAGCTCGGCCCCCTTGCTCTTGAGCTCGCCGATCCGCTGGGCTTAGTGAGGCAGACGGCCGGCGGTGGCGAACCAGCGCTGATTTTCGGGGACGGTCCGCGAGCCCAGCGGCCCGTAAAACGCTCCCTGCATGGCGTACTGGAAGGCGCCGGGGTTGTCCGGGGAAAGCGTCGCGCCGGTCTTGTCGCTCCATTCATCCATGTTAAATCCGTGCACATGATCGCACGGGATATTCCATTCTTTCAGGAAATAGACGGCCCAGCGATACATGCCCATGGGGCCGACCGGCAGGATGAGCGCCGCGGCACGGCCGTGGTCGCGGGTACGGCGAATGGCGGTGGCGATCTCGTGACCCATCATGGCGTCGAAGTCGGGGCCGGTGGCGCAGGGGATCAGCTCGAAGTCCGGGTGCCACCAGCCCTGGCGCTCGCCGATGTCTCCGGGCTCGAGAGCGCAGCAGGCGTCGATCCTGGCCAGGTCCCAGCCGGCCGGCAGAAAGCCTTCCATCATCGAGCCTGCGAAGGTGGAGAGCAGGTTCATCGGTTTCCAGGGCCTCGCCATGGGTTGGAACAGGAACCGGAAAAAATCGCCAGGTGAACCGTCAGTCCAAGTTGATGACGACCTTACCCGAGAGCGAGCCCGCCCCACCCACCGTGTTGGCTTCGAGGAACTTCTCCGCTTCGACGGCGGCGGCCAGCGGGAAGGTTCGTCCGACCAGAGGCTTGAGCAGTCCCTCTTCGATGCAGCGGATGATGTCGCGGGCGCAGACCTGTTGTTCGTCCGGGGTGGCGTTGAACATGGCGAAGCCCAGGAGCGCACAATTCCGCGGGTAGAAGGCCCCGAGCGGGAGTGCCGGCTTCGCGGTCCTTCCGGCCACGAGCACCATCCGGCCGCGCTTGCGGAGCAGGGGGATGGAGACCTCGAGGTTCGGCTCGCGCTGGGTCTCGTACCAGACGTCGAAGCCCTCGGGGGCGAACTCGCGCAGCCGGCCGGGAACGTCGTCGGTCTTGTAGTTGAGAGCCAGATCGGCGCCGAGGGACTTGCAGAGTTCGACGCGCTCGGGGCTGCCGGCCGAGGTTGCGATCCGCGCCCCGGCCGCCTTGGCCATCTGCACGACCATGGAACCGACCCCACCGCTGCCGCCGGGAACGTACGCGGTCTCGCCAGACTTGAGCTGGCCGAACCGGAAGAGCCCCAAGTGCGCCGTGATCCCCACCAGCGCCATCGCCGCGGCCTGGTCGTCAGGCAAGAGCGCCGGGGTGGGATAAAGCCACTCTTCACCGACCGCCGCGAACTCGGAGGCCACGCCCTGGCGCCCCAGGAGCCCCTGGTTCGATCCCCAGACCCGGTCTCCGACCTTGAGAAGCTTGCAATCCGGCCCGACCTGCTCGACCGTCCCGGCGAGGTCGCAAGCGATGATGTAGGGAAAGGCCAGCGGAAAGGCCACCATGCCCGACCGGATGTAGAGATCGATCGGATTGAGCGCGACCGCCCGAACCTTCACCAGCACCTGGCCCGGCCCCGGCTCCGGCCTGGGCAGGTCACCGACCTTGATATTCTCGATCGGTCCCGTCTGTTCGATATAGGCAGCTTTCATGGGAAGCCATCCTCGTGTGTCGCGCGGGAAGAATCACGCCGGCAGGGACTTCGGTTCATGATACCGGCGCGACTGGCCGGATCAAATCCCATGGCCAGACTGCCTGACGCGATTCTCAGTTGTCCGTTGCCAATGCGTTGCCAATGGGGTCAGACCTAGTTTTTAGTTAACTAAAAACTAGGTCTGACCCCGCGAAGACCCGTTGGCGATGGGAGCCTTCGGCGGTCAGGACCATGAGCTGGGAGCGATCGACGGCCTTGAGGACCTGGGCCCATTGCCTCAGGACCAAAATGTTCACTTTGCAGAAGTTGTTGAGACAGCCGAACGTGATATAGCCGTTGTCCAAGGCCGGCAAATCGCTGACCGCCGGTTCGCTGGCGAGTGGATCGTAGCACCAGAAGGCGTCGGGAAGGCGGACCGATTCCTCCGAGTAGCAGTGGTCGTGGAGGCCTGGAGGATCGATGTAGGGGTCGGTAAGGCGGTAGTCGATGGTCGAAAGGCCAGTTGTGCCTTGATAGGCAAGCCAGCATACCTGCACGGGTGCGGGCTTGCGGGCGAAAAGCAGGAGACGATTCCGGGCCATGTGCATGGTCAGGTCCACGAGAATGTCGATCTTGTCCTGCCGGACCAGTTGGGCGACCTGCTCGTCGGTAAGGCCGGTGATGTTCTGCCAGACGTCGGCGTAAGAACGGAGCCGTGCGGTGATCCCGTCGGGCCAAGCTACGTCGGCATAGCAAAAGATCTCGAAGCTCTGATGGTCGTGTGCAGAGAGCAGAGGTACTGTGAAAAAAGACTCAGCATGGTCGCGAAAGTCCGGCGAAACATAGCCAATCCGCAGCCGGCGGTGGAGAGAGCGGTCGTTGGAATGGGGCTGGATGAACCGTGCCAGCGGCTCGGCGTGCTGGCGGCTCCAGCGGCGGTGTTCTTCAAAGATCGCCTGAGCATCGTAGCCGGGGCAGAATACTCGGGTGTAGAGCAGGTTGCTGTGCACCCAGGATAATCCGGCTTCAGTTCCAGCGCCCGGCGGTAGCAGGCGACCGCTTCGGGAAGCCTACGCAAGCCAACATACACTCCTGCCAAATCGCTATGAAAGGTAGCCTCATTCCCTTTCAACTCGATCGCGCGTCCAATATACTCAAGCGCAATCCCGTGCTTGCCCACCTGGTGCGCAATCAAGCCAAGAAGATGAATCGCATCGGCTTGATTCGGTTCAGCGTCCAGAATCTGCCGATAGATCTGCTCGGCGGCTTGTAGCCGACCGCCTTGATGATGTTGGATCGCGATCGCCAATGCTTCGGAAATTGTTGCCATAGCGGATATTATAATAATGGCCATACAGGTCCAGGAGTACCCTCTGTCCTGACCGCAAAGGGATCATCGTGATGAACGAGGCCACAATTGAGAAGGCAGCTCCAGAGTCTCCTGAGGGACCACCGATCGCGGCAGACCCAGCAGCAGTTTCGCCCGCGGCCGTCCCGGCACCCGCAGCACAGCCGCGCAGCGAGGCCGTCTTATCATCGAGGTCTGGCTCAGCGTCCTCTCCGGTATTCGACCCCGTGGTTCGGGACCACCGAGGAGGGCTCAAGGACGAGGTCGCCGCGGACGAGTCGATCGATCGCCGGCTGGCCGAGATCGAGATGATCGGCGAGGAAGCCGCGACGGGCTGGCTTCCCGAGCCCCACGCCAGCCTGTCGCCCGAGGTCAGATATCTCCATATCTCACGGACGATTCATCAACTGGTCACCGACCGCAATCGCTCCGTGGGTATCTTTCTGGCCGTGGCCTCGATCCTGGTCGCGGCGGCGACGGGTATGCTCAACGTCAAGCAGGAGGTCTCGCCGATCATCCCCCTGAAGTCGATCCAGTACTGGTGCCTGCCTGTCACCTTCGCCACGCTCGCGGTTCTCGCCATCTTCATCAGCGTTCTCCTGATTCGGGCCCGCATCGGCCTGATCTACGAAGTCACCAAGATGAACACCCTGCTGGGGCTGCATTCGAAGCGGGTCGAACGGGTCAACCCGCTTTCCATCTTCTACGTGATGCACTTGCTCGTCGTCGTGCTCGGCGGGGCTTCGGTGGGCTTCTTCTCCGCCATGGTCGCCTATGATTGGCTCGATGACGGGGTCCTGGGCGTCAAGGTCGACCCCACGACCTCGGCCGCGGGGGTTGCCGCCCCGCTGGGCATCGGCCTGGCCGCAGCACTGGTCTTCATTTTCGGCCTCCAGTCGCTGTATTACTGGACGATCCTCCGCAACACGACCGACGCCAAGCTCGACGCCGCCAAGTCGTGAGCACCACACCGTATTGCGACATGACGGAATCCCAATCGATCTGCGTCTTCTGTGGATCCTCAACCGGCACACGGCCGATTTACACCAAGGTCGCCCGACTCTTGGGCCAGGAACTTGCGCGGCAGGGTGTGAGCCTTGTCTATGGCGGAGGACGGGTCGGACTGATGGGCATCGTGGCCGACGCGGTCCTCGGGGCAGGGGGACGGGCGATCGGCGTGATCCCCGACCCCCTCGCAACCAAGGAGATCGCGCACGACGGACTCACCGAGCTCCATGTCGTCTCCGGCATGCACGAGCGCAAGGCACTGATGGCGACGAAGTCGTCGGCCTTTCTCACCCTTCCCGGCGGGATCGGCACGTTCGAGGAGTTTTTTGAGATCCTGAGCTGGGGCGCGCTGGGCATTCATCAGAAGCCGATCGGCATCCTCAACGTGGACGGCTACTTCGATCCACTGATCGCACTCCTCGAGCACGGCATCGCCGAGCAGTTCATTCGACCCGATTCGCTCCATTCCCTCATCGTCGCCGACAATCCAGACACGCTCGTCGGCAATCTCCTCGCCTACGTGCCTCCCGCTGTCGGCCCGCGCTGGATCAAGCTCGAGGAGACCTGACCGTTCCGCTCCCGCCATTGACGGGGGAACCAGAGGAGGAGATAATTAGACAACAATCTAAATAATCGCTCTGCCTGTGCGAATGGACTCTTATGATGGCACTGGACCAGGTATTCAAGGCGTTGTCGGACCCGACCCGGCGCGAGATCATCCGGTTGCTCGGGCACGGGGAGCGGACGGCCGGCGAGCTGTCGGCCTCGTTCGACATGACCAAGCCCTCGATGTCCCACCACTTCGCGGTCCTGAAGGAGGCCGACCTGGTCACGAGCCGTCGCGACGGGCAGCAGATCTACTACTCCCTGAACACCACGGTCCTGGAAGACGTGATGACGCGGATCTGGGACCTGTTCGGGAGTCATAACGCGAAAGGAAAGTCCATTCCATGAGCCGCCCCTACTGGATCATCGCAGGTCTCTTGACCCTGGCAGCGTGGGCGCTGGCGGCCTGGCTCTATCCCAGCCTCCGCCAGCGCGTGCCGACGCACTGGAACATCGAGGGCAAGGTTGACGGCTGGGGCGACAAGTCCCGGGCGACCTTTCTGATGCCCGGGATGATGATCGCCTTCCTGATCCTCTTCGCCTTCCTGCCGGCGCTTTCCCCCAAGCATTTCGAGGTGGACTCATTCCGCTCAACGTATTTGTACGTCATGGTCCTCATCACCGGTCTCTTTGCCTATATGAACGGCGTCATCCCGCTGGAGCGGCGCGGGGCCCTGTAGGGTCAAGCGCGTTCCGTTTTCAGGTTCTACTCGCCCCGGTCGATCCACCGCGCGAGGGCCTCGGGCGAGATCTCGCCGGACGAGAACCGCAGTGTGTGAGAGGATCCGGCAAGTTCGTAGGCAGTCTCGGGCCAGGCTCGCTCGAACGCCGGCCCGGCGCGGTGAATCCAGAGTGAGGCTGGGGCGGAAAGGGCGGCGGCCGCCTTGAAGCCTCCGAACTGGAAAAGGCCAGGCAAATCCAGGGCAGGGGGGAGTGTTCCCGAGCCGTCGGAGTCTTGCCTGCCGGACAGGTCCACAACCGTTCGGGCCAGGCCTTCGAGCAGCGGCCGGGCTAGCAAGACCTGGGGGCCGGCCAGTCCCTGCCCGACCAGGCTGACCTCGCGGAGGTCCGCTTGCGAGCGAGCCCAGCTCAGCACGGTGGCCAGGTCCTGCATCTGGTCGGCGGCCGGGCTGGGATTGTAGGTCTCGAAGTGCGCCGTATCGGGACGGTGCGACAGGGGCCGAGCCGGATCGATCGACTCGCCGACGAAAAGCGGATCGAAGCCAAGCACACTCTGGCCCGCGGCCAGGAGTGCTCGAGCCGTCTCCGAAGGCTGGCCGGCGGTCGTGGCGAGCGCAGCCTTGCCCCGCGAGTCGGCGATCACCGTGAGCCGGCCGGTCGAGCGGGTGGGGATCAACTGGACCACGGGAATCGCTTCTCCACGCAGTCTCCGGCCAATCTGTGAATGGACGATCGTGAACCCCTCCCGACTGAGCCGGCGAACTTCGCGATGGTCGATCGCCTCCGGCGGGGGATTTACCAGGATCACGCGGTTCTTCAAGCTGACCATCAAGAACCGCCTGGCGGCGTCCCAGTTTGTCGAGCCAATCCGGGAGGGAGCCAGGGACTCGATCTGAACGCCCAGCAGCCTGACCAGATCGGTTTCGAGCTGTGCGGGGGTCTTACGATTCGGCGGAGCCGGATGGCTGCGATCGAATGTCCAGAGCGTCTCGGGTTGCTCGGTTTGCTGCTGTCCTTCGCGCGTGCTCGAAGGATCGCCCAAGCCCAGCAGCCACCGGCCCATGAAGGCGTAGACCGCGTTCCGGCTGGTCTGGTTGTAATTATGAGGGAAATCGAAGACCGCGGCCTCGATCCGGTCGATCGAGCCGATCAGCGAGTAAACGCCGCGAATGACCGGAAAGGCGCGGGTCATGGTCTTGGCCGTCCAGTCGCCGCTGGCGCCGACGAGGATCATCGGACGGGGCGCGCAGAGGGCCGCGATCTCGACGTTGTCGGTGCCGAGGCGCAAGCCCGCGGCGTTCTCGCACACGCAGCCGCCCTGGAACGAGTCAGAGACCATGACGACCGGGGCGGCGACTGTGATACGCGGGTCGAGGGCCGTCAGCAGGAACGTCTGGGTCCCGCCGCCCGACTCCCCC
>Ga0208696_1001033_pt1 | contig 17322 bp, 25 predicted proteins | sample Sb_taG_9_FD_187711 | JGI IMG/M metagenome (GOLD analysis project Ga0208696, IMG submission 187711) | Peat soil microbial communities from Weissenstadt, Germany - Sb_50d_b_LC metaG (SPAdes) (version 2) | ecosystem: Environmental > Terrestrial > Soil > Wetlands > Peat | place: Germany... | reverse complement strand
GAGAGGGCATCGACCGCATCCACCAGCAATCAGGTGCGCACTAACGTGTCACAAGCCAAGTGCGATGAGCTGCTGCTGGATGCGCCACGCCGCTTCGGCACGGGCCGAAACCTCGTCGGTGTCTGCTATCTCGGCGTCGATCACCTGGACGGAGCATGGCGAGGCGCTGATGCGCCGCCGGAAGGCCTGGTACTACCGGCGCGAGCCCCGCCCGGGCGTTTCAGTCATCGGCGCCCGTCTGATGGAGCTGGCCTTCGGCGGTCGCCGGTAAGTCGTCTCACGAGGAGTCCGGCACGCCGAGAAGCCAGGATTCCGTTACAGGCGGAGCTGGCGGCCCGTCGGTCAGCCAGGCGTGCAGCGCGTTGATCAGCGGGCCGGGGTTCTTCCTGGACCGGGGGAAGGCCCGGCTACTGGTGAAGAGGAGCCCGCAGCCTGGCGACCCGGCCGACAAGACGCGCAGCATGATCGGCCTGAAGTCTTTGACGTTCTCCGTAAGCAACCATCGTCTTTCCGCGCTCGCCCACGCGAATATCTCCTCGTCAGACTTTGCCCGCAAATCAGGCCGGTCCGCTACCGCGATCACGTCGTGACCGCGTTCGCACAGCTCGGCCGCGATGGCGGGAGAGAACATCTCGTCCAGCAGGAGCCTGGCGTCAGGCCGCTGGTTCATGCGATGAGCTGCTGTTGGACGCGCCACGCCGCTTCGGCACGGGCCGAAGCGGCGTCGGCGTCTGTTATCTCCGCGTCGATCTCGCCGGCGTAATCCCCGTAGTAGCTGATCGCCGTGCCGATCCGGCTGGTGTCGACCGCGAATACCTCGGCGGCGGCGTCGATCGCGGCGGGCCCGCGCTCATCGATCTCGCGGAGGAACTTGATGACCTCCCAGACATCGGGCCCGTAGGCCAGCGCGGCCCGGCGGCCGGACGGCCCGTCCTTGAAGATGACACCCGGGTGATCGGCCATCCGCAGGCCTTCGTCGATGAGCCGTTGCGCCAGCCCGGCGGCGCTGGCACCGGTCATGGCCCGTGCGCGCTGCCGCAACCGGGCCAGCAACGAGGGGGTGAAGCGGATGGAGAGCGGCGTCGTCATGACTACAGTGTAGCTTTTGCGCTACAGTTTACTACTCTCGACTATGCCGGCACGCTGAGCGGACGGCACGAGCCTGGGCGCTGGACGGTCAGCCACTGCTCGGCATATCCGTCTTCGCCGTACTCGACATGTCGCTCGACGATCTGCTCCGCCGCCGGTTCACCAGCTTCCGCACCATCTACGTGCCTCCAGCGGGTCAGCTGACGCAGTCCCGCTTCGAGTTGCTGCCCACCGGCCAGCGACCGCACTTCACGGTCCGACTCCGGGACGCCGACGCCCCTGAGCTTGACCGGTTGCTGAAAGCGCTCGGTGCCGCGCAACCTAATCCCCAGTACGCTAGAGGCATGATCTGGCGAGAGGAGGGCTGATATGTACCGCGTGGATATCACCGCGGACCTCAACGACGAAGACGAGACCGGCTATGTCTGGACGTTCCTCGACGAGGCCCGTGACCCCGGGCAGATCAAGCCCGGCGCCATCATCGTGGCCGGGGACGAAGATACGGCTGCGGTCTGCGAGGTAATCGATCTCGCTCCGGCAGGCGACGGCACCATCGTCCACCTCAGGCTCCTGCCCGGCCTGGTCGAGGACTACCGAGCCCTGGTGGAACGGGCGCTCGCGAGCTGATAACACAGCTAATATCCCCGAACGGAGCGCGGCGTGCTGTCGCTCGAAACGGACAGGCTCGGCGAGGACGGCAGCGGCGTGGTCCAGGATAGCCAGGCGAGCGTTTCTCACCGCATACACGTCTGAACGCAATCTGGGGCTAGGCGGTTGGGCTGAGCCGACCCGCCTGCTGGGCAACCGCCGCGCCCGGCCGGATGGCGATATGGATGACGCCTCCGACGCAGACGAATGCCGCTTTACCCGGCGCGGACGACTTCGACATCTTCCAGGACAAGCAGCACGTCTCGTTCGGCCGAACGGACCCGGGGTACGAGCCCTCGGAAAGGTGCTGCGTCTGGGACAATCGCGGCATGAGTCCGAAGAGCCGCGGGCGTCCGCCTGGCCGTGGCCGCAGCCGGCGTCCGGCATCAGGCCGCCGGCCTGCCGGAAAACCGCAGCGGGCCGGGAGCATATCCGGGTGGGTGGCCGAGGAGGACACCGACTGCTGGTTCGACGAGCCGCTCCCAGGCGACCGGCGTTCCTGGGCGGTGCCGCCGGGGCACGGTAGCTATCAGGACCTCGACCTGGAGCGACTGGATCCCGGACGACGAGGACGAGCGCACGTTCCTGCTCGAGGCACAGCACCTTGACATGGCGGAGGCGCTCGAACGTCACGAGGAGATGACGGGCGCCGACGGCGAGCCGTTCAACCCTCAGCTGCACGTCACGCTCCATCAGGTGATCGCCAACCAGATCCTGGCCGACGACCCGCCCGAGACGTGGCAGACGGTCCATGCTGCCAGGGTCGCATGCCGCCGAAAACGCCCGCCAGCGAATAAAAGCGGTCTCCTGTGGCGTAGAGAACTGCGGGTCCGCTCCGACTCACGGGTGAGAGGACGCACGGTTCCGCTCACCTGGAGCGGATGGAGGAGATCATGCGGGACGTGTGCGCGGACTTCCGTGCGGAGCTGCGGGCGAGACGCCTGTGGTCCGGGTCGTATGTCGCCGGATCGGCCGGCGGGGCACCCATCTCTGTCCTGCGCCAGTACATCGAACAGCAGGACCGGCCGCCCTGACGGGCTCATCTCCGCCCGCCTTCACCACCGGCCTGAAGGCCGGCACACAGGCGGCCATCTTGGTAGCCGGCGGCATGGTCAGCGGGCGAACTTCTCGATGGCGGCCGGGGTGACCGGGGTGAAGAAGTTGACGAGGTTGCCATCGGGGTCGCGGAACAGCAGTGACCGGTTGCCCCAGGGCATCGTGGTGGGCTCCTGGACGAAGTCCTCGACGAAGCCGGCCAGGTTCTGGTGCACGCCATCCACGTCGTCGACGAGGAACTCGATGATCACGGTGCGGTTGTCGGCCGGGCGGGCGGCGCCGGGCGCGAACAGCGGGACGGTGCGGGTGCTGCCGATCGCGAGGGTGGCGTGGGCGGTCCTGAGCTCGGCGAAGTCCTCGCTGTACGAGGTCGCCCGCACTCCGGTGGCCTTCTCGTAGAAGCCGGCGAGGCGCGCGACGTCATCGGTGATGATGCGGATCGAGACGAAGTCCATGGTGATCTCCTTGGTCTGCGGTTCGGTTCTACCTCGCAGGCTAGGACGAATACCGGACAGAAACGGCCCGGTATTTCCGCTAGATTTTCGGGCATGGCCCGACCTGCCGCCCGCGTGCTGACCTTGCTCGAGCTCCTGCAGTCGGGCGGCGTCCGGACGGTGGCCGAACTCGCCGACAGGCTCGGCGTGGACGGCCGGACCGTTCGGCGGTACGTGGACCACCTGATCGACCTCGACGTGCCGGTGGAGTCGGTGCGCGGTCGCTACGGCGGGTACCGGCTCGCCTCCGGGTATCGCATGCCCCCGCTCATGCTGAGCGACGAGGAGGCGCTCGCCGTGCTGCTCGGCCTGGTCGCGGGCCGCCGGGCCGGGCTGATGACGGCGACGGGCACGGCGAGCGAGACGGCCGCGGCCAAGATCCGGCGGGTCCTGCCGGAGCGGCTCGCCCGCAGGCTCGACACCGTACTCGGGTCGCTCGCCTTCACCGCCCCGCCCGGCGAGTTCGCCGCCCCGGAGAGCTCGGTCCTGCTCTGCATCGCCGACGCGGTGCGCCATCACCGGCCGGTCTCGATCAGGTACACCGCCGCCGACGGCCGGCGCAGCGAACGCACCTTGCACCCGTACGGGCTGGTCACTCATTCAGGCCGGTGGTACGTCACGGGCGCGGATCCGGGGATCGGCGAGGACCGGACCTTCCGGCTCGACCGCATCGCGGACGCGAGGACCCTGCCCGGCTCGTTCGAGCCGCCCGCCGGGCTCGACCCGGCCCAGCGCGTGCTCTCGGGGCTCGCCACGACTCCGTACCGGCATCAGGTGACGCTGCGGATACAGGGGACAGCCGAGCAGATCCGGACCCGGCTTCCGGCCAGTGTCGCGAGCATCGAGAAGGCCGCGGCCGACGCGGATCCGCAGGCCGAGGGCTGGCTCCGCGTGGACCTGCGGGCGGAGCGGCTCGACTGGCTGCCTGCGGTGCTCGCCTCGCTCGACCGGCCGTTCGTCATCGAGCGACCGGACGAGCTCCGCGGCCTCGTCGTCGCGCTCGCCGACCGGCTCGCCGCCTCGGCCCGCGAAAGCTAAGGGCTGCGGTTGTCACGTAGTTCCGTGCTACACTTATTTACGTGTAGCGATGGAATCATCTGAGGTGAATCGCCGTGGGTAATCAGAACATCACGCTGTCGCTTCCCGAGGAGGACATCCGGGAAGCCAGGATCTTGGCGGCCAGTCGCGGCACATCGGTGTCACAGCTGCTGGCCCGGATGCTGAGGGAACTGGTCGAGCACGAGACTGGATATGCCCACGCCCGGGACCGGAGCCTGGACCGGCTGCGTGAGGGGATGGACCTTGGCACCGGCGGGCACATCGGCTGGAGCCGGGACAGCGCCCATGAGCGGTAACCGCCGGTTTGTCGATACCAATATCTTGCTGTACGCGCATGACGACTCCGCGGGCGGCAAGCGGGATCAGGCGCGGGCGCTGGTCGAGCAGCTGTGGGAGTCCCGCGACGGCTGCCTGAGCGTCCAGGTGCTGCAGGAGTTCTTCGTGAACGTCACCCGGAAGATCGCCAAGCCGCTCGACGCGGCAACGGCGAAGGAGATCGTCGCCGACATGTCGCACTGGCATCTGCACGTCCCGGCGGCTGATGACGTCCTGGCCGCGATCGGCATCCATCAGCGCACCGGGATCTCGTTCTGGGACGCGATGATCGTCCGCAGCGCTGCCGAAATCGGCTGTGCCGTGCTCTATTCGGAGGATCTCAACGCCGGCCAGGACTACTCCGGGGTCCGCGTGGAGAACCCGTTCCAGCCGCCTGATGCCGACCGCGCGTAACATACGCCTGCTGGCCAGTCCTCAGCGTCCTCTCCCACGCTCCGGTCGCCGCCGAATCTGCCGGTGTGGTTCGATCCGGCCGCCGGATCAGCAGCGCAGTCCGCGGGTCAGGTCGGCCAGGTCAATGCTCACGGTGAAGGGACGGCCAGCGGCGAAGCGCCCCGACGCTTTGGCCACCAGAGCGTAACCGCCCTCCCCCAGCTCGAAGACGGTCAGCTCCGGCTGGGGCGGGTCCGGGTTCACGATCCAGTACGACGGGACGCCGAACCTCTCGTACGCAGCCTTTTCCCTGTTCAGGTCGATGAGCGCGGTGCTGGGCGACCTGATCTCGACGACGAGCAGGGGCGGCTCGGTGAACTTCGCGCCACCGATCTGATCCATGCGGACCACCACGAGATCGGGATCGAACTCGGTCTGCGGGCCAAGCATGACGGCGGGCTCGGGCACGACGCAAAGGTCTTCGGGGCAGGCGCTGCTCAGGGCGCCGTACAGCCGTCCCGCTACGACCTGATGGATCGTTGTCGGCCGGGGGCTCACGACGAGCGCTCCGTTCAGCAGTTCGTACCGACGGCCGTCATCTGGCATCCGATCCAGCTCGGCGACGGTGAACGGGCGGCCGGCGGCGGGCCAGGCCTCGGCGATCGTCACGACACTCATGGTGCCCCCTTCTGTGCATGACGTCCACTTTGGCAGTGGGCTATGACATTCCTGGGGGCGTCAGGGGGAGACGCAGACCGTGGTGCCCATGGAGGCTCCGCCGGTGTAGTTGGCCGGCGCGGTCTTGACGAACCGGTAGCTGCGCAAGCTGGTCGCGCTGGTCAGCTCATCCAAACGCACGCAAACCGCGCGGCGTTCACCGGGTAAAAACCGCCGGCGGCAGCGGCGAGGCCGCCGGGGAGGCTTGGAAGGCCTGGATCGCGAGCGCGGCGAAGCGCCGGGAGGCCGCGACCCGGGTGGCCGGTGAGGTGGCGTGGATGCCGTCGTTGGCCATGAGCATGAGGATCAGGTCGTCTAGGACGAAGTCGGGACGCAGGTGGCCAGCCTTCATGGCGCGGCGGGCCAGTTCGGCGACCGAGTTCAGCGCGTATTCGCGGCCTGCGGTGACGTCCATCGCGTTGGGGAAGGCCGACCTGAAGGCTGCGGCGAAGCCGCGGTTGCGTGCGTGCAGCTCACAGACCTTCTCGATCACGAGGCAGAAGCCGTGCCACGGATCCGGATCGGCGAGCCCTTCGTCGACGATGGCGCGGCAAGCGCACAGCTGGTCGGTGAAGGCCTCGGTGGCCAGCATCTGCTTGGTCGGGAAGTGGCGGTACAGGGTGGCGGAGCCGACCCCGGCGCGCCGGGCGATCTCCCGCATCGGCACGTTCAGCCCTTCGGCCGCGAACGCCGCGCGGGCCGCGTCGAGGATGCGCTCGCGGTTGTCCAGGGCGTCGGAGCGCAGGTTGTGAGGCAAAGAGACGGTCACCGCTCTCACTTTAGCCAGCCCGGCTGCGGCGTCCATTAGCGTCCGAACCGATCCCAGGACAATCGATCCCAGGACGAGGAGACGACAGTGAAGGCAGTTGAGATCCAGGCGTTCGGAAGTCCCGAAGGCCTGGCCGTCATCGACCTCCCGGACCCGAGTCCCGCTGACGGGCAGGTGCTGATCGCCACTGAGGCGATCGGCGTCGGCGGCGTCGACGCCGTGATCCGGAGCGGAGCCATCGCTGGCTACGGCTTCAAGGAAGGTCACATTCTCGGCAGCGAGGTAGCGGGCACCGTGACCGCAGTCGGCGACGGCGTCGACACGTCATGGGTCGCTCAGCGCGTGTGGGCGTTCACCGGCCTGGGCGGCGGCTACGTCGAGCAGGCGATCGCCCCAGTCGAGGAGATCCTTCCCCTTCCTGCGAACCTGTCCGCCGCCGACGCGGTGACGCTCGGGAGCTCCGGAGCTGTGGCCCACTTCGGCCTTGCCCATGCCCGCTTTGCTCCTGGCGAGTCAGTGCTGGTGCGCGGCGCGGCCGGCAGCATCGGGATCATGACGGTCCAGCTCGCGGCGCGTGGCGGGGCCAGCGCGGTGGCGGTCACGACGTCGTCGGCCGAACGTGGCGACCGACTGCGCAAGCTCGGCGCGACCCACGTGCTGGACCGCGCCGGCGAGGGAGGCCACGACGCTCCCCCGGGCTACGACGTCATCATCGACATCGTCGCCGGTGCTGACCTGCCTTCTTTCTTCGCCAGGCTCAACCCGAACGGCCGCATGGTGGTCGTGGGCGTAGTTGCGGGCTACCCGCCGGCGGACTTCGGCATGAAGATGATGGCAGCGTTCGGCAAGTCGCTGTCGTTCGCGACCTTCAGCACGGACACCGTGCCCAAACCCGATCGACGTGCCGTGCGGACCGAGCAGTTCGAGGCGGCAAGTCGCGGAGAGCTGCAGATGGTGGTGCACGAGCTGCTGCCGTTGGAGCAAGCCGTGCTAGCTCATCAGAAGATGGATGCCGGCGAGGTGTTCGGCAGGATCGTGCTCGTGCCCTCTGGAAGCTAGTGTGCCGTGACCGGAAACCTTTGCTGGGGTAACGTCAGCTCGTCGGGCTCATGGCCCGCAGTTTTCTGGTCCGTCTCAGTCAGCAACTCCCACGTGGTCACCGGATGCCCGGTCGTGGTTCCAGCGCGGGATGGCATGCTGGGAGGCTGGCGCTCATAAGGAGATCAGCGATGACCCACCCACTCGGCGCGCAGCCCGGGTACCGGCGCATCCCTCTCAGCGCGGAGGAGAAGGCCCGGGGCGAGGCGAACTTCGCCCCCTTCGTCGCCCGGATGCTCGTCGCCAGCGGACGGTTCGGGGTGAGCGCCGACACGCCGGACCAGGTGGAGTTGTTCCAGGGGGTCGCCCGCAGGGTGAGTGACATGCTCCAGCGGCCTGTGGTCAGCTATGCCAACGGCAGGGAGATCGTGATCACCTTCGGCCAGGCGGAGGCCCCGGCCCTAGCGTTACGTTCGCCCGGCTGGGGCTTTCCCGGCGGGTGCTGATCGCCGGGCGAGCCATCGCATGGGGGACGAGCTCAGCACCGGCCAGCTGCCGGAACCCGAGCTGGGGACGCCTGGCCGCGGCCGAGGTGGAGATCGTGATCGCGGCCGGGTTATCTCGGCTGTGCGTTACCGGAGAGAGGGTGGGGTTGCAGATCCTCAGTCCTTCAGCGAAACGCCCTCGGCTACCGCGCGGCCGTCCGCGCCCAGTCGCCGGTATCGCCGGCCACCGGCCGTCCGATCAGCCAATGATGGCCAAACGGGTCGGCCAGCCGTCCCTGGCGCAGCCCGTACGACTGGTCCGCGACCGGCGCAACCTCGATGGCACCGTTCGCGATGGCCACAGCTGCCAGACCATCAGGGTCGGCGACCAGCAGGTTGAGCCGGACTGAGGTGCCGCCGAGCGCCTCCGGACTGAGATTGCCGGCCTCCGGTGCCTCATCGGCCACCCGGAAGCGCGCCTCGCCTACGGCCAGCTCAGCGACGATCCTGCCGTCCGGATAGGTGTTCCGGTAGATCTCCTCCGCGCCAAACGCCCGCTCGTAGAAGGCCACTGCCTTCGCCGCACCCCGAATCGTCAAGACCGCCGTCACCGCATTGTGAAACGCCTCCACAGTCGAAGTATCCCACCGGAGCCTGTCCACGAGACACTACGTGAAGGTCAGACAGCCATTAGCGGCACGCCCCGACGCTACGCTCAGCCACGCTACCGATCCGCTTGCGCTCACCTGCAGAGTCCGACGTCGGTCAGCCGCGCCGGCCATGCGGGTGGCCGCATACAGATCACCTCGTTCGGGCGCCGCACTGACTGCCATGCTGGCCTACAGTGACTGGCGCCATAACGGCATCGGTTCCCGCGTGTGGGTGCGGCAGTGGCCTTGACAGATCGTGAGGGCATCGGTCGTCCTGGCCGCTGGCCGGTACCGGCGCCTGCTTGCGAGCGAGCGCCCGTGAGCCGCTCCTATTGGCGGCGCTGCGCGTCCTTTCGCCTGCGCGGGTCGACGTGCCGCAGCGGCCCGTCGTGTCCTCACAGCGTGTGGCGCATCCAGACGTTCGGCTCCCAGTAGCTGCCGCGGTCGTGCTCGCGGTCGATGTGCACGGTGGCAAGCCCGCCGGGGAACCAGTAGTCGCCGCTGTCGGGAAAGGTCATGCCCGTCCAGGATTCCCACTCGGTGGTGGTGCCCGTGATCCGCAGCGACAGCGGTTCGGGTTTCAGGACGGCGGCTCCGAGCCGCTCGTGGACGCGCATCCAGGGGTCAAACAGTCGGCCGTCTGGGCGGCGCCAGCAGGCGTACCGCTCGATCGGCACCAGCGGGTAGCGTTCCTTCCAGCTCGGCCGGACCGGCGCGATCAACGTGTGCAGGCCGTGGCGGCGGGCGATGTCGCCCATCGCGCGCACGGCGGCCGCGCTGACTCCCCGGCCCTGGATGTCCCGCGGAACCATGATCACGAGTGCGCAGAGCACGTTGGCACCGCCCTCGTCAAAGCCACGCGCGATCGCGCCGTCGATGCCGGCCGGCAGGTCCTCTAGCGTGCCGTCCCAGCGGAGTGGGATGGAGCGGGCACGAGCGACGATCTCATCATCGTCGCCGGTGAGGTGAAACTGGAAGTCAGGCCGCTCCTCGGTCAGGCGTGGCCAGTACTCGTTCAGCACGTCGCCATGGTTATTGTATTCGGGCAGCGTGTCCCGGGTCCTCTCCCAGGCAGGCCCGAGAAGCTCAGGCCGCTCGGCTGCGGTCGCGATCTTCATGCCGCTCCGATCATCGCTCCAGATGATAACGGCTCGCCGGGCAGTTACCAGGGCCAGCCGCAGAACACCCCGTTCGGGCACGGCCATCGAGCGGAATTTCCATACCCGATTACCGCGCCTAACGGCGGATCCGGCGTCCCTGGAACCATGCCTGCCTGGCAGGGCCGCGACGCTCGGTGACAGGCCACTTGCCGCCGGGCGCAAGTTTCGCGATATGGACGCCCTTGACCATGGCCCGTATTCGCTGCATGCCGGGTACCGGCCGTGCGGCGGCGATAGCCCCGGGCGATCCCGCGGCGCTGACACTGCATGGCCGTGCCCGCGCCGGCGTGAAGGCTCCGCCCGGCAAGCCCGGCGCGGTGGGTGATCCCGGTGCTGACGGGCCTGTCTGGCATCGGGGAAGTACCCTTGGGCGGTGTTCTCGCCTCAAGGCCCGTCTCTGCGTGAACTGGCGATGCAGGCGCTGGCCTCGGTCGAGGGCGGCTACGACCTGCTGGCCCCGAAGTTCGACCATACGCCTTTTCGCACCCCCGATGGCGTGCTTGACGCGACCGCCGGCGCGTTGCGCCCGCTCGGCCCGTTCGGCCGGGGATTGGACGTGTGCTGCGGCACCGGCGCGGGCATGCGGGTCCTCAGATCCCTGTGCCAGGGACGGATCACGGGCGTCGACTTCAGCACTGGCATGCTCACGCAGGCGCGCAGGGCGCACCCGGACGCCAACTGGGTACGGGCCGACGTCCGGGCCCTGCCCTTCGCCGGGGCCTTCGGCCTGGCGGTCAGTTTCGGAGCGCTCGGGCACTTCCTGCCCGCCGAACGGCCCGCGCTGTTCGCCGGCGTGTACCGCGCGCTGCGGCCTGGCGGGCTTTTCGCTTTCCCGGTCGGTGCGCCGCAGCCCGTCACCTCAGGCTGGTACTGGGCACTGCTCGGGTTCGACCTGGCCATGCGGGTCCGCAATGCCGTGTGGCGTCCCCCGTTCGTCATGTACTACCGCACCTGCCCGCTGCACGCGGTCCGCGGCGACCTGACAGCATCCGGATTCACCGTGACGACCCTCCCCTTGACGGCTCTAGGCCGACGCGAGGACGGCAGCCCGCGGTACCGGCTTGTCCTCGCGCGCCGAGCCAGCACGCCCTGACTGCTGCGTACGCCGCGTCTTCCTCCGCACCGGCCTGGCCGAACGAGACGAGGTAAGCCACATGGTCGTCGCGGCGCGTGCGCTGTACCCGGATCGCCCAGGTGCCCTCGACCTGCCTGCCTGGGACATCGGCCGACGATGGTGCAGGCCGGCAGCCCCAGACTGCCCGGCGTGCCCACTGAACCGTGCCTGTCCACGGTATGCTCCCTTCGGTTCTCTTGTATTTGCAGTCGCCGGCGAATACACAGCGGCCGCCGATCCACTAGGACAAATCCGGTTCGAGCGGAACCCCGTGTTCCATGTCGAGACGTACCGATCGGCCACGAGCGGCGGGTGGGAATGCGCGGACGTCCAGCCGAAGTGCCTCGCGCAGAGCGACCCGGATGAACCTTTCGAAGACAGCGTTCATGTCGATGAGGAAGACACTGGCATCCTCACCGCCTGCACGAGCCTCAAGCCCGGCGGTGCTGATGATGAGCCGGGCGAGAGCGACGGCAGGCCGGTACCGCTCGTTTAGCCGGGTCCAGTGCGGTTCAGGTACGCGGCCCGGACGGCGTTAGTGACCAGCTCGGAGGTTAGGAGTACGGCGTCGTCGCGCAGGCACTCAAGGCCCCAGGCTGTCACGATGGAGGTTACATAAGCCCGGGCGTAGCCGATCACAGTGACCACGGCGGCGAGCGAGATCTCGCTTGCGATGCTCGGGGTTCGCCGCTGGTGACCGTATCCCGCAGCCTGGACGCTGGGACCGGTCTGGACGCGAGGGCGGGTCATCTCGGCCATGGCTGTTCAGTCCTCGCGGGCTCGTCCCGGCAACTGCTCGACCTGATCCCTGCTGAGCAGGGCAACGCTAATGCTCACCCGGCGACCTCCTACGCGAAACGGACGGGGCATTGGGTAGCCGTTCGATTAGGAGCGTAAAGGCGCAAACTATCGGAGAACAGAAAGTTTCTATTAGTTTCTAGAAATGATTTGACGCGTTGCTGCGCGAAGAAATAGGAGAAACAAAGGGGAGCAAGGCAGAGTTGTCAGTCGCTGTCGCCGAGGTCCTTGGCAAGCTCGTCGGCAGCCCGGTTGATGATCCCTCTGGCTGCCCGCCCGTAGCTGGCTACCGCCGCCAGCTGCTCGAAGGCGTTCTCGTACAGTTCGATCTCTTGGGGCTGACGCAGGTCCAGGGAGGCTGAGAAGGTCTCGATCAGCACTCGTTCGCTGTCGTAGAGCCAGAACCCGTGCCACGGCGAGGTGGCGTACTGGGTCTCGAATCCGATGATGCCCAGCCGCACGTTGGGCAGCTGGGACAGGGAGACGAGGCGGTCAAGCTGGCCGAGCATGACCTCGGGCGGGCAGAGCCGGAAGCGCAGCGCGGCCTCGGTGAGCACGAAGTGGAACCGCTTGTCTGGCCGGTACAGGATCTCCTGGCGCTGCACCCGGGCGGCTACCGCGTCGTTGATGTCGTTGGGCAGCTTCAGGCGGCGGATACCCTCGGCGAACCGCGCCCGGGCGTACTCCGCGGTCTGCAGCAGGCCTGGCACGACCGTCGCCTCGAAGGCCCGGAACAGCCGGGTCCGCTGGTCCCACTCGATGAGTGCCTGCTGGCGCGGCCTGAGGCCGGTGCGCATGACGCGCTGCCACTCGGCGTGCTGAACCTCAAGGGTGTGCAGCGAGGCGAGAAGCGCCTCGGTTTCCGCCACACTGCAGGTGACCCGCGTCCAGTCGCGGATGTCGTCGTCGGTGGGCGTCTGGCGCCCGTTCTCCAGCTTGGACACCTTCGATGGCGGCCATGACAAGGACTCCGCGAGCCGCCTGCCACTGATCCCGGCCAACGATCGGAGCTCACGGAGCCGCTTGCCGAGCGCGGTGCGCGCTTCGTGGACGTTAGAGGCGGTCCAGGTGCTGCTGGGTGGCAAAGTCGTCCCGTCTGATGGCGTGATGCCAGGCGGCGTCACGCCAGTAATTGTGCTGCACGATCTCGGCCGCGTCCTGGATGACCTCACCGCCGAGGAAGGCGTCGTGGTCATCGAAGTGCATGCGCAGCAGCAGCCGCGAGTCGAACAGCCAGTAGTCGTGGCCGGGCAGTTTCAGCGCTCCGGCCTGGCCGCGGTCCAGGTAGCGGATGTCCTCACCCGCGCCATTGGTGAACTGGGCGCACCAGACGCCGAAGCGGCTGTAGTCGGTGAGCGGCAGGCTCACCACGCGGACACGGGCGAACCGGCGGCCCTGGGCTGTGGCCCCGCGCAGCAGGTCCAGCCAGCTCTGCATCCACGGCAGGTCGTCCGGCTCGCCGGCCAGGAACCTGCGCAGCGACTCATTCTCGTAGCTGGCGTCGTACCGGTCACGGGCTTCCAGCCGGTAAGCCGTGTGCTCGAACGCCCTGAAGAACTCGCGGATAGCCGGGCCAGGCGGGACGAGCGACGTCAGCGCTCCTCCTGCCGCTGGTACCGGCGGGCGTACATGCGGAGCACGTCTTCCGGGATCTCGATGAGGGTCTCGTGTTCGGGCACCGGCCCGATGTCCGCCAGGGCGGCCGGGTCGGTGACCTTCCAGCCCTGGGCGATGTAGGTCACGCGGTCGGTGCGGTCGGCGGCGAACAGCGTGGGCGAGTTCTCCACCTGGGAGTCAGGGTCCTTGCCGAGGAAGCGGGCGCGCATGGATATTCTCCCTATTTCGAGAAATCTTGTGAATCATTCTCGCAGCCTATGGTCGCGTAGGGAAGGCTGGAGGTCAAGCAGTATCCGGCGCAGCGCCGGGGTCAGCCCCGGCGTGCTCAAGCAGGATCGCCCTCCGGCCCTGCGTCCCGTGAAGCCGCCCGGAAATGTCGGCGGCCGCCAGTAGGGTCCCACTGTTGATACCGCGAGAGGAGACCCCGTGGGTGCGTCAGGCTGGGAGTACGTAGTCCCCTACCAGCAGGATCTCGGTGCCGCGCTTGACGCGTTGCGCCGCCAGGTGTTCGCCAGCGGCGACTTCATCAAGCCCAGCTATTACGGTGCCGTGTTCGACCTGCCCGAACCTAGTTCTGTTGACGACCTGTTCGAGCAGGAGCAGTACTGGGAATTCATGGGAACCTCCGGCACCCATTCGATCATCGATGTCGTCAACGTCGTCCCGGTTGACTTCAAACGTGAGGAGTTCGGCACGATCCGGCCGCTGTCAGATTCCGAGTGCGTTGAGCTGTTCGGCGTCGCCCAGCCGGGTCGCGCTGACTTCACGCCTCTGTCCAACTCCGGGCGGCTCCATGAGTACGTCACCGGAGGCCGGTGGACCGGTCGAGTCGCCGTGCTGTGGGCCGACGGCGCGCCCGCCGAGATCGCCTTCTGGGGCTACTCCGGGGACTTAAAAGCCCGAGGTTTCGGTGTCTCACGCGATGAATGCCGAACGGGTACGGTGCCTGCCTCGCGTAAGGCCACCGCGGGCTCGCCGTCCCTGGGCTAGGGCTTGCGGCCCACCGCGCCCCACTGGATGTTCGGCGTGCCGGTGCCAGCCTGGCCGGCGGGCGGACGCCACTGGTGCTTGGGGACCAGGCCCGGCTCGAGCAGCTCGAACCCGTCGAAGAAGCCGAGGATCTCATCCTGGCTCCGCGCCCAGATCGGCTCGCTGGCCCTCTCATACACCGCCTCCGCCTGAGCCATGGCCGCCTTGTCGGGGAAGAACTCGGTGCCTATGTGGGAGATCGTCAGGTAGCTCCCCGGCGCGACGGCGTCCCGCAGGCACGCCACCGCCCCCGCCGGGTCGTCGGCGCCGGACACGAAGTGCAACACCGCGAGCAGCCCGATCGCCACCGGCCGGCTGAAGTCCAGGTGCGCGCGGACCTCGGGCAGCGCCAGCAGCTCGGCGGGGCGGCGCAAGTCCCCTGCACCATGATGCTCAGGTCGCTGACCGCGAGCAGGGCCCGGCCATGGGACACGACGACCGGGTCATAGTCCACGTAGACAACCCGCGCCCCGGGGTTGACCTCGCCCGCGACCTCATGCACGGCCCCCTGCGTGGGCAGCCCCACGCCGACGTCCAGGAACTGGCTGACGCCGGCCTCAGCCGCCAGGAACCGAACGACCCGGCGCAGGAAGCGCCGGTTCTCCAGCGCCGACCGGCGCAGCCCCGGCACCAGCGCGAGCACCTTCTCCGCCGCGACCCGGTCCGACTCGAAGTTATCCTTACCGCCTAGTTAGTAATCATTTATACGGATAGTAGTCGTACATTCAGGCCAGTTGCAATCACGGTATTGGATGCCGCCCTGCGCCCTTCAACTGCAATAGAGGCGCCCGGTCCGTCAGCTTCACAATAAGCTACGCGCCAGCCGCCTGAATTTACCGGCGCTCCCCGCGATATTGAGCATGTGCGGCATCGAGATCAGTCAGGTGCCAGCTCGGTCGCGCGGCGTGCCTCAGCCTCCGCGTCATCCCGCCGGTCCGCCTGCCAAAGGACGCGGGCTAGCGTGTCGTGGTAGTCGGCGTTGTCGGGTGCCAGCTCGATGGCGCGGCGTGCCTCAGCCTCCGCGTCATCCAGCCGTCCCGCATGGCCGAGAAGGCGGGCTAGCCTGTCGTGGTAGTCGGCGTTGTCGGGTGCCAGCTCGGTCGCGCGGCGTGTCTCAGCCTCCGCATCCCCCAGCCGTCCCGCCTCCCAAAGAAAGCGGGCCAGCGTGTCGTGGTAGTCGACGATGTCGGGTGCCAGCTCGATGGCGCGGCGTGCCTCAGCCTCCGCATCCCCCAGCCGTCCCGCATCGCCGAGAACGAGCGCCAGTATGCCGTGGTAGTCGGCAGCGTCGGGTGCCAGCTCGGTCGCGCGGCGTGCCTCAGCCTCCGCATCCCCCAGCCGTCCCGCCTCCCAAAGAAAGCGGGCCAGCGTGTCGTGGTAGTCGACGATGTCGGGTGCCAGCTCGGTCGCGCGGCGTGCCTCAGCCTCCGCATCCCCCAGCCGTCCCGCCTCCCAAAGAACGAGCGCCAGTATGCCATGGTAGTCGGCGGCGTCGGGTGCCAGCTCGGTCGCGCGGCGTGCCTCAGCCTCCGCATCCCCCAGCCGGCCCGCCTGCCAGAGAACGCGGGCCAGCGTGTCGTGGTGGTTGGCGGTGTCGGGTGCCAGCTCGATGGCGCGGCGTGCTTCAGCCTCCGCGTCATCCAGCCGGCCCGCATCGCCGAGAACGCGGGCCAGCCTGTCGTGGTAGTCGGCGGTGTCGGGTGCCAGCTCGGTCGCGCGGCGTGCCTCAGCCTCCGCATCCCCCAGCCGGCCCGCCTGCCAAAGAACGCGGGCCAGTATGCCGTGGTGGTTGGCGGTGTCGGGTGCCAGCTCGATGGCGCGGCGTGCCTCAGCCTCCGCGTCATCCAGCCGGCCCGCCTGGCCAAGGACGCGGGCCAGCGTGTCGTGGTAGTCGGCGGTGTCGGGTGCCAGCTCGATGGCGCGGCGTGCCTCAGCCTCCGCGTCATCCCGCCGGTCCGCCTGCCAAAGGACGCGGGCCAGCGTGTCGTGGTAGTCGGCGGTGTCGGGTGCCAGCTCGATGGCGCGGCGTGCCTCAGCCTCCGCGTCATCCAGTCGGCCCGCATGGCTGAGAGCGCGGGCCAGATGGCTGAGAGCGCGGGCCAGTATGTCGTGGTAGTCGGCGGTGTCGGGTGCCAGCTCGATGGCGCGGCGTGCCTCAGCCTCCGCGTCATCCAGTCGGCCCGCCTGGCCAAGGATGCGGGCCAGCGTGTCGTGGTAGTCGGCGGTGTCGGGTGCCAGCTCGATGGCGCGGCGTGCCTCAGCCTCCGCGTCATCCAGTCGGCCCGCCTGCCAAAGAACGCGGGCCAGCGCGTCGTGGTGGCCCGCATCAGCGTCACTCAACGTGTCCCCATTTTGCTATCTCCGATGGCGGCAGATTAGCCGCATTCCAGTACCACTGGAGGAATGCCCGTCGGGCAGCGTGCCCAAGCCCGCCCGGCGACAGGTCGCCCCCCAAGTGCTTGCCGATTTCGCTGCCATGCGGGCTGGATCGGCTAGTGTGCTTAGAGGAAGCATCCGCCCAGGTAATAGTCATACATGCGGGCCACGTTCGGCGTCGTCACATCCTGCCCCAGCGGGGCCCCCTGCGTCCGGGTCACGAAACCAGCGTATGGGCGCAAATGACGCCGGCGGACTGGTTTCCGGGCAGCAGGTCACCGGCCAGCGACTCCGCCCTGTCCAGGTATTTTTATGCCGAACGGGCCTCGGCATCCGCCCTGGTCAAGTCCCAGGAAATCTTCGGTTACGCGGTGGCCACCGCCACCTATCCGCGCGCCCGGCCACCGCTCGGAAGCTGGCTACCGGCTCGGGAGCGATCGCGGTAGCCCGAACCATGGGAGCACGCTGGCCTCGAAGCGGGTCATGGCGCAGATCCGGTCGCCGGTGAGGGTGAG